>Ga0155357_102_pt1 | contig 8760 bp, 10 predicted proteins | sample RifCSPhighO2_02_FD_106325 | JGI IMG/M metagenome (GOLD analysis project Ga0155357, IMG submission 106325) | Omnitrophica bacterium RIFCSPHIGHO2_02_FULL_63_14 | reverse complement strand
ATCCGAAAGAAGACTTAAGGCTTGAGAAGGAGCTCCTGGCCGACCCCAAGGAACGCGCCGAGCATCTGATGCTCGTGGACCTGGGACGCAACGACCTCGGACGCGTGTGCGAATTCAAGAGCGTGAACGTGCCGGAATTCATGGTCATCGAGCGCTATTCGCACGTGATGCACATCGTGAGCCACGTCGAGGGACGTCTGAAAAAAGGGAAGACCGTGTTCGACCTCCTCGAGGCCACGTTCCCGGCCGGTACGATCTCGGGCGCCCCGAAGGTGCGGGCGATGGAGATCATCGACGAGCTCGAGAACCAGCGGCGCGGGTTCTATTCGGGCGTCGTCGGCTATTTCAGTTACTCGGGCAATCTCGACTCGGCCATCGCGATCCGCAGCATCATCGTGAAGGAGGGCACGGCCTGCGTGCAGGCGGGTGCGGGCATCGTCGCCGACTCGCGGCCCGCGAAGGAGTATCAGGAGACCGTGAACAAAGCGAAGGCCCTCGTGAAGGCAATCGAGGCGGCCGAGAGGGGCGGGCTCCAATGATTTTAATGATCGACAACTACGATTCCTTCACCTACAACCTCGTGCAGTACCTGGGCGAGATGGGACAGGAGCTGAAGGTCGTCCGCAACGATCAAATCGACGTGAAAGGCATCGAGAAGCTCAAGCCCAGCCGGATCGTGATCTCGCCCGGTCCGGGCAGCCCGAAGGACGCCGGCGTCTCAAACGAGGTGATCCGGCGGCTCGGTCCCAGGATCCCCATCCTCGGTGTGTGCCTCGGGCACCAGTGCATCGGCGAGGTGTTCGGCGGCAAGGTCGTGGGCGCCAAACGCCTGATGCACGGCAAGACATCGCTCATCTTTCATGACCGCAAGGGCATCTTTCAGGGCATCGACAACCCGTTCACGGCGACACGCTACCACTCGTTGCTTGTCGAGCGCCGGTCCTTCCCGAAGGAGCTGATCATCACGGCCGAGACGAGCCAGAAGGAGATCATGGGCCTCCGGCACAAGCGGCATCCGATTTACGGCGTGCAGTTTCATCCGGAATCCATCCTTTCGCAGAGCGGGAAAGAGATCCTGCGGAATTTTCTGGACCTCACGCGATGACCCCACCACCTCATTCGGTATCGACAATGGAGGTGGTGGGGTGATGCAACCGGCCCTCGTCAAACTCCAGAACCGCCAATCGCTCACGGCCGCGGAGATGACCGGCGCCATGGAGGCCATCGTCACCGGCGGCGCCGCGGACGACGAGATCGAGCGGTTTCTCACGGGCCTGCGCGAGAAGGGCGAAACGGTCACGGAGATCACGGCCGCGGCGCGGGTCATGCGCGCGCACGCGGTGAGACTTACGAAGGAATTTCCCGACCTCGTGGACACCTGCGGCACCGGCGGGGACGCCAAGCACACGCTGAACGTCTCCACACTCGCCTCAATCGTCATCGCGGCCGCGGGTGCGCGCGTGGCCAAGCACGGCAACCGGTCCGTCTCCAGTTACTGCGGCAGCGCGGACCTGCTCGAGATGCTCGGGATCCCGATCGAGCTCGAGGTGAGCGGGATCGAGCGCATGATCGAGGAAAAAAATTTCGGCTTCTTCTTCGCGCCGCGGTTCCATCCGGCGATGCGCTACGCGATGTCGGTCCGGAAACGCATCCAGGGCAAGACGATCTTCAACATCCTGGGCCCGCTGGCCAACCCGGCCGGCGCCGCGCGGCAGCTCATCGGCGTTTACGAGGCAGGCCTCGTCGAGAAGGTCGCCCGCGCGCTGGCCGAGCTCGGGTCGGAAAAGGCGCTCGTTGTCCACGGCGAGGACGGCATCGACGAGATCTCGATCGGCGCGCCGACGACAGCGGCCGAGCTCTCGGGCGGGAGTGTCAAGCTCTTCCGGTTCTCCCCGGCGGATTTCGGCATCGCGCCGAATGAGATTCGCCATCTGCGGTGCGATTCCAAGGAACACGCGCTCGAGGCCGCGCGCCGCGTGCTGGGCGGGGAGGAAGGGCCGCATTCGGACATCGTCGCGTTGAACGCCGCGGCCGGGCTTTTCGTGGCCGGCCGGACGGATTCGATCAAGGAAGGCTTCGAGGTCTGCCGCGGGACGTTGAGAAGCGGCAAGGCGGCCCGGAAGGCCGAGGAATTGGCCGCCAAGTGATACTGGACGAGATCCTGCGCCATAAGAAGAAAGAAGTGGCCGCTCTCAAAAAGCGCCGGTCCCTGGAATCGGTCCGCCGCGCGGCGCTGGCACTTCCGAAAAAGCGTTTCGCTTTGTCGGCCGCCCTCAAGGCCCACCGCGGAACAGCCGTGATCGCCGAGATCAAGCGGCGTTCGCCCTCCAGGGGCCTATTGAAAAAAGATTTCCGCCCGCTTGAACTGGCGCGGGCCTTCCAGGCGGGGGGTGCTGTGGCGCTCTCGGTGCTGACGGACCGCCGTTACTTCGGAGGCTCGCCGGCTTACCTGGCGCGCGTGAAGCGCGCGGTGAGAATACCGGTTCTGCGGAAGGATTTCCTGATCGATGAGTACCAGATCTACGAGTCCCGCCTCCTGGGTGCGGACGCGGTCCTGCTCATCGCCGCGGCGCTTGAGACCGCACCGCTCGAGCGCCTTTACGGACTCGCGCGCGCCCTGGGGCTCGACGCGCTCGTCGAGGTCCACACGGGCCCCGAGGCACGCCGCGCGGCGGCGCTGGGGGCGACGCTCGTGGGGATCAACAACCGCGATCTTAAGAGCTTCCGTGTCGACAAGCGCGTGACCGGGCGGCTCAAAAAACGGCTGCCCGCGGGGACGCTGGTCGTGGCCGAAAGCGGCATCGAATCGAGGAAGGATTTGCTATACTTGGACAAAATTGGTGTCCGGGCGGCGCTCGTGGGAGAGGGCCTCATGCGCCGGAAGGATCCGCGCGCGGCCGTCAGGGAGCTTCTTGGTAAAGGTTAAGATCTGCGGCATCACGAGCGAACGCGACGCGGCCTACGCGCTCGAGGCGGGCGCGGACGCGATCGGCCTGGTGTTCGCCCGAGGCCCCCGCGAGGTGAGTGTTCGAAAGGCCGCGCGCATCGCGGCCCGTGTCGGACCCTGGACGGGCGTGGTGGGCGTCTTCGTGAACGAAAGACCCGCCGTTATCCGGCGGATCGCGCGGGCCGTCGGGCTCACGGCCGTTCAGCTTCACGGCGACGAGACTCCGGCGGACCTCAAGGCCCTCCGCGGGATCCGGCGCATCAAGGCCTTCCGGATCTCGAGCCCGTCGGACCTCGAGGGCTCAGGCGCTTTCGACGCCGAGGCGTATCTTTTCGACACGCGGCTTCCGAATCTTTACGGCGGGGGCGGAATGGTGTTCGACTGGAGGATCCTAAAGACGCGCCGGTTTTCCCGGCCCGTGATCCTCTCGGGCGGGCTTGGTCCCGGCAATGTGGCCCGCGCGGTGAGGCTCCTTTCGCCGTACGGCGTGGACGTGTCCTCGGGTGTGGAGCGCTCACCCGGGAAGAAGGACCCTAAACTGATCAGGAAGTTCGTGAGAAATGCCAAAAAATATCCTGCCTGACCGCAGCGGCCACTTCGGGCCGTACGGGGGCAAGTATGTCCCCGAGACGCTCATGGCGGCCCTGGATGAGCTCGAACGCGAATACCGCCTGGCCAGGCGCGACCGGAAATTCAAAAAAGAGCTCGGTCATTATCTCAAGCACTTCGCGGGCCGGCCGACTCCGGTGACCGAGACAAAGCACCTCGCGGCAGCGATCGGCGCGTGCCGGGTGTGGCTCAAGCGCGAGGACCTGCTCCACACCGGGTCCCACAAGATCAACAACACGCTCGGCCAGGTGCTTCTCACCCGGCGGATGGGGAAGAAGCGCGTCATCGCCGAGACGGGCGCGGGCCAGCACGGTGTGGCGACGGCCACCGTCTGCGCGCTTTTCGGGATCCGATGCGACGTCTACATGGGACAGGAAGACGTCGAGCGCCAGAGCCTGAACGTGTTTCGCATGAAGCTCCTGGGCGCGCGCGTGATCCCGGTGTTCTCCGGCTCGCAGACCCTGAAGGACGCCGTGAACGAGGCGATTCGCGACTGGGTGACGAACGTCCGCGACACGCACTACATCATCGGCTCGGTGATCGGGCCGCATCCCTATCCCATGATGGTGCGGGATTTTCAGACCGTGATCGGCCGGGAATCCCGAAGGCAGGTGGGCGTGCCGGATTATCTGGCGGCCTGCGTGGGGGGCGGGTCGAACAGCATCGGGCTTTTTCATCCTTATCTTTCGACGAGAGCGAAGATGATCGGCGTCGAGGCGGCGGGGCTCGGCCTCGGCAGCGGCAGGCACGCGGCCACGCTCACGCTGGGCCGCACGGGGGTGCTGCACGGCTCGAAGAGCCGGGTGCTCCAGGACAGACACGGCCAGATCCAGATCGCCCACTCGATCTCGGCGGGACTCGATTACCCGGGCGTGGGGCCCGAGCACGCCTATCTCCGGTCGACGGGCCGCGTCGATTACGTCTCCGCCTCGGATGCCGACGCGGTCAAGGGCCTTGAGGCCTTGAGCCGGCTCGAGGGGATCGTGCCCGCACTCGAGCCCGCGCACGCGATCGGATATCTCCTCAAGCACCGCCGGCGCTTCAAGAAGAGCGACCGCATCCTCATCTGTCTCTCCGGCCGCGGCGACAAGGACATGAACCAGATAGCGGCGCTCCTCAAATGAGCCGCATCGGACGGAAATTCCGTGCCCTTGCGAGATCGCGCCGCAAGGCGCTTATCGTGTTTCTCACGGCGGGCGACCCGAGCCTCAAGAAGACCGAAGAACTCATCTACGCGCTTGAAAACGATGGCGTGGACCTGATCGAGCTCGGGGTCCCGTTCTCCGACCCCCTGGCCGACGGCCCGGTGATCCAGGCCGCCTCGAGCCGGTCACTCGAAAAAGGCACCACGCTCGCCGCCATCCTCAAGCTCGTGGCGCGCGTGCGGCGGAAATCCGATATTCCGCTTGTTTTCATGAGTTACCTGAACCCTGTTCTGGGCTACGGGCTCGAGCGTTTCGGCCGCGACGCGCGCAAGAGCGGCCTCGACGGCCTCATCGTGCCGGACCTGCCGCCGGAAGAGGGGAAAGAGGCCGGGCGGATCATGAGGAAAAACGGCATCGATCTTATCTATCTGCTCGCGCCCACGAGTACCGCGGATCGTCAGAGGCGCATCGGCCGCGCGACGCGCGGCTTCGTCTACTATGTTTCGCTGACCGGCGTGACGGGCATGCGCCGGTCGCTCGCGGCGCGGATCCATGAGCGGATCCGCGGGGCCCGGCGCTTCTGCCGCGTGCCCATCTGCGCGGGTTTCGGCATCTCGACGCCGGCCCAGGCCAGGGCCGCCGCCCGTTCGGCGGACGGCGTGATCGTGGGCAGTGCCCTTGTCCAGGCGCTTTCGCGATCGGGACGTTTAAGCGCGGCCGCGTTCTCGAAGCGCTACGTCAGGCCCTTCGCCCGCGCGCTGGGTAAATTTTAAATGCCTCAAGCCATCATCATGGCAGGCGGCCAGGGCGAGCGTTTTTGGCCGCTCACGCACGCCGCGTTCCCCAAGTACCTGATCCGTCTGGACGGCAAGACATCGCTCCTCGGGCGCACGTACGCAAGGCTCCTGCAGGTTTACAAGCGCCGCGACGTGCACGTGGTGACCACCAAGGGGCATGCGCGGCTCATCCGCAGGGAGCTTCCGAGGCTCCCGGCGGGGAACCTCATCGCCGAGCCTTTCCGGAACAACACCGCCTCGGCTATCCTTTACGCCACGGCGCGGATCGCCCGCGCCAAGGGGCCGTCGGAGACCGTTTCCTTTTTTCCGGCCGACCACCTCATCCGGAACACCGCCGGCTTCCGTGCCACGATGCAAAGCGCGACGCGCCTCGCGAAGACGAAGGACCGCCTCGTCCTCATCGGCGTGAGGCCCGCTTTCGCCGCCACCGGCCTTGGGTACATCCGCATCGGGCGCCGTCTCAACGGCTTTCCGGGCGCCCATGAGGTGGCGGGGTTCACGGAGAAGCCGCCCTACCGGCGGGCCGTGGGTTACCTGCGGTCGAAAAAATATCTCTGGAACGGCGGCATCTTCACCTGGCGCGCCGGCGTCTTCCTCGAGACACTCAAAGCCCGTTCCCCGCGCCTCCTGGCCGCGTTTGACCTGGACCATGTCGCCGCTTCCTATAATAAGATGCCGCGCACGTCCATCGATTACGCGCTGCTCGAGAAGGCGGACAACCTCGCGATCGTGCCCGCGCGCATGGACTGGTGCGACATGGGCTGTTGGGACATGTTCCTGGAGAAGGCCGCCCCGGGGGGAGGCGGCCGGAACTACGTGTCCGGGGACGTGAGGCAGAAGGGGCTAAAAGGTTCGCTGATCCTCAACGCAACCTCCCGCCCGGTTGTGGGCGTCGGCCTGTCGGGGCTCATCGTCGTGAGCACCAAGAGGGGGACCCTCATCTGCGGCCGCGGCCGCTCCGAAGAAGCCGCGCGGTTTTCATGACTTTTTCGCCTATGGCCACATCCGGGTACGCCCCGCCATACGACGGGGCAGCTACGCCGGATGGCTGTGGCGCCTGGCACGGGGCTGTAATGGCACTCGCGCCGGGGCCTGTCCGCCCTCACGGCCGCCGGCATTATTCCCTCGCTCAAACGGACATTTTTCTCGCACGTCACCTCGTTAAAGTCCGGGGATACCCCTCGGAAAATTTCCGGGGTAAGAACGTCCCGAAAATTTTCCGTCTCCCCTTGGACTTTAACTCGGCTCGTGAGCGCTCGAAAAATGCCGATTCGCTCGGAAACAACGCCGGCAGCCGTGCACCCAAAGCCAACCCTTTGGCTGTCCAGGGACGCCGGGACTCGGCTGAACGGGTGATTATATATTCCGTTACAGCCGGCCAGGCGTCCCCGGGTGTAGTCATAGGCGAGGAGGAGGCGGCACGCCTTTCATGAGGATCCTCGGCATCGATTACGGCGACAGGCGCATCGGCCTGGCGCTCTCGGACCCGCTCGGGTTTACGGCCCAGGGCCTCGAGACGCTCGAGAACAAAGGTGTCGAGCGAACGCTAGAAGCAATCCACCAATTATGCAAAGATAGGGGTGTGACCGAGATCGTGGTCGGCCTGCCGGTCAACATGGACGGCACCATCGGGCCCCGCGCGAAGGGCGCCACGGAATTCTCGCTCGCGCTCGGGCGCAAGACCGCGCTGCCCGTCCGGACCTGGGACGAACGGCTCACGAGCCGCCAGGTCGAGCGCCTGCTCGCGCAAGGGGGCGCGTCGCGGCGGGCGAAGAAAGCGGCGAACGACCGTCTGGCCGCCACCGTTTTATTACAAAGCTACCTGGAGTCGAAGAGATCATGAACTGTCCCATCCGGACGCTCGATAACGGCGTGCGGGTCGTGGCGGCCCCCTTGAAGGAGCGCCGTTCGACGGCCATCGGCGTGTGGGTGCACACCGGCGCGCGGGACGAGGATGCGCGCACGAGCGGGGTCTCGCATTTTCTCGAGCACGTTGTGTTCAAGGGGACGAAGCGGCGCACGGCCGCCGAGATCAAGGAGGGTGTCGAGGGCCTGGGTGGCAGTCTCAACGCGTTCACCTCCGAGGAATACACCTGCTTTCTCGCCAAGTGCACCTCACGCCACTTCGAGAAGGTGTTCGACGTGCTGGCCGACATGGTGCTGAACGCGTCGCTCCAGGAGAAGGACATCCGCAAGGAACGCACGGTGATCCTCGAGGAGATCAAGATGACCCAGGACCAGCCGTCCCAATGGGTGGATGAGCTTGTCGCCGAGCTGACCTGGGAGGGCCACGCGCTGGCCCGGCCCGTCGCGGGCTCGATGCAGAGCGTCTCGGGCCTCACCACGGATGACATCCGGTCCTACAAGGACGCCCACTACCGCTCCGGTTTCCTCACGATCGCCGCCGCCGGGGCCATCGGCATCGAGAGCCTTTTAAAAGAGGCCGCGCGCCGCTTCGACAGGGCCAAACCCGGCACGCGGCGCCCGCTCGACCTCTTTCAGAACCGGCAGACCGCCCCGAGGCTCAAGCTCTGCCACAAGCCCGTGGAGCAGACCCACATGGCCTTGAGCATTCACGCGCTGCCGCACGAGCATCCGGACCAGTACGTGCTTGATCTCTTGAGCGTGATCCTCGGAGGCAACATGTCCTCGCGCCTCTTCTGCGAGGTGCGCGAAAAGCGGGGGCTGGCCTACGAGGTGGGCTCGTCCGTGCGCAAATACCACGAGACCGGTGCTTTTGGCGTGGACGCCGGCGTCGACAGCCGGAAGGCCGTCGAATCGCTCAAGGTCATCCTGGCCGAGCTGCGCAAGACCGCCGTGCGGCCGGTGAGCGAGGGCGAGCTTAGGCGCGCGAAGGATTTTTATCTCGGCCAGCTCGACATGGGCCTCGAGAACACGATGAGCCAGATGCTGTGGGTGGGCGAGAGCGTCGTGCGCCTGGGGCGCTGCCGCCGGCCCGAGGAGGTGGCCCGCGCCGTGGCGAAGGTCCGGCGGGAAGACTTGAGGCGCGTGGCGGCGGCCGTCTTCCAGACCCGGGCGCTCAACCTCGCGATCGTCGGCCCCGGGGTCGACCGCAGCCAAAAGGCGTTCCGTAAAGCGCTTGCGTTCTAATTTTCGCCTCGCGCGCATCGCAGGCATCGACATCAACGCGCACGTCTCGTTTCTCGCGCTGCCGTTAATCTTCGGTATCCTGTACGGAAACCGCTACGGCTGGGGCGTGGGCCTGCGCGCGTTCACGCTTGTCTGGATCGTGTTCGCCTGC
>Ga0155357_170_pt2 | contig 8893 bp, 10 predicted proteins | sample RifCSPhighO2_02_FD_106325 | JGI IMG/M metagenome (GOLD analysis project Ga0155357, IMG submission 106325) | Omnitrophica bacterium RIFCSPHIGHO2_02_FULL_63_14 | reverse complement strand
ATCCGCACCGCCCTGACCGGCCACCTGATCTTCTCGACGCTGCACACCAATGACGCCTGCAGCGGCGCGACCCGGCTCCTCGATATCGGGATTGAGCCCTATTTGGTCGCCTCCTCGGTCAGGGCGTTCATCTCGCAGCGGCTCGTGAGAATGATTTGCCCGGACTGCAAGGAAGAGATGCAGGACAAGGGCTCGCTTCCGGAATCGCTCAAGTCAATGAAGATCTACCATGGTAAAGGATGCGACTCGTGCAAGTCCATCGGGTACAAAGGGCGGACGGCGATCTATGAGCTGTTGTTCATCACCGAGGCCATCCAAGAGCTGATCCTGAAGAAATCGTCCGCCGCCGCGATCAGGAGACAAGCCAGCGCGCTGGGATTCAAGACGCTGCGTGAATCCGGCCTCGAAAAGATCCGGCAGGGCGTGACGACGCCCGAAGAGGTCCTCCGAATCACCGAAGCGCTGGATGAGGAACGCTGAGGCGGGATGGCCCAATTTTCTTATAAGGCCAAACAAAGCGCGGACCACACGATCGAGGGCGTCGTCGAGGCGGACAACCAGGATGACGCGTTCAACAAGCTGGTCGCGCAGCACCTCTTCCCGATTCTGATCGCTGAGGCCTCGGCCGCCGCGGCCGCGAAGGGGAAATCCCGAAAGGCCAAACCCGGGGGATGGTTCTCACACAGGATCCGCACGCGCGACATCCTCCTGTTCATACAAAAACTGCAGACGCTCGTCGGCGCCCGGGTGAAACTCCTGGCCGGTTTGATGATCATCTACGAGCAGGCCGAAAGCCAAGGGTTTAAAGACGTGCTCCTCTCCATCTACAACGCCACCAAAGAAGGGAAGGCCTTCTCGGAGTCGCTCGAGAAATTCCCCAAGCTCTTTCCTCCGCTCTTTACCAGCATCGTGAAGGCCGGAGAGACCAGCGGACAGCTCGATCGCGCGCTGAAGCAGCTGAATGAGTACCTGCAGCACCAGGAGAGCTTGAAAACGAAGATCGGGGTCGCCTTGGCCTACCCGATGCTGCTCCTGCTCGTGGGGCTGGCCAGCACGTTTGTGCTGATCAGTTTTGTCATTCCGAAGCTCCGCCCGCTGTTTGCCGGCATGGACCAGCAGCTGCCGTTGATCACGAGGTTCATCTTGAACCTCAGCGCGTTTTCCAACAAAACCTGGTACTGGCTGGCCGCCGGCATCGCCGGTGTGGCCGCCCTGCTCTATTATAAGAAGGGGGGGCAGTTCTACAGCGCCCTCACCAGCACGCTCAAACTGCGGCTGCCGCTCATCAAGCGGGTCGCCAAAAACCAGGAGCTTGCGCGGTTTGCCAGCGCCCTGGCCCTGCTCCTCAACAGCGGGGTCGTGGCCCTGAAATCCATCGAGATCGCCACGCTGACCATTGAGGATCCCGAGCTGAAGAAGGGGATGACGCAGGTATACCGGGACGTCGCGTCAGGCCAGAGCGTTTCGAAAAGCATGGAGAACCACACCAATTTGCCGCCGTTCTTTACCAAGATGGTCGTCATCGGCGAGGAGTCCGGCAACTTGGGCGAGGTGCTGACCGAAATCGTCAAATCCTACAACCAGCAGATCGAGGCGGACATTACGCTCATCAGCTCGCTCCTGGAGCCGATCCTGATCCTGGGGATCGGGCTCATCCTGGGCACGATCGTCCTCTCCATCCTGCTGCCGATCTTCCAAATCACGCAGACCGTGCACTAGCGGACCCTCAGCCGTGAGACTGCCCGCCGCGATCGAGATCAACGAACACGACCTCAAAGTTGTGCTGGCGAGATCCTTTGCCAAGCAGCAGGTCTCCGACTGCATCGTTCAGCGCATCGAGGGCCTGACGGATGCGCAGATCTCCAAGGCGATCGCCGACATCTTCCGGAAGGAGAAGATCAAGCCGAAACCGCTGCTGGTCTGCATTCCCAGAAGTCTCGTCACCATCAGGAATTTGTACCTGCCGTCCCACGATGAAGCTGAAATCCAACAGATGCTCCAGCTGCACATCAGCCGGATCGTCCCGTACCAAAAAGAGGAGGTGGTCTACGATTATGCCCTGCTGGGCGTGGATGCCATGAACTCCACGGAGCTCATCCTGGCCATCGCTCACCGCGACATCCTGAAAAAACACATGAACATCGTGCAGGGGGCGGACCTCTACATCGACACGATGAGTCTCAGTTCCTGCGCCGTGTGGGAACGGGTGATGTTCGCCCAGAAAGCGGAGACGAACATCTCGGAATTGTATCTGATCCTCGACGCGGACGTCTCCTCGACCGATTTCATCATTTGCTCACACGACCACCTGCTCTTTACCCGGGGCATGACCCTCGACATCGAGAAATGCGTTCGAGAAAATCAGATCATGCGGCTGACCGGGGAAGTCCGGCAATCGCTGGCGCTCTTCCACAGCGAGGAGACGAGGAAGAACCCCTCGAAGATCTTCCTCTCCGGGGCCCCGGCCATTCAACAGCTCGAACAGGTTTTCAAACAGGAGTTCGAGATCCCCGTGCAGTATGTCCCCGGCCGAGTCCCCGCGGGGGCCACGGACTACACCTCTCTCACTGCGGTCTCCGAAATGGCCCTGGCCAAAAACACCAAGCGGATTACGTTCACGCTGCCGGAGCTGCAGATCTCCAAAACTCTTCGTGATCGGACGAAAGACATCACCGTCTTGGGCAGTCTCGCCATCTATTTCTTCGCCATCCTCCTGTTGTTTTTCCTGGGGATGTCGCAGCGCGAGCAGGCGTACCTTCAGCGGCTCAGCCAGCACAACGCGGCGATCCACGACAGCATCGGGAGCATGCTGGACCAGTACCATCGAACCGAACTGATCAAAGAGTGCTTGGCGCACCGCAAGGTTGGGATGATCCTGCTCCGAGAGTTGATCGACCTGCTGCCCGACAAGATCGCCATCACCTACCTCGCCATTGACGGGTCGGGCATCATGACGCTGCGCGGGCAGAGCATGCAGCTGTCCGATGTGTTCACTTTCATCTCCTCGCTCGAGAATTCCAAATACTTCAAGGACGCCTCCACCAAATACACGCGCACCAAGAAAGTGGCGGATCGAGAGGTGGCGGAGTTCGAGGTCACCCTCCATCCGGAGACGCCGGCATGAAGCTCCCGGCGCTCAACGCGAAACAGCGGCTCATCCTGTACGTCGCCGTCGCCGTCCTCGACCTCTTCCTGGTCGAGCATTTCTTTCTGGCCGGGATACGCGCCAAGACGAAAAGCACCAAACAGCAAATTCGGGTGGAAGAAAACGCCCTGAAGATCGGCCTGCGCGTCCAGGCACGGAAGGATCAGATCGCCGGCGAGATCGCCAAGTACAAGAGCTATCTTGAGACCGCCAGCCTTCGCTCCGAACGAGACGCGGTTCCGATGTTCCTGAAGGAAATCGAGCAGATCGCCGCCAGCGCGGGCCTCTCCATCAGCAACCTGAGCCCGCAAAGCCAGCCTGAGAAATTGAAAGACTACACGAGGTACAGCGCGGATCTGCGCGCGGAGGCCTCGTCCCGCCAGATCTTCGACTTCCTCTATAAAATCACCTGCAGCAAGCTGCCGATCGAGGCAGGGCGGATTGCCCTGACCCCCAAGGATGAGCAGGCGGAAACCCTGCGGCTCGAGAGCACGCTCAGCATCATCATCCCATCAACGCAGAATCCCACATGACCAAGCCGCGCGGGTTCAGTCTCGTGGAGCTCATGGTGAGCGTGGCCATTTTGTCCGTGGGGATCGTGCTGGTCATCCGCTCATTTTTGTTGACGGCGTGGGCCCAAGACATCGCCATGAATACCGTCAGGGCGGCCTACCTGGCGGACAACGTCATGGGCGAGCTGGAAGGGCAGGCGATGGCCAATTCGGGATTGGACCTGCAGTCGCACCAAGAGCCCGTCGCCGTCAATAGCCGCGCCGGGGTGCTGGCCTCGGAGGTCGCGGCGGTGGACGACGAGGCCCTCGAGACGCTGGTGGAAGCCCGTTGTGCGGTCATGTGGAACGATGGCCGAGGGGGGCGACAGGCGGGCCTCGTCGGCTACATGAAGAAGAAGTCGCCTGGATGAAGCGGCTGTCGGGCTTCACGCTGGTCGAGATGGTGATGTCGGTCACGATTTTTTCCATCGTCGCGGCTGGGATCGCCGGCACGTTCTTCTCGGGGATGAAGTTATGGCAGCGGGCCAATCAAACCAGCGCCGTCCAATATGACGGCCTGTGGGCCTTAGAAACGATGGCGCGGGACTTGCGTCAAAGCGTGGATCTGCCGTGGCTGGGGTTTACCGGCAGTGCGCAGGAAATCTCCTTCCCGGTCCCCAGCGATGGCCTGCTTTATCAGCTCACGTACACGTTCGACGAGGCAGGAAAGCAGCTGCTGCGCACGCGGGTGCTGGTTAAAGATCTTGTGGAGGACAAAGAGGCCGAGGGAACGATGAGGAAGACAGCGGCTGACGCCGACGCGTTTTCGCTGAGCTTCCTCCATCGCGACGCGGATACCGAGGCGCTCAGCTGGACCGAGACGTGGAAACCAAAGGACGGCGTCTGCGTCGCCGTCAAGCCGCGGATCACGATCAAGGGTGAGGAATTTGCCAAGGAAATCTACATCCCGATCGCCGGATAACGGCAGTCTCTTGATCGCCGCGATCTGGGTGCTGGTGTTCTTCTCGATCTTGAGTCTCGGGGTCTATGCGATCGTCTCCGCGCAGCTGCGGTTGGCGCGCGCATTCGAGGAGCGGCTGACCGCCCCCTATCTGGCGAAGAGTGCCGCGCTCTCTGCGCAGGCCCAGCGGGCGTCGGACAAGACCCAATACGACACGCTCTATACGCTGCAGCAAACACACGGGCGGGAGATGGGAGACGGGGCCTTCACCTACCGCATCGTGGATGAAGAGCGCAGGATCAATCTCAACGCCTCCAACACCGACACGCTGAGCCGGCTCCCGGGATTCACGGCCGAGATCGCTCAGCGCATTGGCGAATACCCCCACAAACCGTTCCATGCGACCGAAGAACTGCGGCTGCTGGACGGGGTGACGGAGGCGGTCTTTGCGCAATGCCACGAGTATGTGACGGTGTTCGGCCAGGGCAGGGTCAACATCAACACGGCTGGCCCGCAGGTGTTGAGCGCCCTAGGGCTCGACGACGGCCTGATTCAGTTGATCCAGGGGTTTCGGAGCGGCCCGGACGGAGAGGAGGGGACCGAGGATGACGGCGCATTCGAGGCGGCGGGCAGTATCCTGGAAACTCTGCGCCAATACCGCGCCCTCACCACCGATCAGGAAACCCAGCTGGTCTCTCTCCAAGGCGTCCTCACCGTCCTGTCGGAGAATCTGGCCCTCCAGATCAGCACGACGCTGCGCGAGAAGCCGGCGCTGAAATATGAGATCGTCATTGACCAGAAAGCGGTAAAATCTTTCAAAGAGCTGTAGCGCACCGAGGGGGATCGCCCATGAAACGGACGGGATTTACGCTGGTGGAGCTCATGTTGGTCGTGATCGTCATTGGCGTACTGGTGGCCATGGTGGTCCCGCGGCTGGTGGGCCGATCCGAAGAAGCGCGGGTCGGGGTGGCCGGGGCCGATGTGAAACTCAACCTGGCCACGGCCCTCAAACTGTACGAGATGGACAACGGCGTCTTCCCGACGACCGAAGAGGGGCTGGATGCGCTCCTGGCCGCGCCGGGATCGGCGAAGCATTGGAAGGGGCCGTACTTGGATAAGAAATCGATGGACCCCTGGGGTCATGCGTATCAATATCGCTCGCCCGGCACGCATCGGACGTATGATTACGACTTGTCCTCGCTCGGCAAAGATGGGGTCGAAAGTTCGGACGACGTCACCAATTGGGCTGACCAATAACAAAAGGCCTCGGCCGCATGGCGACCATCGCACCACGTATGACCATTGAGGGGTGTGCGCTCCACGGCACGCGGGTCCTCGTGCGGGTGGATTTCAACGTCCCGCTCAACAACGGGGCGGTGGCGGACGATACGCGGATCCGCGCCGCCCTGCCGACGATCCGGTACGCGCTGGAGCAGGGGGCCTCGCTCATCCTGATGAGCCACCTTGGCCGGCCGGACGGGCAGGTCGTGGAGAAGTACCGGATGGCGCCGGTGGCCGCGCGCCTGCAGGAGCTGTTGGGGCAGCCGGTGAAGATGGCCGGCGACTGCGTCGGCGCCGCGGTCGAGCAAGCGGCCGCGGCCTTGAAACCCGGCGACCTGCTCCTGCTGGAGAACCTGCGGTTCCACGCCGAAGAGGAGCGCAACGACGCGGCGTTCGCCAAGGGGCTCAGCCGGCTGGGGGACGTCTACGTCAACGACGCCTTCGGCACGGCCCACCGGGCCCACGCCTCGACGGAAGGGGTGGCGCACCACCTGCCCGCCGTCGCGGGTTTTCTGATGGAGAAAGAGATCGCGGCGCTGAACCGGGTGCTCCACCGGCCGGCGCGGCCCTACTGGCTCATCCTGGGCGGGGCCAAGGTGTCGGACAAGATCCAGCTGATCGACAACCTGCTCGACACCATTGACGGCATCCTGATCGGCGGCGGCATGCAGTACACGTTCCTGGCCGCGCAGGGGATCGGCATCGGGAATTCGCTCCTCGAGACACCGTACCTCGACACCGCCCGGCAGGTGCTGGCCAAGGCCCGCCAGCGGAAGGTCCAGCTGCTCCTGCCGACGGACCAGGTGATCACCACCGCGCTGGAACCGGGCGCCCCTCGGAACACCACGGACCAGCCGGGCGTGCCGGACGGGTGGATGGGGGTGGACCTCGGGCCGAACACGATCCGGGCCTTCACGCAGGCCCTGCGCGGGGCGGCGACGATCCTTTGGAACGGCCCGGTCGGGGTCTTTGAGGTTCCGCCGTTCGACAAGGGCAGCCGCGCGCTGGCCGAGGCGCTGGCCGGCTCCGGCGCGGTGACAGTCCTCGGCGGCGGCGACACCGCGGCCGCCGTGGCGGCCTTCGGGCTGACGGACCGGATGACGCACGTCTCCACCGGGGGCGGGGCGTCGCTGGAATACTTGGAAGGGAAGGTGCTCCCCGGCATCGCCGCGCTGCGCGAGAACACCGGGACGGAGGCCACTCACTCATGACACGTCGTCCGATCGTCGCCGGGAACTGGAAAATGTACAACACCCAAGCGGAGGGGGCCGCGCTGGCGCAGGGAGTCCTCGCCGCGCTCGGCCGCCTGCGGCGCGTGGACGTCGTGCTCTGCCCGCCGTTCACCGCGCTGGCCGCGGTCGCCAAGGCGCTCAAGCGGCGGAGTGTGGCGCTGGGGGCGCAGGATTGTTATTGGGAGCTCCAGGGGGCCTTCACCGGCGAGGTGTCGCCGGCCATGCTCACAGAGATCGGGGCCGCCTACTGCATCCTCGGCCACTCCGAGCGGCGGCGGCACTTCGGCGAAACGAACGAGACCGTCGCCCGGAAAACCCAGGCGGTGTTCGCCCAGGGCCTGACGCCGATCGTCTGCGTGGGGGAAACACTGGAGGAGCGGGACGCCGGCCGGACCCTCGCCGTCGTCGAGACGCAGGTCCAGATCGGGCTGCAGCCGGTCACGGCCGAGCAAGCCCCCTCGCTGGTCCTGGCCTATGAACCGGTCTGGGCCATCGGCACCGGCCGCAACGCCACGCCGGCGCAAGCGCAGGAAGTCCACGCGTTCCTCCGCCAACTCTTAGCCAAGCGGTTTACCCCGGCCATCGCCCGGCAGATCCGCCTGCAGTACGGCGGCAGCGTGAAGCCGGAGAACAGCGCCGAGCTCATCGCCCAACCTGACGTGGACGGGTTCCTCGTCGGGGGCGCCAGTCTTGACGCCGCCAGTTTCACCGCCATCGTCCGCGCGGCCGCCGGAGTCCCGGCCGCCGCCAACGTCTGAGAGGGGCCTGCATGTACGCACTGGTCTTGATCGTCCACCTGCTCGTGTCGTTCATCTTGATCGCCGTCATCCTCCTGCAGGCCGGCCGCGGCGGCGGGTTGGCCGATTTCGCCGGCGCCGGCTCCAGCGCCCTAGGGACCCGCGCCTCCACCTATTTGACCAAGGCGACGACGGTGTGCGCCGTCATCTTCCTGTGCACTTCGATGATCTTGGCCGTCCTCTCCGCCCAACAAGGGCGGTCGTTGATGCGCCCGCTGCCGGTGAAACCGGCGGCGCCGGTCGCCGCGACACCAGTCCCCACTTCCGAGACGACCCCCAGCCCGTAGGGGCGGGCCCCCTTCATGCGCCTCCTCGCGGCGGCGGTCCTGCTCGGGTTGGGATGCTGGAACCCGGCCCTCGCCGCCGATGAGGACATCGGCGATGCGGTCGTCACCGCATCGATCGCCGAGCCGAGCACGCTCGTCCCGCTCGTGGCCGCCGACAGCGCTTCCCACAGCATCTGCGCCCTCCTGTTCAACGGCCTCGTCAAATACGACAAGACGCTCCGCCTCATCGGCGACCTCGCCGAACGGTGGGACCTGCTCGACGGGGGCCTGACCCTTCGGTTCCACCTGCGGCGCGGCGTTCGCTGGCACGATGGGGCACCGCTGACGGCCGACGACGTCCGCTTCACCTACGAATCGCTGATCAACCCGGCGGTGCGCACCCCGTACCGCGGGGACTTCGAGCGGGTCCGGTCGCTGACGGTGGTGGACCCTTGGACGGTCGAGGTGCGCTACGCGGAACCGTTCGCGCCGGCCCTCTCGAGCTGGACCATGTGGATCGTGCCGCGCCATCGCCTGGCGGGACAGGACCTCCACGCCACGCCGTTCGCCCGCCGGCCGGTCGGGACCGGGCCGTACCGGCTCCGGCGCTGGCGGACCGCCGAGTGGCTGGAATTGGAGGCCAACTCCGACTACTTTGGGGGGGCGCCGGCCATCCGCGGCTGGGTCGAGCGGATCATCCCGGACCAAGCGACCACGTTC
>Ga0155357_133_pt7 | contig 8948 bp, 9 predicted proteins | sample RifCSPhighO2_02_FD_106325 | JGI IMG/M metagenome (GOLD analysis project Ga0155357, IMG submission 106325) | Omnitrophica bacterium RIFCSPHIGHO2_02_FULL_63_14 | reverse complement strand
CGATCGGCGCCGATGGGCTGCTGCTGGTCGAAAAATCCCGCAAGGCCGACGCGCGGATGCGGATCTTCAACCCCGACGGCAGCGAGGCCGAGATGTGCGGCAACGGCGTGCGCTGCGTGGCCCGGTTCGCGGCGGGGCCGAAGAGACGTCTTTCGATCGAGACCGCCGCCGGCGTGATCCGCGCCGAGGTCCGCGGCAACACCGTGAAGGCGCGCATCCCGGACCCGCGGGACCTCCGGCTCGGCGTGCCGCTCGAGCTGAACGGCTCGAGGGGCATCGTCCATACGATCGACACCGGCGTGCCGCACGCGGTGGTCATCGTCGAAGACCTGTGCTGCGCCGACGTTTCGGGCATCGGCCGCGGGATCCGCCGTCACGATTTCTTCAAGCCGCGCGGCACGAACGTGAATTTCGTCTCGATCGGACCCGGCAACTCGATCGCCGTGCGCACGTACGAGAGGGGCGTGGAAGGCGAGACGGCGGCCTGCGGCACCGGCTCGACGGCCTCGGCGCTGGTCTCGGCGTCGTTGAAAAATCTCAAGTCGCCGGTGGCGGTCCGCACCGCGGGCGGCGACCGGCTGAAGGTCTATTTCAAGCGGACGAACGGCCGTTTCTCGGACGTGCGCCTCGAGGGGCCCGTCGAAACCACATTTCAAGGAAAGGTGAGCCTCCCATGAGCAGAGCCAAATTCCACGGATCCATCACGGCGCTCGTCACGCCGTTCAAAAAGGGAAAGGTCGACGAGAAGTCGCTGCGCAGCCTCGTGAACCGCCAGTTGGATTGCGGGATCAACGGCCTGGTCCCGGTGGGCACGACCGGCGAATCGCCGACGCTCTCGCACGCCGAGCACCAGCGCGTGATCCAGGTTGTCATCGAGACGGCCCGCAGGCGGGTCCCCGTGATCGCCGGGACCGGCTCGAACAGCACCGACGAGGCGATCTCGCTCACGCGCTTCGCGAAGAAAAAGGGCGCCGACGGGGCGCTGATGGTCTCGCCCTATTACAACAAACCCACCCAGGAAGGCCTCTACCGCCATTTCGAGAAGGTCGCCCGCGCCGTCGACATCCCGATCGTGCTCTACAACATCCCCAGCCGCACCGGCGTGACCATCGCGCCGGAGACCGTGGCGCGCCTGGCGCGCATCCCGAACATCGTCGGCATCAAGGAGGCCACGGGCAGCATGGACCAGACCTCGCACACCCTCTCGTTGTGCGACATCGACGTGTTGAGCGGCGACGACTCGCTCACACTCCCGCTCATGGCGCTTGGCGCCAAGGGCGTGATATCGGTCATCGCGAATCTGCTGCCGAAGGACACGGCCGAGATGGTGCACGCATTCCAGGCCGGCGACCTCGAGCGGGCGCGCCGCATCCATTACCGGATGTTCCCGCTGTGCCGTGCGCTCTTTTTTGAAACGAACCCGATCCCCGTGAAGAAGGCGATGGGGTGGATGCGGCTCTGCAGCGATGAGCTGCGCCTGCCGTTGGTGCCGATGGGGAAGGACAACGCGAAAAAGCTCGCGCAGGCCATGAAGGAGTACGGATTGAAATGGTGAAGATTGCCGTCAACGGCGCGGCGGGGCGCATGGGATCGCGTATCCTCGAGCTGGCCCGGGAAACGAGCGGGGTGACGGCGGCGGGGGCATTTGACCAATCGCGTTTTCCGCGCGTGAGCGCCGGGGCGCTCAAGGCCTGTGACGTCCTCATCGATTTCTCGAGCCCCGAGGGGACCGCCGAGAGCCTCGCGGCGTGCCTGGAGGCCGGCAGGGCGCTCGTGGTCGGCACGACGGGCCTTGATGATGCGATGGCCGGCAGGCTGCGCGCCGCGGCGGCGAAGATACCGCTGGTCCAATCCTCGAACATGAGCATCGGCGTGAATGTCGTTCTCCGGCTCCTCGAGGTGGCGGCGAAACAATTGGGGAACGATTTCAAGCTCGAGTTGACCGAGACGCACCATGTCCACAAAAAGGACGCCCCGAGCGGAACGGCGAAGATGATGGCGGAGGTCATCAAGAAACAGACCGGCCAATACCCGCCGATTCAATCCATCCGCGAGGGCGAGATCGTGGGCGACCACACGGCGCGTTTTGAAGGCGCGGCCGAAAGCGTCGAGATCACGCACCACGCGAAGTCGCGTGACGTATTCGCCAAAGGGGCGATCGAGGCGGCGCGTTTTCTGTCGACGGCGAGGCCCGGAAGGCTGTATTCGATGGCCGACGTGCTGGGGCTTTGAGCGTGACTTTCTTTCTTGAGCCGTCGGAGCGGATCCAGAACCTCCCGCCCTATCTGTTCATCGAGATCGACCGGGCCAAACGCCAGGCCCGCGAGCGCGGGGTGGACGTGATCGATTTCGGCGTCGGCGACCCCGACCTGCCGACGCCCCCGTTCGTGCTCCGGGCGATGGCGCGCCATCTGAAGGACGCCGCAAACCACCATTACCCGCTCGACCGCGGCAACGGCGCGTTCCGGCGCGCCGCATCGGCGTGGTGCCGCAAACGCTTCGGCGTGACGTTCAATCCTGATACCGAGGTGTTGCCGCTGATCGGCTCGAAGGAAGGCATCGCGCATCTGCCGCTGGCGTTCCTCAACCCGGGCGACCTGGTGCTTGTGCCCGACCCGTGCTACCCGCCCTACCGGAGTGGGCCGCTCTTCGCCGGCGCGGACGTTCATCTGATGCCGCTGCGGGAGGAGAAGGGGTTCCTGCCGGAGCTGGAGCTCATCCCGGACGAGATGGCCCGGAAGGCCAAGTTCATCTACGTCAATTATCCGAATAACCCGACCGGGGCCGTCGCGACGCGCGCGTTCTACGACAAGCTCGTCAAGTGGGCCGCGGCACGCCAGATCCTCATTGTCTCGGACCTCGCGTACTCCGAGGTCTACCTCGGGGCGGACAAGCCGCCGAGCGTCTTCGAGGTCCCCGGCGCGATGGACACGGCCGTGGAGTTTCACTCGCTTTCGAAGACCTGCAACATGACCGGATGGCGGATCGGCTTCGCCGTGGGCGAGGAAAACGTGATCGACGCGCTCCTCAAGGTGAAATCCAACATGGACTCCGGCGTGTTCACGGCGATCCAGAAGACGGCGATCGACGCGCTGGCCAAGAGCCGGGCGTTCTCGCGGCGGATGAACCGCGTCTACCGGAGGAGGCGCGACCGGCTCGTCGCCGGCCTCAAGCGGCTCGGATTCCCCGTGAAGCCAAATCCCGCGACGTTCTATGTGTTTACGCGGCTGCCGGGGGGCTTCAAGGACTCGACGGCATTCTGCCGGGAGCTTCTCGAAAAGACCGGCATCGTGGCCACGCCGGGCGTCGGGTTCGGCCGGGCCGGCGAGGGTTATGTGCGGTTCGCGCTGACCGTGACCGAGGCGCGCATCCGCGAGGCGCTTACCCGCATGGAGAAATCTTTCTTTTAATCGCATGTCCACCGTCTATCTGGGCATCGGCACCAACCTCGGCGACCGCGAGGCCAACATCCAGAAGGCGCTCGGATTTCTCAAGGAGGACAAGGAGATCGAGGTGCAGGCCGTGTCATCGATGATTGAGACCGACCCCGTCGGCGGTCCGCCGCAGGGAAAATTTCTCAACGGCGCCGTCAAGATCCGCACGGACCTCTTGCCGCTCGAGCTCCTGTCGCGCCTGAAGGCCGTCGAGCGCCGGCTGGGACGCACGGGGTCTCACGGGAAAAACCAGCCGCGGCCGATGGACCTGGACATCCTGCTTTACGACGACGTCGTCTTTGAGGGGAAGAACCTGGCCATCCCTCACCCCCGCCTGGCCGAGCGGCTCTTCGCTCTCGAGCCGCTGGCCGAGATCGCGCCGGATCTTGCGCATCCGAAATCCGGCCGCCCGATCCGGGAGCTCGTCGCTTCGCTTCGCCATGAAGCTCCTCCGCAGCCCGAAACAACTTAACCGCGAGCTCCGGCGGCCGTGCCCGAGGCCCGTCGGCTTCATCCCGACGATGGGCGGCCTCCACGAAGGCCACTTGGAGCTCGTCCGCCGCGCGAGGCGCGCGTGCGCGAGCGTGGTCGTCAGCATCTTCGTGAACCCCCTGCAATTCGGGCCGGGCGAGGATTTCAAACGCTACCCGCGGAATCTCGCGCGTGACGCGCGGGCCTTGCGGGCCGCGCGCGCGGATGTGCTCTACGCCCCCGCCGAAGCGGCGTTTTACGGCCCTTCTTTTCAGACACCGGTCGGCGTCGGGCCCTTGAGCCGTCCTTTGTGCGGAAAGACCCGGCCCGCGCACTTCGCCGGCGTCGCCACGGTGGTCCTGAAGCTCTTGAACCAGGTCCGGCCGGACCGTCTTTATCTGGGCATGAAGGATTACCAGCAGGTCCGGGTCATCGAGCAGATGATCGCGGACCTCGACCTCGGCGTGAAGGTCGTGCGGGTGCCGACCGTGCGGGAAAAGGACGGCCTGGCCATGAGCTCGCGGAATGTTTTTCTCTCGCCGGCCGAGAGGATCCAGGCCCGGCTTCTGGCGGCCGCGCTCAAAGAGGGGGAGGCCCGCGTCCGCGAGGGCTGGACGGACGTAAACCGAATCAAGACCCAGATGAAAAAAGTCCTCAGGGGCATTTCGGGCCGGCTCGACTACCTGGAAATAGTCGATTCCCGCTCCCTGGAGCCTGTGGTAAAATTGACCCAACGGTCGAGTCTCCTGATCGCGATCGCCTGGTTCTTCGGGCGGGCCCGCCTCATCGACAGCCGTCTCATAAAGGCCTAAATGATCAGAGTTTTGATGAAATCCAAGATCCACGGCGCCACGGTGACCGAGGCCAACCTCCGGTACACCGGCTCCATCACGATCGACCGCGACCTCCTGAAGGCCGCCGACATCAAGGTCTATGAGCGGGTGCAGATCGTGAACCTCCACAACGGCACACGCGTCGAGACCTATGTCATCGAGGGGCCGCCCGGCTCCGGCACCATCTGCATGAACGGCGCGGCGGCGCGCTGGGCGCAGACCGGCGACCGGATCATCATCATCTCCTACGGTCTCTTCGCGGACACGGAGGCGCGGCGCCACCGTCCGCGGGTCCTGTTCGTCGATGACAAGAACCGTGTCAGGCGGAAGCATGATTAAAGTCGGAATAGTGGGCTGCGGCACGATCGGGGCAGAGCTCGCGCAGGCCTGTCAGACCCGGTTCCGCGACGAGGTCCAGCTGACCGCGCTGGCCGACCTGGACGCCTCGCGGGCGCGCCGGCTCCAGCGCCGCGTGCGGCCGCGCCCCGATATCCTCGAGCCCGACGAGCTCATCAAAAAATGCGACCTCGTGATCGAGGCCGCGTCGGCGCAGGCCGCCTATGAGATCGCCCGGAAGGCCCTCTCGCAGGGGAAGGACGTCATGGTCATGAGCGTCGGCGGCCTCATCGGCAGGGAAAAAGAGGTGTTCCGTCTCGCGAAGACGCACCGGTGCTGCCTGTACCTGCCGTCGGGCGGCGTCGTCGGCCTCGACGGCCTGAAGGCCGCCGGCATCGGGAAGATCCAGCGCGTGACGCTCACGACGCGCAAACCGCCGCAGGGCTTCATGGACGCGCCCTACGTGCTGCGGCGGCGCATCCGGCTTCAGCATCTGAAACAGGAAAAACTCCTCTTCGAGGGCAGCGCGGCCCGCGCCGTGAAGGGTTTCCCGAAGAACATCAACGTGTCGGCCACGCTCTCGCTCGCGGGACTCGGCGCCAAGCGCACGCGCGTGCGCATCATCGCGAACCCGCTGATGCTCCTGAACGTGCATGAGCTCTACGTGCAGGGCGACTTCGGCTCGTTCTACACGCGCACGGAAAATTTCCCGGCGCCCCACAACCCCAAGACGAGCCAGCTGGCGATCCTTTCGGCCGTGGCGACGCTCGACCGCATCCTCAGGAACGTCAAGATCGGCACTTGAGGAAATCTCCGGACGAGCGCGAGATCCTGACCGGCTGCCTCCGCGGCGAGAAAACGAGCTGGGACGCGTTCGTCGAGCGGTACTCGCGGCTGATCTTCTGGGGCATCCGCAGGACGCTCGACGGTTCCGCGTTCGGCGCACGGCCGGGCTTGGCCGACGAGATCTTCCAGGAGATCTTCGAGCGTCTGCTCGACCGCGCGGAGCTCGCGAAGCTGCGCGACGTCGACAGCCTGAAAAAATTCTTGAGCGTCATCGCCTGCCACGCGACCATGGACAAGGTGAAGCACCTCTCGCGCTGGGAGGCCCGCACGGCCGTGATCCCGACGCAGGCCGTGGCGGACCCGTCGGAGCTGGCCGCCCGGGGTGAGATCGACCGGCTGCTCGAGGCCGAACTGGGGAGGCTGTCGCCGAAGGAGCGGACCTGCGTCGAATGGCATTATCTGGACGGCCGCACGCACCGTGAGATCGGCCTGATCCTCGGCCTGCCGCTCAACACGGTCACCAGCATCATCCACCGGACGCGGCAGAAGCTGGGAGAGGCCTTGGGCGGGAAAGGATTGAATGACTGACCTGGACACCAAACTGAAGCAGTTCTTCGCGCGCGGCCGCAAGACCGTGCTGCCCGAGGACCGTGTGATCGGTTACCCGGACGCCGAAGAGATCTACCTGTTCCTCACGGACGCGCTCGAAGGGGACCGGCTTGAGAAGCTGCTCGCGCATCTGGGGCGGCACCCGGAAGACCAGGAACTCGTGACGCGCGCGCGAAAACTCATGGAAGAGGCCGATGGCAAGGTTTATGGCGGAGATCCGCCGCGTTCGGCCGTCGCGAAGGCCAAGGCACTCATGGGCGGTTCGCCGCCGTCCCTGAAGCGGCGGGCCGCCAACTGGGTCTGGCTCGCGGCCGCGGCCGCGTGCTTCGCGGCGTCGTTCCTGATCGAGCGGTATTTTTTCCAGTCCCTGGCGCTTGCCCTCTTTTTCGGCTTCAAGTGGGTCATCGACCGCCGGGCGCTGAAGACACAGATCCTGATCTACCAGGCGATGCGGGAAACGGGGAAGGCCGATTTACAGAAGACCCGCAGTCCTCTATAATCAACCCATTTCACGGGGCGTGGCTCAGCTTGGCTAGAGCGCTTGGTTCGGGACCAAGAGGTCGAGAGTTCAAATCTCTCCGCCCCGACATTTTTTTCATATGAGCACCCCTCTGTATCCATTTTCTTCCATAGAGCCCAAGTGGCAGGCCTACTGGGCCGACCATAAGACCTTTCGTGCCATCGAGGATCCGAAGAAAAAGAAGCTCTACGTCCTCGACATGTTCCCGTACCCGTCGGGCAGCGGGCTTCACGTGGGTCACCCCGAGGGTTATACGGCCACCGACATCTACTGCCGCTTCAAGCGCATGCAGGGCTGGCACGTGCTCCACCCGATGGGCTGGGACGCGTTCGGCCTGCCGGCCGAGCAGTACGCGATCGAGACGGGCACCCATCCGGCGGTCACCACCAAAAAGAACATCGACCGCTTCCGTGCGCAGATCCGGCGCCTGGGCTTGAGCTACGACTGGGACCGCGAGATCGATACGACCGACCCCGCGTATTTCCGGTGGACGCAGTGGATCTTTCTGAAGCTTTTCGAGAAGGGTCTCGCGTACCTCGCCGAGGCGCCCGTGTGGTGGTGCGAGGCGCTGGGCTGCGTCCTGGCCAACGAGGAAGTCGTCGACGGCAAATCGGAACGCGGCGGCCACCCGGTCGAGCGCCGGCCGATGAGGCAGTGGATGCTGAAGATCACCGCCTACGCCGACCGCCTGCTCGAGGACCTCAAGCTCGTCGACTGGCCCGAGCCCATCAAGGCCATGCAGCGCAACTGGATCGGCCGCAGCGAGGGCGCGCGCGTGGTCTTCCATGTGGCGGACGGGCCGGCGAAGGGTGAGCTGATTGAGGTCTTCACGACGCGGGCCGATACACTCTTCGGCGCGACGTACATGGTCCTTTCCCCCGAGCACGCGCTCGCCGGCCGCCTCACGGCGCCGGCACAAAAGGCCTTCGTCGAGGCCTACCGGAAATCGGCCTCGGCCAAGAGCGAACTCGAGCGGACCGACCTGGCCAAGGACAAGACGGGCGTGTTCACCGGCGCCTACGCGGTGAACCCCGTGAACGAGGAAAAGATTCCGATATGGATCGCCGATTACGTGCTGGCCAGCTACGGTACTGGCGCCATCATGGCCGTGCCCGCGCATGATCAGCGCGATTACGAGTTCGCCAAGAAATTCGGCCTCACGATCCGCGAGGTGATCGCGAGCGGCGATGTGAAAAAAGAGGCGTTCACCGGCGAAGGCCGGAACGTGAACAGCGCCTTTCTCGACGGGCTCGAGACGCCGGAGGCGAAGAAGCGGATGACGCTATGGCTTTCCGGGAAGGGCAGGGGCCAGGAGGCCGTGAACTACAAACTCCGCGACTGGCTCTTCTCGCGCCAGCGCTACTGGGGCGAGCCCATCCCGGTCGTTCACTGTGCGGCGTGCGGTATCGTGGCGCTGCCCGAGGCCGAGCTGCCGCTGGTGCCGCCCGAGATGAAGGACTTCAAGCCGACCGGCGCGGCCGAGGCGCCGCTGGCGAAAGCGAAGGACTGGGTCCGGACGAAATGCCCGCGGTGCAAGGGCCCGGCCGGGCGCGAGACCAACACGATGCCGCAGTGGGCCGGGTCCTGCTGGTACTACCTGCGTTACATCGATCCGAAAAATTCCAAATCTTTCTGCGACCCGGCCAAGGAAAAATACTGGATGCCGGTCGATCTCTACGTCGGCGGCGCTGAGCACGCGGTATTGCACCTCTTGTACTCCCGCTTCTGGCACAAGGTGCTCTACGACCTTGGCCATGTCTCGACGCCCGAACCGTTCATGAAACTCGTGAACCAGGGCATGATCCTCGGCGAGGACGGACAAAAGATGTCGAAGTCGCGCGGCAACGTGATCAACCCCGACGCCGTGATCGAAAGCTACGGCGCCGACAGCATGCGGCTCTACGAGATGTTCATGGGCCCGCTGACGCAGATGAAGTCCTGGTCCATGAAAAGCGTCGA
>Ga0155357_159_pt1 | contig 9011 bp, 9 predicted proteins | sample RifCSPhighO2_02_FD_106325 | JGI IMG/M metagenome (GOLD analysis project Ga0155357, IMG submission 106325) | Omnitrophica bacterium RIFCSPHIGHO2_02_FULL_63_14 | reverse complement strand
CGCACATGGCTTATAAGGATTTTTCGGATATTGAAAAATGGCTTGAAAAAGTGGGACCAGGTCCCCAATGAGAAAAACTAATTTAGAGAGGGACCTGGTCCCGTGAACGAAAAAGAGCTTTTGGCCAAGGAGCGCAAGTACTGTTCGTGGGGCGACACGGTCCATTACCTCGAGCCGCCCAAATTCTTCGACCGCTGCGAGGGCAGTTACCTTTACGACAAGCGGGGCACGAAATACCTCGACCTCCAGATGTGGTACTCGGCGGCGAGTTTCGGCTACGCGAACCCGCGCCTGGCGCGCGCGCTGAAGGCCCAGGTGGACAAACTGCCGCAGCTGGCCTGCCAGTACCTGCACGAGGAAAAGGTGGAGCTGGCCGAGAAGATCGCGCGGTCCATGGAGCGGATCTTCGGCCTCAAGGGCCGCGTGCACTTCAACGTCGGCGGCTCGCAGGCCGTCGAGGACTCGCTGAAGCTCGTGCGCAACCACACCGGCAAGAATTTCGTCTTCGCGTTCATGGGCGGCTACCATGGCCGCACGCTCGGCGCCTCGGCCATCACCTCGAGCTACCGCTACCGCCGGCGCTACGGCCACTTCGCCGACCGCGCGCAGTTCGTGCCGTACCCGTACTGCTTCCGCTGCCCGTACGACAAGAAATACCCCGACTGCGGGCTCTACTGCGCGAAGCAGTTCGACAAGCTCTTTGAGACCGAATACAACGGCGTCTGGGACGCGAAGGCGGGCCAGTCCGAGTACGCGGCGTTCTACGTCGAGTCGATCCAAGGCACCGGCGGCTACGTGATCCCGCCGAAAGAGTATTTTCCGATGATCAAAAAAACACTCGAGCGGCACGGGATCCTGCTCGTCGACGACGAGATCCAGATGGGTTTCTACCGGGCCGGGAAGCTCTGGGGGATCGAGCAGTTCGGCGTGAAGCCGGACATCCTGGTCTTCGGCAAGGCGCTCACCAACGGCCTGAACCCGCTGTCCGGCATCTGGGCGCGCGAGGAACTTATCAACCCGCGGGTGTTTCCGGCGGGCTCGACGCACTCGACGTTTTCCTCGAACACGCTCGGCACGGCCGTCGGCCTCGAGGTCATGCGGATGACCGAGGAGGAGAACACGGGGGCCAAGGTCATGAAGAAGGGCCGGGCGTTTTTGGCGCGCCTCAAAGAGCTCCAGAAGAAGCATCCCGGTGTCATCGGCGACGTGGACGGCATGGGCCTGGCCTTGCGCATGGAGCTGTGCAAGCCGGACGGCCGCACGCCCGACCGGGCGCTGGCCGACCGGATCTTCGCGATGGGCCTCAAAGGCGGTATCCCGACCTCGAAGGGCCGCATGGGTCTTGTGCTCGACGTCGGGGGTTATTTCAAGAACGTCTTCACGCTGGCGCCGGCGTTCGACATCACCGACGGGGAGATGGACTTGGGCGTGGAGATGCTGGACTGGTTGATAAGAAAGTGCAAATAGTCCCTATTTGTCATTGGCTCTACACGCGCGTCCCGCAGAGCCTTCTTAGGCGGATCGAAGCCGCAAATTTCATAAAGACCGTCCGATTCGTCTCCGAACATTCCCCGTTCTACAAGGAGGCCTTCAGGCGCCGCGGCATCCGCGCGGAAAAGGTCCGGTCGCCGGCCGACCTGGGCGATTTTTACACGACAGCCGAGGACATCCGGACAAGCCCCGAGAGTTTTATCTGCCGGAAACCCGACACGGCCTTCGAAACCACCGGCACCACCTCGGCGAGGCCCAAGCGGGTGTATTTTTCGCGCAGTGAGATCCGGGAGGCCGGCTGGTCGGGCGCGGTCGGCCTGTGGGGGATCGGCGTGCGGCCCGAGGACCGGGTGGCGAGCGCTTTTGATTATTCGTTCTGGGTGTCGGGACCGGTGCTGGCCGCCTCCTGCGAGGCGCTGGGCGCGTTCCACGTCGAGGCGGGGCGCCTCGACCCGGCGGAGTTTTATGAGCGGCTGAAAGACTACCGGATCAGCGTGATCGTCGGCGACCCGTCGTGGATCGTGCGCCTCGCGGAGATCGCGAAGGAAAAAGGCCCCTGGCCCGTGAAGCTTCTTTTGGGCGGCGGCGAGAACCTCACCGAGGAGGCCCGGGCGTTCGTCGAGGGCGTGTGGAAGGCCGATTTTTTCCTAAGCTACGGCCAGACCGAGGCCTTCGGCGCGATCGGTCTGGAGTCGCGCGCGAAAGAGGGCTATCACTTGAACGAATTCCACAACTTCTTTGAGATCATCAACCCGGACGCCGGGGGCTGGGGCGAGCTCGTCTACACGACGCTGAACCGCCGGACCATGCCGCTGGTGCGCTACCGCTCGGGGGACCTCACGCGCTTTCTGCCGCCCAAGGGCTATCCGGTGCGCCGCATCGAGAAGCTGAAGGGCCGCCTCGATGAGTGGACCCCGACCGCGATGGGCAACATAGCCCCCTGGATGTTTGAGCCGTTTTTCAAAAAGGTGGACGGCGTCGACGGGGACTGGCAGATCGTGGTCGCCAAGCGCGGCACGAAGGACCTGATCGAATTCCATGTGGAGACCGCGAACGGCCATGAAACCCTGCAATCGCAGGTCTTCGAGGCGTTCCGCCGGGAATGGCCCGAGGCCTGGCGTGTGGTCGAGATGGGCGTATTTCTCATGAGCGTGTGTCCGCACGCGAAGGGGAGCCTGAAGACCGGCCGGAAGCTACGCCGGATCGTGGACCGGCGGGACTTTACCCAGTAACGCCCAGACCGCCAGCCCGACCGCGACCCAAAAGATTTCCCTCACGCGCCGGAGGACAGCGAACGCCATCGCCGCGGGCGCCCCCACCGAGAAGATCCCCAGGATCCCCACGAATCCCAGCTCCTGCGCGCCGAGGCTCGACGGGATGAAAAAAGTAGCGATGCGCACCGTCTGAATCAGCGCCTCCACGAGCCACGCCTCGGTAAAGCTCAAATTCACGCCGAGGGCATAAGCCAGCCACCAGATCTCCGCGATGCCCACGCACCAGGCGAAGAAATTGAACAGCGCCCCTTCGAGGAACCGGCGCGCATGGTCGGAAAAATACACCCGGGCGCTCTTGTCGAACAGGCCCGCCTTCAGTGCCCTCAAAAGCCCCAGCGTCACGGCGCCCAGCGCGATGAGGAACACCAGCAGGCACCTCCAGAACAAAGCCGGCATCGACAGCTCGCGGTACGTGAGCGCGACCGCCCCGATGATGAACGCGTTCAGCGACGTGAAATAGGAGATGTGGACGATGAGGATCGAGGCGTAGCCCTCGCCCAGGGGGACGCCGAGGCGCTCGTGCAGAAGATGCGCCTTCACAGGCTCGCCGCCGACGGACGCGGCCCACGGCGTGACGACGTTCAGATTTTCGCCGATGAGCCGGATGCGGAAGATCTCCCAGAACGGCAGCCGTCCGGGGAGCGGGCAGGGGAACGAGCGCATCCAGCCGATCGTGTTGAAGTAATAGGCAAACGGGTAGATCAAGAAAAGCGGCAGGACCTTCCAGCCCAGAGGGATGAGGTGGGCGGCCACGGCCTTCGGCCCGGTGGAAAGGACCATTTGGACCAGGACATACAGCCCCGCGCCCAGGAGCAGAATTTTCAAAATGCGCATGTTAAGCGAGTATAACAGGGACCAGGTCCCTCTTTACATTAATGTACAATAGGGACCTGGTCCCATTTTTCCTATGGTAAAATCACAGACATGTGCGGAATTTTCGGTTACACGGGTAAAAGACAGGCCCAGGGCCTCATCCTTTCGGGCCTGAAACAGCTCGAATACAGGGGCTACGACTCCTCCGGCATCGCCGTCCAGAACGGCCACTCCTCGATCGCGTTCGAGAAGACCCACGGCAAGATCCGGAACCTCGAGGAACTCCTGAAGGGCCATCCGCTCCCCGGCACGACGGCCGTGGGGCACACGCGCTGGGCCACGCACGGCAGCCCCAGCCGCCTGAATTCCCACCCCCACCTCGACCAAGCCGGCCAGATCGCGGTCGTCCACAACGGCATCATCGAGAACTATTTTGAGCTCAAGGAATCGCTCCAGAAAGAGGGCGTGCGCTTCCAGTCCGAGACCGACACCGAGGTCATCGTGCACCTGGTGGCCAGGCACTACCGCGGGGACCTGGAGAGCGCCGTGAAGCGGGCGCTGAAGGGCCTGAAGGGGACCTACGCGATCGCCGTGATCTCGTCCCGCGAGCCCGGCAAGATCGTGGCGGCGAAGCTCGACTCGCCGCTGGTGATCGGCGTGGGAAAGACGGAGAATTTTCTCGCCAGCGACGTCTCGGCCTTCCTTGGGCACACAAAAAAAGCATTGTTCATCGAAAACGGCGAGGTCGTGACCCTCACGCAGTCGGGCATCCGGATCACCGACGCCCGGAACCGCGTCGTGAACCGCGCGCCCGTGCGCATCGACTGGAACGTCGAACAGGCGAGAAAGGGGGGCTACCCCCATTTCATGCTGAAGGAGATCTTCGAACAGCCGAGAATTCTCACGGCGCTCATCCGCGAGCGCGTGAACGCGGGCCGCGTGCATTTCGACGAGTTGAAGATCCGGCCGGCGGCGTTCAAAAAAATCAAAAAGATCGTCATCATCGCCTGCGGCACGGCCTACCACGCGGGGCTGACGGCGCGCTACATCTTCGAGGCGTTCACGGACATCCCCGTGTCGGTGGACACCTCCTCGGAGTTCCGCTACCGCGACCCCAAGGTGGGCCCCGACACGCTCGTGATCGTGATCTCCCAGAGCGGCGAGACGGCCGACACACTGGCCGGTCTAAGGGAGGCCAAGAAGAAGAAAGCGCTCACACTGGCCGTGTGCAACGTGCTGGGGAGCTCCATCGCGCGCGAGGCGCACGGGGTCATCTACACGCACGCGGGGCCCGAGATCGCCGTCGCCTCGACGAAGGCGTACACGGCCCAGCTCGGCGTGCTGTATCTCTTGGGCTTTTATCTCAAGAAGCAGCCCGGTGCGCTCCTCAAGGAATTCTTCCACGTGCCGGCGCTTATGCAGAAGTTTCTTGATGATTTCAAGCGCAACGAGACCGAATGGAAGAGGAACGCGCACGACTTCAACGTGCGCTACCATGAGATGCTTAAAAAATACATGGAGAAGGACCCCGAGCGGAGAAAGCGCGCGCCCAACTGCTTCTTCCTTTTCCTCGGCCGCAACATCAACTACCCGAACGCGCTCGAAGGGGCGCTGAAGCTCAAGGAGATCTCCTATATCCCGGCCGAGGGCTACGCCTCGGGCGAGATGAAGCACGGGCCGATCGCGCTCATCGACGAAAACCCGTGGGTCGTCTGCCTCGCCCCGGAGTCGAAGACCTATGACAAGATGCTCTCGAACATCCAGGAGATCAAGGCCCGCAACGGCCTCATCGTGCCGATCGTGACCGAGGGCGACACGCGGATCGAGAGGCTCAATCCCTTCTCGGTCATCCGGATCCCGCGCGTGAGCGAGATCTTCTCGCCGCTTCTGACCATCCTGCCGCTCCAGCTCATCGCCTACTGCACGGCGCGGGAGTTCGGCGAAGACATCGATCAGCCCCGCAATTTGGCTAAATCGGTTACCGTTGAGTAGAATTAATAATTTATTAATTTGACAATGTAGTTAAATTCGGGCATACTTGGGTCAATAGAGGATCGCTTATGACCACAATGCTTAAAATGAACCGTAACCGACAAATTAATTTGCCTTCGGCTTTTGTGGCCAAACTGAGCCTGGGCGAAGACCGCTATTTCAAGGCCGATCTTAAGGGAAATCACATCATTCTTACGCCCGTGGATCCGGTCGAGCGGATTTTCTCCAAGGAAAGTCTTGATCTTGTCGAAGAGGTCTATGAAGCCGAAAAGAAATTAGCCAAACCCGTCACGCCCGCTTGGATTAAGAAAGCGCATCACTCGGCTTAATGCCTTTCGAGCTTTATTACCTTCCTTCCTATGAACGTTGCCTTAAACGCCTGGGAAATAAGGAAAAGCGCGTTGCCGAGCTGATTGTCGCTGCGCTTCTCGAATATTTTCATTCCAATACTTCGCCCGGCGCTTGTCCTTACATGGTCCAAGTGGAAGACAGGACATATCGCCTGGTTTTCAAAAAGCTTCAAGGAGCCATTTGGGAGGCGTATATCGAAAACCAAGTTCGTATTCTCACACGGCTTGAGAAACATCGTCATTTCCTTGTCTTTGCCGGGAATCACGATCAAGTCCGACAATTCCTAAAAGAAAACTAAAATAGGAATGGGTTCTATGGAACACCCTCCCGGTGTCCTTCATCTCGTCGCTACACCCATCGGAAATCTAAAAGATATAACTTTCCGCGCAATAGAAGTTCTCAATAAAGCGGATGTCATCGCCTGCGAGGACACACGCCGCTCGAAGATCCTGCTGACCCACTTCGGCATCGACCGCCCGCTCGTGAGCTACGCCGATTTCTCCGAAAAAAAGAAAGCGCCGGCCCTCGTCGAAAAACTCCTGTCGGGCGCCGACATCGCGCTCATCTCCGACGCGGGGATGCCCGGCATCGCCGACCCCGGGTACCGTCTCGTTACGGCGGCCATCCGGGAGGGGATCCGGGTCGAGTGCGTGCCGGGGGCATCGGCCATCCTGACGGCGCTGGCCGTCTCGGGCCTGCCGACGGACCGGTTCACGTTCGAGGGCTTTTTGCCGGTTAAGACGGGGGCGCGGAAGAACAAGCTCGCTTCGCTGAAAGGCGAAGAGCGCACCGTGATCGTCTACGAGTCCCCCCACCGCATCCTAAAATCCCTCTCAGCCATCCAAGAAGTCTACGGCGACATCCACCTGGTCGTCGCGCGGGAATTGACGAAGAAATTCGAAGAAGTGACGCGCGGTCGTGTCAGTGAGATTATAGAGAAGTTTTCGTCGAGAAAGCCTTTGGGAGAGTTCGTGATCCTGTTCAACCTGACCGCGCGTCATTGCGAGGCACCGCAGGTGCCGAAGCAATCCCGACATTCACAATAGCTTGAGAGCCGAGATTGCTTCGTCCGCCTGCGGCGTACTCGCAACGGAGTTCTTTCTATGAAAGAACTCCGGTTTAGGGCGTGGCATAAGAAAGAGAGGCGGATGTATTACCGCGGGTACCAGAAGCTCCTGCATGTGCTTCTGTGTGAGGATGACCGGGGGGCGGGTGAGGGGCGCGGGAGGCCCGTCAAGCGGGCCTCGTATGAGGACGTGGAGCTTTTGGAGGGCACGGCGTTCCATGACAAGAACCGGCAAGAGGTGTTTGAGGGTGACATCGTGCGGGTGCGCCACAAGGGGCGGATGTTTGAGGGCGTGGTGGATTACGTGCCGGACATGTTCGGGTCGAAGGCGATCCATCCGCTGAAGAGCGTGCTCGAGAAAAACGGCGTGCTGGAAAATCCCGCGGATTTGGACGTGGAGGTTATCGGGAATCGGTTTGAAAACAGGGACCAGGTCCCTCTTGAAAATTAATGTAAACAGGGACCTGGTCCCTGTTTTCGTTCTGGTCCCTGTTTTTGTTCTTTTCATTTTTTCCTCCCTGGCCTATGCGAAGCCGATAGAGACCATCGAATGGGAAGACCTCTCCGACATCCGGGATGTCAGCGAGCAGGGCCGCACGGCGCTGTCGTTCGAACCGGAGAACTGGAAGCACGCCGAGACCGGGCATTTCGTGTTCCATTTCACGGATCCCGGGACCGCCGAGACCTTCTACCGCCAGGCGGAGGAGACCTACCGGTGGGTCCAGTCAATCCTCGACATCCGCGAGGACCAGTGGCACAACAAGGCCCACATCTACGTCTTCGAAGACGCCGCGACCTGGAAGAAATTCAAGCGCATCGAAGCCCCCGCGCTTGAGACGGCCGACGCCTACACGACCGGCAAGGAGCTTTTCATCCGGCGCAGCCCCGCCTGGCTGGGGGCAGGGAAGGTACTGGGGCATGAGCTGACGCATGTGCTCTTGTACCGCTTCGTCGAAGGCCGCGTGCCGCTTGTCTTGAACGAAGGTTTCGCCGAGTTCATCGGGTACAAGGCCGCCGCGCGCGCTGTCGACGGCAATGAGTACCGGGTCCGCATCCTGCGGCTCCTCGCGCCGGAGGCTTATGTGCCACTCGAAAAATTCCTCGTCACGCAATCCTATCCGGCGGGCGACAAAACGCTTTTTTACCGTCAAAGCGAGCTGTTTGTCCGGTATCTCATCCTCACCTATGGCAAGGAAAAGTTCCATGATCTGCTGACCGAGACCGCCCGGGGAGGCGACTTTAGAAATATCTTGATAAAGATATACCAACTGGATTTCCCCTCGCTGGAAAACGGCTTCAAGCGTTTCGCCCTCCGAAAATAATCCCGCTTTCTCGCCTAAAAAATAAAAACATCAATTCTGATTAAACATATTAAAAGGTTATAAAAATATTATGACGGCCTTCTCTTGCCTCTGGTCCTGCCATCATGTAAAATTTGCACATCCAAAATCTTTCATGACGCCATCTGGCAGTTCCCATCATAAAAACTTTTCCAAAACAAAAAACAATGGAGATCTCATGCCTTCAAAAAGGAACGTGTTAAAGTCCCTTTCTTTGATGTTGGTTCAGGCCTTCCTGCTTCAGCAGGTGGCGTACGCGGCGCCCGGCATGACGCCCATTCAGTTGGACCTCTTTCAGAAGCCCGGGGTGGGTTTCGAGTTTCCCCAATCGGTCGCCATCATCGGCGACACGTGGCGGGCGGCCGGCTCCCGGAAGACCGTCTTCCTTATAGAGGACGCCCACACCAACCCTTCGGGTCAGCTGAACCTGGCCAAGGCCCTCGAGCGCATCCTGGACGAGGAAAAGGCCCTTAAATACGTGTTCATCGAGGCGGGCGTGGAGGACAGCTCGCTTTCCTTCTTCAGGCCCTATGGCACCCCCGACCTGCGCGGGCGCCTGGCCCTTCCCTATATCAATAGGGGCGAGCTCCACGGCGAGGCTTATCTCGACCTCACCAGCGACCGGGAATTCCTGATCTGGGGCGTCGAGGACATGGCGCTGTACGCCGAGGGCATCGAGACCTA
>Ga0155357_123_pt2 | contig 9192 bp, 9 predicted proteins | sample RifCSPhighO2_02_FD_106325 | JGI IMG/M metagenome (GOLD analysis project Ga0155357, IMG submission 106325) | Omnitrophica bacterium RIFCSPHIGHO2_02_FULL_63_14 | reverse complement strand
AACGGAAAACGGACCGTCTGAACCGGACGGTTTTGCTTCCGCGCCTCGGTCTCCGTGAGGCCGCACCAGGCGATCTCGGGGTCCGTGAACACCACGGCGGGGATCACGACGTTCGCCGACGAACTGGGCTGGCCGGTGATCACCTCCACGGCGACCCGGGCCTCCCTCGACGCCTTGTGGGCCAGCATCACGCCTCCGGCCACGTCGCCGATCGCGTAGATTGCCGGGTCGGCCGTTTCCTGTTTCTCATTCACCTTCACAAAACCCCTCTCGTCGGACTGCACCTTCGTGTTCTCGAGCCCGAGGTCCTCGACGTTCGGCACGCGGCCCACGGAAACGAGCACACGGTCGTACGTTTCCTTCTTCTCAACGCCCCCCGTCTCCATGGTCACGGCGACCCGTGTGCCGCTGGTCCGCATCTTCGTGATCTTCGTGGAGAGACGGACCGACTGGAAATGGGACTCGGCGAACTTCATCACGGGACGGGTGAGGTCCGGATCGACGCCTGTCAGGATCTGATCGAGCGCCTCGACGAGGCTCACGCGGCTTCCGAGCGTCGCGTAGACGGTCCCGAGCTCCATGCCGATGTAGCCGCCGCCGATCACCAAGAGCGACTGCGGGATCTCCTCGAGCTCGAGCGCCTCGGTCGACGTCATCACGCGCCTGTTGCCGAGGTCGAACACGGCCGGCATTGAGGGCTTGGAGCCGACGGCGAGGATGAGCTTTTCGTACTCGATGAGCTGCTGGCCTTCGGCCGTCTCGACGCGCAGGGTCTGCGAGCCCTCGAAGTGGCCCTTGCCGTGAATCACCTCGACGCCGCGTTTCTTCGCGAGGCCCATGATGCCGGCGGCGAGCTTCTCGAGAATGGATTCCTTCCAGGCGCGCAGTTTCCCGAGCTCGACCTTCGGCTTCTGGAACGAGATGCCGCGGCCCGCCGACTCGCGCGCCTCGCGCATGAGGGATGTGGCGTTCAGGAGCGCCTTCGAGGGGATGCAGCCGCGGTTCAGGCACACGCCGCCGGGGCGTTTGTCCTGCTCGACGAGAATGACCTTCTTGCCGAGGTCGGCCGCATAGAACGCCGCCGCGTATCCGCCCGGACCCGCGCCCAGAACAACAAGGTCCATCTTCAATGACTTCATTTGATTTTAAAGTCCTCGATCTCTTCGACAAGGGCCTTCATGAAACGCGCGGCGTCGGCGCCGTCGATGAGCCGGTGGTCATACGAGAGCGTCACCGGCAGCATCGGCCGCACGGTCACCTTTTTATCGCGGACCACGGGCCGTTCGGCCGCGCGTCCGATCCCGAGGATCGCGGCGTCCGGTGTGTTCACGATCGGCGTGAAGTGCCCGCCGCCGATCCCGCCCTGGTTGGAGACCGTAAAACTCGAGCCCTGGAGCTCGTCCAGGCCCACCTTCCGCCGGCGGGTCCGCTCGGCCAGCGCGGCGAGCTCCTTCGCGATCTCGGCGAGGTCTTTTTTGTCGACGTCACGCAGGACCGGCACGATGAGTCCTTGAGGCGTGTCGACCGCGATGCCGATGTGCACGTAATCCTTGTAAATGACCCTTCCTGCGGTCTCGTCGATGCTCGCGTTGAAGATCGCGTGGCGCTTCAGCAAACGCGCGAGCGCTTTCAGGATCAGCACGGTCAGCGTGAAACCGTGTTTTTTGGCCAGCGCCATCGGCTTCGCGACGTCAATCTCGTCAAACTGCGTCACGTGGGGCACCGTGGTCCAGGAGATGGCCATGCGTTCGGCTATTTTTTTTCTAAGCGCGGATAAAGGCTCGGTGCGCACGGGTCCGAATTTTGAAAAATCGGGCAGATCGGCCGCCGGCCGGGCGGTCCGTTTCTCGAGACCGGCAACGTAGCGCTGCACATCCTCGAGCGAGATGCGCCCGCCCCGTTCGGTTCCGCGGACCTTGGACAGGTCGAGGTTCAGAAGGCGCGCGAGATTCCGCACCGACGGAGGGGCCACGGGCGGCCCGCCGGGCTTCGGCGCGGCGCCGGCTGTTTCCGGTTCGGGCTTTTTCTCTTCGGGTTGGGGGGCGGCTTGCTGAGGCCTTGCCTGCCCTTCCTTGATCGTGAAGATCACCTGGCCCACCTGCACCTCGGTGCCGGGCTGGACGAGGATCTTCTCGACGACGCCGTCGCCGGGCGACGGGACCGCGGCCATGGCCTTCTCGGTCTCGATCTCGAGGACATCCTGGCCCTTGCGGACCGTGTCGCCCTCCTTCACGAGGATGTTCACGAGCGTTCCGCCCTTCACGCCTTCAGCCAGTTCGGGTACGCGCAGGTCCATATCAGTAGTTAGGGTAAGCCTTGTCGGGATCCACGTCGAGATCTTTCATCGCCTTCTCCACCACCGCCGGGCTCAAGCCTCTTTTTTCCGTGAGCGTGTGGAGCGCGGCTATCACCGTGAGTTCGGCGTCCACCTCAAAAAAACGCCGGAGGCGCGCGCGGCTGTCGCTGCGCCCGAATCCGTCGGTCCCGAGGCTGAAAAGCCCTCCCGGCACCCACGGAGCGATCTGGTCGGGCACGAGGCGCAGGTTGTCCGACACGGCCACGAACACGCCCTCTTCCTTCTCGAGCACGGTCTCGAGATAGGATCTTTTCCGGGGCGAAAGCGGGTGCAGCATGTTCCAGCGCCGGGCGTTCATCGCATCGCTTCTCAATTGTTTGTAGCTCGTCGCGCTCCACACGTCGGCCGACACGCCGTACCGCTCGGCGAGGATTGCCGAAGCGCGCAGCGCCTCGCGCAGGATGGGCCCCGAACCGAACAGGTGTGCCTTCAGTTTTTTGCCGGCCGGCCCCGGTTTGAAGCGGTACAGGCCGTTCAGGATCCCCTCGCGGCACCCTGGAGCCGGCATCGCGGGCATCGGATAGAGCTCATTGTACAGCGTCAGGTAATAATAGATCTCCTCCCCGTCCGCGTACATGCGCCTGAGGCCGTCCTCGAGTATCACGGCGATCTCGAACGCGAACGCGGGGTCGTAGGCCTTCAGCGTCGGCACGTTGCCGGCCATGATCTGGCTGTGGCCGTCCTGGTGCTGAAGCCCTTCGCCGTTCAGCGTCGTGCGCCCGGCCGTCGCGCCCAAGAGGAAGCCCTTCGCCTTCGAGTCGCCCGCGGCCCAGATGAGATCGCCCACGCGCTGGAAGCCGAACATCGAGTAAAAAAGGTAAAACGGGATCATCGGCTCGCTGAAATTCGCGTAGGACGTCCCGGCCGAGATGAAGCTGGCCATGGCGCCCGCCTCGGTGATGCCTTCCTCGAGGATCTGCCCGTCCTTTTCCTCGTTGTAATAGAGGAGCGAATCCTTGTCGACGGGCTCGTAGAGCTGGCCCTTCGGGGAGTAGATGCCGATCTGCCTGAACAGCGCGTCCATGCCGAACGTGCGCGCCTCGTCGGGGATGATCGGCACGACGCGCGAGCCGATAGCGGGGTGACGCAGCAATTTCGCCATCATGCGCACAAAGGCGCCCGTCGTGGCCCCTTTGAGGAGGCCCGAGCCTTTCAAGAATTCGTCGTAGTACTCGAGGCCCGGCATCGCCAGCGGCTTCGGCGTGAAGGCCCGCCGCGGCAGGTAACCGCCGAGCGACTGGCGCCGCGCCTGCAGGTATTTCATCTCCGGGCTGTTGGGCGCCGGGCGGTAGAACGGCGTGTCCACGACCTCCTCGTCCTTGATCGGGATCTCGAAGCGCGCGCGGAATTCACGCAGTTCTTTTTCGTTGAGCTTCTTCTGCTGGTGCGTGATGTTCTTGCCCTCGCCGGCCTCGCCGAGGCCGTAGCCCTTCACGGTCTTTGCCAGGATCACGGTCGGCTGGCCCCTGTGCTCGACGGCCGCCTTATAGGCCGCATAGACCTTCCGCGGGTCGTGCCCGCCGCGCAGGAGCTTTCGCAGGTCGTCATCCTTCAGGTGGTTCACCATCTCCAGAAGCTCCGGGTGCCTGCCGAAGAAATGGCGGCGGATGTAACTGCCGGGTTCCGTCGAATACTTCTGGTAATCGCCGTCGACGGCCTCCTCCATGCGCTTCACGAGCAGGCCCTTGGTGTCCCTGGCCAGGAGCTCGTCCCAGTGCGTGCCCCAGATCACCTTGATGACGTTCCATCCGGCGCCGCGGAAGAGCGCCTCGAGCTCCTGGATGATCTTGCCGTTGCCGCGCACCGGCCCGTCGAGCCGCTGGAGGTTGCAGTTCACGACCCACACGAGGTTGTCCAGGTTCTCGCGCGCGGCCAGCGTCAGCTGTCCCGTCGATTCGGGCTCGTCGATCTCGCCGTCTCCGACGTAGCACCAGACGCGGGGCTCCCCGCCCTTGAGAAACCCGCGCGCCTTGAGATACCGCATGAAGCGGGCCTGGTAAATCGAGCAGATCGGCGCCAGGCCCATCGAGACCGTGGGAAACTGCCAGAACTCCGGCATGAGATAGGGGTGTGGATACGACGACAGGCCGCCGCCCCGGCCGTCTTTCAGCTCCTGACGGAAATTGTGCAGGTGCTGCGTCTCGAAGCGGCCCTCGAGATACGCGCGCGCGTAATTGCCCGGCGAGGCGTGGCCCTGGAAGTAGACCAGGTCCGCCGGGCCGCCGCCCTCGGGCCCGCGGAAGAAATGATTGAACCCGACCTCGTAGAGCGTCGCCAGCGACGCGTACGTCGAGATGTGGCCGCCGATGCCGTTCTCGACGCGGTTCGCCTTCACGACCATCGCCATGGCGTTCCAGCGCACGTAGCTCTTGATGCGGCGCTCGATCACGGGGTCGCCCGGGTACGGCGGCTGTTTCTCCGGGGGGATCGTGTTCACATACGCTGTATTATAATGTTCCAATGAGGTTCCTCAACTTAAGCCTTCCGCTGCCCGCGGAGAATCTCGCCCTGGATGAGGCCCTGCTGGAACTCAGTGAGGCCTCCGGGGAGGAAATTCTCCGATTTTGGCAATCAGACGAGCATTTTATCGTACTTGGCTATTCTAATAAAGCCCGATTGCACGCGGACTTAGAGCGGTGCGCGGACGAGCGCGTGAGCGTCCTGCGGCGCGTCACCGGCGGCGGCACGGTCCTGCAGGGGCCGGGATGCCTGAACTTCGCGCTGGCGCTCAAGACCGGCTCCCCGGCCCACCGGAGCGTCACGGCCACGAACGCCTATGTGCTGGAGCGCCATGCCAGGGCGCTCTCCCGGCTCCTCGGGAAGCCCGTCGAGCGCCGCGGCGAAACGGACCTGACGATCGGCGGGAGGAAGATCTCGGGCAACGCCCAGCGGCGCCGTTCTCATGCCATCCTTTTCCATGGCTCGTTTCTGCTCGGTTTGGATCTGGCGCGCATGGAGCGGCTTCTGCCTTTGCCGCCCTTGAGGCCCGCCTACCGTCTCGGCCGCCCGTACGCGGGCTTCGTGGCCAATCTGGGGCTGCCGGCCGCACCGGTGGTCCAAGCGCTGAGGCGGGAATGGGAGGCGCACAGACCCCTGACGGTCATTCCGCTGGAAAGGGTAAAAGATCTCGTCCGGACAAAATATTCGGACCCGGATTGGAATTTAAAATTCTAGGCTTTGGAATTCTTTTGGCGGTGGTCGCTGATCCGGCGCGAGAGCCGGCCGAGGTAGTGGAGCACGAGCACCGTCAGCAGCGTGATGCCGGCCGCGGCGAGAAACTTTGACAATCCCACATAAATGCCGACGACACTGCTTAGGAAGATCGACGCGGCCGTCGTGAGGCCCTCGACGCGCTCGCCGCTGGCGGAGCGGATGATCGTGCCGGCGCCCAGGAACGCGATGCCGGTGATGATGCCGTGCACGACGCGCATCGGGTCGCCGGAAAGCGGGGTGATCAGGGATTCATTGAGCGACACCAAGAGACAGGAACTCCCCACGACGAGCATGTGGGTACGCAGGCCCGCGGGCTTGTCGGCCGCTTCGCGCTCGAGGCCGATGACCGCGCCCAGGAGCATCGCGACAACGAACTTCGCGAGGATAATCACCTCGGGATGCGTTAAAAAAGAAAGGCCCATCGTGCACACGATGGATCATCATACCACACCCCCGGGCGCTTAGGCGTTTAGAGGCGGTACTCGGTCCGGACAAGACGCGGATGTTGAAAAAGATCCAGCTTCAACGTGAGGCCCGTCCACCACGCCATCGGCACGGCGAGCCAGGAAAGCACCTTCTGCTTGGCGGGCATGGGGCCCAGGCTGTCGCAGATCCCTTCCCAGAGGCGCCGCGCGCGTTCCCTGGCCGCCTTCGTCGGCCCCAGCAGCATCGCGGGACGAAGCGCGGGCGCCGAGTTGATCAGGTCCGTGCGGTAGCGCTCGGCGCAAGTCCGCAGGCGCTCGTTCGCATGATTTTTCAGGCGGTGATAGCCGAGCCACCACCCCTCCATCGCGCGGACGATCGAGGGCCCGAGCCGCTCGAAATCCTGGCGGAAGCAGTCGCGCTGGATCCGCTGGACCTGCGGCGCCGTCATCGTCGGGTGCTTCACGCAGTTGTAGAAGCCCGTGCAGCGGCGGTAGAACGCTTCCTTGTTTTCCATGAACTTGCGCCGCAGTCTTCCCTCGCCGGTGATGCGCTCGTAGAACGGCGTGCCCGGCACGGGGCCGTAGATGAGAAATTGCGCGAACGTCGGCTCGAGCGCCAGGAGCGAATCGAGCTCCTCCTGGATGATCTCGGGGCTTTGGTAATCGAAGCCGACGATCATCGACGCCAGCACGTTGATGCCGTTGGCGCGCAGGTCCGCGATCAGCTCGTCGATCGGCCGGCCCTGCTGTTTGGCGTAGTTGGACCGCCGGCCTTCGTAGCCCATCCACACGCCGGAGATTCCCATCTCGAGGATCTCTTCCATCGTGTACTGCGACAGCGCCTTCACACTGCCGAAGACAAACATCGGCAGGTCGAGCCCCGAGGTCTTGACGCATTCGAGGTATTCGAGCGCCCGCTTTTTGTTCAGCAGGAAATCCTCGTCGAGCACCGTGAACTTGATGTCGGGATGCGCGGCGCGGTATTTCACGAGCACGTTGAAGATGTCGCGGCCCGTCGGCAGGAGGCGGATGTGCTTTCTCTTGAAGAAATGGGACGTGCAGCAGAAGTCGCAGCCGTTCGGGCAACCGAGGCCCGCGAAGATCATGCCGTTGTCGCCGATCGAGGTCGAAAAGACCTTCAGACCGTTCCGGATGATCGGGTGGTCGTACGGCATCTCCTTCGGGGGTTCGCCGAGCAGGCGCCGCAGGAAACCCACGCCCTCCTCGCGGCAGAAATAGTCCCCATAGGGTGCGAGCTCCTGATCCGTAAGGATCGTCCCGTAACCGCCGAGGACGATCTTCGAGCCCGGCGCGTGGCGCCGGATGAGCTCGACGAGGCGCTTCATCTTGTGGAACGTGGCCAGGATGAACGAGACGCCGACGTATTCATAGCCTTTTTTCAGCTCGCGGACGAGCTCGCGTTCGTTCGGGTACTGAAGGACGACCGTCGGGGTATCGAGGTTGTGCGCGATGTATTCGAGCGAGAAATGGACCTGATGGGAACGGGGGCTGAACATCCCCTGCGCGCGAGTCACCTGGCCGTGCAGGAGCTCATAGCCGACCGAGGTGCCATCGCCGTGCCGGGGGCCGAGCGGCCGGCAGACGCTTGTCAGGAGCAGCCGGCGCGATGATTGGGGTTTAAGGGATTCCATCTAACTATACTGCCGAAAGAGTCGGTGAATGGCTGTGACTGACATCACTAGACGTAAGAATTTAAATGTCTAACGATTCAATCGCTTAACTTGGCCAGCCGCTGCTTGTAGGCTTTTGCCTCGGCCTCCGGAATGACGAGCACCTCTTCCCGGCTGGGCCATACCAGCGCGTCGGCCGATGTCGTATGAATGCGCATCACGATCTTTTCCGCGCGGCCGGAAAATTTCCGCACGAATTGCCCGGTGTCAATCAACCGTATTTGCGTGATCACGCCCAGTTCGTTCGCGTTCCAGCACACCACGTCGTCCACGTGGACATTTAATTTTTCGTCCTCTTCGGTCAATGCCTCCTCCCGGTTCGTTTGTAAATCCGCTTCTTTAGCGCGACGGGCGACTCGTGGAGCGCGAACGCCAGCTCGTCCGTCGCGCGTTCGGCGGCACGCGCCAGCGCCGCCTGTTCGTGCCTCCGGCCTTCGCGAAACGACGCCTCCCCCGCCGTGTGCTCCGAAGGCGCGATGCCTTGGGACAGGGCCTTGCGCAGGAGATCGGCCATGGTCCCGGCGTAATCCTCCGGCATGCGCGCATCACCGCCCGGAGATTCGGCTTCGACGACTTTCAGGATTTGCTGCGCTTGTACTTTTGTGAGGGGATAGCGGATGCCGATCCGACGGGCCTCATCGGCCTGGACAAATACCTTCGCCTTCAGGCGTGAACCGATTCGGAACGTGTAGTAGAGCCTGCGGCCATCGCCCAGGTTGGCAGTCTCCACTTGCTGGATGCGGCAAAGTCCGTAGAGAGGGTGTGAGACCAGCTCCCCCGCACGGAAGGGGGTGGTGCCCATGGGTTTTATGGCTCTTATTATACACCCGAGGGCCGGGGTTTAGGCTTTTTTCAGCGTGAAATCGATCGTCTGTGAGCCACCTTCAGCCAGGGTCACGCTCTGCGTCTGGGTACCCAGCTTCTCGTGCCACACCTCGAGCGTATAGGTCCCGGCCGGCAGGTCCTTGATCGCGTAGCTGCCGTCATCGCCGGTCACCGCGTAGAACGGATGGTTCAGCACGTGGACGTAAGAGACCATCCAGAAATGGACGTCGCAGCGCATCCGGACGCCGATCTCGGGGTTCTCGAAGGTCTTCGTCGTGGTCATGCCCTGGATCGGCTGGGCGATGTTGAAGGCCTTGTTGAGCTTCGTCTCCGAGCGGACATTGTGGAGCACGGCGTCGCTGTTTTTGACGATGACCTTCTGGCCGGCGCGTGCCACGGCCACGTGCGGGACGAACATGCACCCCTTCTGGTCGATCTCCACGGCTTCCGCCGGCGGCGGAGAGGCCGGGGCGTCCTTCACGTGCACGAGCGCCCATTTCACGGTGTGGTTGGGATTGATCACGATGTCCTCGTTCACGGGCATCTTGTCGCCGTGCATCGTGGCGCACTGTTTTTCCGCGCCGAAGTTGATCGCGGCGGGCGCGGGTGCCTCGCCCTCGAACGCGACCTTGCCCGACAGCGTCGCGGCGTGCGCCGGAACGGACGCCGCCCAGACGGTCAG
>Ga0155357_120_pt3 | contig 9451 bp, 10 predicted proteins | sample RifCSPhighO2_02_FD_106325 | JGI IMG/M metagenome (GOLD analysis project Ga0155357, IMG submission 106325) | Omnitrophica bacterium RIFCSPHIGHO2_02_FULL_63_14 | reverse complement strand
GCGAGCAAATTGCGCCGTTCCTCCTCACTCTTCGTATCGTATTGACGCAGCCCCGCTTGCGCGAGTTCGAATATTTTGAGCCCCTGCTCGAAATAGTGGTGGTTGGCCCGCTGATGCCGGGCGATCTGGTCTTGGATCCCGTCCTGCTCCTTGCGCCATTCCGTTGATTTCGCCTGCCAGAAATCCTCGGCAATTCTCCCGTCCAGCTTATCCACGTACGCCTGGTCCAGGCGGCGCTGGATCGTGGCGTACTGCGCGTTCAGCGCCTCCAGTTGGCCGTTGTGGTAGGCCTGCTCATCGGCATGGCTTCGGTGCAGGGATTCCCTCAGCCACGTAAGCCGCTCTTCGTCAACCTGCACATCCTCCACACGCCTCCGCACCTTGGCTTCCAGGACTTCCTGCCGGACGTAGGGCTGGCCGCACTTGCCCTTGGCGTGGGAGCAGTGGTAGTAGATATACTTTTCTTTCTTGCGCTCCGGCGTGATGGTGCAGCTGCATCGGGAGCAGGTAAACAGGCCGGTAAACAAGAACTTCTCCCCGCGGCCTCGCGTTCCTCGATGTCGCTCCCTCGAGACTTTCTGAACCGCATCAAATAGTTCGCGGGTGATGACCGGCAGATGGGTGCCTTTGTAGTATTTGCCCTTCCAAATAAAATCCCCGTAGTAAATCGGATTCTTGAGGATCCGCTCGATCTCGCTGCGAGAGAGTTGACGCCCTGAGCGGCGGCCTACGACGCCAGCCATCACAGCCAGACTGCGGAGTTTCCTCACCGAGTAGCGGCCGCTGGCGTACAGCTCGAACAGCTTTTTGATCGCCGCGGCCTCCTGCTCATGGGCTTCAATGGTGCGCGTCTGAAGATTGTTGCGGTAGCCGATGGGCGCATGGGACGGGTATTCACCCTGCTCAGCCTTTTCCGCGTGGCCCTTCTTGACCTCTTCGGAGAGGTTGTCGATGTAGTTCTTCGCCATGAGCACCCGGATCCCGTGAATGAACTTCTGATGAGACCGGGACTCTGGGCCGAGCACCTCGCCTTCCTTCACGAGATGGATTTCAACGCCCAGCTCGTCAATCGTCACGTAGTCCTTGAAGTTGCGGTACAGCCGGTCGGTCTTCTCAACGAGCATGGCTTTGACGGAAGGCGATTCTTTGAGGAAATGTACCATCTGCCCGAAGTTGGCTCGCCCGGCCTGCTTGGCTGTCTCCACGTCCACGAATTCCTCGACGATCTCAAAACGGTTCTTCTGCGCGTACTCGCGGAGCAGTTTGAGTTGCGAAGGGATAGAGAACCCTTCTTCCTCTTGCTCCTTGCTGGACACGCGGGCGTACAGGACGGCCTTCTTCTCCATGACGGGGCCTACGGGTGAAAGCCAATCCGCCGGCGAGGCAGGTCGGGCGGCGTCATCAACTGCTTGATCGCCTCGAACAGCGAGCGAATCTCCGTGTCGTGTCGGGTCAGCTTGCGCTCCAGTGCAGCCAGCTTCGCGGCCAGTGCCCGATGCGTTGCCAAGAACTCCCGGAACTGGACGAAGGCGCGCACGACGTAGACACTCACGTCCACGGCCCGTGGCGAATTGAGGATGCTGGCCAGCATCACCGCTCCGTGCTCCGTGAACGCGTAGGGCAGGTACCGCCGCCCGCCCCACCTTGAGGTCACAAACTGTGATCTCAAGTGCTTCCCCTCCGCGCGGGTCAGCTGGATCATAAAGTCCGCCGGGAACCGCTGGCGGTTGCGCTTCACCGCCTGGTTGAGTACCCGCGTGGACACCCCGTACAGCGCCGCCAGATCGGCATCCAGCATGACCTTGTGGCCCCGGATGAGCAGGATGCGTTGCTGCAATTTCTCCGGAACAAGCGCTGCGGGGGGCATGGCGTGGCGAGCGCGTACCCGGCTCATCTGGCAACCGCTCGTTGACGAGACCTGCGGTGTGGTGTGCGGGGCGAGCCGTGGAGGAGCTTCTTGATATGGTACTCGTGAATCTGACTGGGCTTCATGTGCCGGTTGAGCCAGCGGTTGACGGTCTGGAAAGTGACGCCTAGTTTCTTGGCCAGCTGAGGTTGGCTGAGCTTGCGTTCCAGACGGTAGGTGGCGAGCTGGTCAATCAGGTCTTGCGCCATGACGGCTCCAGGATATAACGAGCTATAACGCATGTCAAGGGTTATAGAGAACAGTCGTTATCCCGCGTTCAGCGCCGCCTTGATCGCCAGCAGTTTGTCTGACCAGTTTCGGCTTTTGAGCATCTGCTGAAGCAAGGCGGGGTTCTTCGCCAGCCGATCCACACGGACGTCGTGCTTCTGGCAGGACTGGTAGGTAAGCTCGTAGCAGTGGCGGCAGCCGAAGTACTTGCCACCTCCGAGGTACAGCTTCAGAGTCCGCCGGTTGCAGGCGATGCCGTTCTTGGTCAGTGGGCAGATGAACCACCAGCGTTTGCCGCCATAGCGACAGGGCGTGGCGACAAGCCTCACCGGGTAATCGAGGTGCTCCCTCTCGCCTTTGTATCCTTGCATCTGGGTGTACTGGAATCGGATTTCCCCCACCGACCCTTCAACCCAGATCTGGAAGCCGATGCTGCCGGTTTCTTCTCCACAGCCATCCGTCCACTTCATGCCACCCCACCGGTGGCCGGAGAGATAGCCGTGCTGTTTCAGAAAGCTCATGCCGATGAACTTGCATGCCTCAGTCGTTGTCTTCTTATCCCGATTCCATCGGCCCCTCATCCATCCCCCTCTTTTTCCTAAATCATTTGGGAACGGCGCAAACCGTTCTTGGATGTAACCCTCTGTAAATGAGCTTGTTGCTATGGTTTTCCTACTTTGCCGATCATTGCACTTCTCGCCTGGCCCAACAGTATCCTGGCTTCGCCCAGCGCTGCCTGAAACTCCACCCAAACGCCAGCCTGATGTGCTCGATCCATCCGCTCCTGAAGTGCGGACCAGGTTGGCAAGAACGCCTTGCGGTCCTGGGATGCGAGCTCCTCGTAGACCGGCGCAGCCCGCCGCAGCAGAGCGTCGAAGTCCCGCCGCATGGAGTCCCGCAGTGCTTCGCAGGCGGATTCATCGGCTGGAGCTGAGCTGCTTGGAGCAGCCGGAAGCACCGGCGGTTCATGGAAAAGCCCGATCAGTGAAGGCATTAGCTCAACAAGTTTCCTGAATCTGCCCTTCCTGCCCTCCCTCCACGCCGTTTGGCTGAGTCGGTGCTGTGCCAGCACGGAGGGCAGGCGGTGCAGGAAGGGCAGAATCGGCAACTTCCTCCGTATCCTTGGCTCGTGAGAACATCCACCGGGACGTGTGCGAAGTGCGGCCTACGCTGATTTTCAGGTTCAACGCCGTCTCCAGGGGGCGGCGCGACAGGTGGAGGTGCTTGCCCAGTGCCGCGGAGGTCTTCGGAAGCAATAGTCCTTCCGTCTCGGCCAGCTCCATCAGCTCCCGATACAAGGTGGCGGTGTCAACCTCTCGGCCAAGATTGCCCCCGGTGGTTGTCCAGAGGCTCAGGCAAGCTGCGACCTGGTCTTCCTCCGTGGCGTACTGCGCCTGCTCCTCCTCAATTCGTGCCAAGGCGCTGTAAAAGCGAGCGGCGGCCTCCGCGCCGCCTCTGGCGTGGCTGAGCCTCCAGCCGAAGGCGGCAAAATCCGCCATCCGGCACTTGGACGGCGCGGCCTCCGGTACCTGCCGGAGCGCGGCCAGCGCGTGGTTGAGCACATCCAGCAGGTCCGACCACACGCCGTCTCGCCCCGCCAAGGTGCGCCTGATCCACTCGGCCTCCGGCACAAACGCCCGCTCCGGCCTCGCCATGCGGCAAATCAACAGCCGCTCCGCCACATCGGGCCGCCGGAAGTGCGGATCGCGGGAGGTGATCATGAGGTTAGCGACGGGCCGGTGAATCGCCAGGGTGTTGGTCGTGTACAACTCGCGCAGCTCAAACTCCTGCCCGGTGGCGTAGGTCGCCAGCCGGTCCGGGAGCCAGCGGATCGGCGCATCCGCGTTGTCGAAGGCGGCGAAGGGCTTGCCGCAGAGGGTGGCAATAAACGCCTGCTCGCCGCGCTCGCTGGATTCCAGGTGCCCGACATTGAAGCGCTCACCCAACAGTTGCGTCCCAAAGCGCCGGGCCGTCGTGGTCTTGGTTGAGCCGTGCGGGCCGATGAAGGCCGGGATGATCTTGGTCGGGTGCAGCTCCGGGAAGAACAGCGAGAGCAGCCAGACAAAGAGCAGATCGCGCCACTCCTCACCGCTCAGCCGCGCTGCGGGATCAAACCGGATCGGCTCCAGGAAGGCCGCCAGGGTCGCGTCAGCGGGACGCTGGCCAGCCGGAAGGTACGTGTAAGGCGTCGCCTGCGGCGTCGAGGCAAAGAGCACGCCGGCCTCCCCATTCGGCGCGGGTGTCACCGTCTTGCCATCCAGGAGCCATAGCCCGCTGCCGAAGTCGGTCACAAAGAGTCGGTGGGACGCCTCATCGTAATGCGCCAGCCGGTACACCTGCGTTGGCTGGCCCCGCTGATGGACTTCCGTCAGCAGGTGTTCCAGCAGATACCTAAACTCGGATTCGGTGGGATTGAGGCCGGTCACGTCGGCCAGGAATCGGGTAAACCCTTCCTCCGCGAGAGCGTGCAGCGTCCGGCTTGCCATGTCGAAGAAGTAGCTCTGCCGCTCCGGCGTCAGATAGAACGTGCCGGTGTGGCGGAGACGATCAGTGACGTTGGCCGCGATGACCTGCTTCTTCTCGAAGTTCTTCATCACGTACTCAGGCCACTTGCGCGTCTGATGAATGAACCCCTTGAGATCGGCGGTGACTTGCAGTGATGAGGAACTTGATGATGCCGCCCTGTCCCTGCGGGCTCTCCACTTCTTCCACCAGGCTTTCGACCGGGTAAAGGCCGCATGGGTCAGCGGGATCCGTTTCAAGTCGTTCAACGCCTCGCAGCCCTTGGCCACCAGAAGGTCGTCGATCCCGGCCTTGCCCGTCACGTCCTGCTGCTCGATGATCGCGACAGCCACCCGCGCCCCGCGCTCCTCCAGCTCCTTGCCCAGCGCGTACACGGCGTTAAGCAGTTCCGGCCGGTGCCAGATGTCGGAGTCGAAATACAGCGCCACCTCGCGCTCAACCCAGGTAATCCGATCCAAAGCTACGATGGCCGAGTTTGTCTTGGACTCCACCCAAGCCCAGATACCCCCGACCCCCACAGCCATGACCCCGGCCTGCACCATCGCGGCAGTCTTCTTTTCGCCCTCGACGACTGCCAAGGGCGTGGCGGGGTTGGTCAAAATCGTTTCAACGGAGGGCAACACGTATAAGTGAGGCGGCGTCTTTTTCGGCTGGAGATACTTAACCGCATGGCCGCGCTTGTCCTGATACGGCGGGAACACTTTGAGCCGGACAAAGCCGCCGGTCCCTGGGTATGGAAACGCCAGGGCGGATTGCACCTGCTCTGGATTCCAACCAAGCACATGGGGGATGTCCGACGGCGGCACCGAGTAGACCGCCATCGTCGCGATGGTCTCAGGGGTCAGGCCGCTTTTGCGGAGATCGGCTGCGTGGTCAGGGTGTAGAAGCGGAACCGTTTCCATGTGAGCCTCCAGGTTGCCGTGCCGTCGACGCCACGTCCTCATCACGTTTTGCGCTGGCGATCAGCGCCTCAAACTTCTCCACAATCGCCTCTAACAGTCGGTCACCCGCTTGCCGCGTCACCGGGGGGACGCACTGGATCTCTTTGCCGTTTGGCAGGACTTTGACGGGGAAGACCAAGCGATAGCCGCTTCCATCGAGCCGCGTGTGGATGGCGATGTTGCCAAGGTAGAGCTGACCGTTGACCACGCACGATGCGAAGGCGATCAGGCCATTGCGCGGTTTCACGGGAATGATGTCCACCTCGGAAATCGAAAGCGGAGTGGTGGATTGGTCAGGACGCATGGCGGGCATGCTGTTCTCCGGCGGGTGTGTCGGTAGGCTTGGCTTCCAGCGCCCACCGGATCAGCGTGCCGTAGAAGCCCACGGCGTTTTCGATGATCTCGCGGGCGTCCTCGCGGGTCAGCGGCTTCGGAGAGAGCGGCTGCCACACGGCGATGGTCCGGTCGAGGAAATCGGCGTCTATCGTTGCCATGCGGGCAGCATGGCACGAGATAGGGAGCCCGTCGCTCTAGTGGGGAGCTATGGGACTACTTGGGTATTTATGGGACGGTTTGGGAAAAACCGATGGAGTGGCGGCGAGCTACCGGCGAGGGAGTCGAAGCCGTGATATGCCCAGTTCTTCCAGGTCCTTGCTGGTGAGAGGGTTTCTGAATCGGATCGCGTCTTTGGAGATGTCGAAGAAGGCTCGGTTTAGCTCCTTAGTGAAGCCCAAATTCTCAACAATTTTGTGGAGCGGCTTCCGCAACGAAGCGCCACCGAGGCTCTGCTCGAGCTCCGCGATGCTGATGATCTTGTTGGGATTCTGATACAGGTGATTGAAGACGTTGTCGTTCTCGCTATTGAAGTCAAGGCGGGTCAGGAGAAACTCGTTAATCAACAGCTCCCGCCCTTTGAGTTTGACTTCGTAGACGACGCCCAGCCCCTCGTCACGCAACGGCTCCATGACCCGTTTCTCCTGGCCCCGCTTTGTAACCGGCGCTACGGCTTCGGGCTTCGCCTTATAATTGAACGCCTCGATCACCTGGTCTTTGATCTGCCTAAAGCGAGCCGCATTCACCTGGACGTCTGCCTTCTCCCACGGGTAAGGTGGAAGCATGCTCAAACCGGGAACATTAAAATCCCCGATGGCCCCAACTCGCTGTAGATACGTCAGCGCATGACGGCGGTACTCGAGCTCGTCAAACTCCTTGGGGAACAAATTGCGGTGGGCCTGGAACCTGGGATTGATTTGGATTTTCGTGGATGAAGTGATCGTCAGCTGATCGTTGATATCCAAGACGGTCACGTAAATAGCCGCCTGTATTAAGGGGGTCAGCTCCTGAAGATTGCTTGCCTCTACGGAGGGTACCTCAGGTTTGCTGACGTCCAACTTCTGCAACTTGTCCATGTCGCCGCCACGTCTTGGTTAGGAACCTGCTTATTATAAGGCAACGCGGAGCCCACCGGCATACTTTGAAGGCCTGCTTACAAACAACTTGACGCTTTGAAAAATTAGTGGTAGCTTCTTTCAAAGCTGTTTGAGCTTTGAAAGCAGGCCTACAACAAGGATCTGTGCCCATGAACCCACGTGACTTCCGCGCACCCCAGGCTGGCAAGGTCATCCAGACGCCGCAAGACTACCCGGCGTTTATCCCTGCGCCCTTGCCGCCACCACTGACCTACACGGATGAGCTTGTAATGGCCCTCTCCCAAGCCGACACCGCCCTCAGCGAGCTTTCTGGTCTGGGACGGCACCTGCCCAATCCCCACCTGCTGATTGAACCGTACGTGCGTCGCGAGGCGGTCTTATCATCAAGAATTGAAGGCACCAAAACGAATTTATCAGACTTATTGCTGGAGGAAATGGAAGGCGGCGCGGCCCCTCGCAACGAAGCTGATGTTCGGGAGGTGCATAACTACGTCGTCGCACTCGAGTACGGCATTCAGCGATTGAAACAGCTGCCCTTGTCCCTGCGGTTGGTCCGAGAGCTCCACGCGAGGCTGATGAAGGGGGTGCGAGGCGAGCGAGCGACGCCAGGTGAGTTTCGGCGGTCACAAAACTGGATTGGACCACCTGGGAGCACACTGGCGACTGCGACCTACGTGCCGCCTCCGGTGGAGCAGATGCACAACGCCCTCGCCGATTGGGAGAGGTTTTTGCATGATCGAGGCCGGATGCCCGATCTGATCCAGTGTGCATTGATGCACGAGCAGTTCGAGGCGATCCACCCGTTCCTCGATGGAAATGGACGGATTGGTCGGCTCTTGATCACACTGTTTTTCATCGAGCGCGACCGGCTCTCGCAACCTCTCCTCTATCTCTCGGCGTATTTAGAGGCCCATGGCGATGACTATTACGACCTCCTGCAGCGGGTCAGAACGCGCGGCGATTGGTCAAGCTGGCTGCGCTTCTTCCTCACGGGCGTGGTCGAGACCGCTCAGGAGGCTGTTCGGCAAGCCGGGCAACTGATGCATCTCCGAGAAGTGTTCCGCAAGCAATTGCAGGATAAGCCCAAGCCGCTGGCGCTGCTCGATGAGCTGTTTATCAACCCGTACATGACGGTCGCCCGCGCATCAGAAGTGTTGAAAGTCTCCAACCCAACGGCGAGACAAGCGGTCATGCTGCTTCAGAAGAAAGGCCTGCTGAAAGAGACCACCGGCCGCGCCTGGGGCCGCCTCTATCTCGCCCGTCCGATCTTGCAGGCGCTCGAACATCCAGCCAAGGGAAGGCGGCCAACTCATGTCTAAGGCGAAAATCCTCATTGTGGATGACGAGAAGACCATCGTCGAGGCGGTGAAGTACAACCTCGACAAAGGGGGTTTTCGGACTCTCGTAGCGTCTGATGGGCCGAAGGCGTTGGAGCTTGCCCGCCAGGAAAAGCCCGATCTGATCCTCCTTGACTGGATGCTACCGGAGATGGATGGGCTGGCCGTCTGCCGCATACTGAAGCAGGAGACGAAGACCAAGCATATCCCCGTCATCATGCTGACGGTCAAGTCCGAAGAGCGAGACAAGGTCATGGGCCTTGAGACCGGTGCGGACGATTATGTCACCAAGCCCTTCAGCGCCCGGGAGCTTGTCGCGCGAGTCAAAGCGATGCTGCGGCGTGCGGGCCTTCCCTCGATGGCGGACGTGTTTGAGCTGGGCGACCTCAGGATCGACTGGGGCAAGCACGTTGTGTCCCTCAAGGGCAAACCGGTTGAGCTGACCTCGAAAGAGTATGAGCTGATGCGAGCCTTGATCGATGCCAGAGGGCGGGTCTTGAACCGTGAGACGCTGCTCAATGACGTGTGGGGTTACGACCGGTCGCTGGACATCGAGACCCGCACCGTGGACCTCCATATCAGCCAACTGCGCAGGAAGCTCAAGCACGTGGCAGATCGCATCCTGACGGTGAAGAACGCGGGGTACCGGTTCGTGCTTGATGAGTAAATTTCCCTCGCTGTACCGGAAGACCCTGACCTCCTTCTTGCTGGTGATCGCAGTCGTCGTGCTGGTCGGTGGCCTGCTTGGGACAAAGGCGCTCGAGCGGCAGGCGGTTGGTCAGCTGACTCAGTCCCTGGTCAGAGCCGCCCGCCTGATGGAACCAGAGATTCGCCAGGCGCTCACAGACTCACCGACACTGATGAGGCTCCAGCCACTGGTGAGCCAGCTGGGTCAGCAAGCGGACTGCCGGGTGACCGCCATCGATCCACGAGGGGTGGTCCTCGGTGACTCTGAACAGACCGAAGCCGGTGTCAGCCGAATGGAGAATCACCGTGACCGGCCGGAGGTGCGAGCTGCGCTGGCAGGCACAATCGGCAGCAGCCTGCGTTACAGCACGACGGTCAAACACCCCATGTTGTACGTCG
>Ga0155357_159_pt2 | contig 9602 bp, 11 predicted proteins | sample RifCSPhighO2_02_FD_106325 | JGI IMG/M metagenome (GOLD analysis project Ga0155357, IMG submission 106325) | Omnitrophica bacterium RIFCSPHIGHO2_02_FULL_63_14 | reverse complement strand
GTCCATGATTACACGGCCCTCTTCGTGAAACAGGAGATCAACAAGGAGGGATCGCTCGGGGCCCCCGAAAACATCTACCTGAAGTTCTCCAAGCCCTTCAAGATGGTCATGGAGTGGACAAACACCGACAAGAAGGGCCTGCAGGTGCTGTACGAGCGGGGCCGGCACGATAACAAGCTCGCGATCCACAAGCCGGGTCTTTTCTTCGGTCTCAAACAGGTGATCTTTCTGCCGCAGTCGAGCCCGTGGGTGAGGGAGGGCAGTCGGAACTTCGACATCGAGGACGCGGGACTGGGGACTTTCTTGAAGGATTTCGGCGCCGCCGTCCGGCGCGCCCAAAAAGAGAACAAGCTCTCGGTCGAGACCGACGGGCGGGTCTTCGACGTGAAATTCCCCGGCACGGTCATGGACGAGGATTATTTCGCCGCCCGCGTGAAGCTTCGTTTCGACGCCAACGGCCTGCCGGTGCACCAGGAGCTCTACGATTGGAGCGGCCGGCTGGCCGGCATCTACGATTACCGGGACCTGAAGCTGAACGTCGGCCCCGACGACCCCGCCTTCAAAAAACGCCTTAATCGGTTTCTCTACCGCGTTTATTCCCAGTAGTAGCCACCCCTGTCCGCCGGGCTGCTCGCAACCGAGTCATCCCGCCGACGCGCACGCGGCGTCGTCGTAAGCGCGGGGACCCTCGGCGAAAATTTCACATCCGCGCTAATGCGGCTGTCGGAGACGCTCGTGTGAAATTTCGCCGTTTCCCGGCGCGCTTGACGACGACGCCGGAGGCGCGCGATTGTCGGCGTTGGATGACATCGGCCGCTCGCAGCCATCGTTTATCCAGGATAAGCTTAACCAATAAAGGCATAGAGGCTGAACGGACACGAGCGGCGGTGGACAGCACGGGGTGGCGCGACGTTGCCTGAGCGAGGCGTCGAGGCGCTAGCGCGCCCTGGTAACAGCGCGCGCGCCGAGTCGAGCGCGGTTTTCCACGGTGGGGAAAATCGCGCGTCCGAGCGAAGGCAATGTCGCGACAGGACCCCGCGCTGCCCCGGCGCGAGTGCCGTTACAGCCCCAGTTCCACTAACGGCGGAAGATAAAAGCCCTGGCCACGGCTAGCGGTAGAGGTCGCCGCGCCAGACGGAGGGGCGGTGGAAGAGGACCCGCCAAAGGCACTCGAGGAGGATCCAGACCATCACGAGCGACCCCAGGGGATGCAGAATGGCGTAGAGCGGGTCCGTGCGGAGGCGCCGGTTGCCCTGCCAGCGCAAGGCAATGATCCACAGCGACACGGCCAGGCTCGACCAAAACAGAAGGGGCGAGTACCAGGTCGACCAGGTCCCTATGGTACCTTGCCAGAGGAGGACGGCGAAGGGCAGGATCGAAAAGAAGCAAAACAAAAATATCTTGTGGAGGATCGGCCCGGGCCGTTTCTCGAAGAGAAACGTGAAGATGCGCGTCCAGCCCGTGCGGATCTCCTTAAGCGACGAGTACATGCGCGTCGAGTAGAGCCGCGTGCCGTTCAGGAATTTCACGTTTCCGCCCGCGCCGCCGACCTTTCCGGCCAGGGCCACGTCCTCGATGACTTCCGCCTTCACGGCCTCGTTGCCGCCGCACGCCTCGTAGACGGAGCGCTTCACGAGGATGTACTGGCCGTTGGCCAATACACGGCCGGCCCGGGCAAACCACAATGCGAGGCTCGACACGGCCAGCGGCTGAACGGTCTTCTCCCAGAAGCTCCGCGATTCGGTCTCCGGCGCCAGCGTCAGGAAATCGATGCCTTCCCTTTCGGCCGTCAGAACGGCCGTCGTGACGCTCTCTTTCACGTGGCGGGTATCGGCGTCGGTGAAAAGGAGCCACCCGCCGCCGGCCGCCCTCGAGCCGGCGTGGAGCGCGTAATTTTTCCCCGTCCAGCCGGGCGGCGTCTTCTCGATGCGCACGACCTTAAAAGGCCGCGCGGCCGTTTGCCCCAGACGCGCGAGGATCTCCGGCGTCGAATCGGAGCTCCGGTCGTCCACGACGATCACCTCGCAGGGTTCGTAGTCCTGAACGAGGATGCCCTCAAGACAACGGGCGATATTTTTTTCCTCGTTGCGGGCCGGGATGATCACCGAGACGCGCGGCCGCCCGGACGGCGGCGCCTGTGACGCGGGAAGGGGCTTAAGCGGGGGATTGGAACGGTCGAGTGAAATCATCCAGACGGCCCGTTTGGACCAGGCGAGGAAGATCCACGCCAGGCACAGGCCGAGAATAGCCTCAGGAAAGGGAGTAGCCGCCGTCGGCAATGAGGGTCTGGCCGTAAATCCAGCCGGCCTCGGGAGACAGGAGAAACGCCACCACGCGGGCGATGTCCTGGGGGCTTGCGATACGCCCGGCCGGCGTGCGGGCGAGATACTCTTTCTTCATGCGCTCGATTTCCGGGAAGAATTTCAGCGAATCGGTGTCGACGAGCCCGCCGGAGACCGCGTTCACGCGAATGCCGCGGGGCGCCAATTCAACCGCAAGGTAACGCACGAGGCTTTCAAGCGCCGCCTTTGAGACGCCGATGGCGCCGTACTGCGGCGTGTAGCGGCCCGCCCCGAGCGAGGACAGCGCGACGATGGAGCCGCCCTTCGGCATGAGCCCGGAGGCCTCCTGACAGAGGATGAGGAACGCCCGGGCGTTCACGTCGAGCGAGATGTCCCAGTCTTTTTCGCGCAGACGGGTCACCGGCTTGAACACGCCGAGCGCCGCGCTGTGGACAAGGGCATCGAGCCGCGAGGTGCGCGAGCGGACTTTTTTGAACATCGCCCCGACCGAAGCGGAATCGGCGATGTTTCCGGGCAAGAGAACCATCTCGGCGCCGGCGGCCTCGGCCGACCGGCGCGTGCGCCCGGCCGCTTCCTCGTCACGGAGGTAGTTGACGAAAAGGGTCGTGCCTTTTTTGGCCTGCGAGAGCGTCACGGCCCGGCCGATGCCGCGCGTGCCGCCGGTGATGAAAATAAAGCGGTCCATGAAAAAATACTTTACCATAAAAAACAGGGGTCAGGTCCCTGATGAGAAAAACTAGTTTAAAGAGGGACCTGACCCCGGTACAATAGCCCTGGTGGAAAATACTCGCCTTCAGCGTTTGCTTCTTCCGGTCTTCCTGCTTTTTTTCTTTCTTTTTTTCATCCAAAAAATCGACCTGTCGCGGGCGGACCTCGGCCGCATGCTGAAAAACGGCGAGGTCTTTTTCGCCGAAAAACGGGTCCTCGACACGAACCGCTACTCCTACACGGAACCGGACCGGCGCATCCCGAACTCGCACTGGCTGACCGATGTGCTCTATTACCGGCTTGAGAAGCACACGGGTTTCGGGGGGCTGACGATCGCCCACGCGGCGGTCCACACGGCCGCGATGGGCCTTTTCCTGGCTTACGCGGTCCGCATAGCGGGCATGACCAACGCGCTCCTGCTCGGGTTTCTGGCGCTTCCGCTTTTGACGTCGCGGACCTGGGTGCGGCCGGAGGCCTTCAGCTACTTTTTTCTCGGGATTTATCTGCTCTTGCTCTCGCGGCGGCGTTTTGTCCGGGCACTGCCTCTGGTCCAGGTCCTTTGGGTTAACATGCATTTCTGGTTCCCGCTCGGGCCGCTTTTGGCTTTGTTCTACGCGGTCCGCGACCGCGGGCTGCGGGGTCCGGCGGCGCTTTGCCTCGCGGCCTGCTTTGTGAATCCGTTCTTCCTTGAAGGGGTATTGTTGCCGTTAAGCCTGTTCCGGCCCTACGGCTACTCGCCGGGCGAAACCTATCCCTTACTCGACGTGATGCGTATGATGCCGCACGCCATCTACGGCCACCTGCTCGTTCTGATCGCCGGGAGCGCGGTCGTGGCGCTCCAGGTCGCGCGTTCCGGAAAGCTCAAAGACCACTGGCCGGTCTTCGCGTTTCAATTTCTCTTCGCCGCGGCCGCGTTCCGCGCGGTAAGGGCGTACCCGCTGTTCGGCTACTTCTTCGTCGCGGCGACCGCCGCTGCGCTCGGACGCGCGCGGTGGCCGCGGGCGGCCCTTTTGATCTTCGCGGTCCTGTTCGCCGTCAACGGGTTCAAGACCGATTCCCTGTACCGGCCCTCGAGGCCCGCCTTCGGGCTCGGGCTCATGCCCGGCAACTCGGGTTCGGCCGAATTTTTCAAAGGCCAACGCATGAAAGGCCCCCTCTTCAATAACTTCGGCATCGGCGGCTATCTCACCTACCACCTGTACCCGTCGGAGCGGGTGTTCGTTGACAACCGGCCGGAGGCCTATTCCGCCGAATTCTTCCAACACGTGTACCTGCCGATGCTTACCGATGAATTGGTTTGGCGCCGGGAGAGCGAAAAATACCGCTTTGAGGCGATCTGGTTTCATCTTAAAATGCATACCTACTCGGATGCGGCCCGGGAATTCCTCATCCGGCGCATGACCGACCCGGAATGGGCGGTCGTTTATTTGGACGAATGGACGGCACTCCTGGCCAGGAGGCAGGGCGCCAATGCCCGCACGGCCGAGGCGCACGGCGTTCCTCCGGAAAGGATCTGGATTGACAAAATCTGACATACCCAGAAAAAAGGCCGATCAATTCACCTACCTGCTGCATGGGCTGGCCATCCTGCTTTTAGGGTTCGCCCTGACGCCGATGGTGCTCTTCATCCGCTGGACATGGCGGCTGACGGCATCCGCGCACGAGGCGGAGCGGGCGCTGGTGTTTTCCTTCTCACTGGCCGCCGGATACTTTATCTTCGGGGCGTCACTTCTGCTTTGCTGCGTGGCCGCCAGGCACCTTTTCCGGTTCAAATGCGTCCCCGGGCGCCATTCGCTCTATTCGAAGGAAGCGCTCAAATGGATGGGGTACAACCTGCTCATCCTGGTCGCCAATTCCGCCTTTCTGGACGTTTTACGCCTTTCTCCCTTTCAAACGCTGTTTTACCGGCTCATGGGGGCCCGATTGGGCGCCGGGGTGCGGATCAATACAGGGGGCCTGGCCGATCTCGAGATGCTGGAGATCGGGGACGGTGCGGTCATCGGCGGAGGGGTGGCGCTCATCTGCCATGCCCTGGCGCGGGAGGTGCTCTATCTCGAGCCCACGCGGATCGGCAAGTGGGCGGCTATCGGCATGGGATCGGTGATCATGCCCGGCTGCCAGGTGGGGGACGGCGCCGTTATCCCCCCCTTGAGCTACCTGCCGCCCGGCACCCAAGTGCCTCCCAAAGGCCGATGGGGGCGGGCCGAAGGCCCGCCGGCACTTTAGTGGCGGGAGTAAGTTTTTGGCATTTGGGGGCGTTCATGCTATATTGAGGGGATATTTTAAATGAGCGTATTTTCATTTCTCGACCAAATCACCGAAATAAAGCGAAATGAAAGCCTTGCGGCGGTTTATACCCTGACCGGCAAGGAAGAGTTTTTAGAGGATCATTTCGAGTCCTTTCCGGTGATGCCGGGCGTGCTGCTTTTGGAGAGCCTCAAGCAGGCGGCGCTGTCCCTGCTGGTGCTGTCCGGCGATTTCGAGAAGCATTTTTACCGTCTGACGGAGGCCCGGGACGTCCGGTTCGGCCAGTTCGTGCGGCCCCCCAGCCGGCTGGCGATCGAGGTGAAGCTGCTGCGCAAAGAGGGCATGGCGAACCACTTCGAGGGGCGGATCGACCTCGCCGGTGCCCGCGCGCTCACGGCGTCCCTGGTCCTCGAGCCCGTGCACTGGACGAGCAGGGAAAAGATCGAGTATTTCGAGAGGCTTCGCGGCCGCGAGCAGGGATACTTGGAATAAAGGAGACCATGACGACGCAAGGGAAAGAAGAGATCTTCGACAGTGTCCGCACCATCATCGGCCAGGCGCTGCGCGTCGAGGAATCCAAGGTCGAACCGCGTTCGTCGCTGATCCGCGACCTCGGCGCCGAGAGCATCGATTTCCTCGACATCGTGTTCCGGCTCGAGAAGGCGTTCAGGATCAAGATCCCCAAAGGCGAGCTGTTCCCCGAAAAACTGCTCACCGACGCGCGGTTCGTCAAGGACGGCCGGATCACGCCGGCGGGCCTGGCCGAGCTGAAGCATACCCTCCCCAACGCCGACTGGAACGGGTTCGAAAAAAACCCGGAGATCGCCCTGCTCGGTGACCTATTCACGGTCGGCATGATCGTCGACTACCTCACCGGGAAACTCGCACCCGCGAGCAAGTAGCGCCCTTGCGCTGGGACCTGCTGGAAAAAATAGAGGTCCTGGACAAAGGCCGGCGCTCGGGCGCTCGCCGGTCGTTTCACGGCCTCGAGGACTTCTTCGATGAGCATTACCCGGGTCACCGGGTCGTGCCGGAGACGCTCCTCTTGGAGATGATCGCGCAAGCGGCCGGTGTCCTCGTCGGTTACGCCGATAAATTCCAAAAAGAAGTGATCCTCGCCAAGATCTCCGAGGCGAAATTCCCCGTCCAGGCCGAACCGCCCTGCATGCTCCTGGTCGAGGCGCGGCTTGAGGAGGCGCGCGAAGAGGGCGCGTGGGTCTTCGGCACCGTTAAGATCAAAGACCAGGTCGTCGCGGAGGCGCGGATGCTGCTCGTGCGCATGGACAAGGTGGCGGGTGCGCCCGAGGGGCCGGTTGTGTTCAGCGATAAATTTCTCAAACATCATGGACTTACGGGACCAGGTCCCGAACGCGCTTGAAGCGGTCCATCGTTATCACCGGACTCGGCGCCATAACCGCGCTCGGTGAAGGGGCCGACGCGCTCTGGCGCGCCGCCCGGGAAGCCCGCTCGGCCATCCGTGGCCTGCCGGACGGCTTCAAGGGCGCCTCGCTCGAGGCCTTCGAGCCCGAGAAGTTCGTCACACAGCGCAAGTCGCTTAAAATAATGGCGCGCGACATCCAGCTGGCCGTCGCGGCGGCGAGCCTTGCGCTCGAGGACGCGGGCGCCAAGGCCTGGGCGGGACCGCGCGACCGCTTCGGCGTCATCGTGGGCTCCGGCGTGCTGAACCACGAACTCGACGAACTCCTGGCGAGCTTCCAGGCGTCGGCGGCGCCCGAAGGCGGCGTGGACCTGAAAAGATTCGGCACGGACGGGCTCTCGGCGCTTTTCCCCCTTTGGCTTCTCAAATACCTGCCCAACATGCCGGCCTGCCACATCTCCATCGCGTTTAATCTGCAGGGCGTGAACAACACGATCACCTCGGGCGCGGCGGCGGGCCTGCAGGCCGTCGGCGAGGCGGCGCGCATCATCGAACGGGGGGCCGCGGACCTCATGCTGGCCGGCGGCGCCGAATCCAAGGTGAACCCCGTCGGATTTTCACATTACGATGTGCTCGGAGTGCTCTCCCGCGGGGCCTACCGGCCTTTTGACGAGAGGGCCGACGGCATCGTCCCGGGCGAGGGCGCCGGGTTTGTCCTCCTGGAGGAGAAAGAACACGCGATCCGGCGCGGCGCCCGGATCTACGCCGGGGTCACCGGCTTCGGCTCGTCCAACTCAAGCGGCCACGCCATCGCCATGCGAGCGGCGCTGGACGACGCGGGGCTTGGCGCCGACGGCGTCGATTACCTGCAGGCCAGCGGTATCGGGATCCCGGAGGAAGACCGGCTCGAGGCCGGGGCCATCGAAGAGGTGTTCGACGGGAGCGCGACACGCCTCGCCGTGAGCGCCTCGAAGGCCGTGACGGGCTTCACCGGTTTTTCCGCGGGGCCGCTCGATCTCATCCTGGCCGCGCGCGCGATCACCGAGCAGACGGTCACGCCGGCCGCGGGTCTTGAGCGCGAACAAAAAAACTGGCGCTTGGCGTTCGTGAAGGGCGCCCCGAGGCCGATGCGCGTGCGCCGCGCGATGGTCAATGCCTCGGGTCTCGGCGCCCAGTGCGCGTCGGTGGTTATCGAAAAATCATGAGGAGACGCGTCGCGATCACCGGCCTCGGCGCCGTGACACCCCTGGGCAACCGCGTGAAGGACACCTGGCGCGGCCTGTGCGAGGGCAAGAGCGGTGTCGGGCCCATCAGCATCTTCGACGCATCGACCTTCCCGACGCGGATCGCCGGGGAGGTCAAGGGTTTCGATTTCACCGGGCGCGGGGATCTGGCGCGCTCGAGCCATTTCGCGCTCGAGGCGGCGCTCGAGGCCTTCCGCGACGCGGGCTCACCGGCCGTGAAGGACCCCTCGCGCTGTGGCATTTATTTTGGCGCCGGCGACAGCGGTTTCGATTTCAAGCAGTACGCCGAGGTCATGCTCGGCTCGGTCAACGGGGACTCGGCCGTCGACGGCTCCAAATACCTCACGAGCGCCAAGTCCAGGATCCGCCCGGACATCGCGCGCGAGCAGGAGATCCACCAGGTGCTAAACCACCTGTCGCGGCTCTTCGACGCCGCGGGCCCCGTATCCAACTGCCTCACGGCCTGCGCGGCCTCGAGCCAGGCGATCGGCGAGGCGGCCCAGATCATCCGGCGCGGCGACGCCGAGGTGATGATCTCGGGGGGCTCCCATTCGATGATCCACCCGCTGGGCCTGGCGGGTTTCAACCTTTTGACCGCGCTCTCCACGCGAAACGAATCACCCGGGCTCGCCTCGCGGCCTTTTGACGCCGATCGCGACGGCTTCGTGCTGGCCGAGGGCGCGGCGGTGCTGATCCTCGAGGACTGGGAGCATGCCGCCAAGCGCGGCGCGCGGGTCTACGCCGAGGTCACCGGCTACGGCGCGACGGCCGACGCGTTCCGGCTGACCGATCCGCATCCCGAGGGCCGCGGCGCCGTCCAGGCGATGCGCCGCGCGCTCCAGGACGCCGGCCTCGACCCGCGGGCCATCGGCTACATCAACGCGCACGGCACCTCGACGCAGACCAACGACCAGATCGAGACGCACGCGGTGAAACAGGTCTTCGGCGCCCAGGCGCGCCAAATCCCCATGAGCTCCAACAAGTCGATGCTCGGCCATATGATCGCGGCCGCCGGCGCGACCGAGCTCATCGCGAGCGTTCTCACCGTCCGCGACGGCGTCCTGCCGCCGACCATCAATTACCGGCACCCGGACCCGGCGTGCGACCTCGACTACGTGCCGAATGAGGCGAGAAAAAAGAAAGTGAAACACGTGTTGAGTAATTCTTTTGGGTTTGGAGGACAAAATATTTCTTTAATCGTCAGCAAATGTTGAAATTCTTCATCGATTTCGACGGGACGATCACCACGGAGGACGTGATCGACAAGATCCTCGAGCGTTTCGCCGACCCGTCGTGGCGCCTGATCGAGGAGGAATGGGCCGGCGGAAAGATCGGCTCGCGCGAATGCCTGATCCGGCAGATGGAGCTCGTCTCGGCGCCGCCAGGCAGCTTCCGGTCGCTGGTGGACGCGATCACGATTGATCCTCATTTCGCGGACTTCTTAAGGTGCGCCGCGGCCCGGCGGATACCGGTCGCGATCGTGTCCGACGGTCTGACGGAAGTGATCCAACGGGTGCTTCAGCGCGCGCTGGGCGCCGAGCCCGCCCTCCTGGAAGGACTCCCGGTTTTCGCCAACCGCGTCCGCTGGGATGCCACAGGCCCGCGGCTGGTGTTCGACAGAGAGCCTTGCGCGCACGGCTGCGCGAACTGCAAAGAGGCGGTGATGCGCGCGAACCTGACCGACGGGGAGCGTGTGCTCTTCGTCGGTGACGGCCTGTCCGA
>Ga0155357_119_pt1 | contig 9703 bp, 8 predicted proteins | sample RifCSPhighO2_02_FD_106325 | JGI IMG/M metagenome (GOLD analysis project Ga0155357, IMG submission 106325) | Omnitrophica bacterium RIFCSPHIGHO2_02_FULL_63_14 | reverse complement strand
GTGACCTCCTCCTGCTTGCGCGCTTGATACGCCTCCACCACCGCCCGCCGGGTCCGGTCGTTCATCTCCACCGCGCCGCCGTCCCGCGTCTGGAATCCGTCCGGCTCCACCTGGCACCGGTTGATCAATGACAACACCAAGCGATCGGCCACCATCGGGCGGAACTCCTCCATGAGATCCAACGCCAGCGACGGGCGCCCCGGGCGGTCCTCGTGCAGAAACCCGATGGAGGGATCCAGCCCGACTGCGGTGAGCGCCGCCACGCAATCATGGAGCAGCAGCGCATAGGCAAACGAGAGGAGGGCGTTGACCGGATCCAACGGCGGACGCCGTGTCCGCTCCCTGAACACAAACGTGTCCCGGCCCTGCCGCACCAGCGCCGAGAACGCGCCGAAGTAGGCCCGCGCCGCCTCGCCTTCCCGGCCGCGGATCACATCCAACGTCTCCGCGTGCTCCAGATGGTGGAGGGCATGGGCGATGTCCTCCACCGCCCGCGTCAATACGACGGCCTCCTCCGACGCCGCATGCTCCCGCGCCCCGCGCTGCATCACCTGGCGGGCATTACGCAATTTGCCCGCGACGAACTGCTTGGCCAGCGCCAGGCACACATCCGGCGCATCGGCCGCGCGGCACTGCGCGCGCCGCAGCAACACATTACCTGATCCGGGGGCATCCACCCGCGCCACCAATCGCCCGGTCGTGGAGAGAAACGTGACGGCCACTCCCTGTTCCGCGCACAACGCCATCGCGCCGGGACTTACCATCACCGAGCCAAACGCCGCCACGGATTGCAGGTGGTGAATCGGCACCGCCAGTTTGGTCTCCCGCTCCACCTGGACCTGCAGTGTTTGATGGTCCCGATGGAGATACGCGCCTTCGGTCATGACATAGAGCGTATTGAGCCGAACACCGTCGCTCATGGAAGCTCCTCGGGGCGGAAGACGTCGCGGGCCAACGCCTCTGCCCGATGCGGATCGTGCATCGCTTCGGGCAGGCAGACCTCGCGCAGCGAACACCCGTCGCACTTGGGCATCAAGACCGCCAGCGGCACCCGGCCCTCGACCAGCAGACGCCGCACGTCCTGCACGGTCCGTTCCGTCAACGTTCTGAGCGCGTCGTCGAAGAGGATCTCGCGCCGGCGCTTCGACGCCGCATGGAACACCGCGCCGGCCGGAACGCCGACACCCATCATCTCTTCCAGACACAGCGCTTGAGCGCACACCTGCACGTCATCATTGTCCCACTGACGCCTGCGCCCGCGCTTGTATTCAACGGGATAAGGCACTTCCAACCCATCGGCCTGGCGATGGAACTCCACGACGTCCGCTTTACCAACCACGCCCAACCGATTCGAATAAAGCGGCACGGCCCTAGCGATCCGCACCCCCGGCCGCTCTTCCACCCCCGGCGTATCGGTGCGGTCATGCAACAACGTTCCTTGCACCGTGTAGGCGTTCTCGTCAAACACCCCTTCAACGTGGATCAGCGCGCAACGTCGCGGGCAAAAAAGATACTGGTTGAGTGCCGAAAGTAAGATATACAACTCTTCAGACACAACCGTCTTAAACTCTCCTCGGCCCAATAGAAGTTCCATCATGTCGCAGATGAAGCGTGATGCCTGGCGGCAAGTTCGCCGACGTCCATTCACAGCGCACATCGTAATCAGCAAACGATTCGGGGAACGCCTTGCCGTCTTTGAGGCCGACTTTAACGCCCTCAATTAGTTTGTGCGCGTGGTAACAGCCGAGACGGGCTTCGTGTCGGTTTTGCTCGGCATTGTTTGGATGCTGGGTCCCTACGTGCTCAAAGTCAAACAGGCCGCGAACGATCATTTCCCCCCGGGCGGCTGAGCGGTCGTGCTCGAACATCTGGAGCAGCGCCTGGAAGAGCAGTTCGAGGTCGGCATCGGTGAAGCCGGTGCGCTCGGCGAATGCGGGCGAGACATAGCCTTTGGCCGCGTAGAGCGCATAGGGCACGATGTGCTTGTTGCCCATGGTACGTTCTTTCTTGGCGTCTTCTTCTTTCGTGACAGCGCATCGCGTGATGGTAACTTCTAAGGGCGTTATTGGGTGAAACGACTGGCCGAAGGTAAACTGAACTGGCCCTCGCACCTGCCCAAAGGCAGAACCCTTCATCACATCATCGCCAGTGGAAAGCACACCGCCGAAAGTGCGGACGTCGAAAAACTCGCGACAGAGCCAGTTCTTAGCGCGCTCGGCATGGGTTACTCCGGTAACAGAGCCCTTATCCTCAGCGGCGGCGATACCGCGCTTCTCTTCGGTTTCAATGACGGCACCCTGCTTGATGAGGATGTTGAAACCATTCTCCGTATTGTGTGTCCGAGCCGGCGGGAAGAGTTCGACAAAGTTGCGCACCTTCCGTTTGAGGCAGACATCAGAGACGATGCCGCGATTGGTGTTGGGATCGAGGCGCGGTAGATTGCCGGCATCGGGATCGCCGTTGGGATTGCCGTTGGTGACTTCAAACAGCAACAGGAAGTCGTGACGGTTGGTGACGATTTTGTTGCTCATAGATGTGTTCCTCCTACGGGTTGTTTGGGTTCCGATGTGAGGTTGTCGTTGGCTGCCGCTTGTTGACCGGCTTTGTCTTCGGCTTTCTGCTGGTAGTAACCGAGGGCAAAGCGACCTTGAGCCTGCAAATCGAGGGTCCGCGGCAAGGTCGGGGACAGCCGCCGCCGCTTCATCTCCTCGGTCTGGCCAAAAAGGGCGGAGATGCCGGTAATCTTTTGTTCAATGGCATAAGCGGCGGCTTCATGTTTGCTGCCCAAGCGATGGAGCTTTTTCAGGTGATGCAGATGCAACCGCCACAGGATACTGAACGCCGTGGCGGGAGTTGCGGACGCCGAACCGTAGTAGCGTTCGGCGACGGTTGCGCCTTCGAGTTTCCACTCGTGGGCGCGTTGTTGCAGGCCGTCGAACACCGCGAGGAGACGGCCGCAATTGTAGGCCGGGTCATCGGTGTCGGCGGTAAGTCTGGGTCTGATCTCCATGTCGGTCTCCTTTCTGTTGCGGTTGAGGATGAGCTTCAACAGGGCGAACCGGCTCTCGTCGAACAGCAGGTTGTAGGGCTCGTCGCGCACCATTCGGCTATGTAGTTGATCAAGCATCGGCTTCAGCAGAGCGAGTGAAGGGGCTACGCCTTCCAACGCAGCACGGTAAAGTTGCGCTGGCACACCGGGCGGCAGGTCTTTGGCCTCGCGGACGGTAGCGCATGCCAGGCGAAAGATCGCCAGCGGCGGGGTAGGTTTCTTGTCCTTGGCCGTGGCCGCCGCACGTTTTTTTGGCATCGGTGGACGCGGGGGAACGAACAATTCGAGATCGGCAAACCATCGCCGGAAGTTCTCGATGGCGTCATCAAGCGGCACTTGCAGCCAGTGACGGACCACGATGCGTCCGGCATTACCGGCAAGGGTGACGGCATAGAATTGGTCGCGGTGGGCAAGGTCGCGTGTAATGCCCCCGAACGGCTGTTGCAGGAACTTCGCGACGCCTTGCGGGTCAGGAGTGTTGAGCAAGCGGGCAAAAAGACCCGCAGCTTGCTCGTGCTCACGCGCCCAGAACGCCAGCGTGGTCTGACCCAACCGAACGTGATGATCGTCATGATCGAGTAACCAGTTGAGCGCAACACAGTAAGCCGTGGCGGCGTCATCGGCAGTTGGTGCGTTCATGCTTTGGTCGAAACCGTAGGAAGCGAAGGCGTCTTTGTCAAAAGAAACGATGGCCGCACCGAAGGATTGCGTGTTTGGCACGCCTTGAATCTTCGGATTGTGAGTAGGAGCGAGCGGGACACCGTTACGTCCTGAGACGAGACACAGGCCGCGCGACAGTGAGGCGCGCGACTGGCCAACCTCTTTGGCGTGGGTCTCTCGCCAGCATTGACGGATGGTTTCATCCTCGAGCAGGAGCTTGCCGTTGACGAGGAAGGTGAAGTTGTCGGGTCGTAGTTTCACTTCTTCGCCGCCAGCCGTCCGCAGCCACCATGCAGGATTCCCGTGGGACTTGGCCTCTTTGCCACGCCCCCACCGCAGGAAAGTTGGTGCGGAGGTAAGCGACTTCTTGAACTTCAATAATGCCTGCATGCCAGGCCTGCCCGTCTTGGCATGGGCGTCCTCGACCTGTCGCCAAAAGTCGCCGCATTTGCGGGTATTATTGGCGTCACGGTCGGCACGCTTCTTGACGGTCATCTTAGCTTCAGGATCAGGGTCGAGCCCAAAAACCGAAGTCAGGCCATCGGTGAGAAACTCAGCCACGCCGCCGGCCACCTTGGAGCGGATGGTTTGCGGACAACTAAACTCCTTGCCGCGTTTATCGTCACCGGTGGCTTTCGGTCCTTGACCGAGCAACCGACCTGCGGCATCCAGTTCAATGATCCACCGGACGGCTTTGGGCGCAAAAGCCGGATCATCGAGAATCTTGCGCGATGGTGACTGTGCGAGGTCGTAGAGATGTTTGAGCAACATGGTCAGTTTGCTCCGGTGGCGGGTGTGAGGATTTTGATTCGATCGGGATGGCAGTCCATTATCGAGCGCTCCAGCTTGGCACGGAAGAAGGCAGCTTGGGGTTTAATGAGTTTACCCGTCCAACGCTGCTCGCCAGGTGGTTCGTCAGAGCGCAGCCAGCGGAATCCTTGTGACCGGTCGCGGTGATCAAACACGTCGTAGAGCATCAAACCAAGGTCTTCACTGTACGGCTCAGGCTGTTGGCGAATCGTGGCGTCGGGATCGCCTTCAAACCAGTCGAAGTCGGCGGCGAATTCCCTCATGCCGAGGCCGGGACGGTGGAAACATTTTCCTTGGCGGACGCGGCGCTCGATTTCGTCAAGGTACTTCTCTGCTTTGTCTTCGGGACGATCGGCGAGTGGGGTAGTACGCACTTCGGCGGTGATGAGATATTCCACATCCTGCAAGGCGAGCATGTTGCGTTGCGTGCCATCGGTTGCCCCGCCGCCAGCGTGGATTGGCACTGTTTTGTCTGGATCGCGCATCCAAGTTTTGGCGCTGTCAAGGCTGACAATTTTCGTGACTTCGTTGCGGCGGAATGAAACCCAGCGCCCGCGTTTGACGACACGGATGGCGTCAATGAGGTAGTACATCTGGGGCTCCCAAAACACAGCCTCGAGGATGCCGCGCGCGGCGGAGGGTGTCATGACGGGGTAGCTGACGCGCTCGACTTTCATCTCAGGACGCGTGAAACAGGCAAAATCGCCCCAAACGCGGAGCGTGATGCGGTGGTTGTTCATTGGATGAAGTCCTCCAACGGGCGGTGATCGATGACCAAACCGATGTCGAGATGATAAAAGCCGTCGTCCAATACGTAAAGCTCCAGGTTGGGCAACAGCGGTTTGACGTTCTGCCGGGCAAGCAACAGCTCGAATTTATGGGTACGCACGTTGACCATAAAGCGTTGCAGGCGGCGCAGGTCGTCACGGGTAAAGCGCATCTGACCGGCAGCGTGGACACGGCTGCGGATTTCCTCAACAATGGCCGTACCTGCGCCGTAACGGACAATCACCGGCTGGCCTTCATCCCGGATGACCTTGGCTTCTGAAGCCACCGTGCGGAAGTGAAGCTTCCGGCGCTCCTCCTGGATGTTGCCACCAACCTCGACGGCTTGCCAGAGCGAATTAAAGTAATCGCCGAACAGATGGGCGTCGGTCGCAAGTCGTTCCGTCGCTGCTTCGTTTCCGCCAAGAGCAACGAGAGTGATCGCCGCCTGATCCGCAGCGGCGCGATAGACGCCAGGCGGCAGCGTGTGGTCAGCGGGGCGAAATACGTGCATCTCACCCCTCTCCAGCCGGTTCTCCCGATTACAGCGACCGGCAACCTGTACGATAGAATCCAACGGTCCGAGCGCCCGCCAGACGACCGGGAAATCCACATCAACTCCCGCTTCAATCAGTTGGGTGGCAATAACGCGGCAGGGCTGACCCGCTTCAAGCCGAGCACGAATCTCCGCCAACTTGCCTAGGCGGTGCTGCGGACACATGGCGGCGGACAAATGCACCGGTTTCTCTTCTGCCGGCAGACGCTTTTTGAGTTCCTCCCAGAGCGTTGCTGCATGACAGACACGGTTCACCACGCACAGCGCCTGCTTGCTGGCCGCGAGCTTCTCGGCCAATTGTGGCCAGTCGAGCGCATCGTCGTCTTTGGGAAGATGGTAATTCACCCGGCGGAGGGCTTTGAACAACCGCACTGGTTGTGGAGCCATCTCACACAGCTCGCCGGGAGCGAATCCGTCGGGCAACGAGAGACACTTGCGGAAGGCCGGCTGAGTAGCGGAGCTGAATACGAAGCTGACGCCGTAGTTGCGCTGTAACTCTCGGAACACACTCAACACTGGTTGCAGGAGATGCGCTGGTAGTGTTTGCACCTCATCAAAGATGACCACCGATCGCGGAATGCGGTGCAGCTTGCGGCAACGCGCCGGTGACGCGGCAAACAACGATCCCAGAAACTGCACGGACGTCGTGACAACAACAGGTGCGTCCCAATTTTCAGAGATGAGTTCGAGACGATCTTTTTCTTCCTCTGTGGCATCGGCGTGAGGCTCGACCGCCGAATGATTTTCTAACACGACATCCTCTCCAAGGATACGCCGATACTCGGCGGCGTTCTGCTCAATGATCGAAAGGTACGGAATGACGACAATGACCCGCCGCAAACCGTGTCGCCTGGCATGAGCCAACGCGAACGCCATTGCCGACAGCGTTTTGCCGCCGCCGGTTGGCACCGTCAACGAAAAAAATCCCTGCGGCTTGGCGCCTGCCGCAACGCACGCGTCGAATACCTGATTGCGGAGGGCCGTGAGCGGACCGTCGGGATTCGCGGCTTGTTTGTGTTGGCGTTCGGATTGGACGCGCGAAAGCAACGCCTCTGCTTCCAGTGGCCTATCACTTGCCGGTTCCCGAGGCCAAAAAGCTGTGTCCAGACGATCCGCGTCCACCAAACAGGAGAAAAGCAAGCGAGTATAGAACTCGGCCGAATACTCATCGGCGACATGCGGTGGACATCCGGGTAGATCGGGGAGCGCGCCGATTTCTTCCTTGAAGCGCTGTTCTAGCGAAGACAGCTCATCCTGAACAGCTGATTTTCCAGCGGAGGTTTGGAGATCGGCCATGTCGTGCAAGCCGGTGTGGTGTCCGGCGACCCCAAACGCGCCTCCCAACTGGTTTCTTGTGTAGGCCCAAGCCGCACCGTAAATCGCATGCCGCGTTTCGATCCCGCCTGCTCGTTCTCCTCGGAGATATTCCTGGAATTCGTCCCGGTATTTCCCCAAATCATGCAACAACCCAGCCAACTCCGCCTCGGCAGCAAACCCAAGGGGAACGGCAAATCGCTTAGCCAAATTTGCGACGCGGCATAGATGGTCGCGCAACGGCTGCCACGCTTGTTCGTTTGCTGGTGAACCGTCAGGTGCCGTTTTGGTATGCGCGTAGTAGGTCATAACGACGAATACGCTGAATACCTCATTAGTCAGGATGGAACATGATTTTCCATCCGCGGGGTGCGGCCGGAGTGGCGATCAAGGATGGATCGAGACGTTGTTGCGAACTGGTCGCAATTTGCGGCCGGTTCCCGGCGGCGGGCATCCCCGACGCGGGGCCGAGAACGGGGGAAGCACCATGCTTAGGACGAACGGGGGCGCGGAGCGCATGCGGCCTCGACGAGCTCGCACAGGGCGTGGCCCAGCGTGATGTGCGATTCCTGGATGCGGGGGGTGCTGCGGGAGGGGACGATGATGGCGTAGTCGGCCGCCTTCGCCGCCGCCCCGCCGGTGCCGCCGGTCAAGGCCACGGTAATGAGCCCCAATCGCTTGGCCTGCTGGAACGCCTTGAGGACGTTGGGGGAATGGCCGCTCGTGGTGATGCCGACGGCCACGTCGCCGCGGCGGCCGAGCCCGGCGATCTGCCGGGCGAACACCTCGGCGTACGAGTAGTCGTTGGCCACGGCGGTGATGGTCGAGGTGTCGGTGGTCAGGGCCTGGCCGGCCAGCGCGGGGCGGTCGTACAGGAACCGGCCCAGGAGCTCGCCGGCCAGATGCTGGGCGTCGCCGGCCGAGCCGCCGTTGCCGAAGAAGAAGATGCGGCGGCCTCGCCGGATCGCGGCGATCATCACCGCGGCCACGCGGGCCGCTTGGGCCACCTGGGGGCCCTCCGCCAGCGCCGCCTTGACGGCGATGCTCTCGCGCAGGATCGCGCGGATTCTAGCCGAAGAAGATTTTGGCGAGGTCATACATCTCCAAATCTACCGTCTTGAGGGTCCCGGTCGCCTCAGCAATCGGCACCGACACGATGCGGGTGCCCTGCAGGGAGACCATGTGGCCGAACTGGCCGGCCAGCACCAGCTCCACCGCCTTGACGCCGAACCGCGTCCCGAGGACCCGGTCGAACGCGGTCGGCGACCCGCCGCGCTGGATGTGCCCCAGCACCGTGACGCGCGTCTCGAAGCCGGTCTTCGACTCGACCAGCTCCGCCAACCGCTGGCCGATGCCGCCGAGCCGGACGTGGCCGAAATCATCGAGCTTCTCCACCTGGGTGGCCACCTGCCCTTTCTTCAGCTCCGCCCCCTCCGCCACCACGACGATCGAGAAGGTCTTGCCGCGCTCGTGGCGCTTGCGGATGGCGGCGCACACCTCGTCAATATCGATCGGAAACTCCGGCAGGAGGATAACGTCGGCCCCGCCGGCCAAGCCGGCATGGAGGCCGATCCACCCGGCGTGCCGCCCCATGACCTCGGCCACCATGATGCGGTGGTGGCTCTCGGCCGTCGTGTGGAGGCGGTCAATCGCCTCCATCGCGATGTTGACCGCCGTGTCGAACCCGAAGGTCACGTCGGTGCCGGACAGGTCGTTATCAATGGTCTTGGGGACGCCGACGACCTTCACCCCTTCCTGGACGAGCTTGGTCGCCACGCCGAGGGTGTCCTCGCCGCCGATGGCGATGAGGGCGTCCAGCTTCAGCGCCTGGACGTTGGCCTTGAGCGTGGCGAGATCCTCCGGCTTCTTGTAGGGATTGGTCCGGGAGGTGCCAAGGATAGTCCCGCCGCGATGGAGGATGCCGGAGACGGAGGACAGGTCGAGCGGGCGCGTGTCCTGCTCGATGAGCCCTTTCCACCCGTTGGCGATGCCGACGACTTCGATCCCGTCGGCCACCGCGCGCCGGACGATCGCCCGAATCACCGGGTTCAACCCCGGACAATCCCCGCCGCCGGTCAACACCCCAATCCGCGTGATGGCCATCTCAATCCTCCCGGACGCCGTAATCGAACCCTCGAAACGGTCCCTGCGGCTCCCAGCCGGCCGCCGCGTCCGCCGCCGGCGGCCGCTCCGGCTCGCCCGCGCCGCCGCGCGGCGGCTTGCGCCCGGCCGGCGCCGACTCCTCGCGGGCGGCGATCTTCGCCACGTGGACCCGGACCCACACGGGGTCCTCGATCCCCAACATCTCCTGCACCCGCGTTTTCACCAGGCTCTGGACCTTCTCGGTCACCTCCGGGATGTGGGCCTCCGACCACAGGGAGACGCGGGCCTGCACCTCGATCCCCTTCTTCGTGGCCAGGACGTCGGCGCGGAGGTCTTTGATCTCGGGCACCGACCGGCCGGCCCGGCGGATGAAGTCCTCGACCGCCCCCAGCGAGATGGTCACCGGCCCGTCCGGATTGGTGAAGGCGATCGTCCGCTGGCGCTGG
>Ga0155357_161_pt1 | contig 9753 bp, 9 predicted proteins | sample RifCSPhighO2_02_FD_106325 | JGI IMG/M metagenome (GOLD analysis project Ga0155357, IMG submission 106325) | Omnitrophica bacterium RIFCSPHIGHO2_02_FULL_63_14 | reverse complement strand
TTGGACGCGTACGGCGTCGGCGTGGCGGGATCGATCAGCCGCTTGTACGTGAATTCAACGTCCCCGGCCGTGAAGGGCCTGCGATCGTGCCAAACGACACCGGGGCGCAGATGAAAAATGATTCTAAGCCCCCCGTCCAACACCTCCCAGGACGAGGCGAGGTCCCCGACGAGCTTCAAGTCCTTGTCGTATTTGAGAAGCCCGTTGTGGATGAGCGAGGACGCGCCGGCCGAGGCCGTGTCGGTCGCGAGATAGGGAATGAGGTTGGAAGGCTCGGCGATGGACGCCGAGACGAGCGCATCACCGTACGAAGGCGCTTCGTCGGCAAACGCCGCGCACGAAAGCGCCGCGAGAAGAACCGGGGTCAGACCCCGCTTTAATCCCAACACTTTTTATGCGGCTTTTTCTTCTTGAACGGGTTCGGCGGACGGCGCCGGCACTTCCGCGGCCGGGGCGGCCGCGGCCGGCGGTTTGGGGACAACCGCGGAGACCGCCTGTGCGAGCGCGCGTTCCCGCACCATCAGCGATTTGCCGCGATGCGTCGACAGGAGCGCCAGCGAGAGCGACGTGAGGATAAACACTACGGCGCAGACCTCGGTGAGGCGCATCATGAACACGTTGGTCTGCGTGCCGAAGATGCTCTGGGTCTGGCCGCCGCCGGCCATCTCGGAGAGCCCGCCTCCCCTGCCCGCCTGCAGCAAGATTACGGCGATGAGGAAGAAGCACACGAGCGTGTGGACGATGATGAGGAAAATGTACATGGGGGCTCCGTTGGGACCAGGTCCCTATTTCATGTTCGTCTTTAAGTGGGACCTGGTCCCACTTTTTACGATGATTTCAAGAAAATCATTCGCGTCGAGCGAGGCGCCGCCGACGAGGGCGCCGTCGATGTCCGCCTGGGCGGCCAAAGACGCGATGTTGTCGGGCTTCACACTCCCGCCGTACAGGATCCGGATGTCGGCGGCCGTCTCGGCGCCGAACGCCGCCGACAGCTTCGAACGGATGAAGGCATGCGCGGCCTCGGCCTGGTCCGGCGTGGCGACCTTGCCCGTGCCGATGGCCCAGACCGGCTCATAGGCAATGACTATCCGGGAGGCCTCCCCGGCGGAAAACCCGGCGAGGCCGTCTTTCAACTGTTTTTCCAAAACCCGTAATGTCTGGTCGGCCTCACGCTCTTTCAGCGTCTCGCCGACACAGACGATCGGCGTGAGCCCGCACTTGAGAGCGGCGCGCGTTTTCTTGTTCACAGTATCGTCGGTCTCATGGAAAAACTGCCGGCGCTCGGAATGGCCGATGATCACGTGCGTCGCCCCCGCGTCCCTGATCAGGGGCCCGGAGACCTCGCCCGTGAAGGCGCCCTTGTCTTCCCAGTACAGGTCCTGCGCCCCGAGGCCGATCTCGGTGCCGATCAACGCCTCCGCGACCTCGGACAGGGCCGTGTACGGCGGGCAGACGACCACTTCGCAGATGCCGAACTCGCGCGAGCGGCGCTTGATGAGCGTCACCAGCTGCGCGGCTTCGTTGACGGTCTTGTTGAGCTTCCAGTTTCCGGCGATCAGCGGGCGGCGTGAGCTCATAGCCTATCCTGGAGCGCCGCGATGCCCGGCAGCGTCTTTCCCTCGAGATACTCGAGGCTGGCCCCGCCGCCGGTCGAGATATGGGTCATCCTGCCGTCGAGGCCAAAGCCGATCACGCAAGCCGCCGTGTCGCCGCCGCCGATGACCGTGACGGCGTCTTTGAGCCGGGTCAACTTCTCGGCGACCGCGCGGGATCCCGTGTCGAAGGGCGGCGTCTCGAACACACCCATGGGCCCGTTCCAGATCACGGTCTTGGCGCCTTCGAGGGCCTTTGAAAATTTCTCGATGGATTTCGGGCCGATGTCCACGCCGAGCCAGCCGTCGGGAATCGCCGGCCCCTCGATCCGCATGGAGACGCCGGGTTCCAGCTTTTGGACGCACACGTGGTCGACAGGAAGCACCATCTCCACCTTTTTCGACCTGGCCTTCTCGAGGATGGCCCGGGCCAGGTCTGTCTTGTCTTTCTCGAAACGCGAAGCGCCGATGTTCACGCCCTGCACCTTGAGGAACGTATAGGCCATGGCGCCGCCGATGATGATCTTGTCGACTTTGGAGAGCAGGTTTTCCACCACGCCGATCTTGTCGGACACCTTCGAGCCGCCGAGGACGGCCACGAAGGGCTTTTTGGGGTTCTGGACCGTTTCTCCGAGATAGCGGATCTCTTTTTCGAGAAGAAGGCCCGCACCCGATGGCAGGCACTTGGTGATCGCGTCGATCGAGGCGTGCGCGCGGTGGCTTGAGCCGAACGCATCGTTGATGTAGATGTCGGCGTTCTCGGCAAGCTGTCTGGCGAACGCCGGATCGTTGGCCTCCTCGGCCGGCGTGAAACGCAGGTTCTCCAGCACCGCCACGGCGGCCTTGCTGTTGATCGGCCCCGCGTGGTCCGGCAGCTGGACGACGGGCCGGCCAAGCAGCCGCGAAAGACGCTCGGCGGCCGGCTTGAGGCTCATCGAGGGGTCCGGCTTGCCGTCGGGACGGCCCAAGTGGCTCATGAGGATGACCTTGGACGCGCCTCGTTCAAGCGCGTACTGGATCGTGGGGAGCGAGGCGCGGATGCGGTTGTCGTCCGTGACGTTCAAGTTCTTGTCGAGCGGTACGTTGAAGTCAACCCGAATTAAAACACGCTTTCCTTTGAGATCAAAATCTCTGATAGTCTTTTTCACGGGTGTTTTAATTCGGGTTGTTGCGAGCGTAGCGAAGCAACCTCGTTCGAGGTCGCTTCGGCGCTTACGCGCCTCGCGATGACTTCGTCACCTCAGCTAGGAGCGTCTTGCCCACGAAGAGGCACAGGTCGACAACGCGGTTCGAATAGCCCCACTCGTTGTCGTACCAGCTGAAGACCTTCGCGAGGCGCTTGTCGATGACGTTCGTGAGTTCCGCGTCGACGATCGAGGATGCCGGGTTGTTGTTGAAATCCTTCGAGACCAGGGGCTCGCTGGAGACCTCCAGGATGCCCTTCATCCTGCCCTGGGCGTATTCCTTGAACGCGTTGTTCAGGTCCTCCTTCGAGGTGTCCTTCTCGAGCTCGCACGTCAGGTCGACGAGCGACACGTTCGGGGTCGGCACGCGGATCGCGACGCCGTCCATCTTGCCCTTGAGCTCCGGGATCACGAGGCCGATGGCCTTGGCCGCGCCGGTGGAGGTCGGGATCATCGACAGCGCCGCGGCGCGCGAGCGGCGGAAGTCCTTGTGCACGAGGTCGAGCACGCGCTGGTCGTTCGTGTACGAATGGATCGTCGTCATGAGGCCGCGCCTGATGCCGTAGCGGTCGACCATCACCTTCGCGACCGGCGCCAGGCAGTTCGTCGTGCACGAGGCGTTCGAGATCACGTGGTGCCGGGCCGGGTCGTATTTGGCCTCGTTCACGCCGAGCACGATCGTGATGTCCTCGTTCTTGGCCGGGGCCGAGATGATGACTTTCTTCGCGCCGCCCTTGGTGATGTGGACCTCGGCCTTTTCCTTGTCGGTGAAGACACCGGTCGACTCGATCACGACGTCGACACCGAGGTCAGCCCAGGGGATCTGCCCCGGGTCCTTGTAGTTGAGGACCTTGAGAAGCTTGCCGTTGACGTTCAGGCCGTCGCCCCCGACCCGGACCTGGCCGTTGAAGGGCCCGAGGATCGAGTCGTATTTCAGGAGATATGCGTGCGATTCGAGAGGCACCGGCAGGTCGTTGACGGCCACAAATTCGATGTCGCGGTTGCCCACACCGGCGCGGAAGACATTGCGGCCGATACGTCCAAACCCGTTGATACCCACTCGAACCGCCATGTTCAAAACCTCCTATTTTTGATTTGAAAAGTCATTCTAACATACGGAGCGCTTTTTTGGCTTCTCCGAAATTCGGATCGATCTCGAGCGCCCGTCTCCACAGCGCGATCGCCTCTTCCCTGCGGTCCAGCTTGTAATACATGATCGCGAGGTTCGAGCAGGCACTCGGGCTCGCCGGGTTGAGGTCCAGGGACTTTTGGAATTCCCCGATCGCCTCCTCAAGACGCCCGCTCTTGGCGTAGACCATGCCCAGGTTGTTGTGGGCCTGCGCGTTGCCGGGATGGATCTCCAGCGCCCGCAGGAAATGGCGCTCCGCCTCGTCGATCCGGCCCCTGGTGTCGTAGCAGAGGCCGATGTTGTTATGCGCCTCGGAACTGCCGGGATCGAGCTCAACCGCCCGCCGGTACTGCTCAAACGCCTCCTCGTGGCGCCCGAGACGCGTATTGGCGATTCCGAGGGCCAGGTGGGCCTTCGCCGAGTCCGGGCGGACCTCCAGCGCCTTCTTATAGAACGGGATGGCACGCTCCGGGTCCCCTTTTTTCAAAAAAACGTCGCCCGCGTTCACCCAGTCTCTCGAGTGGTCGGTGCCCACCAGCTGCATCTGGACCAGCGCCGCGCCGGCGATCAATCCGAGCCCGTAGACCGCGATCCGGTCCCATCGCCGGTCCCTCGCGCGGTCGACGATCCTCACCAGCGCGATGCCCGCCACGGGGAACACGGCACTCAACACCGGCAGGCGATAGCGCGCGTTCACGAAGAACAGGAGCACCGCGAACACGTAGAGCCCGGTCCAGGCGACCAGCACCGCTCGGTGGCGCGTCTCGCGGCGGCCGATCCAGAGGCCGAGAAAAAACAGAGGCCCGAGCAGCGCAAACGTGGGCCAGGGCAGTCTCAGGAACGGGTTGAAGCCTTTCGCGAATTGATAATCGTCCACGTCGGATATCTCGCGCGCATCGAAGAAGAGCGCGAATTTGCGCGCCAAGAGCTTCAGAAACGCGAACGGCTGATCCGCGATGAAGCGGTTGGCCTTGGCGCGCCAGTGGCGCGAGACCTCGGAGGGCTTGAGCCCCCGCCCCGCCTCGCGCTCGGCCACCGCCTTCGCGTCGCGGATCTGATATTCGACGTTTGAGCCGGTGCCCTCGGGCGCTTTAAACACGCCCTCGGCCGAGGGGTTGTTGCCGATGTAGAAATTGAAGCCGCCGTGCGAGGTGAGCCAGACAAAATCCTTGCCGCGGAACACGTTGTGGGCCGTCACCGGCGCCAGCACGGCGCCAAAGGCCAGGATAAAGAGCATCGCGCCCCTTCCGGAACGCTTGCGCAGGGCCAGATAACCGGCGAAAAACCAGGCGAAAAAGAGGATGCCGGCCTTCGTGAGCGCGGCCAGGCCCGTGAGGACGCCCGCCGCCACGGGACGCGCGCGGGCCCCGGAGCCGGCCGGTTGGGCGTCCAGGCGGAGCGACAGATAAAAAGCCGCCGCGTAGAGCGGGGCGCCGATCGCCTCGGGGATCAGGAGCTGTTCATGGAAAAACAAAGGCCCGTACACGGCCGCGAACGCCGCGCCGGCCAGGCCCGCCCGCTCGGAGTGCAGCTCCTCGCCCGTTTTGTAAACGAGGAAGACCGTGACGACGCCGAGCGCCGCCTGCAGGACCTTGACCAGGACGAACGAACCGGATGAGACCGCGTACACGGCGGACAGGAACAGCGGGTACAGCGGCAGGCCGTAGAACACGCCTTCGCGCGAAAGGCCGGAGCGCAGTAGGCGCAGCGCCCACTCGTGATAATAGGCCGGGTCGAGAAGTGCCGGCTCAAAAAAGGGATCGAGGCGGGAAAAATACAGATGCGCGAGGCGCACGGCGAGCGCCGCCGCCAGGACCGCCCAGAGCCTAAACTTCTTCAAAGAGGATGGTGACGTTGAAGGATATTTTTTTGAGCTCAATACCCTGTGGGAACGGCGGGAAAGGATCGGCCTGGCGCAGGCATTCGAGCGCGAATTCCCGGGCCGTCTGGCCGGCGCTCGAATAGGCCCGCACGACCTCGGCGCTCTCAAGCGCGCCGTCGCTGCGCAAAATGAACAGGAGCGCGACCGATCCCCGCCCCACCGAACGGTAACCGTACTTGCGGCGGACGGTCTGGTGGATCTTGTCCTTCACGGCGCCGAAATAATTTGTGAAGAGCCTGCCCTCGACCGGATCCGCCAGAAGCTCGCGGCTCTCCCGGATCAGCGGGACCGCGGGGTCAGACCCCCTTTTAATCGGTCTCACGGGACCAGGTCCCGCTTTAACCGGATTCATGGGGTCAGACCCCGCTTTAACCGGGTTCAAGCCAAGGGGTCTGACCCCTATCTTCTCGATCTTTGCTTTATTAGGCGCTGTGAAAGGTTTTGGCACCGGCGCGATGGGCAACTGCTCGATCTGCCTCTGGCGGCGGACCGGGGTCCTGCGCTCGGGCGAGTAGCGGACATAGGAGATCGTGATGGGCTCTTCTTCAGGCGCCGTCAGCGACGGAAGAAAGGAACCGAGATAGGCGCCGCCGGCCGCGGCATGGAGCGCCAGCGACGCGGCGAGTGCGGTGAAAAGCGGGCTTCGCATCAGCCATAATTATACCGGAAGCCCGCCTCCAGATACAGTTCGGGGGAGGGGTTGAAATTGACCGTGTCCACGCCGTTTGAGCTCACGAAGGTGCTGTATTCCTCGCCCAACAGGTTCTGCCCCCTCGCGAAGAACTCCCAATCCCCCTTCTTCCAGGCCAGCTTGCCGTCCACGGTGAGGTAGTCGTCCGCCGGAAAACGGTTGTTGAAATCGTTCAGCGCGAACTGGCCCTCCACGAGCGTGGCCTGGACCGAAATCGTCCAGTGCTGCGTGATCGCCCATGCCGCGCCGGCCGCGGCGCGGTGCTCGGGTGTGAGCGGTATCTGCCGGTCGTCGAAGGCGCCGTTGTCGAACTCGGCGTCCGTGTACGTGTAATTGGCGAACAGTTGAAGGGCGGGCGTGACTTTGGCCTCGGCCGCCAGTTCCACGCCGTCCCTGAACGTGTCGAAGTTCTCGTTGAGGTTCGTGATGTCGTTGAACAGAATTTCCTTCTTCGTCTCAATGAAGAAATACGCGGCGCGCAGCGAGCCGAAGCTTGGGTGCGCGTAGCGCGCGCCGAACTCGTAATGCCGCGCCACCTGTGGGTCGATATCGGGGGTCGGCGTGAAGAGGTTCGGCGTCTCGAATATCAGCGTGTTCGAATCCGGCACCTTGAACGATTCCGCGAAGCTCCCATAGAGCGCGGCCGTCTCCCACGGCTTGAATTCGGCGCCGATCTTGGGGCTTAGGTGCTCCGCTTTTTTGTGCTTCTCGAGGTCCGGCGATTTCAGGTCATGGATGTCCCAATCGATTTTGTCCCACCGCACGCCCGATTCGAGGATGAACTTGTCCCAGAGCTCGCCGTGGTGCTGGGCAAACACGCCGGCCATGCGCCGGTCGATCGCGCGCTCCGAGCTGAACGGCCCGAACGTCTTGTCGTCGAACGTGAACGGGTTGTGGATGTCGTCCTTCGAGAATTCCGCGCCGGTCGTGAACCGGCTCTCGAGAGGCCCCCTCTCCCACGACCACGTGCCCTGCAGGACGTCGGAAAACGTCAGCGTGTCGATGCGGTTGATGCTCGTGCCCGGAAACGAGCCCCCGAAACTCTGGTCCGAATCCTGCACGCGCCTGCGCCAGCCGGCCAGGTTGGAGAGCTCGACGCCCAGCGGCTCGAGCCACCAGTTGACCTGGAAGCTGTCCTGCAGCAGCTCGTCGTGAAAGCGGTCGCCGAACTGTCCGTCCGGGTCCTTTTGGCGGCGGTCGGCGGCGACTTCGGGCGCCAGCAGCGGACCGGGAATGCCGGTCACATGGTCGGCGCCGTAGAACGAGTTTTCGAGCCGTACCCGGTCGGTCCATTCGTAGGTGCCCTTCAGGATCGCGCTCGGCGCCTCCAGAAAGCCGTTGTCACGGTAGCCCTCGGTATCGAGGGAATACGCGCCGGCATAAAACCCGAAGCCGCTCGCAGTTCCGGATACCTCGACGAAATTCCTCGACGTGTTGAAAAAACCGTAGCTGTTCTCGGTCTTGATCGCGAGCGCCTCGGTGGGCTCCTTCGTCCTCAAGTGGATGACGCCCGAGAAAGCGCCCTCGCCGAACACCGTCGATCCGCCGCCGCGCTGGATCTCCACCCGCTCGAGGAACTCCGCCGGGTAAAGGTGCCAGGTCACGGAATTGTCGAAGGGCTCGACCGCGCGCACGCCGTCGAAGATCACGAGCACGTTCTTGGCCTCGCCGCCGAAACCGCGCAGGTCGATGCGCGCGTTCTGCCCGAAGCCGAGCTCGTCCGAGTACGTGACGCCCTCTTCGCGGCTCAAGAGCGACGGCAGGTCGCGGGAGCCGCTTTCGGCCATCTCGGCCGGCCCGATGACGCTGATGTTGCGAGCGAGATCAGTCGCCGTTTCATCGGTGTGGAGCGAGGAGACGCGCGCGCTGGAGACCTTGATTTCGCCGAGCGAGAAGATGCTGCCCTCGAGCCCTTTTTCGATTTCCTGCACGGTGCCGACGGGAAGCGTCAGCAAGTCCTCAAGCAGCGATCTGGCACGTTTTTCTTCGGCGTAACAAACGGCGACGGATAAGACGGACAGGAATAACAGGAAGAGACTGCGGAGGTTCATGACACCCTTTCTGCCTCGGAAAGAGACGGTTACTTTAAGGCAGCGCAGGTCTTCTGGCTCACCCGAACTCGCACGGCGCCTTCCCACTCGGGGCACTGCATCGGGGGACACGTACCTTTCAAAGGTACGTGTCCCCCGATGCAGTCCCCCGATGCAGTGGCATACTGCCGGGAGCATTTGGGTTCACAGCGGCGGGACCGCGGCCGGTTTTCACGGCCTTCCCTTATCGCTGCCTCTTACGATTCAATTGTGACGATATTTTATCAGAAAAAGAAAAAAACGCAAGGTGTCGCCGAAGGGCCGGATGCGGCTCCTCTCCCCCGCGTAGATCGACCGCACGGGGACGGACACGATGCGCAGGCCTCGCGCGGCGGCCTCGAGCAGCATCTCCGATTCGATCTCGAACCGGTCGGTCTTGAGCCGCAGGCGAGAGACCGCCTCCCGCGTGAGGGCGCGGTACCCGCACTGCGTATCGGGGATCCGCCGGCCGGCCAGGCGCGAGAGCGTCCAGGACATGAGCCGGTTCGTGAGGCACCTTAAAGCACTCATGCCGTCGGGCCGGTCCAGGCGGTTTCCGACGACCACGTCCGCGCCCGCGAGCGCGCCGAGAAAGAGCGGCAACTCGTCCGGGTCGTGCTGGCCGTCGGAATCCATGAGGATCACGGCCTTCGCGTTCAAATGCAGAAACGTCTCCAATCCGCGCCGGATCGCCGCGCCCTTTCCCCCGTTGGTCGCGCGCCGCTCGACGAGCGCCCCCGCGGCCAGCGCCTTGGCGGCCGTCGGATCGCTCGAACCGTCGTCCACGACGAGCGCCCCGTACCCGCGTTCCTTCACCGCGCGGACCACCTGCGCGATGCGCGCGGCCTCATTGTAGGCCGGGATCAGCACGATGACGTCGTGAGATTCTAGAGAGGCCATAGCGGCTTGTATTCCCCATATCCCCCAGGGACGGTTCTTGGTAACGTCCGGTCTATCAAGCACTTATGAAAGGCTCGTCCCCTCTCTACCGACTGCCGCATTGTTGCCTCCTCAAATCGCCTCTGACTATACCCGGGGACGCCTGGCCGGCTGTAACGGGTCCTGCCGCTGCGGACCCCGCCGGACGCTGCCGTAACTGGCGTTCGGCGCGTCCGTCAGGGGCCCCCCTACGCGTCACCCGTTCAACCGAGTCCCGGCGTCCCTGGACAGTCATATAACCGGTGCCATAGGGGTCAGACCACTCTG
>Ga0155357_117_pt1 | contig 9770 bp, 10 predicted proteins | sample RifCSPhighO2_02_FD_106325 | JGI IMG/M metagenome (GOLD analysis project Ga0155357, IMG submission 106325) | Omnitrophica bacterium RIFCSPHIGHO2_02_FULL_63_14 | reverse complement strand
AATCGAGGGCGCGTCCGCGCCCGAGTCGCCTTTGGCGACTCACAAGGAGGGGATGGGGGGACTGACAAAACGATTTTTACCAGGGAAGGTTACGACAAGCTCGTCAAAGAGCTCGAAACCCTGAAAACCTCCAAGCGCCGCCAGATTGCCGACGATATCGCTAAGGCGCGCGCGTTCGGCGACCTGCGCGAGAACGCCGAGTATGACGCGGCCAAGAATTCGCAGGCGATGAACGAGAAGCGGATCTCCGAGTATGAAAACAAGCTGGCCCACGCGCAGATACTCGACGACGCGAAGATCTCGAAAGACCAGGTGTTCATCGGCGCGACGGTGAAGTTGAAAGATTTGACGACGAACGAAGAGCTGAGCTATTCGATCGTGCCCCAGGACGAGGCCGATTTCGACAACAACAAGATCTCCGTAACCTCGCCCATCGCCAAGGGCCTCCTCGGCCTCAAGGTCGGCGACTCGGCCGATATCAAGATCCCCGCAGGGACCCTCAAATACAAAGTTCTCTCCATCACACGCTGAAGCCTCCCGGGCGCTGGGGCGTATTCGCATTTTTCTCCGCGTACCTGCTTCTGGGCCTTTTCGTATTCAGAGACTACGGGGTGGGATGGGACGAGACCCACTCGCGCCTGATCGGCCTCATCAACGCAAATATTATCTTAAGCAACGGGACGGGTTACGTGCCGCCGGACTTGAGCCATTACGGGCACAACCCCCGCTTTTACGGGCCCGTCGTCGAGACCTTCCTGGTCCTTATCGAGAAGCCGCTGGGGCTGGAGTCCATGCGGGACATCACGCTGATGCGCCACGGCGTCACGTTCCTGATCTTTTACGCGGGCGTGGTCGCTTTCTATTTTGTCTGTAAAAAGATCTTCCGCAGCCGCTGGCCGGCCCTCACCGGCGCGATCCTTCTGGCGTTCCAGCCCCGGCTTTTCGCGCACGCGTTTTATAACTCCAAGGACATCCCGTTCCTGTCGCTTTGCGTCATCGCATTCCTGACCTTGATGATCTGGACGGAGCGGCCGGGTATGCGGGCGGTCTTGCTTCACGCGCTGGCGGCGGCGCTCGTGGCGGGCACGCGCATTGTAGGGCTTTTTCTGGCCGGGTTGACGGTCCTGTGCGCGGGGCGGATCCGGCCCCGGTCGCTGGCGGTATGGGGCCCTTGCATGCTATTCATCCTGTTCCTGCTCTGGCCCGTTTTGTGGGCCAATCCCTTGAGCGCGCCGCGCGAGATCTACACGCTGGTGTTCCAAAGGACGAGAGTGGCATGGGCGGACAACTGGAACCTTTACCGGGGAATGGGCTATCTGGCGCCCTCGGTCCCCTGGCATTATCTTCCCTGGTGGATCGCGATCACCACGCCGCCGGCCGTGCTTTTCCTTTTCATCGCCGGTGCGGTGTCATTCTTCCGGTCGGCCGACAAAGACAGACGGTTCTGGGTGGGATTGGCGTTTCTGTGGTTGTGCCTGCCCCTGGCGACGGTCATGCTCCTGCATTTTCCCGTGCTTAACGAATGGCGGCATTTCTTTTTTGTTTATCCGGCGCTCTTGATCGTCGCGCTTCACGGCCTGGACCGCCTCGGCGGCGTCGTCCGATCGAAGGCGCTTCTTTCGGCCGCCCTGATCGCCGCGCATCTGCCCGTGGCGTGGTTCATGGTGCGCTCCCATCCCTACCAGAACGTGTATTTCAACCGCCTGGCCGGGCCGAGCATGGCCGTGATCGCCGAAAATTACGACATGGATTACTGGGGACTGTCCTATCAGAGGGCGCTCGAGCACATCCTGCGAACGGATGCCGATCCGGTCATACCCATCTACGCGGTCAACCGCGCCGGCGTCAACCTCAACGCGCTGTCCGAGGAGGACCGGCGGCGGATCCGCGTCGTCAGGGATTACCGGAAGGCCAAGTACCTGATCACGAGCGCACGCGGCCGCGTGAGAGAGCTCTTGACGAGGCCGGAGGTTTATTCGGTGGAGGTGGGCGGGGCGAAGCTCATGAGTGTGTACCGAGCCTCTCAATAAGCCGTCTCATTTCGGCGGCATCTTCGCAGACGTTTATCTTTCCCCGGAATTCCGCGACACCCGGAAAGCTTTTGAAATACCAGCACGCGATGCGGCGCATGTGAAGAAGCGCCGTGTGCCGGTCGCGGTGCGCGAGCTCGAGGTCGAAGTGCTTGAGGAGCGCATGCTTCCTTTCCTCGAGCGGCTGCTCCTCGTCGGCATGGCCGCCTTCCAGTGATTTTTCGATACTCTTGAAGATCCAGGGATTCCCCAGGCCGCCCCGGCCGATGACCACGCCGTCACAGCCGCTCACGGCCATGAGGCGCCTCGCGTCCTCGCCCGTCAAGACGTCGCCGTTTCCGAGCACCGGAATGCCCACGGAGCGCTTCACCCGCCCGATCGCCTCGTAATCCGCGTTGCCCGAATAGCCCTGCGAGCGCGTGCGGCCGTGGACTGTCACGGCCGCGATGCCGGAATCCTCGGCGATCCGCGCGATGGCGGCCGCCTCCCGGCCGCTGGCGTCCGTGACGCCGAGGCGCATCTTCACGGTGACGGGAATTCTTTTCACGGCCTTCACGACGGCCGTGAAGATGGCCCGGGCCTTGTCAGGCTCGGCCAGAAGGGCCGACCCGGCGCCCTGGCCGGCGATCTTCGGCACCGGGCATCCGAAGTTGAGGTCCAAAAGGTCATAGCCCAGGCCCTCCACGATAATGGCCCCCTCAGCCATCGCCTCGGGCCGGCAGCCGACGAGCTGGGCCCCCAGCGGCCGGTCCTCGGGCACCGTCTTCATCAGCTCACCCGTATTGGCATTTTTTCGGATAAGTCCTTCTGCCGAAACCATTTCCAGAAAGGCGAATTCCATGCCGTACTGCCTGGACAGCAGGCGGTAGGCCAGGTCCGTGCACCCGGCCATAGGGGATTGGATGACGGAACTCTTTAATGTGAAATTTTTAATTCTTAACATATGAGGTGCCAGGTTAACCAGGTTAACCAGGTTGACCTGGCACCGGCATTGTAGCAATTATTTTTATTTTCTATGCAAGAAAAAGGCACCCCTCGTCGTCTTGTTATGTAGGAAGCATAAATCCCAAACAATCCTTCGACGCGCTCGCTTCGCTCGCTTGCTCAGGATTATGGTGAGCAAGGCCCGAAGGGCCGCGTCGAACCAAAAGGAGGGTCCTATGGCAGTCGATATAGAAGTGGTGGATATCCGTAAGGTCACCGGCGATTCTGCTCTCAAGGCATTCGCCGACGTGAAGATCGGGGGCGGGGTGCTCGTTCGCGGCTTCTCGGTCGTCAAGGGCAAGAACGGCGTATTTGTTTCGATGCCCCGGAAACCCGGCAAGGACGGCAAGTGGTACGACATCCTGACACCCTTGAGCGAGGACATGAAGCGCGAGTTCGAAGACCGCGTCCTCGAGGCCTATGACAAGGAAACGGACGGCGTTCGTTGACCCCACCACGCAAATGGGTGGTGGGGTGAACACCACGACGCTTGGGCGGCAGGGGGAGGAGCTTACCGCCCAGGCGCTCGCCGCCGGCGGCTACAAGATCCTTCTGCGCAACTATGAGTGCTTTCTCGGGGAGATTGATCTCATCGCCAAGCACCGGGGGGCCCTCGTGTTCGTCGAAGTGAAGACCCGCTCCTCCGGCGCGATGGGCGCTCCGGAGGAGGCGGTGGATCATCACAAGCGGGGACAGATCGTCCGGGTCGCGCGCTACTACCTGAAGCGCTATGGGATCCTGGACGCGCGCTGCCGCTTCGATGTCGTGAGCGTCACGGTGCCCGAGACGGGCCCGCCGGAGATCCGCATCATCCAGGCCGCCTTCGAGGCCTAGCGCCCCCCCATGCTTTCGCGCATCCATTCCAGCGCCGTGGTCGGCATCGACGCGTACCCGGTCGAGGTGGAGGTCGACATCGCCAACGGCCTGCCCGCCTTCAACATCGTGGGCCTGCCGGACACGGCCTGCCGCGAGTCGGCTGACCGCGTGCGTGCGGCTCTCAAGAACAGCGGCTTTTCGTTCCCCTCAAGCAAGATCACCGTGAACTTGGCACCCGCAAGCCTCAAGAAAGAGGGCGCGGCCTTCGATCTGGCCATCGCCGTGGGCATCCTGGTCGCCAATGAGTCCATCGACGCCGGATGTGTCGAAGGCCGCGTGTTCTGCGGGGAGCTGTCGCTCGACGGAAAGGTGAGGGGCATCCCGGGGATTCTCCCCCGCGCGTCGGCGCTCTTCGACACCGGCGCGAAGGGCCCTTTTATCCTGCCGTCCGTGAATGTGAAGGAGGCGCTCTGCGTGGAGGGTTTGGAGCTGTGGCCCGTCTGGACGCTCGCGGAAACCGTGCGGTTTTTGAAGGGAGAGAAAAAGCCCCCGGCCGTGCGGGGCGCGGACCGGCCGAAGGATAAGCCTGTGCCCGCTGTTTGTGATCTGGATTACGCGGATATCAAAGGCCAGGCACATGCCAAGCGCGCCCTGGAGATCGCGGCGGCCGGCGGGCACAACGTCCTGATGATCGGTCCTCCGGGGGCGGGGAAGACCATGCTGGCCAAGCGCTTTCCGGGAATCTTGACACCGCTTAATCTGGAGCAGGCCATTGAAACCACGAAGATTCACAGTGTGGCGGGGCTTTTGAACGGCAAAGGGCCGCTTGTGTCGTTACGACCTTTCCGTGATCCCCATCACACGATCTCCCACGTCGCGATGGTGGGAGGCGGGGCGCATCCACGGCCGGGCGAGGTCAGTCTTGCTCACAACGGGGTGTTGTTCCTGGACGAGATGACGGAATTCAACCGCAATGTTCTGGAAGTGCTTCGCCAACCCATCGAGGAGGGCCGCGTGACGATCTCACGGGCCGCGTCAACCATCTCGTTTCCGGCGCGTTTCATGCTGTTGGCCGCGATGAATCCCTGCCCTTGCGGCTATTACACGGACCCCAAGAAGGAATGCCAATGCTCGGTCATGCAGATCAAAACGTATCATTCCAAAATCTCCGGCCCGCTCCTGGACCGGATCGATATTCAGCTGGATGTGCCCCGGTTAAAAGTGGAGGAAATTACATCCAAGAGCAGCGCTGAATCTTCGGAGGCGATCAGAAAGAGAGTCGACGGAGCCAGGCGTATTCAGGAAAGACGCTACCAGGATGAGAAAATTCGTTCCAACACAGAGCTGGGTCCGGCACTGCTGGCGCGCTACTGCCCTATGAGCGGTGAGGCCGAAAGGCTCTTGAAGCTGGCCATCCAGGAACTGGGTTTTTCAGCCAGGGGTTACCATAAAACACAAAAAGTCGCGCGCACGATCGCGGATCTGGACGGCGTCCAGCGGATCGAAGCCAACCATGTATCGGAGGCCGTTCACTATCGCCTCCTCGACCACAAATTCTGATCTTGGACCGGCGCTTTTAAAAAGAATTGATAAATAGGTAAGATAAATTTGACAAAAAATCAATCATCAGGTAAGCTTCCGCTTGTCGTGAAACGGACCCTTCTCATAACGGTTTTGGCGCTTGGCCTGTGGAATCCGGCCGGCGTCGCGCAGTGGCAGGGGGCCTCGCGGGACCTGCCGGAGGCCTCGATCCGGCGGTTGACCGGCGGCCCGGTACTCTACGCGGCCTCCGACAACCGCGTCTGGCGGTCCACGGACGAAGGCGTTTCGTGGAAGCGCGTGCTCTCCCTTCGCGGAACGCAAAAGGTGAACGATATCTTCGCCGATCCGCTGCGGCCCGAGGCCATCCATGCCGCGACGAGCAAGGGCCTGCGCGTCTCGCCGGACGGCGGCAAGGAATGGTTCATCGTGCCGCTTGGCATGGGCGAGGCGCTTTGTCTGGCGCCGGTGTCGCCCGGCCAAATGCTGGCCGGCACCGATCGCGGCCTGTTCCTTTATCAAATGCGGGAGAGAACCGCCGAACGGATCGCGGGCATCCCACCCAACCGTGTCCACGCCGTCCTCGCGGGGGACGGCGGCCGCTGGCTGGCCGGCACCGAACAGGGTCTTTACCTTTCCTCCGACGCGGGAAAAAGCTGGGAGCGGGTTGTTTCCGCTCCCCGTGAGGACGAAGCCGGAACGCTTGAGCAATTCAACATCGAGGAGTTGGGCGCCGCCGGATCCTTCACCCAGATCGCCGCTCAATCGGGCCGGTTCTATGCCGTCACGCGGGAGGGCCTTCTCGAATCCGACACGGCGCTCGATTGGAGCCCGAGCGCTTCATTCTACCGGCAGCCTATCCACGCCATCGCGGCCGGACCAAGGGCCGTCTATGTCGCGACGGATCGCGGGCTCTTCCGGAGAAACGGCAATGGGGAATTTCAGCTGTGGAATGAGGCGTTGCCCTCGTCGGCGGTGAATTCGCTTCATTACGACCCCGTCTCGGATACGCTTTGGGCTGGGACCGACAAGGGGCTGCACCGTCTTCCACATCCCGAGTATGAAATAACCCTCGACGTCCCGGCACCTCGACCGGATGATCTGATGAGCCGGTTCACCCATGAGCCGAGCATTCTCGAGATACAAGAGGCGGCCATACGCTATGCCGAAGTTCATCCTGACAAGATCAGGGCGTGGAGGGCGGCGGTGGCCAGGAAGGCGCTCCTGCCGACTCTGTCCGTCGACGCGGGCCAGAACCGCGACCAGAACGTCGATCTCGACCGGGGCGGTACCGGGGACCCCGACCGGTTCATCATCGGGCCGGAAGAAAAAAGCTTCGATTGGTCGGTGGGTTTGAGCTGGGACCTGGGGGACCTCGTCTGGAACGACGCCCAGACCTCCATCGACACGCGCTCGAAGCTCATGGTGGAGCTGCGCGAGGAGATCCTCACCGAGGTGACGCACCTCTATTTTCAGCGCCGGCGGCTTCAAATCGAGATGGGCCTGTCGCCGAACCCGGAGCTTCCCATTCAGATCGAGAAGGAAATCAAGCTTCAGGAGCTCACGGCCCAGATCGACGCGCTCACGAGCGGGTTCCTCTCCAAAAAAATCAATTCGGATTGACACCGCGCTCCGGGGGCGTGGATAATGGCGTCCATGCCAGCGCTCGCACTCTTTGCCGCCGGCGCCTCGGTTTCGTTCCTGTTCATGCGGTGGGGGCCGGGCCTGACGCACGATTCGCTCGTGTACCTGGGCGCCGCGCGCCATCTCTTTCAGGGGCTTGGCTACACATTCCCCGCGCAGGGGACCGCGTCACCGCTCACGTTCTACCCGCCGTTTTATCCGGTCATGCTGTCCGTGCTCATGTTTCTCAAACCAGACCCACTTTTTGCCGCGCAAGTCCTGAACGCGGCCCTGTACGGGACGGGCGCGGCCCTCGTTTTTTTTCTGCTGCTGCGCTGCTCCGGCCGGAGGGCGTACGCCCTTTTCGGCGCTCTGGCCGTTTGGGGGCAGCGTGACCTCTTTTTTATCCACTCGATGGCGTGGTCCGAGCCTCTTTTTTTCCTGTTCTGCCTTCTGCAGATTTATTTCATCGCGCGCTACCTGGGGACGCGCCGCCGGCAAGACCTGTGGCTGGCGGCGGCCTCGGCCGCGCTCGGGTGCCTGACGCGCTATCTGGGCGCCTCGCTGGCCCTCGCGGGGGCCGCCGCGATCGCGCTTATGGGCCGGGACACGCCGCGCGGCCGGATCAAGGACGCTTTTTCGTTCGTCTTTCCGGCGTTGCTGCCGGCGGCGCTGTTCATGACCTGGAACGCCGGTGTCGCGGGCGACTGGTCCGGGCGTCAACTGGCATTTCATTTCCCGGGCGCCACGTCATGGGCCATCGCGGGGCGCGCGGCCGCGGGCTGGATCCTGCCTTTGGCCTGGCTGGCATGGGCCGGCTGGATCGCGGTGATCGTCCGCGGGCGCGGAACGGCGGACCGCCCAGGCTTCGCCGCATACGCCGCCGCTGTTTGCGCGATTGCGTGCGTCGTGTACGCTGCCGTGCTTTTTTCGGCGGCCACTTTGTTCGATGCCAACACGCCGCTGGACGAGCGCACGCTGGCGCCCATTTATCTCTTCGGCGCGCTCGGCTTCTTCTGTTACGCGTCAACCAGGGCGAACGCGGTCTTGTTCGCCGTGCTTCTGGCGATAAGTCAGACGACGGTGGCGGCGCACTGGGCCGTCGGGAACCGCTCGGACGGGTTCGGCTACGCCTCCAGGGCCTGGCGCGAATCGAAGCTCATGGACCGCGTGCGGGCGCTTCCGGATGGCGTAAAGATCTACGCGAACCTGCCGGAGGCCGTTTATTTTTTCACCGGACGGGCGGCCGTGCCCCTGCCTTACCGTTTCTTCCCCAGCCGAGCCGCGGTGAACCCCGGCTACCGGGCGGAGCTCCGGCGCGTGGCGGAGGAATCGGCCGCGGGGAAGGCCGTCGTGATTTATTTCGACGCGGGTCGTGCCCGCGCGTTCATGCCCTCGGCGGAGGAGCTGGAGACCTCCCTCGGGTGTGCGTTGACTTTGCGCGAATCCGCATAGATAATAAACCGTTCATGACTGAAAAACTTTACGGTTGGGGCCTGCCAGTCAACGTCTCGGCCCACGGCGCCGACATCGACAGGCTCATCTGGATCATCCACGGCTTCATGCTCGTGCTGTTCGTCGGATGGTCGATCTTTTTCATCGTTGTCCTGGTCAAGTTCCGGGCACGGCCCGGCCGGAAGGCCGACTACCACGGCAGGCATTTCAAACTGCCGACGGCCGCCGAGGTGTTCGTGGCGATCTTCGAGATCGTGCTCCTGTTCGCGCTGGCGTTTCCGATCTGGAACAGGACCCGGCAGAGCTTCGACCTTTCAACGAACCCGCTCATCGTGCGGGTGATCGCCGAACAGTTCGCCTGGAACGTCCATTACCCGGGACCCGACGGGATCTTCGGCCGGACCAGGACCGAGCTCATGGGTGCGGCCAACCCCACGGGGCTCGATCCCGACGATCCCGCCGGGAAGGACGACATCACCACGGTCAACCAGCTGGTCGTGCCCGTGGACCGGCCGGTGGCCGTGAGGCTTTCTTCGAAAGACGTGATCCACAGCTTCGGTATCCCCGTCATGCGCGTGAAGCAGGACGCGATCCCGGGACAGTCGATTGACGTTTATTTCCAGGCCAAACGCACCGGCGATTTCGAGATCGTCTGCTCACAGCTGTGCGGCCTGGGCCATTACCGCATGCGGGGTTTTTTCATCGTGAAAACAAAAGAAGAATTCCAGGCCTGGCTCGACGAGCGGCACGCGGAGCGGGTGTTATGACCGACGCACATCAACTGCCCTTCTGGCGCAAATATATCTTTTCCACCGACCACAAGGTGATCGGCTGTCAGTACGCGTTCACGGGCCTGCTGTTCCTGATGTTCGGCTTCGGCCTCATGTGGCTCATCCGCTGGCAGCTGGCCTACCCCGGCCAGCCGCTGCCGTTCATCGGGGGCTGGTTCAACGAATCGGCGATGATCGGCGGCATCATGCTGCCGGAGTTCTACAACCAGCTCGGCGCGATGCACGGCACGATCATGGTGTTCCTCGGCGTCGTGCCGCTGGCCGTCGGCGGCTTCGGCAACTTCCTCGTGCCGCTCCAAATCGGCGCGCCCGACATGGCGTTCCCGAAGCTGAACGCGATCAGCTACTGGCTCTACTTCCTCGGCGGCGTCACCATGCTCGCGAGCTTCTTCGTCCCGGGAGGCGCCGCGCAGTCGGGCTGGACCTCCTACGCGCCGCTGTCGGTCATAGCACCCACGGGCCAAACGTTCTGGCTTCTCGGCATGGCGTGCCTCATCAATTCGTCGCTGCTGGGCTCCATCAACTTCATCGT
>Ga0155357_167_pt2 | contig 9809 bp, 12 predicted proteins | sample RifCSPhighO2_02_FD_106325 | JGI IMG/M metagenome (GOLD analysis project Ga0155357, IMG submission 106325) | Omnitrophica bacterium RIFCSPHIGHO2_02_FULL_63_14 | reverse complement strand
GATCTCGAACCGGGCCATGTCGAGCAGCTTTTTGAAAAGCTCGGCCTTCATCGCCTCGCGCGCCTCGGCCTGCCTGTGGGCCGCGACGTCCCGGTGCAGGGCCTCGCGCAGGTCGTCCACGGTCGACCGGCCGAAGAGCTTCGCGAAGGCCTCGTCGAGGGCCGGCAATCTCTTCTCCTGAACGGCCTTGAGGACGACTTTATACAGCGGCTTGCCGTCTTTCAGCGAGACCTCCCGCACCTCACCCGGCCGCGTGCCGACGACCTTGTCGAAGAAATCGTCGGATGGGTTCGGTTCAAGGTAAAGCAGCACGTTCTTGCGGGCCGGCTGATAGGCGCCCTCCTGCCAGAGCTCGACGTCCGCGAGGATGAAATCACCCTGGCGCGCCTCGCGCTCCCCGGCTATAGCCACGAACTCGGCCCGGGATTCCACGAGCGAATTCATGGCCCGTTCGAGCTCCCCGGCCGGCACCTCGGCCGAGGTCCTGCGGATGCGGATGCCCTTGTAACCGCGGACCGGAAACTCGGGCGATTTCTCGAACTCTGCGGCGAACGTCAGCCGCTTGCCGCGCTCGAGCTTGATCTCGGAGATGGCCGGAAGCGTGACCGGCGAGAGCTTCTTTTCGGCGACCTGCCAGTGATAGGCCTCGGGGATCAGCGTCTTCAGCACCTCCTCCTGGGCCTCCTTCGCATATTTCTTCTCGACCAGATCCAGCGGCGCTTTGCCTTCGCGGAAACCCGGAAGCTGGGCTGCGCGCTGGAAATCGCGCAGGACCCGCTGGTAACGGTCTTCGACGAGCTTGGCCTCGATCTCAACCGTCATACGGACCTTGCAATCTTTGAGGTTCTTGACGCTCCCTTTCATTATTTGGCCCGGCGGCCGGTCTGCGACTGCTTGTCCGCCCGGTAGGCCTGCCGGTCGCGCACGCGTTCGTGCCGCCGCTCAAGCTGAAGCCGGATGCTGTCGAAGCTCTTGTCGAAGGCCGAGTACATGTCCGTGCTGGCGGCCTTCGCCGTCAGCCGCATGCGTTTGCCGCGCAGAACGATTTCAGAGAAGTGCATGAATTTTTGGACGTCAAAAATGACGTGGGCGGCCTCGAGTTTAAGCGAATATTTATCCAGTTTTCCGATCTTTTCGTCGGTGTAGACCCGTAACGGGTCAGTGACGTGAAAGTGCCTGCCTGTGATGTCGATTTTCATAAGTTGTTTATACTACCATACTCACATGGTGAATTTCTCACCGAGATAAATCTTTCGAGCCGTCTTGCTGCGGAGGAGCTCCTCCTTGGACCCGGAGATCAGGATCTTGCCTTCGGACATGATATAAGCGCGATCGGTGATCGCGAGGGTCTCCCGCACGTTATGGTCAGTCAACAGGATGCCTAAGCCCTTGTTTTTCAGGTCTTTAATAAGACTTTGGCAATCCGACACCGCGATGGGGTCGATTCCCGAAAAGGGTTCGTCCAGCAGAATGCACAGCGGGTGCGTCACCAGCGCCCGCGTGATCTCGAGACGTCTGCGCTCGCCTCCCGAAAGCGTCATCGCCTTCGATTTGGCCAGGTGCTCGATCCCCAGCTCGGTCAGGAGCTGTTCGAGCCGGCGTCTGCGCTCGACGCGCGGCAGGTCCAGCGTCTCGAGGATCGCGAGGATGTTCTGCTCGACGGTCAGCTTCCGGAAGACTGAAGGCTCCTGCGAAAGGTAGCCGATGCCCAGCTGCGCGCGCTCGTGCATCGGGTAGCGGCTGATGTCGCGTTTGTCGAAAAAGATGTTCCCCGAGTCCGGCTTCACGATGCCGGTCACGAGGTAAAACGTGGTCGTCTTGCCGGCCCCGTTCGGGCCGAGCAGCCCCACGATCTCGCCGGGGCCGATCGAAAGGTCCACGCCGTCGACGACGGTGCGGCCGCCGTAAGATTTGCGAAGCGAGCGCGTCTCGAGAAGGGCCATGTCCCTAAGTCTTCTCCTGGTGAAGCAGGATCTGCGGCCGGCCCTCGAGCTTCACCGACGCCGTCGCCACGTTATAAGTGGCGCTCTCCGACCGGGTCGTGTCCTCGCCGCGGCGCGTCACGACGTTGCCGCGCGCGATCACCTGCGTGACCTTTTTCGTCTCGCGGTCGAACAGGACCTCCATGCGCGCGGCCGTGAGCTCGCCCTTCGCGTCGGTGATCTTCACGTCTTTGTAGAACAGGGCCCGGTTGAGCCTGTAAAAGATCTTCAGGGGCCCCTTGCACGTCACGCGCGTCGAGCCGTTCAGGACCATCTCGACGTTCCGGTTGAGCTGGACGAACCCTTCTTTCGGCCGGGCGATCGCGCCCTCGCCCCTGATCGTCGTGGAGGGCTGGTCGACGCTCACCCAGGTGTCGGTCTCGAGCGTCTGGCGCGCGGGCGACCACCGGACGTGGTCGCTCCGGATCACCGTGTCCTTGAGCTTCAGCATCACGTTGCGGTCGAGCTCGATCACCTCACCCGGCTCGATCCGCGCGGTCTCGCCCTCAAGCACCCAGAACTCCTTGCCGTTCTCGTCGAAGCCCGTCAGATGGAACTTCTGGACCTTTTGGTCCTCGGGCGAGCCCGCCTCGGTCCGCGCACGGCGTTCGGACTCATGCTCGGCGGCGCTCCGGCGCGACGCCCAGAAAAGAAAAAGCGCCACGCACACCCCGGCGGCGACACCCATCCAGACCAGCGGCTTTTTCAACGATAATACCTCTCGACGGCCTCGGCCCATTTACCCTGCTCCTTCAGGAGCAGGTCCGTCACCTCGCGCACGGCGCCGCGGCCGCCCGATTTGGCCGTCACGTAATGGGCGCGCTCCCGCACCTCGGGCACCGCGTTGGCCACAGCCACCGCGAAACCGACGCGCACGAGCACCGGCAGGTCGATGAGGTCGTCGCCGACATAACAGATCTCTTCGGGCAGGACCCGGTATTTCTTCAGCGCCAGCGCGTAGACCTTGAGCTTGTCGTGCGCCAGCTGGTGGAGGCCACTGGCGCCGAGCTCCTTTGCCCGGCGGACGTTGATCTTCGATTTGCGGCCGGACAGGAGCACGAACCGGATGCCCGCGCGGCGGAGCATCGACAGGCCGTGGCCGTCCTGCACGTCGAAAAATTTGAGCTCGTCGCCGTAATCGCCGTAAACGATGCGGCCGTCCGTGAGGACGGCGTCGACGTCGACCAGCAGCAATTTGATTTTGCGGATGCGCTCTTTCAGCGCCTCGGAGAGCATTAAACGATGCCGGCTTTGAGCAGATCCTGGACGTCGAGCAGGCCGACGGGCCGCCGCCGCGCGTCGACCACGGGGATCTCGTCGATCCTCTTCGAGCGCAAGAGCTCGAAGGCCTCGGCGGCCAGCGTACCGGGCCCGACCGTGATCGGATGGCGGGTCATGAGATCGCCGATGGGTTGGCCCAGTAGGGAACGGTCGCGACCGTTCCCTACGTTTTTCATCTGCCGCCGCAGATCGCCGTCGGTGAAGATGCCGGCGAGCCGCCCCTTGCGGTCCACGATCGTGGCCGAGCCGGCGCGGGCGCGCGTGATGCGGTAGAGCACGTCCTTCAGCTTCATGCTCCCCGGCACGATGGGGTGCGCCGCGCCCCGGCGCATGATCTCACCAACCTTCAGCAGGAGCTTTTTCCCGAGATTTCCCCCGGGATGGAAAAACGCGAAATGCTCTTCCTTGAATCCCTTCTTCTCCAAAAGCGCCAGGGCCAGCGCGTCGCCCATGGCCAGCATAGCAGTCGTGGATGCCGTCGGCGCGAGGTTCATCGGGCAGGCCTCCTTGCGCACGCTGACGTCGAGGACCACGTCGCTGTGGCGCGCGAGCTCCGAGCGCCGGTTGCCGGTGAACGCGATGAGCTTCGCGCCGATGCGGCGGACGGTCGGCAGCATCTTCACGATCTCATCGGTCTGTCCGCTGTTGGACAGCACGACCAGCACGTCCTGGTTCGTCACGCGGCCCAGGTCGCCGTGGAGCGCCTCGGCCGGATGCAGAAAAAGTGACGGTGTGCCCGTGGACGAGAGCGTGGCTGATATCTTCTGCGCGATGAAACCGGGTTTGCCCATGCCGGTGACCACCACCCGGCCCCTGGACTTGAGGATGATCCGGCAGGCCTTCTCAAAGTCCCGGCCGATGCGGCGGATGAGGCCGTTCAGCGCGTCGCGCTCGACGCGGATGACTTGCCGCGCTGACCGGACGGCGTCCCGTGGGGAGGCATTAGAAAATTGGCTTCTCATGCTAATGCTTCCTCGCGGGACGCCGTCCGATAGCTTTATGAATTGCCAAAGCCCTCTCCAAAATCTCTTCCAGATCTTTCAAGCGCACCATGTTGGGCCCGTCGCTGGGCGCCTTGTCGGGGTTCTCATGCACCTCGAGGAACAGGCCGTCGGCCCCCGCCGCGACGGCGGCAAGCGCCAGGACCGGCACGAAGCGCCGGTCGCCGCCGGTGGCCCGCCCGAGGCCGCCAGGGGACTGGACCGAGTGCGTGGCGTCGAAGACGACCGGAAACCCGTAGGCCTTCATGACCGGGATCCCCCGGAAATCGTTCACGAGCGTGTTGTACCCGAAAGACGTGCCGCGTTCGGTGAGCCAGAGCTTTTTGTTGCCGGTCGAGACGATCTTGTCGACGATGTTCTTCATGTCCCAGGGCGCGAGAAACTGGCCCTTCTTCACGTTGACGGTCCGGCCCGTGCGCGCGGCCGCCAGCAACAGGTCCGTCTGCCGGCACAGGAACGCCGGGATCTGCAGCACGTCGACGACCCGGGCGGCGCGGTCGGCCTCTTCCGGGGAGTGCACGTCGGTCAGCACGCGCAGGCCCGTCTCCTCTTTGACGCGCGCGAGCACGCTCAAACCCCGTTCCAGGCCGACGCCGCGGAACGATTTGAGCGCGGTGCGGTTGGCCTTGTCGTAGCTGGACTTGTACACATAGGGGATCTTCAGGCGTCCGGCGATCCGCGCTATTTTTTTTGCGTGCCGCAGCGCGTGGGCTTCGCTTTCAATCACGCAGGGGCCGGCGATGAGAAACATTTACTGAGGTTCCGCCAAATAATGGGCACGCTGGAAGCCCCAGATTTGCGTCGTATGCAAGGCGCGACGATGAGACATAGTAATAACTATGTCGAGGAGGAGCAACGAAGCAGACGGCCAAAGATGGGGCTTCCCCGAGGGGGCTGGCCGATTTTGGGCTGCGACGGCGTCACTCGTCGTCGACGTAGTTAACACTATGTCTCCTCCTCGTTCCTTGTCTCGCTCCAAAATCGGCACAGCCAGCGTATCCATTATTTGACGGAACCTCAGTTAATCGATCTTGTGCGAGAGCGAGGCCTTCACGAAGTCGCGGAACAGGGGGTGTGCCTGGTCCGGCTTCGATCGGAACTCCGGGTGGAACTGGCAGCCGACGAACCACGGGTGGTCGGCCAGCTCGACGATCTCGACGAGGCGGCCGTTGGGGCTCGTGCCGGAGATGATGAGGCCGTTTGTCTCCATCTTGACCTTGTACTTGTTGTTGAACTCGAAACGGTGGCGGTGGCGCTCCTGGATCTGGTCTTTGCCGTAGGCCTTCAGCGTCTTGGTCCCCTTCTTCAGCTGGCAGGGGTACGATCCGAGCCGCATCGTGCCGCCGAGGTTCACGACGCGCTTCTGCTCCTCGAGCAAGCTGATCACGGGGAACGGCGTGGTCTTGTTGAACTCCGTGGAGTTCGCGCGGGCCATGCCGCAGACGTTGCGCGAAAATTCGATGACCGCGCACTGCATGCCGAGGCAGACGCCGAAGAACGGCACGCGGTTCTCGCGCGCGTACTTGATGGCCCGGATCTTGCCCTCGACGCCGCGGTCGCCGAACCCGCCCGGCACGAGGATGCCGTTCACGTCCTTCAGGAACTTCTCGGCCCCATCCGCGACGACGTCCTCGGCGTCAATCCTGCGGATCTCGATCCGCGCGTCGTTCGCGATGCCGCCGTGCTTCAGCGCCTCAAAGATCGACTTGTAGGCGTCCTGCAGTTCCATGTATTTTCCGACGACCGCGATGATCACCTTCTTCGCCGGGTTCAGGACCTTGTCAACGACGCTCGTCTTCCAGACCTCGAGCCGCGCGTCGGCTTCGTCGCAGTTGAGCTTCAGGAGCCGCACGATCAGCCGGTCAATCCCCTCCTCCTTGAGCGCCAGCGGGACCTCGTAGATGTCCTGCACGTCGAGCGCCTGGATCACCTGCTCGGGTTCGAGGTTGCAAAAAAGCGCGATCTTTTCGCGCACCTCCTTCGACAGCCGTTTCTCGGTGCGGCAGACGAGGATATCGGGCTGGATGCCGATCTCGCGCATCTTGCCGACCGAATGCTGGGTCGGCTTCGTCTTGATCTCGTCGGCGACGCGGATGTACGGGATCAGCGTCAGATGGACGTTGATCGCGTGGTCGCGGCCCACGTCCTGCCGGAACTGGCGGATCGCCTCCAGGAACGGCAGCGACTCGATGTCACCGACGGTCCCGCCGATCTCGCAGATCACGACGTCGACCGACTTGTCCTTCGTCACGGCCCGGATCGACGCCTTGATCTCGTCGGTGATGTGCGGCACAACCTGGACCGTCGCGCCGAGGTAGTCGCCGCGGCGTTCCTTCGTGATGACCGAAAAGTAGATCTTGCCGGTCGTGATGTTGTTGGTCTTGCTCAAATCCGTGTCCGTGAAGCGCTCGTAGTGGCCGATGTCAAGGTCGGTCTCGGCGCCGTCCTCGGTCACGTAGACCTCGCCGTGCTGGTAGGGGTTCATCGTGCCGGGGTCCACGTTGATGTAGGGGTCGCACTTCATCAGCATGATCCGCAGGCCCATGGACTCGAGGATCTTGCCGGTCGAGGCCGAGACGATCCCCTTGCCGAGGCTTGAAACGACGCCACCCGTGATGAAGATGTACTTAGGCATTCTCCTGCTCCAATCTTGCCTTCGCCAGCTCCAGGTCTTCGGGCGTGTCGATGCCCACCGTCTCGAACGCCGTCTCGATCACCCGGATACGGTATCCGTTCTCGAGCGCCCGCAGCTGCTCGAGCTTTTCTTTTTTTTCCAGATAGGACGGCGGGAATTTTTTGAGTTCGAACAGAAAATCCTTCGTGTAGGCATAGATGCCGATGTGCTTGTAGAACCAGTCACCGCCGGGTGCCGGCTTCGCGAGCGCGGGGATGGCCGCGCGCGAGAAATAGAGCGCCGAGCCGTTTTCGTCCATCGTCAGCTTCACGACGTCCTTCGAGCGGAACTCTTCCGCCGAATGGCTCTTCTTCGCCACGGTGGCCATCTTCAGCTTCGGGTCCGCCTGCATCGCCCGCACGAGGTCGTCGATCAAGAGCGGATGGATCAGCGGCTCGTCTCCCTGGATGTTCACGATCACGCGCACGTCCATCTCGCTCACGACCTCTGTGAGCCGTTCGGTGCCCGTCGTGTGCGATTTCGAGGTAAAGATACCCTTCCCGCCGAACCCCTCGACGACCTTGAGGATCCGGTCGTCGTCGGCGGCGATGATCAGGTCGTCGAGCAGCTTCGCCTTGCGCGCGCGCTCGTAGACGTGCTGGATCACCGGCTTGCCGCACAGGTCCTTCAGGAGCTTCCCTTCGAAGCGCGAGGCGCCGTACCTCGCCGGAATGACGCCGATCGTCTCAATCACTTTGCCTGCCTCCTTGCCTCGGCCAACAGTTCATCCTCCGTGACCACGGCGACGCCCACCTTGCCGACCACGATGCCGGCCGCGCAGTTCGACAGGTGCGCGGCCTCGAGCGCCGAGGCGCCGCAGGCACGCGCGAGCGTGTAGACGCCTATCACGGTGTCGCCGGCGCCGGACACGTCGTACACGTCGCGCGCCACGGTCGGGATGTCCACTTTCGGCCTTCCCTTTTGAAACAGACTCATGCCGTTCTCGCCGCGCGTGATGAGCACCGACTCGCAGTTCAGCTGGTTCAGGAGTTTCTTTCCGGCGCGCTCGAGCGACACGCTGTCGCGGATCGGAATCCCCGAGGCCGCCCCGGCCTCATGGTGGTTCGGCGTGATCGTCGTGACGCCGCGGTAGTACGAGATGTGGGTCTCCTTCGGGTCGACGGTCACGATCTTTCCGTGCTTTTTAGCGAGCCTCACGCTCTCCCGGACGAGCTTCGGCACGATGACCCCCTTGCCGTAGTCCTCGAGGATCAGCGCGTCCACCCCGGCGATCGTGCGACGGACGAAGTCCATGATCCGCTTCAGCGCTTGTTCGGGCACGGGTGCGAGGACCTCGCGGTCGATGCGGACGATCTGCTGATGGTGCGCGATGACCCGCGTCTTCTGGGTCGTCGGGCGCTCGCGGTCGGCCGTCACGCCCTCACAATGGATGTTCTTCTGCTTCAGGAGCGTCTGGAGCGACTGCCCGCGCGGGTCGTTGCCGACCACACCGGCGAGATAGACCTCGGCGCCGAGCGAGCGGATGTTGTTGGCGACGTTCGCCGCACCGCCCGGCATGAAGTTCTCGGAATCGACCCAGACGACCGGCACGGGCGCCTCGGGCGAGATGCGCGAGACGTTGCCCCAGATAAACTCGTCGAGGATCAGGTCCCCCACGACGAGCACGCGGCTGTTCTTGAAGCCCGAAACGATGCGCTTGAGGCGCGCGAATTTAAAGGATCTCACCCGAGCACTTTATCATTTTTGAGCACCCCTGTCACGGGACCGAGCGGCGTCCTGAACCTCACGAAACACAGCCGTCTTTCGGCGTCCGCGGTGAAGTATATCCAGGATCGTCCGCGCCGCTCGAGGACCCCCTTGAACTGCGTCACCGGTTCGACCTCGATCGCGTCCACGGGCGCCAGGCCTCGGGGCTCGAGCCACAGCCGCTCGAGCACACGGAATTCCACGCCGTAGCTCCGCTCGTCGGCGGTGATGGATGTCTTCAGGCGGTCGCCCACCTGGACGGCCTGTCCTTTCAGCCAGTAAAAAACACTGATGAAATCGTGGCAGAATGGGCCAATCGGAAATTCCTTCCGCGAGCCGTTCAACAGCGACTCATAGCGCCCGAGACGGTTCTTGTAATCATAAACGATGCGCTCCTGGGCGCGGTAGCGCCCCTCGCGGAGCGTCTTGGAAAAACCCAGCGATTTGCCGTCCGAGGGGTCGATCCAGCTCGAGGCCTCGTCGCGCACCGGATAGATCTTTGAGAGAAACTCGTTCGTCTCGGCCCGCGCGGTCACGACGAAGCACTCGCGCCCGTCACGGACGGCCGTGTCCGTCTCGAGCGTGCCGGAACCCACCCGCATGCCGAGCCAGTACACGTCGAACCGGAGCTTTTCCCCCGCCTTCAATGCCGGGCCGGGAGGCGGAAGCGGCGCCTGTTGGGACGGCGCCGTTGTCTTCGCGAAATTGGCCGCCTCAGCCGGAATGACAAATGACAAAATCCAAATGACAAATGAAATCCAAATTAACAAATGTCCAAATGACCAAAACTGGTTTTGAACATTTGAATTTTGATCATTCATTTGTCATTTGTGCTTTGACATTTGTCATTAATACTTCCTTGACTTTTTCATAGACCTCATCCACCGTGATGGCCTCGAGGCATTCAAAACCGATCGGGCAGCGGTGCGCCAGACAAACAGCGCAGCCGGCGTCTTTCTGGATGACCGCGTGTCCGGCCCCCAGCGGGCGCCACCGCACGGCGCTCAACCCCGTCTGGTTGCGCCCGAAGAGGCTCACGCAGGGCGTCCCCACGGCCGCGGCCACATGCACCGGACCCGAGTCATTGGACACAAGCAGCCGGCATTTCTCGAGGACCGCGGCCAGATCGCCGAGGGTGAGTTTTCCCGCAAGGTTCAGCGCGCC
>Ga0155357_117_pt4 | contig 9867 bp, 6 predicted proteins | sample RifCSPhighO2_02_FD_106325 | JGI IMG/M metagenome (GOLD analysis project Ga0155357, IMG submission 106325) | Omnitrophica bacterium RIFCSPHIGHO2_02_FULL_63_14 | reverse complement strand
GAGGGCGGCCCCGCTTTTTCCTGGTACAGCACCGAACACAACCTCGACGCCTACGCGCTTTTCCGCCTCCTGCATACCCAGACGGGTCAACCCGTCTACAAACAGGCCGCCGAGCGCACGCTCGGCTGGCTCCAGAAGTACTCCTACAGCGTCAAAGAGAGGCGCATGAACCGCGGCAAGGGGGACGCGACGATCGCGACGGATACGTTCAGCTGGGCCATCGCGGCCATCGGGCCCGAGCGGCTGGACGCGGCCGGTTTTGATCCGGAGGCGATCATGGAGTACGCCGAGAACCAATGCCGCGTGACGGTCTCCTATGAGAAGCCCGGCGGCGGCGCCGCCAAGGCGAGCGGGTTCGATTTTGCCAAGGCGCAGAACCTGGGAAGGGGGGGTGTGATCTCGACCGAGTGGACCGCCCAGGTCATCGTGACCTACCAGATCCTGGCGCGCCATTTCGAGGCCAAGAGCGATGCCGGGAAGGCTTCGCTCTACCGGAACAAGGCCAACTTCTTCTTGAACGAGCTGCAGAAGCTCATCATCGCCAGCCCCTCACGCACGGGCAGGGGCAGGGGCTGTCTGCCCTACGCCTCCATCGATAATGTGGACACGGGCCACGGTTGGCGCACCCCCGCCGGACGCCGCACGGGCTCCGTGGCGGGCACGGCGTACGGCATCTTTGCCTGGGTCGGTTACAACCCTTTCAGCTTCGACAATCCGTCGCAAGTTGTGGCATAATAATCCGTTATGCGTAAATCAGCTCTATTAATGATTTGCTTTTTCCTGGCCGCGGGCGCCGCGGTCGAGGCCGCTCCGACCGCGAAAAAGTACGTAGGCCCCGTCGTCGAGCCGCAGGCCTTTGAGCAGATACCGGCCAAGCCGGTTTCCGAGAAGGCCGGAGCGGGCAAGAAGACCACGGTGCTGCCGGGCGGACGCATCAAGATGAGCGGGCGCTACCGGTTATCCATGGGCATCGACCGCGACCAGGATTTTGTCCTGAACGAGGCGCACGGCGACCTCCAGGAGCGGAATTTCCGCTACGCGTTCGGTGAGTACCGCGAAAATACCTTCGACCCGATGATCTACCAGAAATTCGAGCTGATGACGGACTTCTCGCCGGCGGACAAATGGAATTTCCACACGAAGCTGGTGGCCGACCCCTGGTCCTGGGTCGGCACGACGGGCGAGCAGGTCCAGTCCGCGGACACCAACGCCGCGATCATCATGCGCTACAACCTCAAGTATTTCGGCGCGTATAACTCGACACTGAACGAAACCTTCCGGAACAACATCGCCGATCTATATTCCTTTCCGCTCATCAAGGTGCATGACGGCCGCACGACCCGCACGACCGTGATGGGATTCGCCGATTTCGACGGTGTCCCCGGAGGGGACGGCATCCCGTTCACGATCCCGGAATTGGAGATCGATTACGAATTCCGCCCGGTGCGGGAGTTTTGGGTGGATTACACGGAAGACCTCTGGCAGCTGCGCCTGTTCGCGCTGGCCGGCGAATCGCAGGCGCTTTTCACCGACGACCCGCTCGAGCTGTCGAACCACAAGGATTTTTGGCAGCAAAGCCCCTGGCTTTACGACTACAAGCCGGTCATGTTTTTTACGGACGGTTCGATCCGCCGCGGGCATTATGATGACGCGTTGTCGTTTACCGCCAAGGACAGCGATGGCAATCGCATGATCCTGCTGAAAGGCGCCTCACTGACGGCCGATGACGGCCGCACGTCGGTGGCCGCCACCGTGGCCGCTCCGCAAACGCCCTGGGACGAAAAATACTTCGCGCCCAACAACCTGCCGGGCGCGGCGCGGGTCAAGCACTGGGTGAACGACGCCTGGATGCTGGGTGGCACGTACACGTTCCGCTCGGGCCTCGTCGACAACAGCATGGCGGATTTCAACCAGGTCGCCGCCGTCGACACGAGCTACCAGCTGTCGCCCGATACGGTCGTGAAGGCCGAGTTCGCCGGGTCGGGCCGGTCGCAGGACCTGTTGACGAACGAGCTCATCGATGCCGACAAGGAAGGCTACGCGTCCCGCCTGATCGTCGAGAAAAAATACGACCATAATCTCTATGACGGAACAACGGACCTGCATTTGAGCTTCACGCACATGGACCAGGACTTCGAGCCTTTGCTTTCACGGTACTCGAACACGCGTTATGACCGCTTCTGGGCGAAGCACCTGACGTTTGAGTCGCGCCACCCCTCGCTCGAGGTCTTCCGCTTCGGAGACGGCATCGACACGAACCGGCTCGTATGGCGGGCCCGGTGGAAGGAGAAACTCTTCAAGGAGCGCTTCGAAAACTGGTTTGACCTGCGGCAGGTGAATAAGGCCAGCAATACCGCCTACACCGAAACCGTGATCAACAACGAGGCCGTCTTCCGGTATTCGCCGCAGACGACCTGGAAGTTCTATTTCCGCTGGCAGGGCCTGCCCGATACCACCCAGAGCATCGAACCCCTTCAGTCGAACCTCTATTACTTGAGCAACTACGACCCAGTGATCGAAACTTATCAAAATACGGCGATCCGCCCCGACCTGAACCCCGACCGCTTCACGTATGCGGTCGCCGTCCAGCACGTGTTTTCGAAAGAGCTAACGGCCGAGGGCTTTTTCGAGCTGTCGAACGACATCCCCGATTTCCCGCGCGGCGTAATAAACAACACGTTTCGCGATGCCAACGACCGCGTTGACGGCCTCTTGATCGACCGCCTCCAGCCGTTCATATACAATCAAGCGCCGTTCGGCCTGCCGCCCTATGATTATTTCTCGATCACGAAGGTACGCCTGATCTGGAAACCCGAAGAGAGGCTCACCTACACGTTTCACGGCGCCTATAACGATCACCTGTATGCCTCCGGCATCGACGACAACATCACACATATCGGTTTGAGCATGAAGCTCGACTACAACGATAAGCTCTCGTTCTTCGGCGACTACACGTACTCGAAGACCATCGATCTGGCGCGCATGGTCGCGACCTCGCTCGATGAGCAGGTCTACGAGGGCCACCACAACGTTTACTTCAGCGCCGACTACCAGATCCGGCCCGACACGGTGCTCCGTGGCGAGTACGGTATGTTCGGCCTCGGCTCCGCCACGCCGATCGTGACGCCGTATGCGGTCACCACCTTCACGCTTCCCACGCTCGATACCGAGCATCTTTTCCGGCTTACGCTCACGGGCGAATTTTAATTCCATGGATCCAAATTAACTTGGACACCGATTACCAACTGCTGCCCGACGGCGGTTTCGTGATCCGCGATTACAACCGCAAGAAACCCTTCAGCAACTTTCTACCCGGCATCGCCGGCCTGACGGGCACTCCGATGTGGGCGTTTTACGTGAACCGCGGCCAGGGCATGGCCAGTTTCGGGACAAACAGCAAGGGAAGCGCGATCCTCGAGTTCTTTCCGGCGAACAAGGCCTATCAGAACGTCACGTCGCTCGGCTTCCGCACGTTCGTGAAGGGTGTGGGTCCGAGGCCGTTCGTCCATGAGCCGTTCCGGGAAAACGGCGCCGAGCAGGCGCTTACGATCCACTCGCACGAGTTCTCCGTCCGCGAGCGCCACCCGGCGCTCGGCCTGGAGATCACCGCGCGTTACTTCACCGTGCCCGACGAGCCGCTGGCGGCCCTGGCGCGCGAATTGTCGGTGAAGAACCTCTCCGGCAAGACGGTTGAGCTTGAGATCCTCGACGGACTGCCGCAGGTCCAGCCGTTCGGCATGAACGAATTTTTCATCAAGCAGATGAGCCGGACGATCGAGGCCTGGATGACGACCGACAACACGGAGCGGAAGGCGCCGTACTTCCGGCTCAAGGTCGACGCGTGCGACCGGCCGGAGGTGACGCCCATCGAACAGGGGAATTTCTATTTTGCCCTCGCCGGTGACGACCCGCGCGGCCGGCTCGCCGAAATGCTCGTGGACCCGCAGCAGGTGTTCGGGTCGCTGTTGGACTTCTCGCAGGCCAAGCGGTTTTATGAGGTGACGCCCTTTCGTTCGCCGGCTCCGCCGATGACCGAAAACAAGACACCCTGCGCGTTCGCGTTTCTCGCGCTCAAGCTCAAACCCGGACAGACGCGCGGCCTCCGCGCCTATTGCGGCCACGCGCGGAGCCTCGCGGAGCTCAACCGGTTCGCGGCGCGCGCCTCCCGGCGGGGCTACTTCGACCAAAAGCGCGCCTCGAATCGCGCGCTCACCGAGGGCCTTAAATCGCCGGTCTTCACGGCGACGGCGGTCCCCGCGTACGACCTTTACTGCGGGCAGACCTATCTCGACAACGCGCTGCGGGGCGGCATCCCGGTATTTTTCAACCGCCAGGACCGCCTGGGTCCGTTCTACGCATACTCCCGCAAGCACGGCGATCTCGAACGCGATTACAACCAGTTCGTGGTCGAGCCGACGCTGTATTCGCAGGGCAACGGCAATTACCGCGACGTGAACCAGAACCGCCGGAGCGACGTCTGGTTTGACCCGCAGGTGAAGACGGCCAACATCGCGACGTTCCTGAACCTTATCCAGCTCGACGGCTTCAATCCGCTGGTCATCCGGGGCGCGCAGTTCCATTTTCTGCGCTCGAAGCGGTCGATCGAGGCGCTTGGCCGCTATTTTCGCGGAAAGAACGCCGCCGACGTGCTGGCCTTCCTCAAAAGACCGTTCACGCCGGGCGCTTTATGCACTTTCCTGAATGACAGGCGCCTCTTGAGCGGCCGGCGTCTCGAGAGGCTTTTTGCGGACATGGCCCCGTTTCTGCGGCACGAGGAGCGGGCCGACCACAGCGAGGGCTTCTGGGTCGACCATTGGACCTACAACCTCGACCTCATCGACAGCTATCTGGCGGTTTATCCCGAAGACCTCAAGGGGCTCCTGTTCGACCGCCGCGAATTCGTTTTCTACGACAACGCGCATGCGGTGCGGCCCCGCCATGAACGCTACGTGATCCGCGACGGCCAGGTGCGGCAGTATGGGTCCGTACGGGTCGACAGCGGGAAGGCCGGTCTCATTGACGGCCGCGCCTCGCAGCCGAACCTCGTGCGCGCGCACCACGGCAAAGGCGCCGTCTACCGGACCACGCTCTTTGTGAAGCTGCTGTCGTTGGTCACGAACAAGCTGGCGTCGCTGGACCCCTCGGGCATCGGCGTGGAGATGGAGGCGGACAAGCCGGGCTGGTTTGACGCGCTGAACGGATTGCCGGGCCTCTTGGGTTCGTCAACGCCGGAGTCGTATGAACTCAAACGCCTGACGCTGTTTCTCATCCAAGCCATCGATGAATCGGCGCTGGACCCCGGCCGGACGGTGGCGGTCCCGGAAGAGATCGCGCGGTTCCTGCGCCGTCTGGCGGCGCTGCTTGAGCCCCATCTGCGCGGCGCGCCGCGCAATGCGGAGGAGGAACGCAACCGCGTCTTCTGGGACCAGGCCTCCGCCGCGAAGGAGGAGTACCGGGCGCGCACGCTTTTTGGCGTCTCCGGCCGCGAGGCGAAGCTGGGGATCCCGGAGATCAAGGCCTTCCTCGAGCATGCCCGCGAAAAGATCGAGATGGGCCTCGACCGGGCAAAGGCCCCGTCGGGCGTGCCGATCACGTATTTCGAGCACCGCGTGATCCGCTTCAAAAAGACCCGCGCCGGCGCGGTCTGGCCGCTCGCCTTTGAGGCCGTGCCGCTTCCGCTTTTTCTCGAGGGCCCCGTCCACGCGCTCAAAGTCGAGCGGGACCCGGCGCGGCGGCTCGAGCTCGTCAAACGCGTGCGGACAAGCGGCCTCTATGACCGCCGGCTCGGTATGTACAAGGTCACCGATAATCTCTCGCCGGCGTCACTGGAGATCGGACGGGCCCGGATATTCGCGCGCGGCTGGCTCGAACACGAATCGATCTGGCTCCACATGGAGTACAAATTCATGCTCGAGATGCTGAACGGGGGGCTCATCGACGAGTTCTTCGACGATTTCCGCCGGGCCCTGGTGCCGTTCCAGGAGCCGGGGCGTTACGGCCGCAACATCATCGAGAACGTCTCGTTCATCGTTCCGAGCGTGTTCAAAGACCCGGCGCTGCGCGGCAGCGGCCACATCGCCAGGCTTTCGGGATCGACGGCCGAGTTCCTCACGATATGGCTCCACATGAACGTCGGCCGCCGCCCGTTCACGATCGGGCCCGACGGCAGGCTTTCCTTGAGGTTTTCGCCGCGACTGCCCGAATTTTTGTTCACGAAGGAGGATTCCACGCGTCTCTACGCCGGACCGGACGGCGAGGTGAGGGTGAAGGTCCCGAAAGATTCCGTGGCGTTCATGTTTCTCGGCAAGACCGTTGTTTGCTACCGCAATCCGAAACGGCTCGACACGTTTGGCCGCACGCGCGTCTCGGTGAAACGTATCGTGCTGCGCGGGCCGAAGGGTGACACGGAGTTTCGCGGCGACACGGTGCCGCACCCTCATTCGCTCAAGGTCCGAGAGGGAAAAGTACAACGCATTGATATTGAATTGGGATGAGCGTTAAAGTCCGTTTCGCACCCAGTCCAACCGGGTACCTGCATGTCGGCAGCGCCCGCACGGCGCTTTTTAACTGGCTTTTCGCGCGTCACGAGAAAGGCGAGTTTTTCCTGCGCATCGAGGACACGGACGCCGAGCGGTCGAAAGACGAATTTCTCGAGGAGATCCTCGAAAGCCTGCGCTGGCTCGGCCTCGACTGGGACGGTGAGCCGGTGTTCCAGTCGAAACGCACCGAGCTCTACCGCGCGAAGGCCGAGGAACTCATGAAGGCCGGCAGGGCCTATCACGAGGAAAAGGCGATCCGTTTCCGGTCGCCAAAAGAAGGAAAGATCGTCGTGGACGACCTGCTGCACGGCAGGATCGAGTTCGACAACACGCTCTTCGAGGACCTGGTGATCTTCAAGTCCGACGGCACACCGACGTACAATTTCGCCGTCGTGTGCGATGACGCCGCCATGGGGATCACGCATGTGATCCGCGGCGACGACCACATCTCAAACACCCCCAAGCAGCTGCCGTTGTACGAGGCGATGGGGTTCAAGGCGCCCGTGTTTTGCCACATCCCGCTGATCCTCGGGCCCGACCGGTCGCGCCTCTCGAAGCGCCACGGCGCCACGAGCATCCGCGAGTACAAACAGGCCGGGTACCTGCCCGAGGCGCTGGTGAATTACCTGTCGCTCCTGGGCTGGTCGCCGGGGAACGACCAGGAGGTCATCGGCCGCTCCGAGCTCGTCGAAAAATTCGAGCTCGAGCGCGTGCTGAAAACGGGTGCCATCTTCAGCCAGGACAAGCTCGAGTGGCTGAACGGCCAGTACCTGCGTAAAATGACCGTGCCGGAGCTCACCGACGCGCTCATCCCTTATCTTTCGCAAAAAGGATGGTGGGACGCAAAAGGGGACCGTGCATGGCTCGAGCGGCTCGTGAAGCTCCACCAGGAGCGGATCTTCCGGCTTTCGCAGTTCACGGACCTCACGGCGTTTTTCTTTGAAAAGGATTTGGAATATAATGACGAGGCGTCCCGCGAGCTTAAGAAGGACCCACGGCTCAAGGGGGCATTTCTGAAATACGCCGATCTGCTCCACGGTCCGACGGAATTCGAGGTCAAGGTCATTGAGGAGAAGAGTCGCGCGCTCATGAAGGAGCTCGGCATGAGCGGCAAAGAATTTATTCATCCCTGCCGCGTGGCGCTCACCGGACGCGCCGTGAGCCCCGGGTTTTTCGAGACTGTGGCGCTGCTCGGGAAGACGAAGGCCGTGGAGCGGCTGAAGAAGGCGGCGGGTTTATAGCGATATTTGCCCTGTGGTGTAATGGTAGCACAGCAGCCTCTGGAGCTGTTTGTCATGGTTCGAGTCCATGCGGGGCAGGAGATTAAGCTTTAAGCGGAAGTGGCGGAACTGGCATACGCGCATGTTTGAGGGGCATGTGCCGAAAGGCTTGAGGGTTCAAATCCCTCCTTCCGCACGAAATTAAAAAACGTCGTCGCTTTTTTGGACGACGTTTTTTAATTTTGTCCAAGCTTAGGGATTTGAACAGGAGCCGCCGAGCCCCTACATAAAAGTGACGACGCACAAAGCGTCGTCACGACCAACGAGGCGGCGGCTGGCCGACCGGAGCATCGCCCTGTCTTGTTGAGGGCGACGATAGGAGCCCGAGACGGTCTAGGCGATGCGGAGGCGCCAAATCCCTCCTTCCGCATAATTTTTGTGATTATTCGAGGGAGATAACGAGCAGATTTAAAGGTTTTCTTGCGATCTTCAGGAACAAATCCCGCGGGATCCGCGCCTCTTTCCGGTTGAGCTCCACGTCTTTCAGCTCCTTCCCGTTCACGGTGATCCGCGTGATGCAGTAGTGCTCGTAGGGGATCTTCTTGAGATTGCGGTAGGTGACCCGCACCCGCCGGCCGGCGAACACCGTTTCGGCCGACAGCTCGTTCACGGGGCCGAAGTCGTTGTGCGTGAGCTTGGGCTCGAGCACGAGGTCCCCGAACCGGCCCCGCACGCCGTAAACCTGGGTCAGCATCGTCAGGACGAGCCAGCTGGCGGAGCCGGTCAGGTAATGGTACATGCCGCGGCCTTCCGAGTTGAAATATTCGGGCAGGCCCGGGTAGATGCGGCTCTTGTCGGTGCGCAGGCACATGCGCGCGATCGATTCCAGCACCTCGCGCCCCTCGTTCACGAAGCCGCGGCTGTAGAGGGCGTTGGCGAACATCACGCTCATGTGGGAGAAGAAGGCGCCATTCTCCTTTTCGCCGTAGGCGAACGAGAACGCGCGCCCCAGGTCCGGCCGGATTTGGTGAAAATCGGTGTTGAGCCGGTACCCGCCCTGCTCGCGGTCGCGCAGGTATTTGCGGGCCGTCTTGTAGATCTCGGCCACCTGCGGACGGGTGGCCACGCCCCCGAGGATGGGGAAGACCTGTCCCGGCAGCGTCATGTGGACGCCTTTCGGCGAATCCCCCTCGACGCGGCGCCCGAGGTTGTCGTAGTAGCCGTTGTACAGGCAGTCTCCCTCGCGCGTCTGGATCCATTCCTTTTGGCGCACGTTCTCGGCCAGAAAATCGGCCTTCGCGCGCAGGTCCTGAACGAGCCGGTCGACCCGCACCGTTGCCTGCGTCCCCGAGACCGCCGGCTCGACGGCGGCGAAATATTTTTCCAGGCGCCTGCGCCTGGCCGCGATCGAACCGTAATCGATGCGCCGGCCGCCGGCGCGGTCGAGAAGAAGCAGGAGCTCCTTCGCCAGGCGCACGGTTTTGATCTTTCGCCCCGCCTGCCGGGTCTCGAGCACGTCCGCCAGGCTCCGGAGGTTCGACGCGTAGAGCGCGGTAAAGGCGACGCTCTCGCCGCGTTCGCTCGCCATATCGAGACCGTCGTTCCAGTCCGCGTTCTCAAGCCGGATGTGATTGTGCTCGCCGACGTTGTAGAACTGCACGAGGTGCTGGACGAGAAGGTGCTCGAGCACGCTTCCGGTCACGGGCCGGCCGCGCCGGGTCTTGAGGCGCCGGCCGCAGGCCTCGGTCCAGGCGAAGTCCTTGCGCCGCCCGCGCGAAAGCTGGACGTCGCGAAAATAGGGGGCCTGGTGATCGAGGACCGCGAAGTCGCCCGTCAGATGCAGGTAGAGTTCAAGCGTGATGTAGGGCCAGACGCCGTGGTCCATCCAGACGCGCGTGATGTTGTTGCGGTCGGCGACGAACTCATGGTTGTCGCCGCGGATGACCGTCGCGTTCGAGCCGTCGATGCGGACGCCGCCGAAATTGTGGATGAGCATCTCCCGCGTCTCGGCCGGCGAGGTCAAAAGAAGCGCCAGCGCGTCCTGCCAAAGGTCGCGCCAGCCGCGGCCGCCCCGGCCGTAGTCGAAGTCGGGCAGGAATGAGTTTCCG
>Ga0155357_114_pt2 | contig 9888 bp, 9 predicted proteins | sample RifCSPhighO2_02_FD_106325 | JGI IMG/M metagenome (GOLD analysis project Ga0155357, IMG submission 106325) | Omnitrophica bacterium RIFCSPHIGHO2_02_FULL_63_14 | reverse complement strand
CGCCGGTGAGCAGGAGCATCTTCAGTGGCCCTCAAACCGCAGCCGGACCATGTCCTTCAGGATCCGGAGCCCCAGAGACGTCCTCATGCAGCGCGAGGAGCCGAACCGGCGCGGGTGGTGATGGACGCCGATTTCCTTGATGCGGGCCTTGAGCCGCCGGGCCCGGATGACGAGCTCGGCGTCCGTGAAACCGCTGTCGCTCCGGAAGCGGAAACCGTCCAGTATGCGGCGGCGGACCAATTTGAAGCTGCAGTCGATGTCCCGGTAATAAATCCCGAAAAGAAGAAAGACCAGCAGATTGAACGACCGGCTGATGAGCGTCCGGCCCGGGCCTTCCGCCCGGTTCAGGCGGTAACCGATCACCAGATCGTAATCGGCCGCGTGTTCGGCCAGCCGCTGCAGTTCGTCCACGTCGTACTGGGCGTCGCCGTCGGTGTAAAACACATATTCCTTGGAGGCGTTCGCGTAGCCGCTGATCAGGGCCTGCCCGACGCCTTTGTTGCGGTCGTGATGGACCGCCTTCACGGCCGGATGCTCCGCCGCCAGTCTGTCGGCGATTTCCCCGGTCCGGTCGGGGCTGTGGTCGTCGACGATGATGATTTCATAATCGTCCGTAAGCTTTTTTGCCGCTTCGATCGAGCGGAGCGTCAGCCCTTCGATCGTGTGTTCGTCGTAATAGGCGGGAAAGAAAATGCTGAGGCTCGGCAACTTTTTCTCAACCATGGATGAATAGTAGCACACAAAATTGTATTATAATGGGCCTGTGAAAACCTTTCTCATCGCGGCCGCGGTCCTTCTGGCGGCCATCGCCGCGGCGATCGGGCTGTTTGTGGCGACGTTTGACGTGAACCGTTACAAACCCGAAATCGAGCGGCGGCTGTCCCAAACCGCCGGCGCGCCGGTGAGCATCGGCCGCATCTCGCTCGGCTGGAACATGGGAATAGCCGGCGAGGTCCGGAAGCTGGCCGTCCATTCGCGGCAGGACCCCGCCGGCAAGCCCGTTGTCTTCATCGAGCGGGCCTCCGCGCGCGTGAGGCTCCTGCCGCTTGTGTCTCGGCGGGTGGAGATCGCTTCCGTTCTCGTTCAGGGCCTGTGGCTCAACGTGCTGAGGCTCGCGGACGGCGTCATGGTTATCAAGGACCTGCCCCCGTCATCCACGGCAGGGGAGTTGACGTACGCCTATCATAGAGGTCCGGGAGATTTGGGGCGCCTGCGAATCGATCAGGTGCGTTTCGAGGACGTCGTCCTCGGTTACGCCGATTTGTCGGCCCAGTCGCCGTTCAAGATCACCGTGAAGGACATCGACGCGCGCCTGAAAGATGTCGCGATCGGGCGGCCGATCGCCTTTGAAGCCCGCGCGGCCCTGTTCGCCGCGAGACAGAACGTCTCGTTCCGGGGCCGTCTTCACGCCGACTCCGCCCGCGGGCCTTTTCTGCTCGAGGATTTCCGCTTCGAGACCGATCTCGGTGAGTGGGACCTGCGCGAGCTCAAGGCCTCGGTGCCGGCCGCGGCCCGCGCCGGGATCCGCGACTTGGACGGAGATCTCACGGCCGGGATCGCTCGTTTGATGCTCGCCTCCGGCGTCGTGTCCGAGGCCGAGACGGAGCTTTTGCTCCAGGACGGCCGTATCCGCTTGGATTCGCTGCCGGCGCCGATGGAGAACATGAGTTTGAGCGCGGTCACCACGGGGAAAGACCTGCGCGTGAACGGCCTGTCGGCGAATTTCGCCGGCGGCGCCATCACCGCGTCGGGTGAATCCAAGGATTTTTTCAAGCCCGCGCCGCGCGTCTCATTCGAGGCGGGCCTCAAGGACCTGCGGCTTGAGGCGCTGACGCCCGAGCGGGGTCCCGGCGGCGCGCGGCTGGAGGGCCTGGCCTCGGCGTCGTTCCGGGGCGAGGCGACGGGCTTGAGCTGGCCCGGCCTGTCGCAGACGCTGAACGGCCGCGGCGTGTTGACCGTCGTCAACCCGGTGTTACGGAACGTGAACGTCCTGCGCCTCGTGTTCGACAAGCTCTCGGCCATACCGGGCGTGAAGCAGACGCTCAACACGCAGCTCCCGCCCGGGTACCGCGAATCGCTGAATACCCCGGACACGCCCTTGGCGCCCATCGAGGTGCCGGTCGAAGTCACCAACGGCGTCATGATGATCCGCCAGATGCGTCTCGCCGCCGCCGGCTGCCAGATCACGGCCGCCGGTTCCGTGGCGCTGGCCGGTCCCGTGAGCCTCGAGGCGAGCCTGATCCTGGACCCAACGCTCTCGCGGCTTCTGGTGACCAACGCGCCGCAGCTCCAGTACATCGCGGCGCCGAACGGGCTTCTGGCCTTTCCGCTCCGGATCTCGGGTGACATCAGGCATTTGAGCGTGCGTCCCGACATGGATTACCTGGTGTCGCGCGCGCTGGCGGCGAAGGGCCAGGAATTGATCACCCAGGCGCTCCAGAAGGCCGTCGGCGGGGATAATCAGAAATTGCTCAGCAAGCTGTTTCAGTGAGAACCTTCCTTATCATCATCTGGCTCATTGCGTGTCTCGCAGCTGACTCAGCAGCGGCGAAGATCCCCACCCAGAAATCAGGCCCGCTGAACATCTTTGAGGTGTTGAAGCTCGCGAAAGAATCCTCGGACGCCATCACCGATCGCAAAATCGACAAGGAGGCCATCGCACGCGAGATCGCCGAGGTGCAGGCGCTGGCGGGCGATTTCGAGGCCGCTTTCAAAACAGTGTTCCGGAACCACGCCTATTACTCGATGCTCCTGGCCAGCATCGTGACGGCCCAGGCGAAGGCGGGCAATCGGACGGCGGCGCTGAAGACGCTCGACCGCATCAAGGTTCCGTCAGACCGCGTGACGGCCTACGTCGGGCTCGCCGAGTCGCACCTCCTGAAGGGTGAGCTCGAGCAGGCGGACCCCTATTTCAACGCGGCCGTCGAGGAGGCCTCGAAGGTCAAGAGCTCGCTCGACCGCACGAGGCTGCTGCGCACGATCGCCAAGGCACAGACGCACGCCGGCGACTTCGCGGGGGCATTCCTGACGATCGGGACCATTCCGGACAAGCGCGAAAAGTCCCGTATGCTATCGAAGCTCGCGCTCACGCACGCCGGGGAGAAGAGCATCCGCATGGCGTTCAGCGTCGCCGAATCGATCCCCGATGAGAAGATAAAATTTTCCACGCTGGGCGGCATCGCCGAGGCCCAGGCCGCCGGCGACAAGGCCGCCGCGTTCAAGACCGCGCGGGACATCCCGTCCGATTATTACCGCGCCGAGGCGCTGACGAGAATCGGCGCCGTTCAGGTTAAGCAGGACGCGAAGGCCGACGCCCGATCGACTTTCCATGAGGCGCGGCAGATCGCGCGGTCCATGAACGAAGAGGACTTCGACCGGGCGATGCTGCTGAAGAGCATCGGCGAGGCGCAGGCGAAGGCCGATCCGGCCGCGGCCATCCAGACGCTCCAGCAGGCCAAGCAGGCGGCCCAATCGCTGAAAGAAGAAGAGTCCTATGAAAAGGCGATCGCGCTGCAGGCCGTCGCCGAAGCGCTGTGGAACGCCGGAGACGATTCCGGAGCCGAAAACGCCTTTCAGGAAGCGCGGCAGGCCTCTTTGGATATCAAACAGGATCCTTATTACCGGGCCGCGGCGCTCGTCACGATCGCCAAGGCGGAGCTTGATGCGGGCAACCGCGGTGCGGCCGTTCAGACGCTTCAGTTGGCGTTCCGGGCCGCGCAGGAGGTGCCCACAGCCAGCCAAAAAGCCATAACCCTCGTCGATATCGCGAACGCGCAGGCCCTGGCCGAGGATCCGAGCGCCCCGGCGACGCTTCAGCGAGCCGAACAGCAGATCCCCGAGATCAAGGACGAGCTCGAGCAGCTGGCCATCGTGATCATGATTGCGGTTGCGCACCTGCGCCACGGCTTCATCAAGGCCGCGCTGGAAATGGCGGATGAAGTTCCGAAAGAGGAGCAGAAGGCGGACATTCTCAACAAGATCACCGAGGCGCAGGTCCAGCAGGGCGATCTCGAGGAAGCCGTCGAGACGGCGCTCGAGCAGAACTCGCCTCTCGTGCGGGCGAAGGCGCTCCTGGGCGTGGCGCGCGGCATGCTTGAGATAAAGAGCGCAGAGGGGATGGGATGAAAGCGCTTTTTCTCTCCGCGCTGATGGCATCGGTCATCGGAGGCGCGTTCCTGGCGCTCGTGCGGCAGATGGAATGCCGCAGCGTGTTTTTTCCGACGAAGGGGCTCGATACGACGCCGGCCGAGGTCGGCCTGCCGTTCGAGGAGGTCCGGTTCCAGGCGCCGGGCGGCGTGCGGCTCCACGGCTGGTTCATCCCGCACCAATCCCCGCGCGGGACCCTGCTTTACCTCCACGGCAATGCCGGCAACATCGGCGGTCGTCTGGACAAGACCAGTGTGTTCCGCTCGCTTGGCCTGTCGGTCTTCCTCTTCGATTACCGTGGTTACGGCAACAGCGGGGGATCGCCGACCGAGGCGGGCATTCTCAAAGATACCGAAGCGGCGTACCGAGTGCTCATGGAACGGGGCGTCGATCCGGATAAGGTCGTGATCTACGGCGAATCGCTCGGAGGCGCGCCAGCCGTCTATCTGGCAGAAAAGGTTAAAAAAGGATTTCTAGTCACCGAGGGCGCGTTCTCATCCGTCTGCGACATGGCACGCGTGACCTTCCCGCTTTTGCCATCCTGGCTGTTGGCCTCACGCTTCGATTCCGCCGCCAGCATCCGGCGCGTGCGAATCCCCAAGCTGATCATCCACAGCCGCGGCGACGAGGTCGTCCCGGTGGCGATGGGACGCAAACTCGCTCAAAACGCGCCCGAGCCGAAGCGTTACATCGAGCTCGAGGGCGGCCACAATTCTTACTACGCGGCCGCGCCCGCTCTCTTCCGTGACTCCATCGACGCGTTCTTGAACGACCATGGCCTCGCGGCTTGAGCGCGAGGTCTTGAGGTTCATCCGGCGCTACGCCCGCCGCTCGGCGCCCGAGGCCGCGTTCGAGGCGCTGGCGCTTAAGCTCTTCGCACACCAATTCGAACACAATGCGACGTACCAAAAATTCTGCCTGCTCGAGGGCGCGGGCCCCGGCCGCGTGAAGCGGTGGAAGGACATCCCGGCGATGCCGGCGGCGGCATTCAAGGAGTTTGTCCTGGTCTCGTTCGCGCAAAAAAAAACGGTGAAGGTCTTCCGCACGAGCGGGACGACGGGGAGCCCGAGGGGCGCTCACTTTTTCGAGTCGCTAAGGCTTTACGAGGCCTCGCTCGCGGCGGCGTTCGACAAATTCGTGCTGCCGGACCGTCCTTCCTTGGACTGGCATTTCCTCGCCATGCCCCCAAGCGAGGCGCCCGATTCGTCGCTCTCACACATGATGGGGGTCCTCAACCGGCGCCACGCGATGGGCCGCGCGCGCTATTACGTCACGCGATCGGCGGCCCGGCACGATCTGCTCGCGGAGGACCTCGCGGCCGCGCGCCGTCCCGTGATCCTGCTGGCCACGGCGTTTTCGCTGAAGGGCTTTCTGGATTTCCTGAAGGCCTCCGGTACGCGGATCCGCCTCAAACGCGGCAGCCGGCTCATGGAAACAGGCGGATTCAAGGGCCGGGCGCGCGAGATCTCGAAGATCGAGCTCCATGCCGACTGCGCCGCCCGGTTGGGCTTGGACGAGCGCTTCTGTGTGAGCGAATACGGCATGACCGAGCTTTCGAGCCAGTTCTACGACACGACCCTGCGCGACGCCGTGAAGGGCTTCCGCCGGCGCCCGTTCATGGAAGGGCCCGCGTGGGCCCGGGCGGTGCTGGCGGACGGCCTCATCCGGGTCTTCGACCTGGCGAACCTCGGCTCCGTAATGGCCGTCCAGACCGAGGACACCGGCCGCCGGGCCGGCGGCGGTTTCGAGCTCACGGGCCGCGCCGAGGCGTCCGAGCTGCGCGGTTGTTCGCTTGCCTATGAAAAATTTGTCGCTTCTTGAACTTGAAAAGACCCGTCTGAAATTTCTGGCCGGCCGGCCGGTCCGCTCGATCGCCCGGTCGCTGGGGCGGCTCTCGCTCGACTGGCTCCGGCCGGGCGACCGGTACCGCCGGCGCGCGATCGACGCGCTCACGCGCCGGTCGGGCTATTCGGCGCAAATGGCCGAGTCGATGCTCAAAGCACTTTTTACCGAGCTCACCGAGCCGAAGATCCTGGGAGTCCTTAAGTCCGAGCTCGGAGACCCGCTGGTGCTCGACGGTTTCCGCCGGGACCGCCACGCGGGGGTGTTCCGGCGCGCCGCGGGGCCCGGCCTCATCGCGCACGTGTTCGCCGGCACCTCGCCCGGGGCGGCCGTGTGGAGCTTCGTGTTCGGCATGCTCATGAAGGCGTCGAACGTGGGCAAGCCGTCAAGCCGCGACGAGGGGCTCATCCGGATCTACCTCGAGTCGTTGGACCGGCGGGACCGTTCTCTCGCGCGCACGAACCGGCTCTTGGACGCCCGTGACCGCAAGGGCCTGGCCGAGGTCATGCGCCAGTCGGGCCTGATCGTGGCCTACGGCGACGAGACGACCCTGGACGAGCTCCAGGCGCAGGCCCCGCCCCGCGCGCCGTTTGTCCGTTACGGCCACCGGGCGAGTTTTTCGCTTTACATGAAAGAGACCCTGTCGCTTTCCCGCTGGAAGGCCCTGGCGCGCAGGACCGCGGCGGATGTCTGGGCGATGGACCAGCGCGGCTGCCTTTCGCCGCTGGCTGTCTACGTCGAGCGGGGCGGAGCGGTGACGCCGCCTTTGTTCGCCCGGCACGTCGCGCATGAGATCGGGCGGCTGCCCCAGCCCAGGCGAACGCGTTCGCGCTCGGCCGCCCACGAGATCTTCCGGGACCGCTTCAAGCTCCGCCGCCTGCGCGGCGAGTCGGCGCTCTTCTGGGAAAGCCGTCCGCGCGGGTCATGGGCCGTGTACTACGACGAAAACCCCGCGTTTCCGCCTGAGGCCAGACACCAGACGGTGATCGTAAAGGCGTTCGACGGCCTCGCGGACGTTTACGGGGCCTTGTGGCCGTTCGCGGGACGGCTCGAGGCCGCGGCGCTCGAGGCCCCCGGCGCCAGGCGCCTCGCGATCGCGCGGGAGCTGGCGCGGCTCGGGATTTGCCGGGTGTGCCGGGCCGGGACGCTGCAGCGGCCGCCGCTTACCTGGAGGCACGATGGCTGTTACAATATTGCGTCATGGGTCAAGTGGACTGATCTGGAAGTATGACAAATAAATACATCTGCGTGCACGGTCATTTCTACCAGCCGCCGAGGGAAGATCCCTGGACCGGCGCGGTGGAAGCGGAGCCGTCGGCCGCGCCGTTCCACGACTGGAACGAGCGCATCGCCAAGGAATGCTACGAGGCCAATACGCGCGCCCCTATCCTGAACCCGAAAGGTGAGGTCACCCGGCGCGTGAACAATTTTTCGCTCATCAGCTTCGACATCGGGCCCACGCTCCTGTCGTGGATCCGCCGGCACAACCCCGATACGTACGACGCGATCCTCGACGCCGACCGCGAGAGCGTCAGGCGGAACGGCGGCCACGGCAACGCGCTGGCCCAGGCCTACAATCACCTGATCATGCCGCTGGCCTCGCGCCGGGACAAGGTCACGCAGGTCCTGTGGGGCATCCGCGATTTCGAGTTCCATTACCGGAGGAGGCCCGAGGGGTTCTGGCTGCCGGAGACCGCCGTGGACCGCGAGACGCTCGAGATCCTCGCCGACTGCGGCATCGGGTTCACGGTGCTGGCGCCGCACCAGGCCTACCGCCGGCGCCGGATCGGGTTCAACAGCCGCTGGGAGTATCTCCGCCACGAGTGCGTGGACCCGCGCCACGCCTACCGCATCCTGCTGGACGGCCGGCATTTTCATGTCTTTTTCTACGACGGCGGCATCTCGCGCGCGATCGCGTTCGATGGCCTGCTGTACAACGGCGATAATCTCGTGAACCGTCTCATGGGCGCGTTCATGCGGCGCGACCGGACGAGTCAGCTCGTCTCGACGGCGACCGACGGCGAGAGTTTCGGCCACCATCACCCGTTCGGCGAGATGGCGGTCGCCTACGGGCTGAAAAAGGTGGAGGCCCTCGGTCTGGCCGAGATCACGAATTTCGCGGCGTTTCTCGACAGGACGGGCTCGCCGTGGGAGGTCGACATCTACGAGAACAGCTCCTGGAGCTGTTCGCACGGCGTCGAACGCTGGCGATCCGACTGCGGCTGCCGGCTTAGCCACGAGGCCGGTTGGAACCAGAAGTGGCGCTCACCCCTCCGCGAGGGCCTCGATACGCTGAAGGAGCGGCTCGACCGCGCGTACGAGACCGTCGCGGGCCTTCTGCTCAAAGATCCCTGGCAGGCGCGCAACGATTACATCGACGTGCTGCTCGAGGCGGACACCAAAAGGAGGTTTCTCGCCGGGCACGCGCGGGGCACGATCGACGCGGCCGGCCAGGCCGTCGTGTTTGACCTCCTCGAGTCGCAGAAATACGCGATGTTCATGTTCACGAGCTGCGGATGGTTCTTCGACGACATCTCCGGCATCGAGGCGCGATACGTCCTCAAATTCGCGAAACGCGCGATCCAGCTGGCCGCGCCGTACGCCGCGCGGGACCTCGAGCAGACATTCATCAAGAAGCTTGCGCAGGCGAAGAGCAACCTACCCGGCAAGGGCACGGGGGCGGACATCTACAACGGGCTTGAGGCCGATCATGGGCTTTAGGTGCGGTATCGTCGGCCTGCCGAACGTCGGCAAATCGACGATCTTCAACGCGATCACGCGCGGCCAGGCGCCGGCGGCCAATTACCCCTTTTGCACGATCGACCCGAACGTCGGGATCGTCTCCGTGCCCGATGAACGCCTCGACCGGCTCACGGAGATCGTCCCCACAAAGAAGGTCGTCCCGACGTCGCTTGAGATCGTCGACATCGCGGGCATCGTGAAGGGCGCCTCGAAGGGCGAGGGCCTCGGCAACCAGTTCTTGAGCCACATCGCCGAGGTGGACGCCGTGATCGAGGTCGTGCGCTGCTTCGAGGACAAAGACATTGTGCACGTGTCCGGCACCATCGATCCCTTGCGTGACATCGAGGTGATCCGTACCGAGCTCATCCTGAAGGATCTTGAGACGCTCGCGAAGGCCAAGGTTCGTTTCGAAAAAGTCGCGAAATCGGGGGACAAGAAGGCCGCACAGATCATGGATATTCTTTCGCATTATGAGAAGGTGTTCAATGAGGGTAAACCGGCCGAAACGTCCCTGATTCAGGACGTCCATTTTCTGACGGCCAAACCGGTCCTTTACGTCGCCAATGTCTCGGAGGAGGAGATCTCCGGAAAAGGCGACTCGCCGTACTCGGCCGCCGTCCGCGCGTACGCCCAGGGCGAGGGCGCGGCCTTCGTGAAGATCTCGGGCAAGGTCGAGGAGGACATCTCGCGGCTCGAGCCGGAGGAGCGGTCCGAGTTTCTCAAGGCGATGAACCTCACCGAATCCGGCCTCGACCGGCTCGCGCGGGAGGGCCACGGGCTGCTGTCGCTCATCGCGTTTTTCACGGTCGGCGAGACCGAGAACCGGGCCTGGACCGTCCACAAGGGCGCGACCGCGCCCGAGGCGGCCGGCAAGATCCATTCGGATTTCGAGAAGGGCTTTATCCGCGCGGAAGTTATCGCCTATAGTGATTTTCTCGAATACAAAGGTGAGCAAGGAGCACGAGAAAAAGGTCGATTAAGACTGGAAGGGAAAGAATACATCGTGCAGGATGGTGATATAATGCATTTTCGTTTTAGCGTATAAAAGGGAGAACAAGTGGTCACCATTTCAGAAGGCAAGCTCAAGAGTTTAGACAACGTTTCCGACAAAAAAGGCGTCATCACGGCCGCCGCCATGGACCAGCGCGGCTCGCTGCA
>Ga0155357_116_pt1 | contig 10032 bp, 6 predicted proteins | sample RifCSPhighO2_02_FD_106325 | JGI IMG/M metagenome (GOLD analysis project Ga0155357, IMG submission 106325) | Omnitrophica bacterium RIFCSPHIGHO2_02_FULL_63_14 | reverse complement strand
GCACCCTGTTTCCCAGCTGGCACCAGCGCATCGGCCACTGGCTGCCGGTCCGCGCGGCGGCCCTCGCCGTGGACGCGGCGTGCGACACCCTGCGGTGCGGGGATAGCTTGGACGTCCGGGCGGTGATGACCGCGCGCGAGGCCGCGTAGATGATGACGCCGGCGTGGTGGGGAGGCCTTCCGCTGGCGGTCGTCAGCTTCTGCCTGCATACCTGGCCTCGGTGGTTCAATCGGTATTTTGGCGTGGACGTCTGGCGCCACATTGATGAGGCGCTCTACATTCGCACCCATAAACGGTTGAACACGGGACATCAAGAACGGTATCTCATTGACCAGCCCGGGGACTACCCCCCGCTGCTGCGGTTGATCCTCGCCGTGTTCCCTCCGGCGTGGCTGGACGAGTATCAGTGGGTGATCGCTCCGGCGTTCGATTTTCTCCACAATCTCCTGCTCTACCTGTTCCTGATCGCACTGACCCACGATGTCCGAATCGCCTGGCTGGGGCAGATGGTCTACATGGCCAGCCCCCTCGTCGCCATGGAAGATTCGAACCTCACCACGCGGTCGTTGGGAGCGCTGACCTTCACGGTGTCGGTCCTGCCCTTGGCGCTCTTTCAGAGCGGGCACGGCCTGTGGTGGCTGGGGATCGCCGTGGTCGGAATCGCCGTCTTATGCGTGGCCCATCGGATGTCGCTGCAAGCCCTCGTGGTCATCGTGGCGGTGTTCACCCTGATGGATCGCACCGCATGGTACGTCGGCGCGCTGGGCGCGGGAATGCTCCTGGCCATCCTGATTTCGGGAGGGTTCTACCTCAAGGTGCTCGAAGGCCATGCGGCCATGCTGCAATTCTGGCGGCAGAATATCCAGTACAAAGTGGCTCATCAAATAAGGGGTATCCCCAAGCGGGGCGAGAAAAATCCCGACATGGTCTTTCGGATCAACCACCTCCTCAAAGACTCTCACGTGATCACGATGCTGGCCTCCAACCCCTGGATCCCGGTGATGGCGGTGTTGTACTACGGCCTCCTCCACGGGCAGCTGGATGGCCGGTATGGCGCGGCCGCCCCGCTCGTGCCGCGGCTTGCGCTGTGGGCCATGAGCCTGTTGTGCGCCGGCTGGGCCATTCGGTGCGTGCCGGCGTGGCGGTTCCTGGGGGAAGGGGAGCGGTATGTGGAGTACGCCAGCTTCCCGGTGGCCGTGGTGATGAGTCTCAGCATCGGAAGCCTTCTGCACACCCCCGCCGGACCCTTCGTCCTGGCCGGGTGTCTCATCGTTCTCCTCGGCGCGTGCATCATTCCCATCGTCGTCATGCAGTACCTGGTCGTCCTCAAAGACGTCGAACGATCCGTCACGCCGGCGATGCGCCGAATCTTTGAACATTTGAATACGGTGACTGAGGAGGTCCGGCTGTTCGCGATCCCGCTCTACCTCATCACCCCGAGCATGCACTTCACCACCTGCCGGGTGGTCTCGACCGACAACTCCCGGGCGCATCTGACCGATATCCAGGAGTTCGCCCCGTATCTGAAGCGCCCGTTGCGGGAGATTCTCGCCCGCTACCGGGTCAACTATCTGTTCGTCAGCGAGCGGTACGTCTCGATTGACGAGCTGCAGCTGAATGGTGCCGCCGAGGTGGTCCTTCGCAGCGCCCCCTTCTGCCTGCTTCGCGTCAGCACCGCGGCGCCGCGCGCCGCAGGAGCCTCCACATGAGCCCACGACACCGCATCCTTATCACCGGCGGCGCCGGTTTTCTGGGATCGTACCTTTGCGAACAGCTGCTCGCCCTCGGCCACGCGGTCACCGCCTTCGATATGACCGATGGCCGGAAGATCGAGCATCTGATGGGCAAGCCGAACTTCGAGTTTATCCAGGATTCGATCCTGAACGTCGAGGCCCTGACGGCCGCCGTGCAGGAGGCCGACCTGCTGTTTCACTTTGCGGCGATTGCCGACCCGAAGCGATACGTGCAGGAACCGTTGGTGACGCTCGACATCGATCTCCAGGGGTCGCTGAATATCTTCAAGGTCGCTGCGCGACACAAGATCAAGGTGATCTTCGCCTCAACATCGGAGGTGTATGGGCGGAACCCCAACGTTCCCTGGCGCGAAGGGGACGACCGGCTCTTGGGGGCCACTGAGGTGAACCGTTGGTGCTACGCCTCAGCGAAGGCCGCCTGCGAGCATTACGTGATGGCCTACCACCAGCAGATGGGGCTCCCGTTTGTCATCCTCCGATTCTTCAATGTCTATGGGCCGCGCCTGGACGACTTGGGCTCCGGCCGCGTGATCCCGGTCCTGCTCAACCAGCTCCTGCGAGGGGAACCGGTGACGATCCACGGGGATGGACAACAGACCCGAAGCTTCGCGTATGTGGACGATGTGGTGGACGGCATCCTCCGGGTGGCGCTCCGACGAGAAGCGGAGAACCAGATCTTCAACATCGGGAGCGCGCAGGATATCGCGATCGTGGATTTGGCGAAAATGCTGATTGCCGTGGGGGGGTTCCGCTCCGCCATCACGTTTGTGCCGTACATAGAGGTCTTTGGCACGCGGTATGAAGATATCCCGCGGCGCCTTCCTGACGTGTCGAAAATCAAGCGCGTGGTCGGGTGGGAAGCAACCACGCTGCTCAAGGAAGGATTGTTGCGCACCATCAACTACTACCGAAACACGACGCAGCCGGTCTGATGCCCGACGCCGACACCTCTACGCGCGCCCCGGGGCTCGAAACATTGCTCGCCCGATGGTCGCATCATCCCTTCCATCACCTCAAGGTGGCTGAGGCCAAAGTCCAGCAGTACCTGGCGGCGTTACTCAGCGCGGCGGAAGGGCAGGGCGCCGTTCTCAGCACGAGCGCCCACGGAATCGTGACCGGATGCGCCGTCATCGAACCGTTGCCGTGGGACACGTCCCACTTTGGCGTCGTCATGGCGAAGCTGAGCGCCCTAATCACGGACTCCGACGCCCCCGCCGGTGACCGGCGGGTCGCTCTCCAAGGTTTGCTGGAGCAAGTCCGGTCGTGGTGTCGGCAACACGCGGTCCAGCACCTCAGCGCCCGAGTGGACGTTGGGGACGTGCTGGCCGCCCAAGCCCTCGAGACCGCAGGGTTCCGATTGATGGACACGAGCGTGTACGCCGTATACCACCCTGCGCGCGTGGAGTTGCCGGCCATCAAAAGTCTTGGCACGATCCGATTGCTCCAGGCGGGCGATGACTTGGAGGCGCTGGTGAACTTTGCCCGCACGGGGTTCCGCCGATTCCGGTTCCACGCGGATCCGCACCTCCCCGCCGACCGCAGTGATGAGCTCTATGCCGTCTGGATCCGGAATCTTGCCAAGCCGGGCGAGGCCTTCGTCAATGTCCATCAAGGGGGGCAGATCGTGGGATTCGCCCCATGCCTTCGGCACACGCAAGACAGTGAAGGCCTTGGGATCCGGATCGGCGAGGTGGGCACGACGGCTGTGCTTCCCACGGCCCGAGGGACGTACCCCGGATTGCTGCGCGCCGCGCTGGCGCACTTGGCCGCCGACACCGATGTGGTGGAGGTCCTCACCTCCGCCAGAAATCTCCGCATCACCAAAACATGGAACCGGCTCGGCCTGGAACCCGCGAAGATGACGTGGGTCTTCCACGGTTGGATGGACGACTGGAGCGTGGCCCCATGAAGCGGTGGAGAACCTTCCTGACAGCCGTAATCGTGGCCGGGGCGCTGGGCTGGCTTCTCAGTCCGGCCTACCGTCCGGTAACCGCTGACCTCGACCTTTCTCACAAGACGACGACGCCGGCGATTCGCGCCGGCGGCGACATCGTGCCCTCTGTCCGGTGGCCTGAAGTGATGGACCTGTATGATCGCGCGGGGGCGCTCACCCTGGCGATCTCCCTTCCGCAGCGCGACGCGTACCTGTGGCATCTCCGGCTCGCGTGCCAATCCGCAGGACATCACGTGACCATCCGTCTCAACGGCACCCCGCGCCAGGAACTCGTCTCCACGAAAGCCGGGGCGGCCGAGAAATTCCGGATGCGCACGGCGCCTTCGGAAATCCTCGTGGGGGACAATACCATTGAATTCCGCCACGCGGGTCCGCCTCGCAGTGTCCGTTACGAACGCGTGATCGCCAAGAATTACCAGGCGGTGATCATCACACACGCCGCCTATCTCGTGTTACGAACCAGCACAGCGGCGCCGCGGATCGGATTGCTCTGGTGGCTGGTCTGGGCCGTTGCGGGAGGTCTCCTCGTGCATGCCGCGAGCGGCATCGGCGCGCGCGCCCTCGGCGGGCTCTATCGCCAGGCATTGCCGCGCGCGGACGGATGGTTGGCCATCCCCATGGCCATCATCGGATGCTTAGCGTTGGCCGGGATCGGCCTTGAATTCGTCAGCCCCTATCGGCTGGTGCTTTCACCGGCGGCCGGCGGGATCCTGCTCATCAGCCCGGTCGTCGCCTTCGTCTTCCTGCTGGCGATCCCCGGCTTGCTGTGGCGCGCGATCCGGGGGATCTACGGCGTCATCGCCGGCGCTCAGCTTCCAAAGCGCCTCCTGGACGCCCAGCGCTCGTTCCTCTCCGCCCTCCGCGCGGCCCCCCGCGCCGCCGGCCGTGTTGCCGGCCATGCCGCCGGCCGCGCGGCCCCCCGCGCCGCTCTCTGCGCCGCCATTCTCGCCGCCCTCGGTTCCACCCTCCTCGCCGTCGGTCGTCTCATCCTCATCGCGCTTCGGGACCTGCTCGTCTGGTTCGTCGCGCGGGCGCTGCCCGCCACGGGCCGGTGGCTCTGGCGCCAATGGCGCCGCCATCAGCACGCCGCAGGCTATTTTCAGTTCTTCCTCTATCTGCTGGTCCTCTCGGGGCTCCTGTGGGTGCTCGGCGTCAAACCGCTCGCGGAACGGATGAGTGAATGGGCTTGGTGCACGCTGTTGATCAGCGCGCTGCTCTACGCGGTCCGCGCCCTCAAAACCGAGGATCGCGAGGGGACCTCCTGATGCCCACCGCTTCGGTGATCATCCCGACCTACAATGGCCGGGACTACCTGCAGGACTGCCTGGCGTCGCTCCACAAGCAGACGCGGCGGGATTTTGAGCTCATCATCGTGGATAATGGTTCCACCGATGGAACTGCCGCCGCGGCGCGCCAGGCCTGGCCCGACGCCCACGTGATCGAGGCCGGCCGGAATCTCGGGTACGCCGGCGGCATGAACCTGGGCGCGGCCCGCGCCAGCGGTGAATGGCTTGTGCTGCTCAACAACGACACCGTCCTGGAACCCGATTGGCTGGCGCAGCTCCTTGCCGCCGGCCAGCGCGATCCCACGATCGGCGTGTGCAGCAGCAAGGTCCGTCTCTTGAGCGACCGGCGGCGCCTGGATTCCTTTGCCTCCTACCTGACGCCGTGCGGGTTCCTGCAGCACAGGGGACTGTTGGAGGTGGACGAAGGACAGTATGACGGGGTGGAAGATTTCTTTTCTCCCAAGGGGGTGGCGTTCGCCATTCGTCGGGATCTGTTCGAAGCCATCGGCGGGTTCGATCCGACCTACTTCTCGTATTTTGAGGAAACAGACCTCTTCTGGCAAGTCTGGCTGCGCGGGTACCGGATCCGATTCGCCCCTCACGCGCTGGCGTACCACAAAGTCGGGGGCACGGCCGCCCGAATGAGCTACGCGTTCGTGGATTATCATAGCTTCAAGAACCGGATCCGCACCATCATCAAGAACGCAGGCGCCGGGACGCTCTGCTGGATGCTGCCGTATCATCTGGTCTGTTGCGCCGGATTGGTGGCGATCCATGCCCTACGTCCCCAACGCTGGGGGAATGGATGGGCTATCGTCAAGGCGATCGGCTGGAACTTGACTCATCTGGCCGATACCTGGCGTGCCCGGTCCCGCGTGCAGCGTGCCCGCCGCATCAGCGACCGCGCGCTGTTTCGGCAGGCGATGCGCCCCATCGCCATCCGAGATTTCGCCCGCTACACCTGGTGGATGGTGTGGGTCCGGGAGCAGCGCCGTGCCGCCATTCACGCGGGGACCCTGTAGCCATGTGCGCGATCTGCGGTATGGTGAACGTGGCGGGCTTGGAGGAGCGCGCCGTTGAGGACCTCCTCCGCGTCCGGGATGCCATGGTCCACCGCGGCCCGGACGACGCCGGCCTGTTCCGCGACGCGCACGCGGCCTTGGGGGTCCGGCGGCTGAGCGTCATTGACGTCGCGGGCGGCCACCAGCCGATCCCGAACGAGGACCGGACGATCTGGGTCGCGTTCAACGGAGAGATCTACAATTATCGAGCGCTGCGGGCGGAGGCCGAGGCCGCCGGCCACCAATTTACCACTCAGACCGACACGGAAGCGCTGGTGCATCTCTACGAGCTTCACGGAGACCGTTTCCTGGATGGCCTGCGGGGCATGTTTGCGCTCGCCATCTGGGACGCCCCCCGCCGGCGGCTCCTGCTGGCCCGCGACCGCGTGGGAATCAAGCCGCTGTACTATGGCGCGCTCCCCAATCACACCCTGCTCTTCGCCTCCGAACTCAAAGGATTGTTGCGCCATCCGGCGGTGTCCCGCACGCTGGACCCCGACGCCCTGGATCAATACCTGTTGCACGAGTACGTCCCGGCTCCCCGCACGATCGTGCGGGGGATCCACAAACTGTTGCCGGGACACTATTTGATCGCCGACGCTCAGGGAACCCGCACGGAGCGATACTGGGAAATCCCCGATGGGCCCCCTCAATGCGAATGGACTCTCGAGAGCGCCGCGACAGCCTTTCGAGGTCTTCTGCGCGACTCCGTCCAGCATCACCTGGCAAGCGATGTGCCGCTGGGCCTTCTGCTCAGCGGCGGCTTGGATTCCAGCGCGATCGCCGCGTTGGCAGCCCCGTGCCGACCGCCGGCATTCACCATCGGGTTCGATGAGGCAAGCTTTGACGAAACCGCCCCCGCCCAGCGCGTGGCCGCCCATTTCGGCCTGGAGCACCACACGGTCCGCATCACGCCGAGCGATGTCGGCGACATTCTGGACCAGGCCGTCGCCGCGTGCGACGAACCCCTCGGCGACTCTTCAATGATCGCCACGTGGTTCCTCAGCCGGCTGGCCCGATCGCGTGTCACCGTCGCCCTGAGCGGCGACGGGGGAGATGAGCTCTTCGGCGGGTATCCCACCTATCTCGCGCACCGGTGGGCCGCCCACTACGACCGGCTGCCTGCCTTCGTCCGTGAGCGGTGCATCGAACCGCTTGTCCGGCGCCTGCCCGTGTCCACCGCCAACATGAGTTTTGATTTCAAAGCGTCTCGGTTCATCCGCGGGGCGGGGCTCCCCGCCGCTCAACGGCATTCTCTCTGGATGGGGGCATTCGGCCCCACGGAAAAAACGCGGTTGTTCAGCCCTGCGCTGACCGCCGCCACGGCGCAGAATCGCCGTGCCCCCGAGAGCATCGTCACAGCCCCGGTCACTCGCGATGTGGCCGATCAGATGATGGCGCTCGACCGCCGGACGTATCTGCCTGATGACCTCCTTGCCAAGGTGGACCGCATGAGCATGGCGCACGGCCTGGAGGTTCGAGTGCCGTTTCTGGATCACGCCATCGTCGAGTTCGCGGCGGGCCTGCCGGCCGCGTTGTCGCTGCGCGGGGGGCGCACGAAAACTGTGGTCCGCCGGGCCCTCCAAGGGCTCGTCCCGCCGGACATTCTGGGGCGCCCCAAAAAAGGGTTCGGCATGCCGATCGCCGAGTGGCTCCGGGGCTCGCTTCGCCCCCGCGTGGCGAGCCAACTGGCGCCCCGTCGGCTCGCCCGGCACGGCTTGTGGAACCCCGACTACGTCCAGCAGCTCCTCCGAGAGCACTGGGGAGGGCGGCATAACCACGCCAAGCTCCTCTGGACGTTGTTCATGTTCGAAACCTGGCACGAGGAATACCTTCGGTGAGCCCACGAATTCGCTGGGGCGCGCTCGGCACCATCGCCATCCTCTGTCTCATCGGGGTCACCCCCCTCTTCTGGCTTGGCCCCCAAGAAATTGCCAACGGAGGGGATATCGTCTACCCCCTAGACCCCTTGACGTGGCTCAACTTCCGAACGTCCATGTGGGAGTACCGGGTGAACGCCGGCACCGCGATGGCGGTCAATGCCACCACGCTCAGTTTTCACTTCGTGCAGGCCCTTCTGGCGCTCTTCGGTTTTGCGGCCGCGCTGACCCAGAAGCTCAGCTACGTGTTCTGGAACGTCCTGATTTGCGCGGCCATCTATGGCTTGATCACAATGACGGAGCCCCCGAACGCCGGCCGATGGTATCGGTGGATCGGCGTCGGGATCTTCGCGTTCAACCCGTTCTTGTTTAATACGTGGGAGTCCGGCAAAACCTCGATCCTCTCGGCGTTCGTCAATTTTCCCTGGACGATGATCTTGTTGGTCGGCGTCTTCCGACGAGGATGGCGACTTCTGCCAACGCTTGGGGCTTACGTGCTGCTGTCGGCGGTCACCCAGAGCGTCGGAGCCGATCCCCCCGTCTGCGCCCTCTTGATTCTCATGGTCCTGCTGGCGGCCTGGATGCTCCCGGAGCGCCCCTCCTGGAAGACCCTGGGGATTGGGGCGCTGTTCCTGCTGGCGTTCATGCTCACCTGCGCTTCGTGGATCTTTCCGTTCGGCTATGAGACGTGGCTGAAGTCCCACCTTTCAGCCCAGCGGGGGCTTGAGGCCTTCCAGATGGCGGACTGGCTCGGGGGCATCAGCACGCACACCAGTCTCTTCAACGTCGCCCGACTTCAGGGGACGTGGGACTGGTACTACACGTGGAATGGAGAGGCGTACATCCCGTACGCTTACCGGTTTTTCACCAATCCGCTGATTCTCGGGATCAGCCTGCTCTGGCCCATCGCGGCATACGGGGCGCTCTTCACCACGCGGGACAGGGTTATATGGTTTTTCGTTACGCTGGCCCTCATCGGCACGATCGGTGGGGCGGGGGCCCACGCTCCAACGGGCCCGATCTTCCTCTGGCTGACGAATCACATGCCGGGGTTCTTCGTCTTCCGCAGTCCCTACTATAAGTTCGGGATCCTGCTCCCGCTGGCCTATGCCATTCTCGTGCCCAGGACATGGCTCAGCGTCGTGGAATGGCTCAAGCGCCGTCGAGGGACGCGCGTCCCATGGAAGCCGATCACGGCCGGCCTGCTGCTGGCCGCCAATGTCGTCTACGCCTGGCCGATGCTGACGGGGAGCATCATACCCAAGCACCGCCTCCTGGCCTCTATCCGCCTGACGGTCCCGGAGTACGTCATGGCGGCCTCAAGATGGTTCACGGACCAGCTGGGCGCAGGCCGCATCCTCTCGTTGCCGCAGGATCTTACGGATATGTACGACTGGGGCTACGGCTCGCTCGTCCACCTGCTGTCGCTGATGCAGGAGCGGCCCATCGTCCACGGCATGGAGGAGAAAGAGTCTGCCGGTAGGATTCGTAACTTCGCGTACCAAACGCTCTACGCCGCGTCCACCCCGTACGCCACAGCCCTGCTGGACGTGCTGGGGATCCGGTACTTGCTGCTCCGCGGAGACAGCCGGTACGATTTCTACGGGGATACGGACTCGCCGGCCTTCATTGAACAATGTCTGCGGTCCCAGACGGGCACTGCGCTGCGCGCCGTGTTTGGCCCCTGGAAAATCTTCGAAGTCACCACCCCCCTGCAACCCCGCTTACGGGTGGTCCGCACGCTCCTGGTCGCCGAAGGGCCCGCCAAGGCCCTGATCCCATGGACCTATCTCCGCGAGCTCCATGACACCACGGCTTTTCTCCGGCTGGCCGATGAGACGCAGCGCCAGCTCGTGACCGATCTGCTCAGCGCCGGCCAGGGCCTGCAGCTGATGTTCTACGAGAGTTCGCTGTTGGATCTGGCATTGAACCTCATGCCCGGGGCGCGCCGTACCATCCCACATCCGACAACAGGTACCTGGGATCTTGACATTGCAGCGGGCGGGCCGTATGAGTTTTGGATTGCCCGGGGGGGCTCTGGGGAACCGACCAAACTGCGCGGCCTATTCATGGATGATCAGCACGTGCTGCTGCCGA
>Ga0155357_111_pt1 | contig 10384 bp, 10 predicted proteins | sample RifCSPhighO2_02_FD_106325 | JGI IMG/M metagenome (GOLD analysis project Ga0155357, IMG submission 106325) | Omnitrophica bacterium RIFCSPHIGHO2_02_FULL_63_14 | reverse complement strand
AGATTTCGGGGTCCGCCTGCCGAAAGGCGTAAATCGACTGTTGGACGTCGCCGACGATGAACAGCGCGCCCGGGCTTTTCAGCGCCTCCACGATGCGGTCCTGAAGCAGATTGGTGTCCTGGTACTCGTCGACGAGGATCGCCGCGAACCGGCTGCGGTATTTGTCCCTCACGGCGCGGCGGGCGGGTGTGTCGTCCGCCAGCAGCCGGTCGGTGAAATAAAGAAGATCGTCGAAGTCCAGCAACCCTTGCGCGCGCTTCTGGGCGTCGTAAAGCGAGGCGAAACGCCTCGAGACGCGCTCGAACTGGGTTTTGAACTCGTGGTCGAAGACCCGCCCTTTGCCGCCGGACCATTCCCACCCCGAGCGCGACAGGCCATAAAACGATCCTACGGCCCCGCGCAGCGCGTCCTCGCCCGCGGCCAGCATGAGGTCCAGCCATCCGGCGCTGTCGGTTTCTTCCTCGAAAACCAGATCGAGCGTGCGATGGCGCAGGATCTCGGTCTCGGCTTCCGCGAGCACGCGGAAGGCCGGGTCGACGCCCGCCTCGACCGGATGCTCTTTTAAAACGCGCGAGCAGAACGAGTGGATCGTGCCGATGGGCGCGGACTCCAGCTGGCGCCGAATCCCGCTGAGGTTCCGCCGGCGTGTCTCGGCCGCGAGGCGCTCCTTGATTTGTCCGGCCGCCTTGTCGGTGAACGTGATGGCAAGGATCCGCTCGGGGTCCACGCCTTTATCGACGGCCAGGTAAAGGTAGCGCTCGACGAGCACGCGCGTCTTGCCGGAGCCGGCGCCGGCGGAAACGCCGACGATCGCTCCCTCGGCGCGGACGGCCCGGCCTTGTTCGATCGAAAGCTTCATTCGGCCTCCTCCTCCGGCGCTTCGGACTGCAAGTCCGCCGACGCTTCAGTGGCGGAATACACGAGCCGCCATTTCTCGAACCTGCAGACCGGCGCGTACGGGCAGTAGGCGCAGGACCGGGACTTGACGGAGATGTCTCCCTGGCGGATCCTTTCGGCCTGGCGGCGGATGTTCTCTTCGGCCAAGGCCAGGAGCCGCTCGAAGTCCGCCTCGCTGCGGAGCTTGTGTCGGCCGTACAATTCCTTGGCGGCTACGGAAGCGAAGTGATTGACCTCTTTTTTCCTCAAGACCCGGTGCTCGGCGGCATGGACGTCGAGCCCCAGCAGGCGGCGCGCGGCCAGCACGTACACGGGCAATTGGAATTCAAGCCCGGCCTCCAGGTCTTTGTTCAGCTTTCTGCCGGAGCGTTTGTAGTCGATGACCACGGCGCGCCTGCCGCCTTTTTCGACGTCGATGCGGTCGATGGTGCCGCCCACGAGGATGTCGCCGCCCGGCGAAGGGACCCGGAGGTCCTCGAACTTCCACTCGAAATGCGTGGGCACGAAGCCGCGCCTCTTGAACCATTCGGCCTCGTGGGCCGGAAAATCGTCGAGCATTCTTTCCAGGCCCCGGCGGATGAGCTTCTGCCGGTACCGGGGCTCTGCTTGGAACGGCTTCCGCGCTTCCCATATCTCGTCCAGGGTGCCGCGCAGCGCCGCGCGCGCGGCCGGCAGATCGAGGAGAAAATCGCCGCTTTCGCGCCGGGCCGGCGTGAGCCGCCCGTAAAATTTTTCGAGGACCTCATGAAGCAGCGTGCCGGCGATCCGGTCCTCGTAGTCCCCGGGAGGCTCTTCCAGGCGCAGCGCGTAGTGCGCGAAATATTTGTAGGGGCAGGTCGCGAACGTTTTCAGCAGTGTCGAGGACAGCGGGCCGCTCCGGGCGAACAGGTCCAGCGCGCGCGGGTCGGTGAGCCGGTTGGGCCGCGGCTCCAGCGCCGGCAGCACGGCCGCGCGGAAGCCCGGATGGCCGGTCCATTCCCCGAAAAACGGCACGCCCCTCGCGTCCTGGCGGCTGAAGACGATCTCAGCCAGGCCCCGCGTGACTTCACGAGGTCCGGCCCACTCTTCGGGCTCCGGCAAGAAATCGGCGGAAGTTCGTTTCTCGACGGGCAGGCCGTTTTTGAAGCAGCGTTCGGCCTCCTCGATAAAAAGCGAGGGCGTGGCGGCCCGGCCGTCGGCGTCCTGGGCGGGGCAGGTAAGGATGAGCCGCTCCTTCGCGCGCGTGGCGGCCATATAGAAGAAATAACGCTCGCCGGCCGCGCGCAGGCGCCGCTCTTCGAGTACGGGGTCCCCGGCGTTGAGCGCCCGGCGTTCGGGATCGTCGAACAGCGCGTGCTCATGAAGCGCCGCGGGAAACTGCCTTTCGATGAGCCCGGAAATAAAAACGATCTTGTATTCTTTCGGGAGCGCCATCACGGCGTCGTACACCTGCACGCGGTTCTTTCCCTCGGGCCTCAACGTAAAAAGCCCCGTCTCGATGAGGAGGCGCGCTTCCTGGAGCATCGCCGCGGGCTCCGTCTTCCGGAGGCCCTTTTCGAACGCTTGAAACGCCGCTTGTTCCTCGCCGTTCGAGACCCACGACCGCGCCAGGTCGAGAAGCCGCTCGGGCGAGGACACGGCCTTCTTCAGCGTCTCTTCGGTCGCCGAGGCCCTGCGCGCGTGGCTCGAATTCAGCGCGAGCTCGAGGTCCGCGGTGTCGCCCGATTCCGCGTGGCGCAGGAGCCGGTACATCACGCCCAACAGCCCGTTTTCTATCATCTTTTTCCGCTCATGGATGTGGACGGGAATTCCGAATTCGCCGAACACCGAGGAGATGACCCTTTCGTAGTCGCCGATGCGGCGGAAGATGAGGCAGATATCGCTCCAGTGGAGCGGCAGGACGCGGTGAAAGCGCAGGATCCGCCGGGCCGCGCGCTCGATCTCGGCCCGGGGCGTGGACGCGCGGATGACCGACACGGCGCCCTGGGGCTTCGCGAAACGCTTCGGGTCCGGGCAGAAAAGGTTGGCTTCGAGATGGCGCAGCGCCGGATCTTTGGTACGGTGATTCTCGGTCAGTGGCCGATGCAGGGGCACGGCATGCCGTGCCCCTACGCCCATAAGAAATTTTCGCGTTTGTTCCGGATACGCGAACAACGCCTCGAGACGGGGACCCGGCGACATCGTGAGCGTCACGACCGTGCGCCCGGCGCGCCGCGACAACGCCGAGAGGAGCTCGCGCTGGGCCTTCGTAAAATGGTAAAAGCCGTCGAAGATGAGGAGCTCGGGCGTCTCGGCCTCGAGCAATCGCCCGACGAGCTCCGCCCATCCGTCCTCCGGCTCTTTGAGCCCCATGGACTCCAGCCGCAAATCGTAATTTTTCAGGAGTACCGTAAAATCGCGGTACTTCGCGCGGAACGCCGGATTTTTAAGAAGGATTTGGGCGCGCTTCTCGAATTCATCGACGCCGAGGCGCGCCGCCTTGAATTCGCACACCGTGTCGGCCGCCAGCTCCGCGAACCCCGGGAGTTCCCGCACGGCCTCGAAATACGGAAGACCTCCCATGAGCGCCGGGTCCGCCAGGAGCTCCCGCACCACGCGGCGGCGGACGTTTTGCGAGGGCGCGGCCTTGAACGACGCGCCCAGGAGGTGCGCTGCCAAATCGTTGATGGTGACGATGTGCGCATTGAAAAGGCCTCTTAGGGCCCCTCGCAGGACCAGCCGCTGGATGCGCTCCGCGTGCTCCCGGTTGGGCAGCACGAAAAAAGAACGGCTGTCGATGCCGCTCTTGGACTTAAGGATCTGTTCCCGAAACACCTTGATGCAGTATTCGGTCTTGCCGGTGCCGGGCGGGGAAACGAGAAGTTCGAGCAATAAAAAAGCCTCCTGCGCTTATCTTAGCACAGGAGGCGCGATGTTTTTCTTAACCGCGCGGGTTCTGCCTTACTTTATCAATAGCGACGCGGAGCTCGCGCACCACGTCGTTCTCGACATCGTCCTCGGTGACGATCTTCTTGAGGAAATTGCGGCCGGCCGGCGTGGTCGTGTACATCGGCCAGAGCCGGTTCAGCGCGAGCGCTTTGATGTCCTGCCGCGACGTATCGGAGAACCGCTGGCCCTTGTACTCCGTGAGGAGGTCATTCAGGCAGTAATCGGCGAGCTCTTCCATGTAATTGAAGAGGCCTCCCTGCTTGGAAATCTTTTTTGTGGAAACAGTCATCGACATAATTCCTTTAATTTGCGCCTAGTATACCTGATTGATCCGGCAATTTCAAATCGAAATGCGACATTTGAATCGATTAAAACCATACTAATGGGCAAGAAAGGGCCTGCCTGTACCCATATATCGTGGAAAGAGAGGTTTTAAGGGATTTTTTTGAGAATGATTAACGTCATATCATCGTGCGGGTCCGCCCTGCCGACGAAGAGCTCGAGCGCCGTCCTCGCGGCTTCGAGGATCCGGGCGGCCGACTCCTTGCGGTGCGCGACGAGGACCTCGCGCAGGCGCTGGTCGGTGAAATCCTCCGAGCGTTTGTTGCGTGCCTCCGTCACGCCGTCGGTGTAGAGCGCCAGCACGTCGCCGGCCTCCAGCGCGCGCGTGAGGTTCGAAAAGGGCATCCCCTCCATCACGCCGATCGGCATGCCGTCCTTGGTCGTCAGAAGCTCCGAGGCCCCGGAGGCCGATACCGCCACCATCGGCAGGTGGCCGCCGTTGGCCAGCGTGAGCCGTCCGCCGGCGAGGTCCAAGATCACGTAGGACACCGTCACAAAGAGGCCGCCGGTCGCCTCGGTCGACACCGCGTCGTTGAGGCCCGTGAGGACCTCGGCCGGGTCGGTCTTGTCGCGCGCGGCGTATTTGAACTCCGAAACGGTCTTGGCCATGAAGAGCGCCGCCGGGGTGCCCTTGCCCGAGACGTCGCCGATCATCACTCCGATCCGGTCGCCGCCCAGCGGCACGAACGTGTAGAGGTCGCCGCCGACGGCCTTGGCGGGCTTCATGTGGACGGCGAGGTCCAGGCCCTTCTGCTCGGGCAGGCTCTGGGGCAGGAAACTCTGCTGGATCTTGGAGGCGATCTCCAGCTCCTTTTCGATGAGCTGGCGGCGGCGCATCTCGGCAAGCACGCGGTTCAGCGTGCTGATCGCGTAAACGAGCACGGACACGACCACCGGATAAACGAGGTCGAGCCATATGCCCCACAGGAGAAAAAGCCCGGTGGCAACCGCCGCGAAGGCCGCCAGCGCCGCCGAAACGGCCCCGAGAGCCGCCCGCGGCGCGAGGCGGAAGCTCAAGGCCAGCACGAGCGCCATCATCGCGGCAAGGATGATCACGTTCACGGCCCGCGGGGGGCGCCGGATGAAATCTTTCTTAAGGACCGTGTTCAGCGTGCTCGCGTGCATGCCGACCATCGGATAGACCGACTGGATGGGTACGGGCTTCGTGTCATGCGAGCCTAGGGACGTGAGGCCGACAAGGCATATCCTTCCCCGCAGCTGCGTAAGATCCACGCGCGGGGTGCGGCCGTTCCGCAGCTCTTCTCCGGAGAGAATGATCTCGAGATAGGAATAATGCGGGATCCTGTCCTCGCCCCAGCGGCCGGCGTAGCTCACGATGAAGCGGCCCCGCTCGTCAAGCGGCAGACGGAGCTTGGTCTCCGGCACGCCCAGCGTGTCGGCGGCGAGTTTGAGGCCGAGGTGGGCGCGGGGATGCCCGCGGTGGCTGATCAGCGGGAACACGCGGCGCATCTTGCCGTCGGAGTCGGCATGGGGATTGACGTGGCCGACGCCCCTGGCGGCGGCCGCGTATCCGGGCAGAAGCGGCGCCAAGTACGTATCGGCCTCGAAGCCGCCCGCGGCGGGGTGGATGTCGGCGAAGGCCTCGATGAAATAGACGTTGCCGGCCTCGCGGGCGGCGGCGATCACCTCATCATCCCCCTCGCGCGGCTCGACGAAGAGCACGTCGAAGGCCACGGCGGCCGCGCCGGCGTCGGCGAGCGTGCGGATCAAGTCCGCGTGGTAACTGCGGGCGAACGGCCAGGCGCCGAGCGCCTGGAGTGAATCGTCCCAGATGTCGATGAACGCGATACGCGCGTCGACGGGGCGGGTCCCGCGCACCCGGGAGCGCCAGTCGTAGGACTCGTTTTCGTACGTGTCGAAGATGCCGGCGGCGGAGCCGGCGCAGAGGGCCGCGAGGAAGACCCCCGCGGCGATGAATTTAGGCCGGGCCAACCGTCTCAGAGGGGGCCGCCTTTGCGCGCAGCTCGCTCGCGCGCGCCTCGAGTCGCGCCGCCCGGTCCTTGAGGATCTGGTCCGCGGGCTTCTCCTTGCCCTTCATGAGGACCTTCCACGGATGGTAGCGGATGTCCTGGCTGAAGTCCCTGAAGTTCTCGGAGGTCTCGTCGAAGTTGTCGAAGATGCGGTCGATCTTCGGCCGGTTGTTCACGACGGCCTCGTCCGCGTGCTCGGCGACCTTCGCGATGTCCTTGGCCATCTTGCTTACGTCACCGCCAATCCGCGTGCCGAGCTTCATCATGTCCTCGAAACGGATGACCTCCTCGCCCTCGATCGAGTCGCCCGGCTTCGCGTAGTCGGCCCCGGCCGATCCGGCCTTGATCTCGATGTATTTCTCGCCCATGAGCCCCAGCGCGGCGACCGTGGCGACCGAGTCCCTGCGGATCTTCACGCCCTCGCGGAGGAACAGCTCGATCTCCACCATCGTTTCGTCGCCGTACAGGATCCGGATGTCCCGCACCTTGCCGACGTTCACGCCGGACAGATGCACGGGCGCGTTCTTCTTGACGCCCGAGGAATGCTCGAGGTGCGTGCGGATCGTATAGCCCTCCTGAAGCAGCGTGAAATTTCCCACCTTGAAAAGCAGCGCGCCAAGCGCGATGAGGCAGATCAGCACGAACGCGCCGGTCTTGGCTTCGTTGGTCAATAGAGTCTTCATTCTTTGATCTCCGCTGTGAGATGTTCGAGGTAATCTTCGCCCTGTTGAAAAAAGGATATCGGCCCCTCGGCGCTGCCGGCCACGAACTGGCGGATCAGCGGGTTCTGGGACCTCCGGATCTCGTCGGGAGTGCCGGTCTCGACGATCTTGCCCATGTGCAGCATGATGATGCGGTCGGCGATGCGGAATACGCTGTTCATGTCGTGGGTCACGACGACCGAAGTGATCTGGAGCTTCTTCGTGAGATCGATCGTCAGCTTGTCGACGACGCCGGTCATCACGGGGTCGAGGCCGGCCGTCGGCTCGTCATAAAACACGATCCGCGGGTCCATGACGATCGCGCGCGCCAGGCCCACGCGCTTCTTCATGCCGCCCGAGAGCTGAGACGGCATCAGGCGCTCGAAACCGCGCAGGCCCACGAGCTCGAGCTTCATGCGGATCACGATCTGAATGATGTTGTCGTCGAGCTTCGTGTGCTCGCGCAAGGGGAGCGCTATATTCTCGCCGACCGTCATCGAGTCGAACAAAGCGCCCGACTGGAACAGCATGCCGAATTTCTTGCGGATCTCGTCCATCTCGTCCTCTGTGGCCTTCGCGATGTCCCTGCCGAACATCCAGACCTCGCCCGTGTCGGGACGGATCGAGCCGATCAGGTGCCGCAGGAGCGTGCTCTTGCCGCAGCCCGAGCCGCCCATGATCACGAGCGTCTCGCCCTCGTAGATATCGAGGTTGACCCCGTCGAGGATCCGGCGCGGGCCGAAGTTTTTCGTGAGGTTGCGGATGCTGATGATCGGCTGCCGGGTTTGGGCCATTTTATGCCTTTACGAAATAAAAGATCGCCGTGAGCACGGCATCGGCGACGATGATGAGGATGAAGCTCATGACGACCGACAGCGTCGTCGAGCGCCCGACGCCCTCCGCGCCCCCCTCGGTCTCGAGCCCCCGGTGGCAGGCGATCATCGTGATGATCACGCTGAACACGCCCGCCTTGAAGAGCCCCGTCATGATGTCCTTCATCGTGAGAAACTCAATGGTCGTGTCGATATAAAGCCCGGCGCCGAGGCCCAGGTTGAAGACCCCGATCACGAAGCCGCCGAACATGCCGACGAGGTCGCCTAGCATGACGAGGCACGGTAGCATGATGAGCAGCGCCAGAAACCGCGGCACGACGAGGTAGCGGACCGGGTTCAGGCTGATCGTCTCGAGCGCCTCGACCTGCTCGGTCACCTTCATCGTCGAGATCTCGGCCGTGATGGCCGCGCCGACCCGGCCCGCGATCACGAGCGACGTCAGCACCGGGCCGATCTCGCGGGTCACCGACACCCCGACGAGCGCCGCCACGTAGATCGTGGCGCCCATCTTGTCGAGCTGGTAGGCCGACTGCATGGCCAGCACCATGCCGATAAAGAAGTCCACGAACAAGACAATGAGGATCGAGTCAATACCCGCGAACACCGTCTGCGCGAACAGGCTTTTGCGGGAGACCGGCTTGCGGCGGAACGGGCCCGCCACGGTCCAATAGAGCGTCTGCGCAAAAAGCGAGAGCAGGCCTTTCGACTCCAGGAGAAACGCCCGGGTCGCCAGGCCCACCGTTTCCAGCAGACGGATCATCGGCTATTTCGAGGCGGCGTCGAGCGCGTCCGCCTGGGTGGCGTACACCGTGAACAGCTTGTCCAGTTTCGTGATCTCAAAGAGACTGCGGATCTTGTCGGGCATGCCCGACAGGCCGAGGCTCCCGCCGTGGACCTTCGTCTTCTTCAGGATCTCGACGAGCGTCGCGAGACCCGAGCTGTCGATGTAGCTCACGTCGGCCAGGTCCACGACGACGCGCCGCACCGTGTGCTTCTCGAATTGGCGTTTGAGATCGGGGGACGTGCTTAAGTTGATCTCCCCTTTCACGCGGAACACCGTGACGCCGTTGTGATCGGATGTCTGCACTTCCATGGGTTCTCCTTTTAGCTCAAATACTTGACCATCATGACGCGGTTGCCCTTCTCGTTGTATTCGACGCGGTCCATGAGATGGCGGATCAGGTGGACGCCGCGGCCGCTGCCTTTCAACAAATTGTCGTCCCGCGTGCAGTCGGCCAGCTTCCGCGGCGAGAAGCCGGGGCCCTCGTCCTCGACGCTGACGCGCACCTGGCGCTTGTCAAACTCGACGTCGAGCCTCACCGGCTTCGAGCGGTCGAGGCCGTTGCCGTACTTCATGGCGTTGATCAGCGCCTCCTCGAGGCAGAGCCGGATATCGTAGAGCGCCGACTCGCTCAAGCCCGCCGGCTTCAGAAAACCCAGGACGTCGGAGCTGGTCTCCTGGACCTTCGAGAGGTCACTGGACACCCGAAACTCTTTTTTCATTCCTTTTTCTTTCCGGATGGCGCCCGCCTGCGTGGCGGGCAGGTATGGGCGTCAGGGCGTGCGTCGAGGCGAGTTCCTCGAAGACACCCATCACGCGGAATTTTTCGTAGCGGTTGGCCAGCAGCGTCTCCGGCGCCGTTCCTTCGAGCGAGCGCCAGTGTTTCTGGATTGCGGCCTTCACGGCGCGGCCCGACTCTTCGGGGTCGCGGTGCGCGCCGCCGAGCGGTTCCTTCACGACCTCGTCGATGAGTTTCATCTCCAGCAGGTCTTTCGCCGTCAACCGCAGCGCCGCGGCCGCCTCGGGGGCTTTTGTGCGGTCCTTCCAGAGGATCGCGGCACAACCCTCGGGCGAGATCACCGAATAGTAGGCGTTTTCCAAAACAAGCACGCGGTCCCCGACGCCGATCCCCAAGGCCCCCCCCGATCCGCCCTCGCCGATCACGATCACGATGATCGGAACCCGGATGCGCGCCATCTCGCGGAGGTTCACGGCGATCGTGTAGGCCTGGCCGCGTTCCTCGGCGCCGATGCCCGGATAGGCGCCCGGCGTGTCGACAAACGCGACGATGGGGACGTTGAACTTCTCGGCCATCCTCATGAGCCGGAGCGCTTTGCGGTAGCCCTCGGGGTGGGCGCTGCCGAAGTTGCGCATGATGTTTTCCTTCGCGTCGCGGCCCTTCTGGTGGCCTATGATCAGAAACGGGCGGCCCTCGAGCCTCGCGAAGCCGCCGATGAGCGCCTTATCGTCGGCGAACGTCCGGTCGCCGTGGAGCTCGATGAAATCCGTGAACGCCGCGCGGATGTAATCCATCGTGTAGGGCCGCTTCGGATGGCGCGCGAGCTGGACGCGCTGCCAGGGCGTCAGGTGGAGGTAGGTCTCCTTCTTGACCTGGGCCAGGCGGTTCTCGAGCTTCTTCACCTCCGACTGGAGGTTCAGGTTGCCGTCGGTCGAGAGGCTCTTGAGCTCGGCGATTTTTTTCTCGAGCTCGAATATCGGTTTTTCAAAATCAAGGTTTGAGATCATGTCAGTCGACGATTGTGATCTCGGAGCCCGCCGGCAGGAACGCGTAAAGCTCCTCAACGTCCGCGTTCAGCATGCGGACACAGCCGGCCGTCACCTGCGCCCCGAGTTTGTCCGGTTCGGTCGTGCCGTGAATGCCGTAACCCGGCCTGTCGAAGCCGATCCAGCGCGTGCCGAGCACGTTCTCGG
>Ga0155357_118_pt1 | contig 10542 bp, 10 predicted proteins | sample RifCSPhighO2_02_FD_106325 | JGI IMG/M metagenome (GOLD analysis project Ga0155357, IMG submission 106325) | Omnitrophica bacterium RIFCSPHIGHO2_02_FULL_63_14 | reverse complement strand
GAGGCGCTGGCCGAGTCCGCCCTTCCGGATATCGGCGATTTCGCCGGGGGCGCCTATGAGCCGGCCCAGCCTGACGCGGCCCGGGCCGAGGCGGTACTAACGAGGCGCGGGACCTTGAAGCGGCCCTCGGGGGCCCAGGCGCTTGAGGTACGCAAGCGGATCACGCTCGACGAGACGCTTGAAGTGGAATACGCGTTCACGAACCCGGGGGCCCGGAAGCTCTCGTTCGTATTCGGGTGCGAGCTCAACCTGTCGATTTCCCCCTCCGAAGCCGCGCGGCGGACGGACGAACGGTTCCGGCTGGCCGACGAGTGGCGCGGACTCTCGCTCATCCTTTCGACCGACCGCACGTCGGTGCTGACCGCGGCGCCGATCGAATCGGTTTCGGAATCCGACACGGGGCTCGGCCGTGTCTACCAGCAGACGGCCCTCCTTCTGCAGGTCCCGGTCGAGCTCGAGCCCGGCCGGACGCGCCCCTACCGGGTCGCGCTCGCGGTGAGCCATGCGGATTAAAAAAAAACTCACGATCCTGAACCCCCAGGGGCTCCATGCCCGGCCCGCGTCGATATTCGTGAAGATCGCCAACCAGTTTCAGTCGGACGTGACCCTGAAGAAGGGCACTGAAAAGGTGAACGGCAAATCGATCATGGGCATCCTCATGCTGGCCGCCAGCCAGGGCAGCGTCGTGGACATCGAGCTGAACGGCCCGGACGCCGAGGAGGCGATGGGCCGGCTCGAGGCGTTTTTGACGAGCGAAAAGGAACCCGATACGGAGCCGCTCAAATGAAAATCCTCCGAGGTATTTCTGCGTCGCCGGGCATCATCATCGGGCGGGCATTCCTGCTCGACAGCGAGGAGCTGTCGATCGCCCGCAAGGAGATCAAAGAGAGCGCCATCCCCAAGGAGATCGCGCGCTTCGAGGAGGCGCTGACCCAGACGCGCGCCGAGATCCTGCGCATCCGGGACAAGATCTCCAAGGAGATCGGCCAGGAGCACGCCGAGATCTTCAACGCGCACCTCTTGGTCATCGAGGACCGGGCCCTCATCGAGGAGGTCATCGGCCGCGTCAAGAAGGACAAACTCACCTGCGACTACGTGTTCTCGCAGGTGCTGAAGAAATACATCCAGTCTTTTCTCAAGATCGACGACGAGTACCTGCGCGAGCGCGTCTCCGACATCAGCGACGTCGGCAAGCGCGTCATCCGCAACCTGATCGGCTCGCACGGCGCGTCGCTCTCCGACATCAAGGAGAAGGTGATCGTGATCGCCTACGACCTGTCGCCCTCCGACACGGCGGTCATGCACCGCAAGAACGTCATCGGGTTCGCCACCGACATCGGCGGCCGGACGAGCCACACGGCGATCATGGCCAAATCGCTCGAGATCCCGGCCGTCGTCGGCCTGGAGTCCGTGACGCGCGAGGTCAAGGACGGCGACATCGTGATCCTCGACGGCGGGCAGGGTCTGGTGCTCGTCAGCCCCGCCCCGGCCGACATCCAGAAGTACCGCGCCGAGCATGCCCGCTACGCCGAGATCGGGCGGGGCCTGAGAAAGCTCAAGGACCTGCCGTGCGTCACCTCGGACGGGCGGCGCATCGAGTTGGCCGCCAACATCGAACTGCCCGAGGAGACGGCATCGGTCCTCGCCCACGGCGCCGACGGCATCGGACTGTACCGCACCGAATTTCTCTACATGAACCGCGCCGACCTCCCCACGGAGGACGAGCAGTACCACGCCTACCGCCGGGTCGTGAAGGAGCTCTCGCCGAAGCCGGTGATCATCCGCACGTTTGACCTCGGCGGCGACAAGTTCCTGTCGCACCTCGAGATGCCGCGCGAGATGAACCCGTTCCTCGGCTGGCGCGCGATCCGTTTTTGCCTGGCGCGCCCCGACATCTTCAAGGTCCAGCTGCGGGCGATCCTGCGCGCCGGCGTGCACGGCAGGCTGCGGATGATGTACCCGATGATCTCGGGCGTCGAGGAACTGAAGAAGGCCAACCGCATTCTCGAGGAATGCCGCCAGGAGCTCAAATCCAAGCGCGTGCCGTTCGACGACGCGATGGAGGTGGGCGCGATGATCGAGATACCGTCGGCGGCGATGACCTGCGACATCCTGGCGCCCGAGGTGAATTTCTTCAGCATCGGCACGAACGACCTCATCCAATACGCGCTGGCCGTCGACCGCATCAACGAGAAGATCGCCTACCTGTACGAGCCGGCCCACCCGGCCGTGCTGCGGCTCATCAAGGGCATCATCGAAGCGGGCCACCAGAAGAACATCTGGGTCGGCATGTGCGGGGAGATGAGCGGAGATGCCGTGCTCACGCCGCTTTTGGTCGGCATGGGCCTCGACGAGATCTCGACCTCGCCGGTCATGCTGCCCGAGATCAAGAATGTCGTGCGCTCGATGAGCTACGAGGAATGCAAACAGATCGCCCGGAAGGCCCTCACGCTGCCCAACGGCGCCGAGGTCCGCCAGTTCCTGAAGAAAAAAACATGCGAGCGGTGATCCTGGCCGCCGGTTACGCGACCCGCCTCTACCCGCTCACGAAGGACACGCCCAAGTGCCTGCTCGAGGTGGGCGGGCGCTCGATCCTTGACCGGATCGTCGACAAGGTCACCGCACTCGGCGGCGCGGAGGAGATCGTGATCGTTACGAACGCGAAATTTTACGGGAAATTAAAGGAATGGGTCGCTAAACAGGGGACAGACCTTGACTCAGGGTCTGACCCTGGGTCAAGGTCTGTCCCCATAACCGTATTAAACGACGGCACGACGTCGAACGAGAACCGCCTCGGCGCCATCGGCGACCTGCAGTTCGCCATCGACAAACGACGCATCACGGGCGAGCTTCTGCTTCTGGCCAGCGACAATCTGTTCGACCAGGGCCTCGCCGGGTTCGTGGCGTTCGCCCGCTCGAAGCAAAGCGCGGTGTGCATGGCGCTCCACGACATCGGCGACCCGAAACTCGCGGCCGGCAAGTACGGCGTGATCGAGATCCACCCGTCGGGCGAGGTGTTCCGGATGGAGGAGAAGCCGATGGAGCCCAGGGCCGGCACGATCGGCATGGGCGTTTATTATTTTCCGAAGACGGCGCTGCCCCTCGTGAAGCGCTACCTCTCGAGCGGCAAGGCCGGCGACGCGCCGGGCTTTTTTATGAAGTGGCTTGTCGGCAAGACGGATCTTTTCGGTTATCCGCTCAAAGGCATGTGGTATGATATCGGCGATTTAAACGCGCTCGAAGAAGCGAGAAAGAGGATATAACGGGAAAATGAAACCCAAATCTTATTTTTTCACGTCTGAAAGCATCACTGAAGGCCATCCGGACAAGGTGGCCGACCAGATCTCCGACGCGATCCTCGATTCGATCCTCGACAAGGACCCGAACGGCCGCGTCGCCTGTGAGACGCTCGTGACGACGGGCCTGGCCTTCGTGGCCGGCGAGATCACGACGTCGAGCTACGTCGAGATACCGAAGATCGTGCGCGAGACCGTGCGCGGGATCGGCTATGACAACCCGCTGTACGGCTTCGACTGGAAGACCTGCGCGGTCATCACGGCGATCCAGGAGCAGTCGCCCGACATCGCGCTGGGCGTGGACACCGGCGGCGCGGGGGACCAGGGCATGATGTTCGGCTACGCGACGAACGAAACGCCCGAGTACATGCCGCTGACCATATCGCTGGCCCACAAGCTGACCCGCCGCACGGCGGAGCTTCGTAAGTCCAGGAAACTGCCGTACTTGAGGCCCGACGGCAAATCGCAGGTCACCGTCGAGTACCACGACGGCAAGCCGATCCGCGTGGACACCGTGGTCGTCAGCGTCCATCACGACAAGGCCGCGAAGACGAAGCAGATCGCCGACGACATCCGCAAGCTCGTGATCAGGCACGTCATTCCCGCGCGGTATCTCGACAAGCGGACCAAATATTACATCAACCCGACGGGCCGCTTCGAGGTCGGCGGGCCGCAGGCCGACACCGGCGTCACGGGGCGCAAGATCATCGCCGACACCTACGGCGGCGTGGGCTCGCACGGCGGGGGCGCTTTTTCGGGGAAGGACCCCACGAAGGTGGACCGTTCGGCGTCCTACATGGCGCGGTACATCGCCAAGAACGTCGTGGCGGCGGGCCTCGCGCCCAAATGCGAGATCCAGCTGGCGTACGCGATCGGCGTGGCCGAGCCCGTCTCCATCATGATCAATACGTTCGAGACGGGGCGCCTGTCCAACGAGGAAATCAAAAAGCTCGTTCTCCGACATTTCGACATGACGCCGGCCGGCATCATCCGGACGCTGAATCTCCGCCGTCCGATCTACAAGGCGACGGCCGCCTACGGCCACTTCGGCCGCATCAACGAAGGCTTCAGCTGGGAAGAACTCGACAAGGTCCCGGTCCTCAAGAAGGCGCTTTAATGGCGAAGGCCCAGTCCGATATCCGGGACCCGCGCCTCGCCGGCAAGGGCCGCGCGCGCATCGAATGGGCCGGCTCCCAAATGCCGGTGCTCGGGCTCATCGGGCGGCGCTTCCGGAAGGAAAGGCCCCTTGAGGGCATGCGCGTGGCCGCGTGCCTGCACGTCACCTGCGAGACCGCGAACCTCCTCTTGGCGCTCAGGGCCGGCGGCGCGGACACCGTGCTCACGGCCTCGAACCCGCTCTCCACGCAGGACGACGTGGCGGCGTCTCTGGTGAAGCACCACGGCATCTCCGTTTTCGCCGTGAAGGGCGAGGACACGCGGCGCTACCACGCGCACATCCGCGCCGCGCTCGCTCACAACCCCCACATCACGATGGATGACGGCGCCGACGTCGTGGCCGCCATCCACAAGAATCCCGACCGGTACCGGAAGGGTATCATCGGCGGGACCGAGGAGACGACGACCGGCGTGATCCGTCTGCGCTCGCTCGAGGCCCAGCGGAAGCTCTTGTACCCGATCGTGGCCGTGAACGACGCGAACACGAAGCATTTCTTCGACAACCGCTACGGAACGGGCCAGTCCACGATGGACGGCATCATCCGCGCGACGAACCTCTTGATCGCCGGCTCGACGGTCGTGGTCTGCGGTTACGGGTGGTGCGGGCGCGGCGTGGCCGCCAAGGCCCAGGGCCTGGGCGCAAAGGTGGTCGTTGTGGAGGTGGACCCGCTAAAGGCCCTCGAGGCCGTCATGGACGGCTATGAGGTCCTGCCGATCGCCGAGGCCGCGGGGAAGGGCGACGTGTTCGTCACTGTGACCGGCAACATCTCGGTGATCCGCGGGGAGCATTTCCGGAAGATGAAGGACGGGGCGGTCGTCTGCAACTCGGGCCATTTCGATGTCGAGATCGACATCCAGGGCCTCAAGCGGATCGCGAAAAAGACCCGCCCTTTAAGGGAGAACGTCGAGGAATACACGCTGAACAGCGGCCGGAGGATCTATCTATTGGCGCAGGGGCGCCTCGTGAACTTAAGCGCGGCCGAGGGCCACCCGGCCATGGTCATGGATATGAGCTTCGCCAACCAGGCGCTGTCCGCCGAATGGATCGTCCGGCACCACGGCTCGCTGGAAAACAAGGTCTACCCCGTCCCCTCCGAAATCGACGCCCAGATCGCGCGCTTGAAACTCAAGAGCATGGGCGTGGCGATCGACCGTCTGACGCCCGAGCAGGAGAAGTATCTTGCCGCCTGGGAGGCGGGGACTTAAAGTTTTATTTCTGTTCGAGCTTGGCCAGGATGCCGGCGACCATCGCGGCAATGCCCACGATGACGACATTGATGGCCTGGAACTGACCGAGGACCGTCCCCGGTCCCTTAAATCTTCCGGCAATACCCAGCAACACCACCAACACACCGACGATCCCGAGGATCTTTGCAAGCAAGGTCATGAGGGCTCCTTATGTTATGTAGGCCATACTGCGATGTAGGCTATATTGCAACGTTTAACAAAATTTGTCAATATGCATCATGCGTTGACAAAGACCGCAACCCTCTGCTATCCTTCGTGTTACATGGAGACGATCCTCGATGCGGTCGTCTGCCCCTCCAAGGACCAGGTTTCCTGCGATCTTGAGGGCGAGGCGGCCATTCTGAATCTCAAGGCCGGTCTGTATTACGGGCTCGACGCTGTGGGCGCTTCAGCGTGGCGTCTTGCCCGGAAAAAACTCTCCATCCGTCAGGTCCGCGACGCTCTTTTGGAAGAATACGAGGTTTCTCCCCGGGTATGTGAGAAGGATCTCATCGCGCTTCTCAAGGAGTTGGAACGCCATGGTCTGGTGGAAATTTCCTAGTTTTCTCCGAACGGTTTTTGCGCTGCTGATCACCCGTCTCTCCCTTCAGCTATTTCCCTTTTCGTTCTGCGAAAAAATCGTCCGGTCCCTGCCGGCCCCGCGCGCCCCGCGGGAGCGCATCCTGTGGGCCGTTGACGCGGCCGGGCGGCGTGTGCCGGGGTGCGGCAACTGCCTCGCCAAGGCGCTGGTCACCCGGCATCTCCTCGAGCGCTCGGGCGTGGAGGCGAGTCTCCATTTCGGCGTCGAGCGCCAAGGACCGCGATTGGGCGCCCACGCCTGGGTCGAGAGCGGGGGACGGATTGTGATGGGTCAACCGGAACCGGGAAGCGTCTGGCGGCCGATGAAGGCGGCCGTCATCCTGGCCGTTTTGTCGTTCCTTTCGGCGGACCTGCCGCCGCTCGCGGCCCAGGAGATCCCCGACCAGCCCGCCGGCAGCTCGGCCGAAGTCGTGGAAAGGCAGACCCGGACAGACCTCGAGGAGCTTCTCAAAGCGCCCGCGCCCGTCTTCAAACTCTCGCTCGAGGAAGAAGAGGCCGCTCCGGCCGAGGAGCCGAAGGCCGCCTTCCACGTGAAGAGTATCCGGGTGGAGGGCAACACGATCATCCCCGAGGCCGATCTGCGCCGGATCGTCGGTCCTTTCGAGGAGCGCGAGCAGACGCTCGATGATCTCAACCTGCTGTGCCGCGCCCTGGAGGCCGAGTACCAACAACGGGGTTATGTCGCCATCGTCTATGTGCCTCCCCAGCGCATGGAAAAACAGGAGGCCCTGCTCAAGGTCCTGATCTCGCGGCTGGGCGAGGTCCGTGTCGAGGGAGCGCGCTATTTCCGGGAGGCGATGACGCTGGCCTACTGGCGCATCCCCAAAGAAGAATACCTGCGCGTCGAGAGGATCCGCTCGAACGTCATTCCGATGAACGACAACCCGGACCGGAGCGTGAAGGTGCTGTTAAAGTCCGGTAAAGAAAGAGGTTACACGGACGTGATCCTGCACCAGGAGGACCGCAGCCCGTTGCACGCCGGTGTTTCCGTGGACAACTATGGCACGAAACTCACCGGCAAGATCAAGACATCGGGCTGGGTCCGGCACAATAACGCCTTCGGTCACGACGATGTCTTTCTGGTGAACGCCGCGTTCGCGAACGAGGTGGAGAACATTTATCTCTACCATTTCCTGCCGCTCCCGGCCTGGGACGTGCGGCTGGCCTCGCACTACAGTTACGCCCGTGTCACCCCCAGAAAGGAGTTCGAGCAGTTCGACCTGTACGGCGTCGCGCAGGACTACGGGATGGAACTGCGCCGGTGGCTGTTCCGCGAAGAACGGGCCTCGCTCGAGGGTTTTGTCAGCTTCACGTTCAACGAGAAACGCACCCGCGCCCAGGGCGCGGTGATCGCCAGGGACCGCCTCCGGATGCCGTCCCTCGGGGTGGACTACCAATCCGCGGACGCGGGAGGCATCTGGCAGTCCCGGGCCAGCTTCAAAACCGGCGTGCCCTTCCATGACGAGAACAGCGCGCTCACGAGCCGCCAGTCCGGCTCTTCCTTCGTCAAACTCAATGCCCAGGCCAAACGCATCCAGGTCCTGCCGGGCAACGCGCGCGGCGTGCTCAACGTGGAAGGTCAATGGACGCCGGATAACCTGGCCCCGCAGGAGGAGTTTTTCCTCGGCGGGCCGGATACAATCCGGGGCTACCCGGTGAGCGATTACGGCGGCGACTATGGTTATCTGATCAACCTCGAGTACTGGTTCCAAGCCACCAAAAAGCTCGACGCCGGCCTCTTCGCGGATTATGGCTACGGCCGGCTTGTCAACTCCCTGTCCGCCGAGCACGTCACCAGAAACCTTTTCTCCCCCGGCATCGCGTTCACTTACCGCTTTGACGATAATCTCCAGGCCAGTCTTAGCTGGGGGTTTCCGCTGGCCGAATCGCCTCTTACCGAGTCCGGATCCTCCCAAACCTACCTTAAGGTCCAACGCAGCTTCTAGTTAGTTCGTAAGTCCTTTATTCCCAATAAGCTATACTTCATAAAATATTTGTAAAACACGGTCCCATCATGCATACTTTCAGTAGGTACAAACGCATAGTTTTAATTAGATTCACATGTATGTTAATTAAAGATTATGAGAGTAATAAAAAGATGATAAAGAAGCGTGGAAAAAACGGCGTTGTCTTCCTGATCCTGGCGTTCCTGACGGCCTATCCGTTGACGCCGGCGATAGCCCTGCCTCAAGGCGAGGAAGTGGTCTCGGGCACCGCGTCCTTCGAGGTGGTGGACGGCTCCACGCTCACCATCACCGCCTCCGACCAGTCGATCATCCAGTACGACTCCTTTTCCGTCGCCGCGAACGAGACAGTCAATTTCATCCTGCCGTCCACCGACGCCATGGCGCTTAACCGCGTGGTCGGCAGCTCCAGCACCCAGATCCTCGGGAACCTCTACGCCAACGGCAACCTGGTCCTGGTCAACCAGAACGGCATCTACTTCGGGCCCTCCGCCCAAGTGGACGTGGGCTCTCTCATCGCCTCCACCCACAACATTACGGACGCCAACTTCTTGAGCGGCCAGTACATCTTCGCCGGTACGGATAACAATGCCAACGCCTTCATCTTCAACGAGGGCACGATAAGGGCGGCTGATGGGGGGTATGTCATCCTGGCCGCTGACGCGGTGAGGAACACCGGTGTCATCGAAGCCCCGCTGGGTACCGTTTCCTTAGCTGCCGGCACCCAGGTCACCGTCGCCCTCTACGCCGACGGCCTGGTTTCTGTAGCCATTGACCAGGCCACGGCCCATACGATCCTCGACAGTGAAGGCAACCCCCTCACCACCCAGCTTGAGAACCAGGGCACCCTCCAGGGGGCCACGGTCAAACTCAACGCCCGGAGTGCCTCCGAGGTGTTTCAAAGCTCTATTAACCAAGAAGGCGTCATCCGGGCCACGGACGTCCGGGTGGGCCAGGACGGGGTGGTGGAGATCACCGCCAGCGGGCTCATCCAATTGTCCGGTGAAATAACGGCCAAACGCATCAGTATTCATTCGGACACGGACGTCGAGATGGAAGGCGTCTATGACAACCTAGAGACCGGCAGCACCACCGTGGAGGCACAGAATGAAGTGCGTCTGACCGGGGATCTCACGGTCAGGGGTGACCTCATCATCCGGGAAGGGACCACCTTCAAGGCCCAGGATGCCACCCTTACTATCTCAAAAGACTGGGTAAACCAAGGGGTCTTTCAAGCGGATAGCTCACTGGTACAGTTCGTAGGACCCCAAGTGTCCACTATCTACGGTGACAATACGTTTAACGACCTGACGGTTATTGAACCCGGTAAGACCGTCAACATGGAAGCCGGACGAACCCAGGAGATTGTCGGTGTGTTAACCCTCCGAGGCTCCAGCGGGAACCTTTTGAATATCCAGTCTACTAATTCATCCATCCCTGCCAGTATCAATATTCTTGGGACGTACTCTATCGACTTTATTAACTTACAAAACATGATCAATGTGCTCAACCATGGTCCTCCGGTGTATGTCTCTCACTCAAATTTCCTCTCCACGGAAGGATTTTCCATCCTTCTGACCGGGCCCACTCTAGGCCCGATCTATATTTATGGCGATAACACCTTCGTTAATGTCGAAATCACCTCTCCCGACCAGGAAGTTTACTTCGAGGCCGGTTCCACCACCACGATAACCGGCGATTTGCACGTTCAAGGCGGGGCCGACCTTCCTTATAATGAACAGCACGTCAAGTTCCGTTCGACCGTTGACGGCAGCCGCTACTATCTGAATCTCGAATCTGCTAACTCCGAAATCGATAAACTGAATATTAAAGACGCCTACTCCATCGCGGCTCTCTTCATCCCGCACGGCGTCAATGGCGGGAATAACGTCAATATCACCATTGACCCCCTATGGGATGGCGATAGCGACGCGGATGGCGACGGTGTCAACTGGTCGGACCAGTACAATTGGCAGGGCGATGCGCTTCCAACGGGTACGGACCCCGTGAGTTTTGACAACACCGATACGGGCAACATCACTGTTGATAACGTGGGGAGCTGGTCGGGAGGTGATTTCACGATATCCTCCGGCTACACGGGGACCATCACGTTGAATGTGAGCATCACCGTGGGGGCTTTGTCGGTGAGCGACGGCATACTCGCGCTGGGTACGTACAACATCACCAACGCCAATACGGTCACGCTGTTGGGTGGCCAGATCACCAGCTCGAGCGGCACTGTGACAAGCAACAACACGTATGATCTCCAGAGCGGCACG
>Ga0155357_121_pt1 | contig 10584 bp, 13 predicted proteins | sample RifCSPhighO2_02_FD_106325 | JGI IMG/M metagenome (GOLD analysis project Ga0155357, IMG submission 106325) | Omnitrophica bacterium RIFCSPHIGHO2_02_FULL_63_14 | reverse complement strand
GTCGTGAACGGTCAAGCCGCCGCTTATTCGGGCGGCGGCAATCCGCTGTTGTGGCAGCATCTGTTCTGGTTTCTCGGCCACCCCGAGGTCTACGTGCTGATCCTGCCGGCCATGGGCATCGTGGCCGAGATCATCACCTGCAACACGCGGAAGCCCCTTTACGGCTACAAGCCCATGGTCTACTCGGCGCTCTTTCTCGGCTTCATGTCGTTCATCGTGTGGGCGCACCACATGTTCCTCACGGGCATGAGCACCAAGATGGGGGAATTCTTCCAGATCACGACGATGATCATCTCGATCCCGTCGGTCGTCATCCTCACGACGATGATCCTCACGCTGTGGGGCGGCTCGATCCGCTTCACGGTGCCGATGCTCTTCGCGCTCGCATTCCTGCCGATGTTCGGCATCGGCGGCCTCACGGGCCTGCCGCTCGGGATGGCCTCGGCGGACATCCACCTGCACGACACCTACTACGTGATCGGCCATTTCCATTACGTCGTCGCCCCCGGCACAATCTTCGCGCTGTTTGCCGGCATCTATCACTGGTTCCCGAAGGTGACGGGCCGCCGGATGTCCGATTGGCTGGGCAAACTGCATTTCTGGCCATCGCTTATTTTCATCAATGGCATCTTCCTACCGATGTTCTCGATGGGCCTGGCCGGCGTGAACCGCCGGCTCTACGACCCGACCCAGTACGCGCACGCGCTGCCGACACAGCCGCTGAACGTGGTGATCTCCTGGTCGGCGTGGCTCCTGGCCCTGGCGCAGATCCCGTTCATGATCAATTTCTTCTGGAGCCTGTTCTTCGGGAAGAAGACGGACATAAACCCCTGGCAGTGCACGACGCTCGAATGGACCGCGCCGTCTCCGCCGCCGCATGGTAATTTCGCGCAAGCCCCGGTCGTTTACCGCGGGCCTTATGAGTACCACGCGCCGGGCCAGAAGAGCGATTTCTGGCCGCAGTCGCAGCCATGATCCGGCATATCTCCAAGCCCCACCCGGTCACGGGCGTGACGAACTCCAAACTCGGCATCTGGTGCTTTCTCGCCTCGGAGATCATGCTCTTCGGCGGCCTGTTCTCGGCGTACGTATTGCTCCGCATGAGCGCCGAGGTCTGGCCCGAGGGATCGACGATCCTCAACGTGCCGCTGGCGACGTTGAACACGCTCGTGCTGATTGTCTCGAGCGTAACGATGGTGATGGCGTGGGCGTCGCTTCAGCTGAAAAGCCTTCCGCGTTACCGTCTGTTCATGGGTGCGACGATCCTGCTCGGGGCGGCGTTCCTCCTCATCAAGGGATTCGAGTACGGCCACAAGTTCGAGCACCATCATTTCCCGGCCACGAGCACTTTTTACGCGATCTACTTCACGCTTACGGGCCTGCATGGTCTGCACGTGCTGGCGGGCATCCTCGTGAACCTTTATTTCCTGGGTCCCGGCGCGCGCCTATGGAGGAGAGACCCGGAGCAGTTCGCCGGGCGCATCGAGGCGGCGGGCCTCTACTGGCACTTTGTGGACCTGGTGTGGATCTTTCTCTTTCCCGTACTATACTTGTTATAGATGCCCCCTTGCTGACGCCTGAAGAAGTCAAACGCCATACGGCCGTTTATATCCGCGTGTTCGCGGTGCTGGCGATCCTCACGATGCTGACCGTGGGGGTCTCTTACCTGCGGCTGCCGGTCGTGATCGCGATTGTGGTTGCGCTGGCGATCGCGACGCTGAAGGCGTCGCTCGTGGCGAGCTTCTTCATGCACCTCGCGCATGAGAAGAAGGTCATTTTCTGGGTGCTGGGGCTCGCGTTCTTCTTGTTTCTTGCGCTCCTTTTTGTGATCGCTCACTTAAGGGCCTGATATGTCGCTGAAGATGATCCATGTGCTCGTGATCTTCCTGTCGGCCGCGCTGGCGGCCGGATTTGGGAAATGGGCGCTCACGCGCTACTTTTACCTCGGCGTCCCGTCGCTCGCGCTCGCGGCTGCGCTGGCCGTCTATCTCGTTTGGTTCATCCGCAAGATTTTATGATCTTCGCCTGCTGGGTCTGCGGGGGAAACGCTTCTTCGCCGCTCACGAAGGCCGCCTGGGGCGGCATGTGGCTTCTCTTCGGCATTGTCATGATGGTGCTCGGTGGCATCCTCGCCACGGGCATCAGTTGGGCGCTGCGCGCCCGTCGCCTGCGCCGCCCGCTTTAATCTCACATGGTCCTTTCCATCGTCAAGATCGGCCACCCGGTCCTGCGCCGGATCTGTCCGCTCGTCAAGAAAGGCTCGCTCCGGAGCCCCGGTCTTCATCAGCTGATCGGGCGCATGGTCGCGACCATGCGCAAGGCCGACGGCGTGGGGCTGGCGGCCAACCAGGTCGCCGCGCCCATCAAGCTCGTCGTGCTCGAGTGCGCCTCGAACAGGCGCTACCCGGGCCGCGACGATTTCCCGCTCGAGGTCCTGATCAACCCGCGGATCCTCAAATACTCGAAAGACACGGTCAGGGATTGGGAGGGGTGCCTGTCGATCCCCGGCTACCGCGGCATCGTGGCGCGTTCGCGCCAGGTGACGTATTCGGCCATCACCCCCGAAGGAAAAAAGATCATGCGGACCGTTTCCGGTTTTTGCGCGCGCGTCATCCAGCACGAGGTCGACCACGTGAACGGCCTTGTTTACATGGACCGTATGAAAGACCTGCGCCACTGGGTCCATCTGGATAATCTCGAACCCAAATCCGTTCGTCTCGTCGAACAGTAACAACATCTTTCCGGCTCCGCCTGGCCTGGAGTTGTAACGGCACTCGCACCTGGTGAGCTCGCTTGGTTGCTTCGCGGTGAGTCGTCTTGTGCCTCCGCGCACGCGGCGTTGCCGTAAGCGCGGGGAGCCTCGGCAAAATTTCAGATTCGGGCTAATGCGGCTGTCGGAGGCCCTCAGCTGAAATTTCGCCGTTTCCCCGGCGCGCTTGACGACAACGCCGGAGGCGCGCGATGTCGGCCCAAGGCGACGTCACCGCTGGCAACCCCCGCGCATCACCCGTCGCTCGTGTCCGTTCAGCCGATCCCATGGGGCATTGTCCTTAGCTTAGGGACGACGGACACGGCTGAACGGGTGACGCGGAGGGGGGCCCCTGACGGACGCGCCGAACGCCAGTTACGGCAGCGTCCGGCGGGGTCCGCAGCGGCAGGACCCGTTACAGACGTGCCGGCGTCCCTCTTCCACAGAGCAAGAGCCGATGGACGGAGCGAGGAAACAATGCCGGGGGCCGTGAAAGTGGTCGATGCTTGGCGACGGGGAACGGGTGTGATAAAGTAACTCGACATGCCAGTTTCGAAGTCGGTTTCCAGCACGGATATCCGCGAGGCGCTCGAGCGCGTGCGGTCGCGGATCGAGGCGGCGGCCGTCCGCAGCGGCCGTGCGGCGGCCGAGATCATCCTCGTGGCCGTCACGAAGGGCGCCAGGCCCGAGGCCGTCCGCGCGGCGCAGGAGGCGGGGCTGACCGTTTTCGGCGAGAACCGCGTCCAGGAGGCCCAGGAGAAAATCGCGGCCGCGGGCCCCGGGTGCGAGTGGCATCTCGTCGGCCACCTCCAGTCCAACAAGACGCCGGCCGCCGTGACCCTTTTTCAGCTCATCCATTCGGTCGACTCCGTCCGGCTGGCTCAAAAGATCGACCAGGAGGCGCTCGCCCAAGGCCGGGTGATGCCGGTGCTCCTTGAGATCAACATCTCGGGCGAGGAACAAAAATACGGTTTCGCCCCCGAGGAGATCTATTCGGCGATCGATGCCGTCAAGGAACTGCCCAACCTGAAGGTGCTGGGGCTCATGGGCATCGCCCCGAACACGGCCGACCCGGAGCCGCGGCGGCAGGCGTTCCGGAAGCTGAAGGGCCTGTTCACCGTCTGCAAAGGGATGATTCCGATGAAGGCGCTTTCCATGGGCATGAGCGACGATTTTGAGATCGCGATCGAGGAAGGCGCGACGATGGTCCGCCTCGGCCGCGCCATTTTCACATGACCAAAGAAAAATCAGCCCTAACGGGCCTCAAGATAGGCGTCATCGGCTGCGGCAACATGGGTAAGGCGCTCGTGCGTGGCCTTGTTGAACGCTCGGTGTACCCGCAGAACGTGAGCGTCTATGATGTGGACCGCCAAAAGGTCCGGGAACTCCGGAAGGACACGGCCGTGCGTGAGGCGAAATCGGCGCGGGCCTGTGTCTCGCTCGCCGATGTGGTCGTGCTGGCCGTCAAACCCGACGTGATTCCGGACTCGGCCGCGGAGATCGCCGGCGCCATCGGACGCGATACGCTGGTGGTGTCGATCGCCGCCGGTGTGCCGATCGCCCGGATCGAGAAGGCGTTCGGCAAGCCGGCCGCGATCGTCCGCGCGATGCCGAACATGCCGGCCTTGAGCGGCGCGGGCATGTCCGCGTTCAGCCCCGGCCGGCACGCGCAAGGCGCCCGCCACCGGCGGATCGCCGAGGCCCTGCTGGGTGCCATCGGCGAGACCGAGCAGGTGCCCGAGAAGTGGCTGGACCTCGTCACGGCCGTGAGCGGTTCGGGCCCCGCGTATTTCTTCCTTTTGGCCGAGAAGCTGATCGAGGCGGCGAACGGCCTCGGCATGAAGGTGGACACCGCGAAGAAGCTCGTCTACCAGACCGCCCTCGGCAGCGCGAAGGTCATGATCGAGACCGGCCAAGACCCGGAGGACCTGATCGCGCGGGTGGCCTCCAAGGGCGGAACGACCGAGGCCGCGTTGAAGGCGTTCCAGAAAAAAGGGTTCGGAAAAATCGTTCACGACGCGGTCCGCGCGGCCCACCGCCGGGCGCGTGAAATCTCGGGCGGAGGGAAATAGCCCATGTTCGTGGCGTCCAATTTTCTGCAGGCGACGGCCGGTGTGCTCGAGCTGGCGATCAGCGCGCTGTGGTGGCTCATCCTGATCCGCGCTCTCTTGAGCTGGGTCAACCCCGACCCGTACAACCCGATCGTCCGTTTCATCGAGAGCGTGACCGAGCCGCTGTTGGCGCCGTTCCGCCGGCTCATACCGGCCTACAAGGTCGGCATCGACCTCTCGCCGGTCTTTGCGCTGCTGTTGTTGTATTTCCTGAAGATATTCCTTGTCCGGACGCTTCTCGGCATCGCCTACCGGATCGGCTGAAACCCGCCCGTCGCCATGGATTACAAAGAAACCCTAAACCTCCCCTCCACTCCATTTCCGATGAAGGCCGAGCTCCCCCGGCGCGAGCCGGAACTGCTCGAGCGCTGGAAGCGGGAGGACCTTTACGGAAAGATCCGCGCGGCGTCGGCTGGCCGGAAAAGGTTCGTGCTCCACGACGGCCCGCCCTACGCGAACGGCGACATCCACATGGGGCACGCGCTGAACAAGATCCTGAAAGACATCGTCGTGAAGTACAAGACGATGCGCGGTTTCGACGCGCCTTACCGGCCGGGCTGGGACTGTCACGGCCTGCCCGTCGAGCACCAGTTGTTCCAGTCGCTCAAGATCGCCAAGCATGAGATCGCCGCGCCGGCCTTCCGTAAAAAGGCCCATGCGTACGCGATGCAATTCGTCGAGAAACAGCGCGAGCAGTTCAAGCGGCTCGGCGTGTTCGGCGACTGGGAACGGCCCTACCTGACGCTCGACCCGGCGTTCGAGGCGGGCGTGATCGACGCGTTCGCGGATCTCACCGAGAAGGGCTTCATCTACCAGAGCCCGAAGCCCGTGCACTGGTGCGCGAGCTGTGAGACCGCGCTCGCCGAGGCCGAGCTCGAATACGACGAAAACCACGTCTCGCCCTCTGTCTACGTGAAGTTTCCGGTTGAGGGATCCGACGCCGCCTTCGCCGTGTGGACCACGACGCCCTGGACGCTCGTGGCGAACGTCGCCGTCGCGGTCCATCCGGACGCGGTCTACGCGTTCGTGAAGACACCCGTTCACGGCACACTGATCGTGGTCGAGGACCTCGTGGGCGCCCTTGCCGAGGTCCTGAAATGGGGGCCGCACGGGATCACGCAAAAGAAACGGGGATCCGAGCTCACGGGCCTCCTGGCGCGGCACCCGTTCCTCGACCGCCCGTCGAGGGTCGTGACCGCCGATTACGTGTCACGCACAGACGGCACCGGCTGTGTGCACACCGCGCCCGGCCACGGCGCCGAGGATTACCGCACGGGGCTCCAGCACAAACTCCCGACCATCATGCCCGTGGACGAGAAGGGCCGGTTCACGGAGGAAGCCGGGGACCTCGAGGGGACGCCGGTCTGGAAGGCCAATGACGCCATCGTCCGGAAGATGGAATCCCTCGGGCACCTGATGCTCTCGGGCAAGATCACACATTCCTATCCGAATTGCTGGCGTTGCAAACACCCGGTCATCACGCGCGCGACGCGGCAATGGTTCATGAACGTGGACAAGGACGGCTTCCGGCAGAAGGCGCTGGCCGCCATTCGCGAAGTGAAGTGGCATCCCGCCTCGGGGCAGAACCGCATCTCGGGCATGGTGGAGACCCGGCCCGACTGGTGCCTGTCCCGCCAGCGTTACTGGGGCATCCCCGTGCCGGTGTTCACCTGCGCGGGCTGCGGCGAGCCGGTCCTCGACGCTGCCCTCATGCGCCGGGTGGCGACCGAGTTCCGCCGGTCGGGCTCGGACGCGTGGTTCGAAAAGTCCGCGGCCGAGCTCTCGGGCGGGTCCGCCTGCCCGAAATGCGGCGGCAAGGACCTGAAGAAGGGCCAGGACATCCTCGACGTCTGGTTTGAATCGGGCGCGAGCCACGTGTGCGTGCTCGAGGGCAACGATGAGCTTGGGTTCCCGGCGGACCTGTATCTCGAGGGCAGCGATCAGCACCGTGGCTGGTTTCAGAGCTCGCTGTTGGTCTCCTGTGGGATCTCGGGCCGGCCGCCGTACCGGGGGGTGCTCACGCACGGGTTCATCGTCGACGGCGAGGGCCGCAAGATGTCGAAGTCGGAAGGCAACGTCATCTCTCCGTTCGATGTGATGAAACAGTACGGCGCCGACATCCTCCGGTTGTGGGTCCTCTCAAGCGACGTCTCCGACGACGTGCGTCTCTCGGCCGACGCGCTGGTGAGGCTGTCCGAAGGCTACCGGAAGATCCGCAACACGATCCGCTACATGCTGGGGAATCTCCGGGGCCCGCGGCAGGCGGCCCCGCCGGAAGACCTGCGGGAGGCCGACCGGTGGGCGCTGTCGAAGCTCGAGGCGCTTAAATCCGAGGTCCAGGCCGCCTACGAAAACTATGAGTTCCATCGCGCCTATCACGCGGTCTACAATTTCTGTGTGTGCGAGATGTCATCGTTCTATCTCGACGTCCTCAAAGACCGGCTGTACACGGATTTGCCGGCCTCGCGATCGGGCCGGGGGTGCCGGTGGGTCCTAAGCGAGATCCTCACGACGCTTCTAAAGCTCCTGGCGCCCGTGCTGGCGTTCACCTGCGAGGAGGCCTGGGAGGCGCTGGGGGAGGAGGGCAGTATCCACCTCCAGGAATGGCCGAAGCCCCGCCCGAAGAACCGCGACGCCCGGCTCGAGGCGCGGTGGGAGCGGTTCCTCGGCGTCCGGGACCGGGTCCTGAAGGCGCTCGAGGACAAACGCGAGAAAAAAGAAATTGGTAATTCGCTGGAGGCTGATGTAGAATTGACTGTTCAAAATTCGGACGAGGCCGAATTTTTGGGAAGTTTCGGTGAAGACCTCGCCGCGCTGATGCTGGTATCGGACGCGAAAGTAACGCTCGGGGCCTCCGGGGCCGGCACTCCCGCGGTCGCGGTCCGAAAGGCTTCCGGAAAGAAATGCGAGCGCTGCTGGAACCGGCGCGCGTCCGTGGGCGCCGACGCTGTTCATCCGGGCCTGTGCAGGCGTTGTCTGGACGCAGTGAAAGAATTGGGGAAGAGATGACAAAAAGAGAAGCGAAGGATTTCAAAGAGCTGCTGCTGAAAAAGAAGGCCGCTCTCATGAAGGGCATCGAGCACATCGCCAACGATGCGCTGAAGACCTCGCAGCGCGACGCGGCCGGCGACCTGTCCGCGTACAGTCTTCACATGGCCGACATGGCGACCGACAATTACGACCGCGAATTTTCCCTCGGCCTCGCCGACAACGAGCAGAAGATCCTCAACCGCATCAACGCCGCGCTCGAAAAGATCGAGTCGGGGGCCTTCGGGCTGTGCGAGACGTGCGAAAAGAAGATCTCGAAGGTGCGCCTGAAGGCCGTCCCCTACGCGGAGCTGTGCGTGCCTTGCCAGGAAAAACAGGAAAAGAAGAAAAAATAGCCCGCTTCGGGTTTTTACTGCTCGCCCCCGCCGTATTCCTGCTCGATCTCTGTGTTAAAAATCAAATCGTCCGGCGCTACGCCGAAGGCCGCGGCACGCCCGTCTGGGAGGGCGTGTTCCATCTGACGCGCGTCGACAACACCGGCGCCGCGTTCGGGATCCTCAAGGGCCGGACCGCGTTCCTGGTCGGATTCACCGCGCTGGCGGCGCTGGCGCTGGCCGTTTTTTTTGTGCGCCATCTGGGCCTCTGGGGCGGATCTGAACGGCCGAAGGCGTATGGTCTGCGCAGGGCCGGCTGGGCGCTTCTGGCCGGGGGTGCCCTGGGCAACCTCTACGACCGCCTTGCGCGCGGCTACATCGTGGATTATCTCGACTTCCGGGTCTGGCCCGTGTTCAACCTGTCGGACGCGGCCATCTGCGTCGGCGCGGGCCTGGCCATCCTTTCCTATGTTCTCTGCCGTCATGCATCCGATCCTGTTTAAAGCGGGCCCGCTGACGCTCCACACCTACGGCCTTTTTGTGGCCCTGGGCCTGGCCACGGGCCTGTGGCTTTGGCTCGCCCGCGCGCGGCGCTACGGACTTTCCGCCGAATCCGTCTGGGACGCGGCGTTCGTGATATTTCTGGCGGGCCTTGCCGGCGCGCGTTTTCTCTACGTCTGGCAGTTCTGGCCGGCCTACCGGCTGCAGCCGGCGGAAGCGCTCTACATCCACCATGGCGGGCTTGTCTGGTACGGCGGCTTTTTCGGGGCCGCGCTCGCGGGCGTCGTGTACGCGCGCCTTCGGGGCCGCCCGCTCCTTAAGTTCTGCGATTGCTTCGCGCCGGGTATCGCGCTCGCGCACGCGGTCGGACGGATCGGCTGCTTCTTCAACGGGTGCTGTTTCGGCCGGCGCGGGATGCCCGTCCAGCTCTACGAGGCCGGCGGACTGGCCGTCATCGCCGGCGTGCTGCTCCTCCTGGAAGGCCGTTTGAAGCGGTCGGGGGATCTGTTTTTCCTCTATGTCGCGCTTTACGCCGTGCTTCGGTTCGGTCTTGAGTTTCTGCGGGGCGATCATGTCCCGATCGGAATGTTCACGCTCTCCCAATGGATCAGCCTTACGGTGCTGGTGGCGCTGCCGGCGGCCGTCCTGCTTAGGAACCGGTGGAACCCTTCCGTTTCAAGGTAGGGGCACGGCATGCCGTGCCCCTACGGCAGCGCCTGGACGTCTATCTCGTCCACGCTCTTGAGGGACGCGTGCCGCGCGGCCGCATCAAAGAGGCCCTCGACCGGGGGCTGGTGACCGTGAACGGCCGGGCCGCCAAACCGAGCGCGTGGGTGAGGGAGGGCGATGAGATCGTGGGGGAAATCCCCGACGTCCCGTCCCGCGCGCCGCGCCCCGAGGCCCTGCCGGTCCGGGTCGTGCACGAGGACGCGGACCTCCTCGTTGTGGACAAGCCGGCCGGCCAGGTCGTGCATCCGGGCGCGGGCCATTTCCGCGGCACGCTCGTGTCCGCGCTCATGGGGCGCGCCGGGACCACGCTGTCCGACCTTGGCGGGCCCGACAGGCCGGGAATCGTCCACCGGCTCGACAAGGACACGTCGGGCCTCATCCTCGTGGCCAAGAACAACCGGGCCCACCGCGCGCTCGCGGAGCAGTTCCAGACCCGCTCGCTCGCGAAGACCTATCTCGCGCTGGTGCGCGGCCGTCCCGAATTCGACCAGGGCAGTGTCGACCGTCCGCTCGGGCGCCACCCGAAGATCAAGGAAAAGATGGCCGTCTCCGACCGGGATACGGCCAGAGAGGCGCTCACACGCTACCGCGTGAAGGAGCGCTACAAATACGCCGCACTATTGGAAGTGAAACCCGTAACAGGCCGGACCCACCAGATCCGGGTCCACCTAGCCTCCATCGGACATCCCATCGTCGGAGATTTGCTGTATGCCGTCCGCCATCAAAGCGCCGGCGGACAAGGCGCTGAAGCGCCTCGCATGGGCCTGCACGCCTGGCGGATCGAGCTCGCGCATCCCAAAAGTGGTAAACTGATGAAATTCGAAGCCCCGCTGCCGGAGGATTTCCAGAAAATGATCGATGAGGCGAAAAAAGCCAAATGACCCCACCCATCTCCACCCGGCACGGCTGTAACGGCACTCGCGCCGGGCGGCTCGCATTGTCCTGCGCGCGGACGCGCGACTTTCCCCGCATCTCGCTTTCAGCCCCCAGAAGGGGGACGCCTGGCACGGCTGTAACGGGTCCTGCCGCTGCGGACCCCGTCGGACGCTGCCGTAACTGGCGTTCGGCGCGTCCGTCGGGGGCCCCCCTCCGCGTCACCCGTTCAGCCGTGTCCGGCGTCCCTATCGAGAGC
>Ga0155357_112_pt2 | contig 10791 bp, 14 predicted proteins | sample RifCSPhighO2_02_FD_106325 | JGI IMG/M metagenome (GOLD analysis project Ga0155357, IMG submission 106325) | Omnitrophica bacterium RIFCSPHIGHO2_02_FULL_63_14 | reverse complement strand
ACTACCAGCCCGAGGCGTACGTCCCGCAGACCGATACCTACATCGAGAAGGACTCCTCGGTCAACGACGACCTCGACCGGCTGCGCCTCTCGGCCACCAGCTCGCTCCTGACGCGGCGCGACACCATCATCGTCGCCACGGTCTCCTGCATCTACAGCCTCGGCGACCCGGAGGAGTACAAGGAGCAGATGGCCTGGATCGTCAAGGGCAAGCCGGCCCGGCGCGACGAGCTCCTCTCCTGGCTCATCGGCATCCACTACGCGCGCAACGACGTGGACTTCCGCCGCGGCACCTTCCGCGCCCGGGGCGAGGTCGTGGACATCTTCCCGGCCTACCTTCAGCACGCCTACCGGGTGGAGCTCTCGAACGGAAGCATCGCCCGCATCCGCGAGCTGAACCCGACGACCGGCGAGGCGGGCGCTGGCCTCGAGCAGATCGCCGTCTACCCGGCGAAGCACTTCGTGACGAACAAGGAGCGCCTCGAGCCGGCACTCGAAGCCATCCGTGCGGAGATGGTGGAGCGGGTGCGGGACTTGCAGGCGCAGGGCAAGCTCCTCGAAGCCCAGCGGCTCGAGTCGCGCACCAAGTACGACCTGGAGATGCTTAAGGAGCTGGGCTTCTGCCACGGGGTGGAGAACTACTCGCGCCCGCTCTCGGGCCGCGCCCCGGGCTCGCGGCCCCATTGCCTCATTGACTACTTCCCGAAGGACTACCTGATGGTGGTGGATGAGTCGCACGCCACCATCCCGCAGGTGCGCGGCATGTACGAGGGCGACAGAGCGCGCAAGGAAACGCTCGTGGAGTACGGCTTCCGCCTGCCCTCGGCGCTCGACAACCGGCCCCAGCGCTTCGACGAGTTCGAGTCGCTCATGAACCAGGTCGTTTTCATCTCCGCCACCCCGAGCCCGTATGAGCTGACGGCAAGCGGCGGCACCGTGGCGGAGCAGCTCATCCGTCCGACCGGCCTGGTGGATCCGGCCGTGACGATTCAGCCGACCGAGGGGCAGATCGACGACCTCATCGCGCGGGTGCGCGAGCGGGCCGCGCGCCAGGAGCGCGTCCTGGTCACCACGCTGACCAAGCGGATGGCCGAGGACCTCACCCGCTACCTTGGCGAGGCCGGCCTGCGGGTGAAGTACCTCCACTCGGACATCGACGCGATCCAGCGGGTCGAGATCCTGCGCGACCTGCGCAAGGGCGCCTTCGACTGCCTGGTGGGCATTAACCTCCTGCGCGAGGGGCTCGATCTGCCCGAGGTGTCGCTCGTGGCGGTGCTCGACGCCGACAAGGAGGGGTTCCTGCGCTCCGCCACCTCGCTCATCCAGGTGGCCGGCCGCGCCGCGCGCCACGTCAACGGGGAGGTCATCCTCTACGCGGACCGGCTGACGGGCGCCATGCGGCAGATGATCGGCGAGACCAACCGCCGCCGCACGAAACAGCTCGCGTACAACGAGCGGCACCGCATCACGCCCACGTCCATCGTGAAGGCGATCCGGGAGGGCATCGAGGTCGCCCGGCAGGCGGAGGAGTTCGTCATCCGGCAGGCCGGCGAGTCGCCCGAGGAGCACGACGTCCGCCGGGTCATCTCGGAGATCGAGGACGAGATGCTCATTTGCGCCAAGGGGCTGCGGTTCGAGCGGGCGGCCGAGCTGCGCGACGAGATTACGGGCCTGCGCGAGAAATACCGGTTGGGCGACAAGCCGCCGGCCAGCCGCCGCCCCGCGCGCTCCCATCGATGACGTCATCAGAGGCGGTTGAGCATGCCTGAACCGGAACGGAGGACGATGCCCCGCAAGCCCGGAGCGCGCTCCGCGTTCGAGCGCGACGGGGCGATGGAGCGGCGGCTCGGGAAGGCGCTCGAGGGATGGACGGTGTACGCGTTCCCCTCGGTCAGCTCCACCATGGAGCTGGCGCATGAGCTGGCCGACGACGGCGCGCCGGAACACACGCTCGTCTTCGCCCGCCGGCAGGAGCAGGGCAGGGGCCGGCTCGGGCGGACCTGGGCCTCGCCCGAGGGGGGCGCGTACTTCTCGGTCATCCTCAGGCCGAAGCGGCCGGTCAGGGAAATCTCCCAGCTATCGCTCGTGGCCGGGCTGGCCGCGGCCGAGGCGGTGAACCGGCTCACCGGGCTGTATCCGGCCATCCGGTGGCCCAACGACCTGCTGCTCGAGGGCCGGAAGCTTGCCGGCATCCTGACCGAATCTCGAAACGGCGCGGTCGTCCTTGGCATCGGCATCAACGTGACCACCGAGCCGGACGATCTCCCCGACGGCGCCGTCTCGCTCACCGCCGCTCTTGGCTCAAACTCCGAACTCCCAACTCCCCCGGCCCGACCCGGCGTGCCGGGGCGGGCGAACTCCGAACTCATCGATCAGTTGACGATCGAGGTCTGCCGCCGACTTGCCAAATGGTATGATACGTGGAGCCGGAAGGGATTTGACGAGATCCGCGCGGCCCTGCGGCCCCGGATCGGCCTGTTCGGCCAGGTGGTGCACGTCACCACCGGCTCGGACTACTTCGAAGGCACCGCCCAGGACCTGGACGAGCTCGGCCGCCTCGTCGTCCGCCTCGACTCCGGCATCCAGCGGGCGTTTGAGGTGGGAGAAGTCACGCTGCTTCGCTGATGGGTCGGACACCACGGCTCGTGAATTGGCGCCGGATTTTCTGGATCCTCATCGCGGGAGTGTTCGTCATGTCCACGACGTTCGGCTGGAATGTCTTTCAGACAGGCCCTCCTAAGCTGCCCCGCGCTCCGGACCTTGCCGAACGGTTGACAGCGCACGTCCGGATGCTGTCAGAGCGGATTGGCGTGCGTGACCTCGCGCATCTTCAAAACTTGCTCCAGGCAGAGGCGTACATCCGCGAGCAGTGGACGGCGGCTGGCTATACAGTCACCGCGCACGAGTATGCGGCGCACGGCGTTCCCTCGCGCAATCTCATCGCCGAGCGGCCTGGGCGCGATCCGGCCAAGCCTGTTGTCATCTTCAGCGCTCATTACGACTCGTGCGGGACCCCGGGAGCGGACGACAACGCAAGTGGAATAGCCGTATTGTTGGAGCTGGCCGGCCTGATCGCTGGCACCCAGCCCGGGCGCACCGTCCGGTTCATTGCGTTTGTGAACGAGGAACCGCCGCTCTTCCGCACCGCTCTGATGGGTAGCCGCGTGTATGCGCGAGCGCTCAAGCAGCAGGGCGGCCAAGTCGAGATGATGGTGTCGCTCGAGATGCTCGGCTACTATTCGAACCGCGTCTGGTCCCAACGCTATCCTCCACTCTACGGCTTGGGACGTCCCCCCCAAGGCGATTTCATCGGCTTGGTCGGCCGGCCCGGTTCCGGACCGCTCATCAAGCGCATTGCCGCCGCTTTCCGGCGAGGAACCGACTTTCCACTGCAAAGTACGACCATTCCGGAATTCGTTCCCGGCGTCACCTGGAGCGACCACTGGTCATTCTGGCAAGAGGGCTACCCGGCGGCCATGCTGACCGACACCGCCTTCCTGCGCAACCCGCATTATCATGCCTCTTCCGATACATGGGACACGCTCGACTATGTGAGAATGTCCCAGCTGCTCCCCGGGCTTCAGCATGTTGCAGAGGAGTTCGCCGAGAACTGACACAGTATGGCGGGAAGATTCCGGCGTATCATGTTCAGCATGGAGGGAAGATGAAGAACGTGGATATGAAAGTGGACCATGGAAAACTGGTCATCACGGTGGACCTGACCAAGGAGCTGGGCCCCTCCTCCTCAGGCAAGAGCGTCATCATCGCGACGACCGAGGGCAACACGGACGTCCCCGGCGCGCCCGACGTCAAGATCGGCCTCAACGTCTATCACAAGAAGGAGAGGTTGAAGTAAGCTGAACGCCGACCGATGCTTTTCAGGATTGACAGCCTGTACGCCATACTGTGCACTTTAGTGTACAGATAAGGAGGCGTGATGAGGGCCCTACCGATTACCGAGGCGCGGGAGGCGTTGACCTCCCTTCCGGATAAGCTGAACGCCACGCATGAGACGATTACGGTCACCCGGCGGGGCAAGCCTGTGCTGGCCATTCTGCCGTGGGAAGAGTACGAGGCGCTCACCGAAACGCTCGACATCATGGCCGATAAGTCTCTCATGGCCGAACTGCGGCAGAGCCTCAAGGAAGCCAAACAGGGCAAGCTGATCCCCTGGGAACGGGTGAAGCGGAAACTTGAACTGTGGCCTACCAGATTGCTTTCACCCCGACCGCCGTCAACAGGCTCGAGGCGGTCTCGGACTGGCGGGTCCGCCAGCAAATTCGGGACCGCATCGATGGCCTGGCGCATGATCCCGAAGAGCAGGGCAAGCCGATGCGGGGGGAACTTGCGGGCTTCCGAAGCTTGCGAGCCGCCGGCCAGCGCTACCGGATCATCTACTGGGTGGAACGGCACAGGGTGTTGGTGATGATTCTGGCGGTCGGCCTCCGCAAGGACGGTGACCGCAGCGACGTTTACCGGCTGGCGCAGAGGCTCCTTCGGTTGAGACTGATCTAGAGTCATGTGGCCCTGGAGGTTGGTGCCCATTCGTCCGCTCATCCTGGTTTGCCTTCTCTTCATGGGCGCTCAAGTCGGAGAAGCGGCGCTCGATGGCGCCGGAGGATTTAGGCGGGCGCTGGAGCAGAGCCGGCAGACCGGCAAGCCCGTGGCAATGTTCGTCTACACCGACTGGTGCCCCTACTGCCGGCAGTTCATCAGCAAGGTGTTGTCCTCGGGCGAGGTCCGCCAGTATCTGGCCGGCATCATCGAAGTCCGGCTCAATCCAGAGCACGGCCAAGCCGAAGAGGCCATCGCCAGACGGTACGGCGTCACCGGCTACCCGACGTATTTCATCTTCCCGCCAGGATCCGACCAGCCGCGCAGGGTCGCGGCGCATGGCGGCATGGCACCGGCACAGTTCGTGCAGGAGTGCAAAAAAGCCAGCGGCGTGCAACGACCGGCGACGGCCAAGACACCAGCAGCCCGGCGGACGCAGCCGGCGGCACGGCCCGCAACGGTTCAAGACACAGCTCTGCAGGGGGCGGGGCGGCCGGAAACGACGCAGCCGAAGAAATCCTCGCAGCCGGCACCTGCCGGGCTCGTCACCCTCCACCTGACGGATGGCCGTGCTGTAACCGGCTGGCTGATCCAGAAGACGCCGGAGGCGCTCACGCTCGCCGTCATCAACTCAGGCATCGCGGCGTTCGAGCGCGCGAGCATCACACGGATCGAGCCGGCCACCTTGGAGGAATGAGGGAACCCGCAACTTCCCCCCTGGTCACTGTGACCGCAATGCGTTCACGTGACACGCACACGTTACGCGCCTCAATGCTCCTCGCCATCGATATCGGCAACACCGCCATCCACCTTGGCCTCTTCTCCGGGCGCACGCTCAGGCAACGCTAGGCGACCAGCCTGATGGTGTGCTACAATCCTTGGCATGCGGCTCGAGTGGATGGTCCATGCGCGGCAACGGCTCGACGAGCGCGGGATCAGTGAGTCGCTCGTGCAGAAGACGGTGCGCGAACCGCAGCAAGTCATCGGCCACGGCGCCCACCGGATTTTTCAAACCCGCTTCGTCGATTCGAAACGAAAGAAAGAGTATCTCGTGCGCGTCTTTGCCGAGGTTCGGCGTGATGCCGTCGTGATCCGGTCAGTGTACCGAACGTCGAAGGTCCACAAATACTGGAGGCCGGAATGATTCAGGTCAGCTACGATCCACGAGCCGATGCCCTCTACATTCGCTTCCGTGACGCCAAGGTGGACGAGAGCGATGAGGTTAGCACCGGCGTGGTCGTAGACTATGACCGCAAGGGCAAGCCGATTGGCGTTGAGGTGCTCGATGCCTCTCGACTGTTCGGCAGCCGCCCCAACCTCCAGGTTGAGTTGGTCCCGCCGGTGACTGTGAAGCGCTAAGCCGCTTACGGTACGCCTTCCCAACAGGTGTCGCTCTGACGCCTGACCACCAATATGATACTCGCCATCGACATCGGCAACACCTCCATCCACGTCGGCCTCTTCTCGCGCGGGCGGCTCCGGCGCCGGTTCATCCTTCCGACTGCGCTGGCCCGGACGGCCGGCCCGCTGCGCCGCCGGCTGCCGCGCGCCGATGAGGCGATCATTTGCAGCGTCGTTCCCTGGGCCACGCCCAAGCTCACCACAGCACTCCGAGCGGCGGGCTGCCGGCGGGTGCGGGTGGTGGGCAGGGACCTCAAGGTGCCGCTCAAGAACCGGTACCGCTATCCGCGCCAAGTTGGCCAAGATCGCCTGGTCGGCGCCTACGCCGCCTGGCGGGAGTTCGGAAAACCGCTCGGGGCTCGGGGCTCGGGGCTCGGAAGAGATTGCATTGTCTGCGACTTCGGGACCGCCATTACCATCGATGTCGTTACCAAGGCGGGAGAGTACCTCGGGGGGGTGATCGCGCCCGGGCTGGAGATCTCTCTGGAAGCGCTGGCCAGCCGGACAGCGCTCCTGCCCAGGGTGGACCTGCGCCAGCCGGCAGAGCTGCTGGGCCGGGATACCGCCACCTCCATCCGCTCCGGGGTCGTGCTCGGCTGCGCCGCCCTGTGCGACGGCCTGACCGCCCGCCTGAAGGCCCGTCATGCCCCCCACGCGGTCGTTGTGGCCACCGGCGGGGCCGCTCCGCTCATCGCCAGGCACGCCCGTTCGATCGGCCGCCTGCGGCCAAATCTCGTCCTCGAGGGGCTCTTCCAGCTCAACCGCTCTGCCAGGTAACGTCTACCGGGGTAACGTCTACCCGGGAATACGGCTCCGGATATCCCAGATTATTTATATATCGTGAGATATAAGTAGTTTTAAGTTGAAATAACTAGAAAATAGGCCTATAATTTCCATAAATAGCCGTTTTTAAGGCTTGAAATGGCATTAGGTAAGGGTACAATACTCGTAAATCTAGCACTCAAGATGTAAGATTGCTAATCTAATAGGAGGGTACGAGATGGCGTTGAAACCGTTGGGCGACCGGATTGTCGTCAAGCAGCTCGAGGCCCAGGAGAAGACGAAGAGTGGGATCGTCGTCCCGGATAGCGCCAAGGAGAAGCCGCAGGAGGCCAAGGTCGTGGCGGTGGGCCCGGGCAAGCTCCTGGATGACGGCGCGGTGAAAGCGCTGGAGGTCAAGAACGGCGACCGGGTGCTCTACGGCAAGTACTCGGGCTCCGAGGTCACCATCGACGGCACCGACTACCTCATTCTCAAGGAAGAGGATGTGTTGGCGATTGTAGGGTGATGACGCGGATTAGAAAGGCGGATTACACGGATTAAATCCGCGGAATCCAACAAATAACGAGGAGGGATTTGGATGGCAAAGCAACTGCTATTCGATGAAGAGGCGCGCCGGAGAATGTACAGCGGCGTGCACCAGCTCGCCGCGGCGGTCAAGGTCACGCTCGGGCCGAAGGGGCGCAACGTCGTCCTCGAGAAGAAGTTCGGCTCGCCCACCATCACGAAGGACGGCGTGACCGTCGCCAAGGAGATCGACCTCGAGGACCCGTACGAGAACCTCGGGGCCCAGCTCGTGAAGGAGGTCGCCGAGAAGACCTCGGACAACGCCGGCGACGGGACGACCACCGCCACGGTGCTGGCCGACGCGATCTTCCGCGAAGGGCTCAAGAACGTGACGGCCGGCGCGAACCCGATGGCGCTCAAGCGCGGCATCGAGAAGGCGGTCGAAGCGGTCATCGAGACGCTCAAGAAGCTCTCGAAGGCCGTGAAGGACAAGAAAGAGATCGAGCAGGTCGCCACCATCGCCGCGAACTACGACAGAGAGATCGGCGAGAAGATCGCCGACGCGATGGAGAAGGTCGGCAAGGACGGGGTCATCACCGTGGAAGAGTCCAAGTCCATGCAGACCTCCCTCGACCTGGTCGAAGGGATGCAGTTCGACCAAGGGTACCTGTCCCCCTACTTCGTGTCGGACGCCGAGCGCATGGAAGCCGTGCTCGATGAACCGTACATCCTCATCTACGAGAAGAAAGTCTCCTCGATGAAGGACCTCCTGCCGCTCTTGGAGAAGGTGGCCAAGGCGGGGCGGCCCATCATCCTGCTCGCCGAGGACGTCGAGGGCGAGGCGCTCGCCACGCTCGTCGTCAACAAACTGCGCGGCACGCTCCAGTGCGCCGCGGTGAAAGCCCCGGGCTACGGCGACCGCCGCAAGGCCATGCTGGAGGACATCGCGACCCTCACCGGCGGCCGCGCGATCACCGAGGATTTGGGCATCAAGCTCGAGAACATCCAGCTCGAGGACCTGGGCCGCGCCAAGCGGGTGAAGATCGACAAGGAGAACACCACGATCATCGAGGGCGGGGGGAAGACCTCGGCCATCAACGGCCGCATTGCCCAGATCAAGAAGCAGATCGAGGACAGCGACTCGGACTACGACAAGGAGAAGCTCCAGGAGCGGCTCGCGAAGCTCTCCGGCGGGGTGGCGCAGATCAACGTGGGCGCCGCGACCGAGACGGAGATGAAGGAGAAGAAGGCCCGCGTCGAGGACGCGCTCCACGCCACGAAGGCCGCCCGCGAAGAGGGCATCGTGCCCGGCGGCGGGGTGGCCCTCATCCGCTGCATCCCAGTACTCGAGAAGCTCAAGCTCTTGGGCGATGAGCAGATCGGCGCGGACATCATCCGGCGCGCGCTCGAGGAACCGGCCCGGCAGATCGCCGGCAACGCCGGCCAGGAGGGCTCGGTCGTGGTCCAGCGCATCAAGGAAGAGAAGACGAACGTCGGCTTCGACGCCGATAAGCTGGAGTACACCGATATGGTGGCGGCGGGCATCATCGACCCGACCAAGGTCGTCCGCACCGCACTCCAGAACGCGGCCAGCATCTCCAGCCTCCTGATCACCACCGAAGCGCTCATCACCGACCGGCCTGAGCCGGAGAAGAAGGATGGGGGCGCCGGTGGCGGGCACGGGGGGCACGGCGGCGGTGGCGGCGGGTTCGGCGGCGGCGAGGGGATGTATTAAACACGGATTCCGCAGATTTGAAGAGCGGATTCCGCAGATGAACGCAAGGAGATAGCGATGGCGACCGCAACAGCCTCAAGCACGCACCTGAAGTTGAAGCCGATCGGCGACCGGGTGATCGTTCAGCGCCTGGGTTCGGCCGAGAAGTCCCGGGGCGGGCTGTACCTGCCCGACAGCGCCCAGGAGAAGCCGCAGGAAGGGAAGGTCATCGCGGTGGGCTCCGGGAAGATGCTCAAGAACGGCAAGGTGGTCCCGCTCGCCGTGAAAGCGGGCGACAAGATCATCTTCGGCAAGTACTCCGGCTCGGAGATCAAAGTCGACGACAAGGAGTATGTGTTCCTCTCAGAGGACGACATCCTCGCCATCGTCACCTAGCGCCGGTGTCTGGCTCCCCGCCGCAGGCGGGGTGCCTGACACCGGAAGCAGCGCAGCCCCCGTGCGGCCTTCTGCCGCGCGGGGGTTCTGCTTTACTTTATATTTGGGGCGGACGGGTCCTGCCGCTGCGCCACCCCACCCCGTGCTCGTTACCGGGCCCCGCCTTCGGCGGGGCCTCGGCCCTTCGGGCCTCGACCGGTAACTCCGCGCGGGGTGGGGGCCCTGGCTCCGCGTCACCCGTCGCGCCGTCCGTCGTGCAAGGTGACAGTCACCTTGGGGACAGGCATCTGAGTTGGTGCCCGCGGCAAGGCCGGGCGAGCCTCCGGCCCTAACGGGCCGCCCCCGGCTCTATCGAGCCGTTGGCTCGGAGAGTAGGCCCGGAGGGCGAATATGCGGTTCAGCCCGGCCAGGCCGGACGATCCCACGGTCGGCACGGCGGGTGCCGCAGCGGGCCGACCACCTACGGTGGTCGGCATTCCCGTCGGCGACCATGCCGCTAACGCGGCATGGTGCCCGCCTCGGTCAGAGGATCGAAAGGTGAGCTTCCTCAAAACGCTCTATCCGAGCAGGAAGTACACCAAGTTGCACAGGAGGGGGAAACTGACATGAAACTTCGACGCATGAAGCTCACAAAGTATGAGCAGGAGATAGAGCGGTCTCTCAATAGTGTTGAGTGGGTTCCGGGGAGCAAGACGGAGTTCGATGCAATCGCCCGGGCCATCGCCGAGCGCAAGAAAAACGCGGTGCTCAACATCAGAATCAACCGGGGTGATCTTGACACGCTGAAAGCCCGCGCCAAGCGCCACGGTGTGAAGTATCAAACGTTCATCGCCGAAGTGCTGCACCGTGTCGCCCATAGCTGATGACTTGGAATCTGAGATTGGTCAAACACACTGACCACAAGTTTAGGCGGACGTGGTACGGCGTCCACGAGGTGTTTTACACGGATTCCGGGAAACCGTGGCTGATGACGGAAAACCCTGTCGAGATTGAGGGCGACACGCCGGAGGAAGTACGTCGCTATCTGGGGATGATTCGACGAGACTTGAAACGGCTACCGATGCTGGACGCAGACAAGGTCAAATGGGCTCGTTTCCGAGCGCTGAAACGGCACGGCACGCGAAAGGCCTACGCGACGACCGACGAGGTCCGGCGACACCTCGATCGGCTGGCGCGGAGTTGACACGAGGCAGGGAGGTCGCTAGAATCTACTATGGCTCACCGATCACATCCGCAAAACCTGCATTTTCGCGCAAGAGACCATGTCAGCCGGCATGGTCTGCGTGTTTTAGGGCCCTTCTGCGACTTGCGACCAGGGGAGTTTTTTCGTCAGTTGCGACCTGCGACCCCACTAAGATGAGGTGCTTACATGGCTGAGTGGATCGGCATCGGGCGGCGCGCCCGCCGCTGCTACGGGTTCGACGAGATCGCCCTGGTCCC
>Ga0155357_167_pt1 | contig 10844 bp, 8 predicted proteins | sample RifCSPhighO2_02_FD_106325 | JGI IMG/M metagenome (GOLD analysis project Ga0155357, IMG submission 106325) | Omnitrophica bacterium RIFCSPHIGHO2_02_FULL_63_14 | reverse complement strand
ATAAGGCATCGGAGAGCGCGGCCTCCTCTTTGCCGCCGATCAGCACGATCCGTCCCCGGGCGCTGCTGGCGATCCGTCCGGCCAATTCCGCGAAGCGCGCGATCGGCCAGCGCTTCGAGGGGCAGCTCGCCCCGACGTGCAGCGCGACCAGCGGTGCGCCGGCCGGGCCTTTCAACCAGTTCAATGCGCGGGCCTCCGTCGCCGAAGAGACCGTCAGGGTCGGGGGCTCGAGCGCCACGGCCGGGACGCCGAACGCCCTCACGACGTCGAACGCATATTCGGCCTCATGTTTGGCGCCTTCACGGCGGCGGTCGGCGATCCGATGGGTCAGAAGCGCCGAAAACGCGCCCGATTGAATGCCCGCGCGGTACGGAATACCCGCCCAAAACGGCACCAAGTGCGCCCGGTTCGCCGGGTGGAGCACAAAAGCGACGTCGAATTTTCTTCGGCGGATCTCGCGGATGAACCGCAGATTACCGAGCCACCCCGCGTGGCGGCCCTTCTCCTCGTAATGGTAGGGGATCACCTCGTCGACGGACGCGAAGGCCTCGGCCAGGGCGGCCGTAGCGGGCCGCACCATCATCGCCAGATGGCAGTCGGGGAAGCGGTCCTTGATGGCCTTCACCGCCGGAAACGACAGGACCACGTCGCCGATGCGATCGAGACGGATCACCAGCACCCGCAGCCGCTCCGGGCGGAATTCATCGGTAAGAATCTTCGAGGCCTGCCGGAAGACGTGGGCGGGCGTGAGCTCCTTCAGGCATTCGCGGCCGAACCGGGACTGGGCGCGTTCGCACGGCGCGCAGAAGACCGGCCATTGCACCGCCCGGCTGCGCGGCCCCAGCGGCCTGTACTTGCCGGGGTCCGTGGGACCGAAGAGCGCGAGCGTGGGCGCGCCCACCGCGTCGGCTAGATGGAGCGGCGCGCTGTCGTTCGTGATCACGAGCGACGCGGCCTTGAGAACACCGATGAGCTCCGCCAGATCGGTGCGTCCGCACAGGTCCAGCGCCGGCGCGCGCATCGCCGCGCGCACGGCCGCGGCGTCCTCGCGGTCATTCGGATCGCCCACGAGCGCGATGCCGGCGCCATGCTCGGCGGTCAGGCGGTCGAGAAGCTCCGCGTAATAAGCGGCCGGCCATTTCTTGACGTCGCTCTTGGAACCGACCGCCGCCACGATAAAAGGCCGCTGTCCGTCCGCTCCGGCATAAGCCGGCACCGCGCCGAAGAACGGCGCCCCGGCGGCCGGCGCCGCGATCGCGTCCAACGCCGCCAGATGCGCGTGGCGTTTGTGGCGCGCGCGGCGGCGGAAAAAGTAGCGGTTGCGCCGCTTCGCCCCTCCGAAGAGGCCAACCCAGGAGCGCCGCAGGTCGATGATAAGATCGTACCGCTCGGACCGGATGCCTTTTAGAAAACTCAATCGTGCGGACCAACTCATGCGGCGGTCATAGGGCGTGATCCGGTCCGCGAGCCCCGACAACCGCAGCGCCTCGCAGGCGTTTTTTCCGGCCAGCGCGTGGATCTGTCCTTCGGGCCATTTGGCTCGAAGCGATTGAAACACGGGCAGCGTGAGGATGGCATCGCCTAGATTGGAAAGCGTAACCACCAAAATTTTATGAATGTTCTGTTGATCGAGTGTCATGAGCTCAAGCTTAATGACAAATGACAAAATTCAAATGACAAATGAAATTCAAATGATCAAATGACCAAAACATGTGTTGAGCATTTGGATTTTGATCATTCATTTGTCATTTGTGCTTTGACATTTGTCATTAACTCTTTTGTTTTTTCCAATACTTCTTCCGGCGTGATCCATTCCATGCAATAGCGCGTGTCGCAGGTCTTGAAATAACAGGGGATCTCGCACCCCACGTCTTTTCGGACGATCCGGACCGGACCAGCCGACACAGGGCCCGTCAGGGCCGGGTCCGTGGGGCCGAAGACCCCGATGATCGGCGTGCGCTGCGACGCCGCCAGGTGGATCGGCCCCGAGTCATTGGAGACGAGCAGGTCCGCCCCCTTCAGCAGCCATGCCAGCGTATCGAGGTCTGTCTGGCCGTACGCGGAAACGATCCGCGGCTCCCCGGATCGGACTTCCTCGAGCAGCCCCTTCTCGCTCTCGGAGCCGATCAGCACAACCCGGCCCGGGTACTCCTTGAGAAACCCGCGGACCCACCCGGTAAACCGCTCCGGCGGCCAGCGCTTGAGGGGCCAGTTGCCGCCGGCATGGACGACCGCGTAGCGGCCGTCGAGGCCAAGCCGGCGCCGAAAGGCCTCCCAGGTCTCGGCCGATCCGCTTGACGGCGTGAAATCGGGCTCCCGTCCGTCGGGACGGACACCGATCTTCCCCACGAGCGATAAAAAATGGTCCGTGCGGTGCTTCCGCGGATCGGGCGTTTCGCTGATCCGATTGCCGATCCCGGCCAGCGCGCACAAAAGCGCCTTCGTGCGGGATGGTTTGAAAAAGAGCGCGGTGTCGAAATGGTGGAGTCGGAGGCGCTGAATTACGCGTCCGTAGGCGCGCGGCGCGAAACGGTCGGGACAGACGATCACCTCGTCAAGGTAGGGGTTGTGTTTCAGGACGGCCTCGCACCGGGGCGGGACGAGGCAGCCCAGGTAACAGCCGGGGAATTGCTTCTTCACGGCGCGGATGGCCGGCGTGGACAAAAGGACGTCACCGAACCAGTTCGCGTTGACGATGAGGATGCGGGTTGCGGTCATTCGATCGGAATCCGCTTCTTGCCCAGGTGATAGAACCCGCTTAATTTGATCCAGAAATTGAAGAGGCTCCCCCCGCTTTCGCTGATCTTGATGCGGTGGAGCGCGTAGGGGTCGTGGAGCCGGCTGCCGTAATTGGTGGTGACCGCCCCTTCATAACCGGCCTTCGCGACGGCCGCGCGGGCCGTCTGCGTGACGCCCCCCGCCGGGTAGCTGAAAAGGCGCACCGGCCTGCCGAGCAGGTCCTCCAGCGCCGCCTTCGAGCTTTCAAGTTCGTGTTCCGTCCCGGCCGGGTCCAGGTGCGGCAGGAACGCGTGGCTCGCCGTGTGGCTGCCGATCTCGACCCCGGACTGGCTTAAGATCCTCAAATCTTCCGCCGAAAGCGATCCCGAACGGCCGAGGTTGTCCGAGATCATGAAGACCGTCGCCGGAAAATTCATGGCCTCGAGGACTGGAAACGCGTGCTGGATGTTGTCGAGGTTGCCGTCATCGAATGTGATCGCGACCGCCCCCCGCGGAACACGGCCCGTCTTCGCGTGCCCGACCAACTCCGCCAACGGCAGGACCTTGTAACCATGCAGCTTGAGGAACTCCATCTGCCGCTCGAACGTGCCCACACTGACAAAAGGCCCGGCGGGGTCCCCTTCCGGCGCGACGTGATGGTACATGAGCACCGGCGCCTCGTAAACGCGTCCCGAAAAAAATACGAGCGCGCCACAGCTGATCGCGAGGGCCGCGAGCGCGCTTAGGAAAAACTTTTTCATGTAACCGCCGCGGCGACCTGCTTGCCGACGGCCGGCTCCGGAGCGGTCCGCGCGAGCCGCAGCACGGCATCGAGCACCTCCTGCACCGTGATCTTTTTCATACAGGTGTGGCCGATCGGGCAGTGGCGCAGGTAACAGGGGGTGCAGGCGAGCTCCTTCCAAAAGACCTCGACGTGCGACGGCGGCACGAGATGGCGCCTCGGGTCCGTGGGGCCGAACAGCGCCACGAGCGGCACGTCGAGAGCGGCGGCGACGTGCATCGGCGCCGAATCGGAACTCACGAACACGCGGCAGCGCCGGATGAGCGCCCCGAGCTCCGTGATGCTCGTGCGGCCGACCGCGTTGATGGGCCGGTTGCGCGTAAGCGCGATGATCCGCTCGGCCGTGCGGGCGTCTTCGGCCGCCCCGGTGAGCACGACGCGCAGGTTGCGCTTGGCCAGCTCGTCGCAAAGCCTCGCGAAATTTTCCGGCGCCCAGTGCTTGGTCGGCCAGCGCAGCGACGAGCCCGGATGGATCCCGATGAGCGTCTGCTCGGGCGAGACCCACTGCGAACGCAGGAACGCCTCGACCTTCGCCTCCTCGGCGGCGTTCGTCCAGAAGTCCAGGCGTTTGTCGAAATGCCGGATGCCGAGGAGCTTCAGCACCTCGAACTGGTGATCGAGAGGCGACAGCGCCGAGGGGAGGCGTGTCCGGTCCGTCAAGAGGAACGACCACTTGCGGCCGCCGTGGCCGGCGCGCCGGCGCGCGCCCGACAGAAACGCGAGCAGGCCGCTCTTCTTGTTGTTCTGCAGGTCCACCACGGCGTCAAAATTCTCCCGCGCGAGGAGCACGGCGGTCTGAAAGAACGAGGCCCACGGCCCCCGCAACGAGCCCGCCTCGTCATAGACGATGACATCGTTGACGTACGGACAGTTGCGCACGATCTTCCGGGACTTGCGGCCGACGAGCACCGTGATCCAGGCCTCGGGTTCGGCCTCGCGGATCGCGCGCAGGCTGGGGATGCTCAAGATCACGTCGCCGAGGGCCGAGAGCTTGATCACGAGGATCTTCTTTTTCCGGAGCGCCTCCTCATACACCTGGAGTGTTTTTTCGAACATGCGCTCGAGATGGAATTCCCGCTCCACCTTCTGGCGCATCACGGCCGCGAGGCGGGCGCCGAGTTCAGGCTGCCGGATCACGCGGATGATCGCCTCGGCCAGGAGCGCCGGGTCATCCGGAGGCACGAGCAGGCCGTCCTTCTCGTGCTCAATCACGTCGATGAGGCCGCCGACGCGCGTGGCGACGACCGGGACGCCGCGGGCGCCGGCCTCGATGGCCACCCGCCCGAACGCCTCCTCGCCGACCGACGGCACGGCCAGCACGGTCATCCGGTCCAGCAGCTCCGGGATGTCGTAGCGCGTGCCTAGAAATTCGACTGCGTGCGCGAGACCCAGGCGGCGGGTCAGCGTGAGCAGCTCCTCTTTGTACTGCGGCCGCGGGGCGTCCCCGATGATCTGGACCTTCACGTTCGGCAGCACGCGCGTCACACGCGCCATCGCCTTGAGAAAGAGCGCGTGGCCCTTGATCGGCGTGAGCCGGCCGATGAGGCCGATGACGGTGCCCCCGCCCCTGACCGGTGCGTGCGGACGGTAAGGAAACTCCGCGAGACTCACGCCGCGCGGGATGAGCCGGATCTTATCGCACGGCACGCCGAAATCGTCGCGCATGCGTTTGCCGATGATGCGGCTGGCCACGATCACGAGCTTCCCCCATCCCATGACGCGGCTGAACAGGTGCCTGCCGTAGAAACCGTGGCACGTCGTGACGAACGGGACATCGGTCCGAAGCGAGGTAAAGAACGCGATCACGGCCGGCACGCGGCTGCGCGCGTGAATCAGCTGGATCCCTTCCCGCTTCACGATGCGCGACAACGCGCGGACCGAACGCCAGGCCGCCAGCGGCGACTTCCGGTGAACGGGCAGCGTGTAGTGCGTGACGCCGGCCGTCACGAGATCGGCGGCCAGCGGCCCTCCGGCGGAGACAACGACAGATTTATGGCCCTTCTCATTCAGGTATTTCGCGAGATCGACCGTGCCGCGTTCGACGCCGCCCGACTTGAGCTCCGGCAGGATTTGGAGAATATTCATCTAGCCGGCCACCTTTTTTGCGGCCTCTTTTAAAGCGCCGTTCACGCACGGGCGCTGGGCGCGGACGCGGTTGGCGAGCGCGGCGTCGAGTTCATCGGGGGCCGCCTGCACGAGAAAATTGGCGCCGCTCAAACCGTCGAGAAACCGCCGGACCTTCGGCTTCAGCCGCCGGGCGTCGCCCGGCAGGACCGCGATCACCGGTTTGCCCGAGGCCACGGCCTCGGAGACCATCGAGATCGACTCGCCCGTGACAATGATCGCGTCGCTCAAGGCGAGGATGCCCCGCACCGCGTCCGGACGGTTGGCCTCATTGGCGATCACGAGAAACGGACAAAGCCCCGCGAGGCGCTCCTTCAGGAGGGTCGCCGCCCATTCGGGCGTGCGGCGCGAGGTCGTCACGAGCGCGCGGCCGCGCGAACCCTTGAGCGCGTCCGCAAGCCGGACCAAAAGCTCTTCAAACGAACGCGGGTCGAAACGGAACCCGGCGCCGTCGCCGCCCACGAGAAACCCGATCCGCGGCACTCCAACCGGCAGGGACAGCTCGCGCTCAAGCCCGCGCGCCGCGCCGTCCATGCCCGCCAGATCGGTCAGCGCGGTATCGGTCACAAAGATATTGCCGCCGGGCTTGAGCCCGTCGTGGCCGGGTGTGAGCACCGCGTCGAAGCCCGCGGTGAACGGCGGCTTCATGATCGCCACGGCCCTCGCCTGATTTTCATGCTTCACGAGCAGGTTCACCCCGGCCAGGGAGCTGCCGCAGGAGATGATCACGTCGCAGAAGGTCCCCATGATCTTCCGGTAACACGACCGCTCAAGCGCCGCCCAAAGCAGGAACCCCTTAAACGGCGGATGCCCGCCCAGGAGCAGACTCAAGGCCCGGAACAGGGCCCCGGCCGCGCGGCTTCTGAACCGCACGTCGATGATCTCGGTCCGCGTGCGTCCCGCGAAACCCAGTGCGGCGCGCTCGGCCTTGACGGCCTCGGCGACCGCCTTCGATTGGTTGAGATGACCGGCCTTGCGATCGCTCAAGATGAGGATCGTCCGGTCGGGCGTGGACTTCCAGCGCTTGTGAAACCACAGCCATTGTTCGGGTGAGCGGCGCACGGCGTCTTCGAGTGTGCGCGCGTACTCCTGGAGCATCCTCCGCTCGCGCTCCTCCTGCGGCAGCGAGGGATCGGGGACCTCGAGCGGACCGAGGACCTCGATGCGGTGGTCGGTGAGATTCTCACGGAAATCGAAAGCCGGAAAGACGGGCGCGCCCGTCCTCAGCGCAAACGCGGCGACACCGGCCGGCATCGAGGCCAGGCGGCCGAAGAATTCGACGAAGCGTCCGCCCGGTCCGCCGTCCTGGTCGCTCAGGATCCCCACGATGCGGCCCTCTTTCAACGCCTTCAGGAGCTGCCTGATGGTCATGCCGCGGTTGATCACCTGGCTGCCGCGCGCCGACCGGATGCCGTTGAGAAATTCGTTCGCAAGCGGGTGCTTTTGGACGCGCGCGAGCACGGCCATCTTGAAGCCGTGCAGGTTCGCCGTGACGTTCAAGAGCTCCCAGTTGCCGAAGTGCGCGGTCAGGAAGATCACGCCGCGGCCCTGTTTCAAAAGCGGCATCACGCGCTGGTCGCCCTCGAAGCTCAAATGCCGGCGCAGGTAGAGGTCGTCGAGGTCGGGTGAGTGCAGCATCTCGACGATGGACACACCGAGGTTCGCGGCGGAACGGCGCGCGATGCGCCCGCGCTCCAGCGGCGACAAGGTCGCGCCGAACGCCGCCTTGAGGTTCCGGTGCGCGATACGGCGGCGTTTCGGGGACGCCAGGTGCGCGATCATTCCGCAGACCCAGCCGATCTCGAGCGATAACCCGAACGGCAAAAGCCGCACCAGCGTCCGCGCGGCCTTGAGCCCGTTAAGGATTAATGCATCTTCGAATGAAATCTTCTTCATCATGGACCTGAAATTCGATCTGCAGCACCCAAAAGCTCAAGGCCAGCAGTTCCGGGGAGCGGTTTTTCTTGAGCGCGGGCTCGAGGCGATAAAAGTCCTTCTCGGTCGTCACCACGTCCTTCACGTTCAGCTGACGGCAGCGCGCGGCGAATTCGGCGAGCTCGGCCGGCGAGAACGCGTGATGATCGTCGTAGCGCGCGGCGAACAGGATCTCGGCGCCGAGGTTCTCGAGCATCTTCTCGAACGTATGCGGGTCGCCGATGCCGGAGAGCGCCGCGACCTTGCGGCCGCCGATCTCCTTCAGCGGCACGTACTTGTTCCGCTTGAAATCCATGAACTGGACCGCGCGGTGCACCGACTCGAAGATGACCGCGTCCGGCTTGATATTCAACAGACGCTGGTGGATCCAGTGCAGGTTCTTCGACCCGACGTCGCTCTTGGTGAGCATGAAGATATGCGCCCGCGACAGATGCTCGAGCGGCTCGCGCAGCGTCCCGGCGGGGATCAGTTCGCCGTTGCCGAACGGGGCCGTGGAGTTGATGTTCACGATGTCGAGGTCCCGGTGGAGCCGCAGGTGCTGGAAGCCGTCGTCGAGGATCAGAAATTCCGCCTTGTGCTTCTCGACGGCCTCACGGGCCTTCCGCACGCGGTCCCTGCCCACGAGGATCGGGACGGTTTCCGGCACGCGCTTCCGGAGCTCCGCCACCTCGTCGCTGCCATAGCCGCGCGTCAGGATCACGACCCTCTTGCCGGCGTCGGCGAGGTCCCTGGCGATCTTCGCCACGAGCGGCGTCTTGCCGGTGCCTCCCCAGGTGATGTTGCCGACGCTGATGACGCGCGCCGGGACCTTCCGGATGCGGAACGGCAGTTTGCGGTAGCTCGCCTGCAGGAGCAGCAACCCCGCCTTGTAGACCTTTGCGAGCCAGGAGGCGATCAGGTGCTTCAGGTTGAACGGCTTGGGTTTGTTGTTCCTCATGATCATCCCGCCATCGCCGCCGCCAGGACCTCGGCGTTGCGTTCGGTGGCTCCCTGATGCAGGGCCACGAGCTCCCTGGCCGCACGCCCCATGCGCCGCCTTTTTTCTGGGTCGCTCATGAGTTCCTCGAGCCGGGTCTCCAGCTCTTTTACGTTTTTCACTTCGATGGCCGCTTTCATTTTTTTGAAGTCCTCCGCCATTTCTTTGAAGTTGTGCATGTGAGGTCCGAATAAAATGGGTCTTTCATAGATCGCCGCTTCCACGGGGTTGTGCCCGCCCGCCGGTACGAGACTGCCGCCGATGAATACGGCGTCCGCCGAGCGGTAAAGCCGGGCCAGGAGACCCATGCGGTCAAGCACCACGGCCTCCGGGTGTCCGTCCGTGAGACACGAGGCCCGCTCGAGCCTCACGCCGCGGCGCGCCGCCTCCGACTCGATCGCGGCGATCCGGTCCAGATGACGGGGTGCTATCAGGAGCCTCAAGGCCGGCCGCCGGCCGCGCAGGCGGACGGCGAGGTTGAACAGCATCTCCTCCTCCCCGGCGTGCGTGCTACCGGCGATCACGAAAAACCCGCCGGCGGCCCACCCGCGCTCGAGCCGCTCCACGAGCGGTTCGCCGCCGTCGGGAGGCTGCCAGTCATACTTCATGTTTCCGGTCACCCGGATCCGTTCCGGGGACGCCCCGAGCCGCCTGAACCGTTCGCCCATGGCCGCGTCCTGCACGCTGACGGCGGCCAGCGCGTTCAGCACACGGCCCAGGAACCGGGAGACGCTCCGGTAGCGCCGGAACGCGCGATCGGAGATCCGGCCGTTCACGATGAAGCACGGGATCCGCCTCCGCGACAATTCGAAGATCAGGTTCGGCCAGATCTCGGTCTCGAGCAGGACCACGAGACCGGGCCGCACGGCCCCGATGAAGCGTCTCACGCACGGGCCGAAGTCCACCGGGAAATACAACAGCGTATCCTCCGGATCAAGAAGGCGCTCAGCGACCTCGCGGCCCGCCGCCGTTGTCGTGGTCACGAGGAACGCCGAGCGCGGAAACCGCCGTTTCAGGGAGCCCGCCAGGCGCACGGCCTGGACCACCTCACCGACCGACACGCCGTGGACCCAGATGACCTGCCGGCCGGCCAGCCTCCGGCGCGCCTCCTCCGGAACGAAGCCGAAGCGGGACCCGACGCCGCCTTTGTGCTTGCCCTTCATGAAAAAACTCGGGACATACAACAACGCGAAAAAGAAAAATAGAATGTTGTAGATCATTTTCACTCCGAACTCCGTTTAAGACGGATATCAGGTTATCAGGACATCAGGAGGCAGGTTATCAGAAGATCAGGATACCAGGATCGTTCCCGATCTCCTGATACCCTGATGTCCTGCATCCTGATACCCCGATACCCTGATAACCGCATTCATCTCTACGCACGGGGGTGCGCCTTGTCATACACCTCTTTCAGACGCTGCGTCGATACGTGCGTATAGATCTGGGTGGTCGACAGGTTCGCGTGGCCCAAGAGCTCCTGCACCGCGCGAAGGTCCGCGCCGCGGTTCAACAGGTGCGTCGCGAACGAGTGCCTCAAGGTATGAGGCGAAACATTCTGGATCTGGGAGCTCGCGCGGATATGCCGGTCCACGACGCGGCACACGCTCCGCTGCGTGAGGCGCGATCCACCGTTGTGGCGTGAATGGTTGAGGAAAAGTGGCCGCGCGTCGTTCCGGCGCGCCTCAAGATACCGGCGGATCGCCTTCTGCGCGCGGTCGCCGATCGGGCAGAGCCGCTCTTTCGAGCCCTTGCCGACCACGCGGCACACGCCGCCGATGAAGTCGATGCCCTCGGCGTTGAGGCTCACGAGCTCGGAGACCCGCATGCCGGTCGAATAGAGCGTCTCGAGGAGCGCGCGGTCCCGCAGGCCCGTGACCTCATCCGGCGGCGGCGTTTCGAGCAGCCGGTCCACCTGCGCCTCGTCGAGGATGGCCGGGAGCCGCTTCTCGATCTTCGGCGTCTTCAAGGCACCCATCGGGTTTTTCGGGACCTGGCCTTCGCGCGTGAGGTAACGAAAGTAGCTTCGCAGCGCCGAGACGCGCCGGGCGACGGTCCGCTTCGACAGCCCCTTCGAACGCAGCAGCGCCAGGTACTTTCGCAAGGTGATCAGGTCGATCTTCTCGGGAGCGGCGTTCCCGCAGAACGCCTCGAACTCTTTCAGGTCGTTCCCGTAGGCATTCAGCGTGTGCGGGGAATAATTCTTCTCCGCCTTCAGGTAGGTCATAAAGGATTGGCGCGGGGCGCTCATCCCATCAACCCTCCAAGGGCTATGGCCCTCCCGGGGACGCC
>Ga0155357_125_pt1 | contig 10895 bp, 9 predicted proteins | sample RifCSPhighO2_02_FD_106325 | JGI IMG/M metagenome (GOLD analysis project Ga0155357, IMG submission 106325) | Omnitrophica bacterium RIFCSPHIGHO2_02_FULL_63_14 | reverse complement strand
ATCGGCATTGGCGTCAGCCTGTTCATCGTCGTGATCGCGGCGCTGAATCTCGTGCTGGATTTTGATTTTATCGAGCAGGGGGCCCGGAACAACCTCCCGAAGTACATGGAGTGGTACGCCGCCTTCGGCCTGACGGTCACACTGGTCTGGCTCTATCTTGAGATCATCCGGCTGCTGGCGAAGCTGCGCAGCCGGCGGTAGGGAGTCGTTCAGTGAGGAGGCGTTTCACTTCGGAACGCCTTTTCTCTTCGGTGATGATGTCTCCTTTCCAAGCGGTTCTATGCTATGTGGAAGGTGTCTCACGACGATGATACACTAAAGCTTCATCATGCGAATCACCCTCCGGCTCATCCTCTCACTGGTTATCGCGGCCTCGGCGGTGGTCTTCTTCTCCGCGGGCTACCAGTCCCGGCAAGAACGGGCGCGTCTGCAAGAGGAGCTGGGACGCCGCGCCTCGGTCCTCGCCGACACCTTGCAGGAGCTGGTCGAACCGTTGATGGTCAATGGCGAGCGGGTCGCCGAGTTGCAGCGGCTTGTTGAGCGATTCGGGAACCGGGAACGGTTGGCCGGGGTGGCGCTGTATGCCGCGGACGGGCAGACGCTCGCGTTGACGGCCAGCCTCCCCCAGCAGTTCCATACGCTGCCGTCCCTCGCAGAGGAGGCCATCCAGGTCGATGACGCCAAGCACGGTCTCATCCAGGTCGGTCAGAAGCACTGGCATCTGTTTGCGCTTCCCATGCGCCGGGATGCCAGCCTCCTCGGGGCGCTGGTGCTGTTCCACGATGCCAGCTACATCGAGACGCACGCCACGCAGCTCTGGCGGCAGAGCTTCGTCCGTTTATTCTTCCATGTGCTGTTCATTGCGCTGGTGACGCTGCTGATCGTGCAGTGGAGCCTGATCCGGCCGATGAGCCGGACTGTCGAGTGGATCAGACGCCTGCGGAGCGGGGAGCCGGCCGAAGGTGCATTACCCAGGGAAGACCTCTTCGGGCCCCTAGCCCGAGAGGTCACGCACATGGCGAAGAGCCTGGTGGCCGCCAAGGCCGCGGCGGAGGAGGAAGCGAAGCTTCGCCATGCCGGAGAGTCACGCTGGACCGCTGAGCGGCTGAAAGAACACGTCAAGTCCGTCCTGCAGGGCCGCGCACTGGTCGTCGTGGCCAATCGTGAACCGTATATGCACGTCCGCGAGGGTCGGCAGATTCGTTGGGTGATGCCAGCCAGCGGGTTGGTGACGGCAGTCGAACCAATCCTGCGGGCCTGCGGCGGGACCTGGATCGCCCACGGATCGGGCGATGCGGACCGCGAGACCGCCGATTCGCAGGGCAAGCTCAAAGTGCCGCCGGAGACCCCATCGTATACGCTCAAGCGGGTCTGGTTGACGAAGGAAGAAGAGGACGGGTATTACTACTGCTTTGCGAATGAAGGCTTGTGGCCGCTCTGCCACATTGCGCATACACGGCCGACCTTTCAAGCCGACGCCTGGGCGGAGTACCAACGGGTCAACGCCAAGTTCGCCGCGGCCGTCCTGGAGGAACTGGAGGGAACCGAGAATCCCTGTGTGTTGATCCAAGACTATCACTTCGCCCTGTTGCCGCGTCTGATCAAGGCCAAGCGGCCGGATACGATGGTGGCGCTCTTTTGGCATATTCCGTGGCCCAACCCGGAAGCCTTCGCCATCTGCCCGTGGGCGCGAGATCTGCTCGATGGCATGCTGGGGGCGGATCTCCTCGGCTTTCACATTCAGTTTCACTGCAACAACTTCCTCGATACGGTGGACCGTCTCGTGGAGTCCCGCATCGACTGGGAGCGGTTTGCGGTCAATCGGCATGACCATCTGACCCTCATCAAACCCTTCCCCATTAGCCTGGCGGCCAATGATCTCAGTGGGCCACCTCAAACGCACACACCGGCATCCTTGCTGCGAGAAAGCGTGCTCAAGGAACTCGGTGTCAGCGCGCAGTATCTTGGGGTCGGGGTCGACCGCATCGATTACACCAAAGGGATCGGCGAGCGCTTTCGCGCCATTGAACGCTTCTTGGAGCAGACCCCCAGCGCCCAGGGACGGTTCACGTTCGTGGAACTGGGAGCCCCGAGCCGGATATTGATCAAACGCTATCACGATCTTGGCGCAGAGCTGGATGCCGAGGCGGATCGCATTAACCGTCGGTTTCAGACCCGTACTTGGAAACCGATCGTCTTTCTGAAGAAGCACCACACCCATGCGGAGATCACGCCGTTTTATCAAGCCGCAAATCTGTGCCTGGTGACCTCGCTGCATGATGGGATGAACCTCGTCGCCAAGGAGTTCGTCGCCGCACGGGCGGATGTCCAGGGGGTGCTCATCCTGAGCCAGTTCACCGGTGCCTCCCGCGAGCTGCGGGACGCCCTGATCGTCAATCCGTACGACATCGACCAGACGGCCGAGGCGATTCGATTCGCCCTGACGATGGAACCAAACGAGCAGCGGGCGCGGATGGAGCGCATGCGTCAGACAATCCACGAGCGGAACATCTATCGCTGGGCTGCCGATCTGGTCAGCGAGCTGGCCCGGCTTCGACCCGAGCTGCCACGAGTGCAGCCCGTCCAGGAACCGAAGGCCGCATGAGGTCATTACGAATCCGGTGGCCGGTGATCCGGCGGCGGGTATTGAATGCTCGTCATGTCATGTTGTGCTGCGATTTCGATGGTACACTGGCTCCGATTGTCGAGCATCCCTCACGGGCTCGCCTGCCGGCAGGCACGAAGCGTCTTCTCAGGCGGTTGGTTGGCCTGCCAGGGCTCTGGGTGGCTCTCGTGAGTGGCCGGGCGCTGCACGATCTGAAGCGGATGGTAGGGATCCGGGGTCTCTACTATATTGGCAACCACGGCTTGGAGCTTGAAGGTCCAGACTTCTGTTACGTGAATCCTGTTGCCCGGGCAAGCCGGCTTCTGCTCAAGAACATCTCTGGTGAGCTGAAGGTCGCCCTGCGATCAATTCCTGGGGCATGGGTGGAGAGGAAGGATCTGAGCTTCAGTATCCATTGGCGCAATGTCCCCAAGACGGCACACCGCACATTCCACCGGGTTGTGGCTCAGTGCACCGATCCATACCTCGGACAGCGTGCCATCCAGAGGACCACAGGCAAACGAGTGATTGAGATTCGACCTTCCGTCAAATGGGATAAAGGTACAATCATCACCTGGCTGTTGTCGCGTCTAAGGGAACACCACGAGCACTCAAAACCCCTGGTGCTCTACTTCGGAGATGACCAAACTGACGAGGCGGCCTTCAGAGCGACGAATCGCCTGTGGGGCCTCTCGGTCTTCGTCGGCCCTCGACGACATCCAACGGCAGCCAGGTATCGGCTCAACAACCCGCGGGAAGTCCATCGGTGGTTAGCAGAACTGCTGCGACTTCGATGAAAATCATCCAAAGGTCCATGACCCAGCCCGTAGCCTTGCCGGAGGCGAAAACCCCGTTTCGCTTCTACACCAGCTTTGTTCTGCAGAAGGCGACCGGGCTGCGCGCGGCTACCTTACCGCAGCTGGTGGCGCTTCTGCGGAAAGTCCCTGACGGATGCGTCTACTACCACACCCACTATTTTCTCTTGACGCACCACTACCTGACACCTGAGCCGCCGAACGATTTCGCCTACTGGGTGACGGAGGTGCTCGGCGAAGAGCAGCTGGGCGAATTGCTGGCCGGCATCGACATCATGGAGCACGCAACGCTCCAGAGCCTTCGAGACGCGCTGGCGGGCACCATCGAGGACTATCTCAGCAGTACTCCAACGGCTACATTGAGATTCGCCTCAGAGGGAGAAGAGTTTTTCTTCGTCAAGTCGGTTCACGTCGTCATGCCCACATCACATCAGGCCTCGACGCTGGCCGAGTTCGCCGAGGCCTTGTCACGTGTCAGCATCCACTCCCTGTACTTCCATGTCTTCGACGCTCGGCTGCGCGTCGGACGGCCCACCAATGACTTCGCCATCTGGCTGGATGAGCACCTGGGCCTCAAGGACCTCGCGGAGCATGTCGCCACTCTCGATCCCTACGCGCACACGCTGGAAACACTCCGGTCATTGGTGCTCTCACTGGTGAAGCACGAATTGGATCGCCAAGGAACGACGCATGCCAAGCCTGTCTGATTACGCCCCCATGGTGGGCGCCAGCACCATTGAAGAGCTGCGAGGTTTGGGAAAGCGTCTGGCGGGTCAGCGCGTCGCCATGGTCAACTCCACTCGGGTGGGCGGCGGTGTCGCGGAAATCCTCGACCGCATGGTGCCGCTGCTGGAGGAACTGGGGCTCCGCGTGCGGTGGGAGGTCATCGAGGGCTCCGAACCGTTCTACCGAGTGAGCAAAGCGTTCCACAACGCGCTGCACGGCAAGCAAGAGGCCATCACGCCGGAGATGTTTCAACTGTTCCTTGACGTGGGGCGACAGAACGCTGAACATCTGGCGCTGGATGACGACATCGTGTTCATCCACGACCCGCAACCCATCACCTTGATCGAACAACGCCGTCAAGGCCAGACCTCCCGCTGGATCTGGCGCTGCCACGTGGATGTGTCACGTCCGAACCAGGCGGTCTGGAAGTTTCTGCAGCCGTTTATCCTCAAATTCGACGCGGCGGTGTACTCATCGTCCGCCTTCGCCCAGCAGATGCCGATGGAGCAGATCCTCATCGCGCCCTCCATTGATCCGCTCAGCGACAAGAACCGCGACCTCGCCCCTGAAGAAATTGACGCCATCCTTAAGCGCCTCGGCGTTCCTCGGGACCGGCCGATTATCACGCAGGTGTCGCGGTTTGACTACCTCAAAGACCCACTGGGGGTGATCGAGGCGTTCCGACGAGTTCGCAAGTCGATCAAATGCCGGCTGGTGTTGGCTGGTGGGTCCGCGAGCGATGACCCTGAAGGGGAAGAGGTGTTGAACCGCGTCCGCGAGGCAGCCAAAGGCAACCCCGACATCCACCTCCTGATGTTGCCACCGAATAGCAATATCGAGATCAACGCCCTTCAGCGAGCCTCTGCGGTGGTCGTCCAGAAATCCATCCGGGAAGGATTCGGGTTGACGGTCTCCGAGGCGCTCTGGAAGGCGCGTCCTGTTGTGGCCTCGGCCGTGGGTGGGATCCCGTTGCAGGTGAAGCATCGGTACAGCGGCCTCCTCGTGCACAGCGTAGAAGGCGCTGCCTACGCGATTAAGCAGTTGCTTAACAATCCGGACTACGCCAAGCGACTAGGGGAGAACGGTCGGGAGCACGTCCGACAGAACTTCCTTCTTATCCGCCATCTGCGAGACTACCTGTTGACCTTCCTGACCTTGGGCCGCTCAGACGACGCGATCTACCTCAACGACCAGTAGCAGAAGTCGTTCCGCCCTAGTCCGCTTCGTCCGTCACAGCGTTTCTCCAGCCCAGAGTCCCCCCTGTCCTCTGTGCTTTGACACCCCTTCCCAGAGGTCTATAATAGGAAGGTAGCGTAACCCACCCGCTCGCCAACCCCCTAAAGAGGAGACGCTCGCATGAACACGCTCAAAACAGGCATCCTGCTCGCCGTGCTGACGGTGCTGCTGGTCTTTCTCGGCCAGCTCATCGGCGGCGCTTCCGGGGCGATGACGGCGTTCGTCTTCGCCCTGGCCATCAACCTCGCCAGCTACTGGTTCAGCGACAAGCTCGTGCTGGCGATGTACCGGGCCCAGCCGCTCAGCGAGGCCGAAGCCCCCCAGGTCTACCGCGCGGTGCGCGCGATCGCCGCGCACGAGCACCTGCCCATGCCCCGGCTCTACCGGCTCCCGACGGAGACCCCCAACGCGTTCGCCACCGGCCGCAGCCCGAAGCACGCCGCCGTGGCGGTGACCGACGGGATCCTCCGGCTCATGGGCGAGGAGGAGCTGAAGGGGGTGCTCGCGCATGAGCTCTCCCACGTGAAGAACCGCGACACGCTCGTCATGTCGGTCGCCGCGGCGGTGGCGGGCGCCATCTCCATGCTGGCCCACTGGGCCCGGTGGGGCCTCATGTGGGGTGGCGGGCGGGGCGGCGACCGGCGCAACAGCAACGCGGCGATGCAGCTGGTGGCGGTGCTCGTCATTGCGATCTTAGCGCCGCTGGCCGCGATGCTGATTCAGCTCGCCATCTCGCGCACGCGCGAGTACGGCGCCGACGAGACCGGTGCGAGGCTGACCGGCAACCCCAGCGGGCTGGCGAATGCGCTCGAGAAGCTGGACGCGGCGGTCCGCGCGCGCCCGATGCTGGGCGCGAACCCGGCGACGGCGCACCTCTTCATCGTCAACCCGCTCAAGATGGACGCCATCGCGAAGCTCTTCTCCACGCATCCGCCCATTGCGGAGCGCGTGAAGCGGTTGCGCTCGATGCGGCTCTAACCATGGCCGAGATCCACCGCCGATATCAGATACCGTTTCAACATGGTATCTGATATCGGTCACTTGGAGGTCCTGGCGGTCATCTGGCTGGCGGCGGGCGCAGCATCTGCCGCGCCGGTGGAGGAAGGACTGTCGGTGTCGGCGAAGGTGGACAAGACCGCCGTCGACGCCGGCGCGCCGATCACCCTGACGCTGACCATCACCGGCGACCTCTCCGGCGCCACGGTGCCCGCGCCGGTGTTTCCGGACAGCTTCGAGGTCGCCGCCCGCACGCAGGCCACGAATGTGTCCCTGCGCGCGGGCGCCATGGAGCGCTCGACGAGCCTGGTCTACGTCCTCATCCCGTCGCGTCCCGGGACGTTTCAGCTGGGGCCGTTCACCGTCGAGCAGAAGGACCGGAAGATGGCCACACAGCCCATCGAGATCACCGTCAAGAGGTCGCCGCTGCCCCCGACGCTGAAGCCGGACCAGAGCGGCCGGTACACCATCTGACCGTCGAAAACCCCCACCACTAGAGCTCAGCCTGTCTGATTTCCACAACAGGTGGTATTTTTTGGCTTGACAAGTCTGGCGCGCTTTCGTAAAGTCATCACGGTACAACCCCAAGGCGTTGTGGGTGTCCTGGGGTGTCTCGACAATATCTTGCGTTCTGGAGGAGGAACGGTGCATGGCTGAGGCGGTCAAGACGGCTGACGGGGCGGCTGAACAGGCATCCACCGGATCGCTCCACGAGCGCCCCGCAACCCAACCGCGAGGGCTGACCGTCCCCAGACGCTGGACCCGCCCCAACGTCAACCCCTTCGACGAGATCGCCTGGCAGCTGCGCACCGCCAGCATCGGCAACGAGAAGGGCGAGGTGGTCTTCGAGCAGAAGGACGTGGAGATGCCCGACTTCTGGTCCCAGCTGGCGACCAACGTCGTCGTCTCCAAGTACTTCCGCGGCGCCCTCGGCGCGTCCCAGCGGGAGCGGAGCGTCAGGCAGCTCATCGGCCGCGTCGCGAACACCATCGCCGACTGGGGGATCACGGACGGCTACTTCGCGAGCCCGGAGGACGCCGAGGCCTTCCGCGCCGAGCTGACCCACTTGCTCGTCAACCAGTACGGCTCGTTCAACTCGCCGGTCTGGTTCAACGTCGGCATCGAGCCCCGCCCGCAGTGCAGCGCCTGCTTCATCCTCTCGGTGGACGACACGATGGAGTCCATCCTCGAGTGGTACCGCAACGAGGGGATGATCTTCAAGTACGGCTCAGGCTCCGGACTCAACGTCTCGAACATCCGCTCCGCGCGCGAGCGGTTGGCCGGCGGCGGCACCGCCTCCGGGCCGGTGTCGTTCATGCGGGCGGCCGACGCCTCGGCGGGCGTGATCAAGTCCGGCGGCAAGACCAGGCGCGCGGCCAAGATGGTCGTCCTCAACGCCGACCACCCCGACATCAAGCCGTTCATCCTCTGCAAGTGGAAGGAGGAGGAGAAGGCGCACAAGCTCATCGACGCCGGCTACGACGCCGCCATCGACGGGGAGGCGTACGGCTCGGTCTTCTTCCAGAACGCCAACAACTCGGTCCGCGCGACCGACGAGTTCATGAAGCGCGCGCTCGCCGATGAGGAATGGGACCTGAAGGCGGTGACGACGGGCGAGACCATGGACCGGACGAGCGCCCGGGAGCTCCTGCGGCTCATCGCCGAGGCGACCTGGCACTGCGGCGACCCCGGCATGCAGTTCGACACGACCATCAACGACTGGCACACGGTTCCACACACCGGACGGATCAACGCCAGTAATCCGTGTTCCGAATACATGTCGCTCGATAACAGCGCCTGCAACCTCGCCAGCATCAACCTCCTGAAGTTCCTGGACGAAGACGGGAACTTCCTCACCGAGCAGTTCAAGCATGCGGTGCGCATCTTCATCATCGCCCAGGACATCATTGTGGGGAACTCCTCGTACCCCACCGAGAAAATCGGGCGCACGGCTCATGACTATCGCCAACTTGGTCTTGGCTATGCAAATCTTGGTGCGCTGCTCATGTCACTTGGTGTGGCCTATGATTCAGAGGAGGGGCGCGCGTGGGCCGGCGCCATTACCGCGCTGCTCACTGGCCACGGCTATGAGGTGTCCGGAGAGATCGCCGAGCAGTTAGGGCCCTATGCCGGATTTTCCCTCAACCGGGAGCCTCAAATTCGCATCCTCCGCAAGCATCGGGCCCAGGCCGATAAGATCAATCATCGTTTGGTCCCGCATCCGCTGCTGCAGGCTGCAACGCGCGTGTGGGATACCGCCATCAAACACGGAGAGCAATTCGGCGTGCGCAATTCACAGATCAGCGTGCTGGCTCCGACGGGCACCATCGCCTTCATGATGGACTGCGACACGACGGGTATCGAGCCGGACATCGCGCTCGTGAAGTACAAGCGGCTCGTCGGCGGCGGGATGCTCAAGATCGTCAACCAGACCGTCCCGAAGGCGCTGAAGAAGCTCGGCTATGAGCCGGCCGAGATCGAGGCGATCCTGAAGCACGTCAACGAGCGGGAGACCATCGAAGGCGCCCCGAATCTTAAGCCGGAGCACCTCTCCGTCTTCGACTGCGCCTTCCGGCCGCTGGGCGGTAAGCGCTCCATCCACTCCATGGGCCACGTGCGGATGATGGGCGCTGTGCAGCCCTTCATCAGCGGCGCCATCAGCAAGACGGTCAACCTGCCGCAGGAGGCGACCATCGAGGACATCATGCACGCCTACACCGAGGCGTGGCGGTTGGGCATCAAGGCGATCGCCATCTACCGCGACGGCTCGAAGCGCGTCCAGCCGCTCTCGACGAGCAAGGACGACAAGAGCGGCCAGGCCAAGGCCCCGGCCGGCACGCCCTACCGCCGGCGGCTGAACGACGAGCGGCAGGCGATCACCCACAAGTTCTCCGTGGGCGGCCACGAAGGCTACCTGACGGTCGGGCTCTTCGAGGACGGCCAGCCAGGCGAGATCTTCATCACCATGTCGAAGGAAGGCTCGACCCTCTCCGGGGTCATGGACTGCTTCGCCACCACCGTGTCGCTCTCGCTCCAGTACGGCGTGCCGCTCAGGGTGCTGGTGAACAAGTTCTCGCACGTGCGCTTCGAGCCCTCCGGCATCACCAACAACAAGGACGTCCGCTTCGCGAAGTCGGTCATCGACTACATCTTCCGCTGGATGGCGCTCAAGTTCCTGCCCCCGGAGGAGGCCCAGCAGTTCCGGGTGACCGAGACGCCGGGCTCCAAACCCCTGCCAGCCGGGCAGGCTGGGGCCGCGTCCCCTGCGGCGGCGGCCAAGGCGCCGGCGGGGAACGGCCATCCGGTGAACACGATGGAGCAGCAGGAGCAGGTCACGTTCGTGGCGCAGGCCGACGCGCCCGCCTGCCACGAGTGCGGGTCATTGATGGTGCGCAACGGCAGCTGCTACAAGTGCGTGAACTGCGGCAGCACGTCTGGGTGCTCATAGACGGAGGTGCATCATGGGCTGGATGTCAACGCCTGAGCTCTCCAAGAAATGCGAGCAGTTCATCAAGGCGCACTGGGGCAAGGACGGGCTGGCACAGGTGATGGAGCGGCCGGTGAGCTGGGTCCGCCACGAGGCCAACCCGCACCTGAAGCAGTTGCGCAAGAAGCAAAAGGACGTGCCGTTGATTTCCGTGCGCGGCACGATCAACCGCATCCACCTGGCACTCTCAACGGAAAAGAAAGGGGCGTGAGATGTTGGAAGACACGCAGACCAAGCTGCAGGATCTGCCTGAGCATGTCAAATCCAGCGGCCGGTTGCTCGTCGACTGGGAGATCCGCGAGTACGTCAAACAGTATCAGATGCTGGATCCCTTCGAAGAACATTTAAAAAGGAACGGCGTCATCTCGTACGGCCTCTCATCGATGGGCTACGACATCCGGGTCACGGATGAGTTCAAAATCTTCACCAATCTCAAGCAGGCGGTCGTGGACCCGAAGGAGTTTAATCCGGATTCCTTCATCGACGTGAAGGGGCCGGTCTGCGTCGTCCCGCCCAACTCCTTCGCCCTGGCGCGCTCGGTGGAGTACTTCCGCATGCCGCGTTCGGTGCTCGGCATCTGCCTGGGCAAGTCCAGCTATGCCCGCTGCGGCATCGTGGTGAACATCACGCCGCTCGAGCCGGGCTGGGAAGGCTACCTGACCATCGAGATCTCCAATACTACCCCGCTGCCCGCCCGCGTCTACTCGTTCGAGGGCATCGCCCAGGTGCTCTTCTTCGAAGCCGGCTCGCTGCCCGAGGTGTCCTACGCGGACCGGAAGGGGAAGTATCAAGGCCAGCAAGGCATCACGCTGCCGAAGGTTTGAGGCGCATGAAATTTTGGATTTTAGATTTTAGATTTTGGATTGGCGGGCGACCAGAAGCGTGGCGTCGTGCCACCCCAATCCAAAATCCAAAATCCAAAATCTAAAATTCGTTGCGGATGCTCGAAGTTCTCGCCCCAGATTTCTCCCTCCAGGCTACCCTCGCCTCCGGCCAGGCGTTCCGCTGGACGCAGCACGACGGCTGGCAC
>Ga0155357_166_pt2 | contig 11032 bp, 13 predicted proteins | sample RifCSPhighO2_02_FD_106325 | JGI IMG/M metagenome (GOLD analysis project Ga0155357, IMG submission 106325) | Omnitrophica bacterium RIFCSPHIGHO2_02_FULL_63_14 | reverse complement strand
GTCACGGTGCCCAGGAGCCCCAGCAAGGGTGCTATGTGCGTGAGCGCCCCGAGCACGCGCAGGCGCGTCTCCACCTTCTCGAGCGCATACGACCCCTCGCGCTTCAGCACGTCCGCCCGGAGGCGGTCATTGCCAAGGTGGTCGAGATAAACGGCCGCGATGCGGCATACGGGATGACCGCGGCGGCCGCAAAACTCCCGGGCTTCTTTATAACGGCGTTTGGACAGGAGCCCTTTCAGCTCCTCGAGAAATCTGTCGTAGTGCAGGCGGAGTAACTGGAAGAAGATGGCCCGTTCGACGATGACGGCCGCGGCCAGGATCGAGCACAGGAGGAGCGGCCACATGGTGAAACCGCCCTTTTGGAAGAGCTTCAGAAGCGTCTGGTCCCAAAGGATCATTTATGGTCTCCCGATGTCAGGTAGTAATCGAGCACTCTGCAGCGAAGCAGGTGCTCCACCAAATTCGCCGCTCCTTCACGCGGGTTCGTGGCCATGGCCCATACAAAGCCCCCCAAATGCCCGAGCGGTTCGTGGGAAAGTTGCGAAATGAGCGAGCAGAGCGCCGGCATGCACATATGGGCCGTCCGGCAGATGATTGCTCCGTGGCGAAGGTTCAACGTGGTCGTGATTCCGTCTGCATAGGGGCCTTCCGCGAGACAGGCGGCGGATGCCATCCGGTAAACGATGCGGCAATGCTCGGCGCTTCCTGGGTTCGACCCAGGCAGGACGCGGCCGCAGCCAGTCAGACGATTCGCCAGTTCCTTCCAGTCGAAGGACAGCGCCAGCAGCGCGTCCAGCACCGCCGGTTCGATTGCCTGTATGGGTCTTCGGTTCGATGGATTCATATTGATATTAAGTCTCAATTGAGAGAGTATCTCACTTGCCTGGAATGTGTCAACAAATATTTTCACGGCCGCCGCATTGGTTCCTCGCTCCCCCCCACCACCCATTTTTTAGGAACCGAGGGCTTCGAGCCCTCATGCACCTAAATTGATCGAATATTGCCTATAAGAAACGCTGTAAGTCTAATGGTTTTAAGGAGGGGCACGAGGGCTCGAAGCCCTCGTGTGCCGGCAATACCACGCGGCATGCACTCCGGTGCCAGAGGGGTCAAACCCCTCTGTCCGACCCCTCTGTCCCCTCATTGGCTCATTGATAACATTGGACTTATGACGAGCACCATAGGGACCTGGTCTCTATGGTACCGGGGGGACAGGTTAACCTGGTTGACCTGGTACCGACATTGGTTATAGCCGTCGCGCCGAAGGACGCGACGGAATCCACAGCAGGGGGAAAAGGTTCGTGCAAGGGAAAGGGGGACTCTCCCCCTTTCCCTTGCAACTAAGAGGGGGATTTTAAAACGTTCCTTGCCGAAGGGGGTGACAGCCGCTGGGTCAGGCGCGGCGCCAAGAGGGGGAAACTGGAAGTTTCCCCCTATGGGGCTTGGAACAATTTATATTATCTCAAGAGTAGAAATTGTTCCAAGCCGCGGCGCATCAGCATCACGCCGATGGCGCCCAGGAGGAGCGAGAAGATCTTCGAGAGAGTCATCGAGCCCGACTCCCCCAGGAGGCGCGACAGCGCGTTCGCGAAGTAGAGCACAAGCCCGCACAGGAGGATGTTGGCCACGAGCGCGAAGATCGTGGGCGCGGGTCCGAACGAACCGAGGACGATGATCGACGTGGTGAGCACGGCCGGCCCGACGATGAGCGGCACGGCCAGCGGCACCACCCCGAGCGACGGGTCACTGAGGCGCGGGCCTTTTTCCGAGCTCAAGAGGTCTCTCAAGGCAAACGTGAAAAGGATCGCGCCCCCGGCCACGAGGAAATCGCTGATCGTGATGCCGAGAAACGCGAACACCCACTTCCCTACCCAGAGGAACAGCACGGCCACGACGAGTGCCGTGAGGATCGACCGCTGGATGAGAACGACCTTCTGGCGGCTCGAGAGGCCGCCGGTGAGCGAGAGATAGACCGGCAGGATGCCGAGGGGATCGACGGCCACGAAGATCGGCACGAAGGCGAGAAAATAGGCGTCCACTTTAAGGGTTCACCTCGCTTTGGCTTAACTTGATCTCATTCGCCGTCATCGGCACGGGGCCCGGGGCCTCTTTCCTCACCTCGCGCACGGAGCCGGAAAAAAACACCATCACGGCCAGTCTGCAGAGACAGGATAACAAAAAGAGCGTGAGAAAGGAATGACCCTTGATCGGCGGAAGCCGGTGGATCAGCCAGCCGCCGGTCATCGCCCCGAGAAACACGGCCACGCTGTTCGTGACATTGAAATAGGAGAGGGAGCGGATGCGCTTCTGCGGCGTAACCGCCTCCACGATGTAGTTCAAGACGAGCAGCGTCCAGCCGCCCCAGAAGAAACCCGCGAAGAGCTGGACGACAAAGAGCCACTCCGGCCTCGGGGACACGATCCACAGCGCCGGCAGCGCCGCGATGCCCCACCCGGCAATCTTCAAAATGCGCAGGTTTCCCCGCTGGTCCCCGATCCGCCCCCACCCTCTTTGGAACATCAGGACAGAAAACGTGGCCGCCGTTATGACGGACATGTAGGCCGCATAGCTGTAGCCGATCTCATCCAGCAGGTAGAGTGCTATCATCGGCGCCGAGACGTTGACGGCGAAGCTCATCGCGGAGACGAACAGCACAAACTTCGCGAAATTGCTCGTTCGTATCTGGCTGGCGAACTGCAGGAAGCTGAAATAAACGTCGTGCCGCGTGTGATGGTAGGGCTCCTCCTGCCGAAAGAGGCAGGCCCATGCCCCGAAGCGGCAGACCATCGCGAAGACGAAGACGGCCAAGAAGCCCGTCAGGCTGTCCTTCCCGAAGTGGTTCAAGAGCAGGCCGGCCGAGATGGACGCCGAAACGGTCAGCGCGCCCTGGAGCCGGTTGCGCCAGCCGAAGTACTGGCCTCGCTTCTTAAGCGGCAGGTAGTCGTACATGACGCTCTGCCAGGCCGGCACGCCGAACGCGCCGAAGCTGACGAAGACGCTCCCGGCCGCCAAGAGCGCCCATGGCCTCCATAAAGGATGCGCATGGAACACGAACGGGATCAGGATGATCGGAAGCCACGCGAGCGCGTGGAAGAAGACGACCGCGCGGATCAGCTTCATGCGCGAGCCGATCGACTGCGTGAGCGCGGCCGACTGCACCTGCAGGAGCGACGCGACCAGCGGCGGGATCGAGGCCAGGAGCGCCACCTGCGAGGGACCGGCGCCGAGCGCGATGCCGTAGGGGATGAGATAGGTCTCGCTCACGCCGAGCATGAGCGCCGTGAAGAGACCGTCAAACAGGGAATACTTGAGGGACTTGCGAACGGAGCCGGGCTTCAAGAAGGGGATGGGGTCAAATCAATCGCTCGATCTCTCGCTCCATATCCGGATTAAACCCGCTATACATCTTCACGATCGTTCCGTCCGGGGCCAGCACGTAGTTCGACGGCACGCCGGTCACGCCGAACGAGCGCACGGCCTGCATGTCCTCGTCGAGCAGCACGGTATAATTCACCGGGTTCTTCTTGAGGAACGAGGCGACTTTTTTCTTCGACTCGCCCGCGTTGACCGCGAGGATCCTGAACCCTCTGTCTTTGAATTGCCCCTGCAGGCGGATCAGCTCCGGCAGCTCCTCCCGGCAGGGCGGGCACCAGCTGGCCCAAAAGGTCACGAGCACCGCCTTGTTGGAGCGAAGCGTATCGGCCAGGCCCACGGAATTGCCGTCCGTGTCCTTCAGCGTGAAATACTGCCCCTGTTCGAGCTTGCCGGCCGCGTCGGCCGGGGCGCCGTTCATGCATCCGGCCGCGAACAGCAAAAGAGCCGCCAGGGCCGCGAGCCCGGTGTGTCTCATATCAAAAGACCTCCCATCTTGATGAGGAAATACTCGGCGGCCGCCAGGAGCACCCAGCCGAAAAGCTTCTTGACCCGCTCGAGCCAAACCCCCGACTTGGGGATGGAGGCGATGAGCCCCGTGAACGTGCCCAGGAGGATCAGCAGGAACCCGACGCCGTAGCCGAACGTAAAAAGAAGCAGGGATCCGTAGACCACGTTTTGCTTCGACCCGACGTATACGAGCAGGGCCGCCAGAACGGGGGCCGTGCAGGGACCCACGATAAGGCCCGAAACCACGCCGACGCCGAAGACCCCCCATAACCCCTTCGCCGCGGGCACCCGCGTCCCGGCCAGCGAGATCTGCGGAAGCTGGAATACTCCGAGCATCGACAGGCCCAAAACCAGGCAGACGTTCGCGATGACGAAATAGCTTAAGGGATGGGAACCCACCCGGCCGAAGAAACCGCCCGTCAGAGCGGCAAAGGCACCCAGGACGGCATAGGTCACCGCCATGCCAAGCACGTAGACGAGCGACAGTCCGAGGCCCTTCCAGCGGGCCCCGGCCGCCCGCGCGCCGATGTAGCCGAGTGTGAGCGGGATCACGGGGTAGACGCACGGCGTGAAGCTGACGAACACGCCGGCAATAAACACCGTGATGAATGCCAATATTGGGTTTGTTTGAATGAGTGTTTCGACGTTTGAAAATAGGGTGTTCGTCATTGCGAGCCCGAGCATCGCGAGGGCGAAGCAATCTCGCACACGGATAAATCTACCCATTGTGGATTCATGGATTCAATAAGCTTCCTTTTCTTCATTCTTGAACCTGCCTTGATCTGTTTTTCTCGCTGAATCGCACCGTAAGGATCAGTGCAAGACTCAAAATAGACGAGCTTAACCACATTATACTTCCGAGTGAATGATGATCCGCAACCGTGTTTATGCTCATAGACTCTTCTCTCAAGATCGTTGGTCACACCGGTGTAGATCACAGTATTGAAAGCGTTCGCCATCATATAGACAAAATACTCTTTATATTTCATTTCGTTTCTCATCCAGAGATTGCTTCGTCGCACCTTCGGTGCTCCTCGCAATGACGCTGCGCGTCATCTTAACAGACCTGAGCTGGCCGCAGGCGGCCTGGATGTCGCGGCCTTTCGAGAACCGGACCGTCGTCTTGATGCCGGCCCTCTGCAACACCTGTTGGAACGCCACGATCTCGGCGTACTCCGGCGCCGCGTGGGGAAACTCCTCGATCGGGTTGTACGGGATGAGGTTCACCTTGCAGAGTATTCCTTTCAGAAGCGATGCCAGCGACTGCGCGTCCTTGAGGGACGCGTTCACGCCCTTGATGAGGATGTATTCGAACGTGATCGCGCGCTTGGTCTTTTTCGCGTACTGGCGGCAGGCCTCGATGAGCCGCTTCACGCCATAGGCCTGGTTCACCGGCATGATGGCGCCGCGGACCGCGTCGGTCGCGCCGTGCAGCGAGACCGAGAGCTCGACCTGCAGCTTTTCCCCGGCGAATTTTTCGATCTTCGGGACCACGCCGCAGGTCGAGATCGTGATCCTGCGCGCGCCCAGGCCCAGCGCGTTCTTCGCGTTCAGCGTGCGGACGGCCTTCAGGACCTCGTCGTAGTTGTCGAACGGTTCGCCGATGCCCATGAACACGATGTTCGTGATCTTCCGGTCGGGCGACAGCTCCCGCGCCTTCAGTACCTGAGACAGGATCTCGCCGGCCGTGAGGTTCCGGAAAAAACCAGCCTGTCCGCTCGCGCAGAACGCGCAGTGGAACTTGCAGCCGGCCTGCGTGGACACGCAAACGGTCCTCCGGTCCTTCACCGGCAGGTGAACGGTCTCGACCATGCGGCCGTCGTCGAGTTTCAGGAGCAGCTTCGTGCTCTGGTCGTCCGCCGACCGCTCGACGGCGTCCGTCTCGGGCATGCGGAGGTGCCATTCTTTTTTGAGCTTCGCGCGGAGCGCCTGGGGCAGGTTCGTCATGCGGTCAAAGTCGTACACGCCCTTGTCGTAGATCCAGGACAGCACCTGGTCGGCGCGGTAGCCCTCGATGCCGGTCCCAATGAACCGCTTTTTCAGGTCCTCCGGCGGCAGGTCGAGGACGTTAGTCATTATGGGCCGTGTTGTTGATGAAAAGGAGCCGCCGCCTCTTCCGGGTGCAGTCCACCATCGTGACGCTCGTGTTGTCGATCTGAAGGTTCAGCAGGATGTGGTCGAAATCGGCGCCGAGCCAGTCGGCCAGGAGCGCGGTGATCACGCCGCCGTGCGTGACGATGAGCACCGTCCGCCCGCGGTTGGCGCCGGCGATGGTCTTCACGCGCCCGATCACCCGTTTCCGGAACCGTGCGATCGGCTCCCCGCCCGGGATGCGGGCGCCCGAGGGGCATTTCAGCCATTTCTCGTAGCCTTTGTCGTACAGGCGGTCCACTTCCTCGGGCGTCATGCCCTCCCACTCGCCGAGGTGGATCTCCCGCAGGAGCGGATCACGCAGGATCGGAAGCCGCGTGTGCTTCGTGATCTCGAGCGTCGTCGCGTAGGCGCGGCCCAGATCGCTCGAGTAGACGCGGTCGATCGGATAGCGCAGGAGCCGCCTGGCCAGGCGCCTCGCCTGGATCAGGCCCTTTTTCGTCAACCCCGAGTCCTGGTGCCCCTGAATGCGGTTCTGGTCATTGAACGCCGACTCCGCATGGCGCACAATTACAAGTCTTGTCATATGAAATGCGAGTATCAGAGTATCAGGAGATCAGGAAATCAGGTAAGAACTGATATTCTGATATCCTGATGTCCCACATCCTGATTCCCTGATGTCCTGATACCCGCCTTTACCCCAAGTAATCCTTATATTGCTTTGCCAATGCCGCGTACCGCTTCGCCCATAGCGCGTGCCCGGCCACCTCGTCGGCGTCGAGCGACCGCACGATCTTGCCCGGGATCCCCAGTACGAGGGAACGCGGCGGGATATTCGCGCCCTCCAGCACAACGGCGCCCGCGCCGATGAGGCAGTCATTCCCCACGTTCGCGCGGCTCAAGATCTTCGCGCCGATGCCGATCAGCACGCGATCACCGACCGTGCAGGCGTGCACGGTCGCGTGGTGCCCCACGATCACGCGCCGGCCGATGCGGCAGGGGCGGTTTTCGTCCACGTGGACCACACAGTTATCCTGCAGGTTTGTCTCCTCACCCACCTCGATGGTGTGGATGTCGCCGCGGAGCACCGCGCCGAACCAGACGCTTACACCCCTGGCCAGCCTCACGTCTCCGATGACATGGGCGCCGGGCGCGATGAACACGCTCGGATGGATTCGCGGTCGCTTATTTTTGAATGGCATTATCATAATGTCAAATGACAAAATTCAAATGACAAATGAAATTCAAATAACGAAATGACAAATGACTAAAACGTGTTTTGGACATTTTGAAATTTGAGCATTCATTTGTCATTCATGCTTTGTCATTTGTCATTTGAGCGCTGTATCTTCCTCCTCCAACTCACCCACAATCTCTTCTATCAAATCCTCCAATGTCACCAGGCCCGTGGCCTTCTTCGTGACCGTGTCCTGGACGATCGCGATCTGCACCTTCCGCCTCTGGAAATCCCTCAAAAGCTCCGCCACTTTTTTATGCGGCGGCACGAAAAACGGCGCGTTCATGAGGTCCTCGATGCGGATCAGCGTCCGGTTCTTGAACAGGTACACGAGGTCCCGCACGTAGATGATGCCGACGATGTCACTGCGGAATCCCTTGTAGACAGGCAGCCGGTTATGGCCCTCCTCGAGGGTGATGCGCTCGAGTTCCTCGTCGCCGGCGTCGATCGGGATCGCGATCACCCGGTCGATCGGCGTCATCACGTCGCGCACCTCGGTCTCGTCGAAGTGGAAGATCCGCTCGAGCATCTTGCGCTCGTTGTCGCCGTAGAAGCCCTCCTCCTTGCCGATCTGGATCATCATCTTCATCTCTTCCTCGGTCACGAGCGGCGAGCGGAAATGCGGGTTGCCGCCGAAAAACCGGATGAATCCGTTGCTGATTTGCGTGAGCACGTACGTGATCGGACGAAAGACGGTCATGAAGAAATGGATCAGGTGCCGCACGAGGAACGCGACGCCCTCCGGATGGTTCGTGGCGATGACCTTCGGGATGAGCTCTCCGAAGATCACGAGGATCACCGTGATGATGAGCGTGCCGGCCACGAGCGCCCGGCCTTCCCCAAGGGCCCGCGAGATGAGGATCGTCCCGATGGCCGCGATGCCCGTGTTGGCCAGATTGTTCCCCACAAGGATGGTCGCGATGAGCTTGTCCATCCTCGAGACGAGGAAGTGGACGCGGTGGGCGCCCCTCTTTTTCCGCTCCACGAGATGCCTGAGACGGACCTTGTTCAGAGCGATAAGGGAAGCCTCGGACGCCGAGAAAAACGCCGAGAACCCCAGCAAGACAAAGAAAACGACCAGAAGCTGCGATGAGGAAGGCATAATCGGAAAATTATGATAACATGTGGGATATGTTGACCGCTTCTTTTTTTTATCTTATCTCTTTTGGCATCCTGGTCTTAGCTACCATCGTCGTTCTCACGCGGTCGGCCGTTTACAGCGTGCTGGCTCTCGTCGGAACGATGTGTCTCATCGCTGGTCTTTTTGTTCTGCTAAAGGCGTTCCTCGTGGCGGCCATCCTGGTCCTGGTTTACGCGGGCGCCATCCTCGTGCTCTTCCTCTTTATCGTCATGATGATCGATATCCGGAGCCTGCCCTCGTTCAAGAGCCGCGGGCCCCTGCATTTTGGCGGGGCGCTCTTTCTGGGCGCCTTCGTGGTCGTTCAGGTCTGCAAGGTCGCTCAAGCTTTTCCGGCGGGCGCGTTGACACCAGCCGCCGGCGATGCCCGGTCCGTGGGGCTCCTTCTCTTCGGCCGTTATGCGCTTCCCTTCGAGCTCACCTCCCTCTTTCTCCTGGCTGCGGTCGTGAGCGTGGCCGTGCTGGCCAAGAAAGAGATCCGGTGAACCTCGCGCCGGTCGGCATCCAGCACTACCTCGTGCTGGCCGGCCTCCTGTTCTCGATCGGCCTTGTCGGCGTGCTGGTCCGCCGCAACGCGCTCACCGTGCTCCTGTCGATCGAGCTGCTTCTCAATGCCGCCAACCTGTCGTTTGTCAGCTTCTCGGCATACCACGCGGAGCTCTCGGGCCAGGCGGTGGTCTTCTTCACGATGATCGTCGCGGCCGCCGAGGTCACGGTGGCGCTCGCGATCGTGGTGCTGCTGTTCCGCCGGCGCGACAGCGATCTTCTCGAGGAGCTCAAAAGCCTCAAATGGTAAGCGGGCCCACGCTCATCCTTTTCGCGCCGCTTGTTTCCTGTGTCTTCATCTGCCTCTTTGCCCTGCGCCGGCCGCGGCTGGCCGGCTTCGTTTCCGCCGCCGGCATCCTGCTCTCGTTCGCGCTGACGGCGTGGCTTTTCTGGTTTCACCTCCACGGATCGTTTCTGCCGATCGACACGGGCCGGCCCTGGATCCAGATCAGCGGCCTCACGGTCGAGTTCGGTTACCTGATCGACCGGCTGTCGGTGCTCATGCTGCTCGTCGTGACGGGCGTGGGCTCCTGCATCTTTCTCTATTCGCTCGAATACATGAAGGGCGATAACAGCTACGGGCGCTACTTCGCGTCGCTGTCGTTCTTCGCGTTCTCGATGATCGGGATCGTGCTCGCGAACAATTTCGTAATGCTGTTCGTGTTCTGGGAACTCGTGGCCTTAAGCTCGTATCTCTTGATCGGCTTCTGGTTCGAGAAGCCATCGGCCGCCGATGCGGGCAACAAGGCATTCATCGTAAACCGCCTGGCCGACTTCGGGCTCGTCATCGGCATCTTCTATATCTGGATGCTGTCGGGCGCCGGAGGCGGCGAGCGGACGTTCTCGTTCTCGGCCCTGCCCGGGATCCTGGCGGACGCGGTGTCGCGCGGGGTCCTGGCGCCGGAGGCGCTGCTGGTGGCGTCGCTCTTGGTGTTCTCCGGCGTGGCCGGAAAATCGGCCCAGTTCCCGCTCTACATCTGGCTGCCCGACGCCATGGAGGGCCCCACGCCGGTGAGCGCCCTCATCCATGCCGCCACGATGGTCGCGGCCGGCGTGTTCCTGCTGGCCCGGACGTTCTTCCTCGTCGCGGGCTCGGCGCAGGCGCTCTTGGTGATCGCCTCGATCGGGGCCCTGACAGCGCTCCTGGCGGCATTGTTGGCGGTCACGCAGGACGACATCAAGAAGATCCTCGCCTACTCGACGATCAGCCAGCTCGGTTACATGGTGCTGGCGCTGGGCCTGGGCGGGCCCGACACGGCGATGTTCCATTTAACGACGCACGCGTTCTTCAAAGCGCTCCTCTTCCTCGGCGCGGGCGCGCTCATCCATGGGATGCGCACACAGGACATCTGGGGCATGGGCGGCGGCCTGAAGCGGATGCCCGTTACGGGCTGGACCTTCCTCATCGGCACGCTGGCCCTGTGCGGCGTTTATCCCCTTTCCGGTTTCTTTTCGAAGGACGAGATCCTGACGCTGGCGTTCCGCCGCGAGCCCGCGCTCTTCGCCGCGGCGCTTTTGACAGCGGGTCTGACGGCGTTCTACATGGCAAGGGCATGCCGCATCGCACTGCTCGGTCCCGAGCGGCACCGTGGCGACCCGCATGACCCGGGCCTGCTTATGAAGGGGCCTCTGCTCGTGCTCGCGTTTTTCGCGCTGGGGGCCGGGTTCATCGGCATCCCCGCCTACCTGTCGGGCCATCCCGGCGGTCATCATTTGGACTTGACCGTCGCGGTCTCGTCCACGCTGACCGCACTCGGCGGACTGGCCCTCGGGTTCTGGCTCTACGGCCCCGCGGCCCGCTCCGGAAAGGACCCTCTGCCGGAAACCTTCGGCCGCGTTTATTCGTTCGTGAAGAAAAAATATTTTCTCGACGAGCTTTTCCTCGGAGCGGCGGACTTCTTCCGCGGCGGCGTCGCGCGGCTCTTCTGGTGGTTTGACTGGAGTGTCATCATCGGGCTGGGCGTGAACGGTTCGGCGCGGCTCACCACGGCGGCGGGGTCCATCGTGCGGCGCGCGCAGACGGGCCAGGTCCAGCACTACGCGGCCGTCTTCGGCTTCGGCGCCGTGATCATCGTCTGGCTCATGACGGGGTTGTTGCGATGATCTTGGGCCCCGTCTCCTGGATCCTGCTCGCACCC
>Ga0155357_110_pt1 | contig 11732 bp, 12 predicted proteins | sample RifCSPhighO2_02_FD_106325 | JGI IMG/M metagenome (GOLD analysis project Ga0155357, IMG submission 106325) | Omnitrophica bacterium RIFCSPHIGHO2_02_FULL_63_14 | reverse complement strand
TTTTCTTTGTGTATCGCCGTATGGACAGGTCGTGTGGTAAAATCAGGACAAAGTTTGAAAGCCCTGTAGACAGGGCATAATTTTTGGTGACTCCCTTGTCCCGTAAAATCCGCGTAAGAGACCTGATCATCGGCGGCGGAGCGCCGATCCCCGTCCAGAGCATGTGCGCCACGCGCACGCGCGACATCGACGCCACGGTTGCCCAGGTGAATGCACTTGAGAAGGCCGGCGCCGGCCTCGTGCGCGTCGCCATCGACAACGCCACCGACGCCGAGGCCCTGAAAGAGGTCCGCCGCCAGACGAAGGCGCGCCTGGTCGTGGACCTGCAGGAAAACTACCCGCTGGCCGAGGCGATCGCCCCGCACGTCGACAAGATCCGGTACAATCCCGGCCACCTGCACCACCTTGAAAAAGACACCCCGATCGAGAAAAAAGTCGAGCGCCTCGCGGCGATAGCGAAGGTCAACGGCAACGCGATCCGCGTGGGCGTGAACTGCGGCTCGATCGCGCCGCAGTTCCTCGAGAAATTCCCGGGCGACCAGACACGCGCGATCGTTGAGAGCGCTTTGTTTCACTGCGACCTTTTGGACGGGTTTCACTTCACCGAGTACGTCGTGAGCCTCAAGGACTCGGACCCCGAAAAGGTGGTCGCCTGCAACCGGGAATTCGCCAAGCGCCGCCCGGACGTTCCGATCCACCTGGGTGTCACCGAGGCGGGCCTTTTGCCCGACGGCGTCATCAAGACACGCCTGGCCTTCGAGAAGCTCATTCCTCTGGGCATCGGCGACACGATCCGCGTGTCGCTCACGCTGCCCAACCCCGAGAAGTACCGGGAGATCGAGTGGGGCCGGAAGATCCTTGAGGATATAGCCGAGGGCCGTTTCATCTCGGCGCCCGGATTCGGCAAAGGCCTTAATATCATCTCCTGCCCGTCCTGTTCGCGCGTGGAAAACGGGGATTTCGTGAGGCTCGCCGAAGAGGTCAAGCGGATGACGGTCTACGCGAAGGAGAAGAAACTGACGATCGCGATCATGGGCTGCCGGGTCAACGGGCCCGGCGAGACCGATGACGCGGACCTGGGGCTGTGGTGCGGGCCGAGCACCGTGACGCTCAAGCGGAAATCCCATGCCGTCGGCTCTTACCGCTACAACGAAGTCCTTCCGGTTCTAAAAAAAAATCTCGACCAGTTGATCGGCTGTTAAAATAAGTCATGGACAACGCGTTGAGAAGGAAAAGATTCAGTTTACCCGACGACTGGATGGTCCTGGCATGGGTCAGCGCCATGCACGTGCTGGCCCTGACGGGTTTTTTCACGTTCAGCTGGCCGGCGCTCGGGGTATGCCTCTTTTTGTGCTGGCTGACCGGTCACATCGGCATCTGTCTGGGCTATCACCGCTATTTCACGCACCGCAGTTTCGAGACGCCGAGGCCCGTTCAATACCTGCTGGCGGTCTTGGGGACGCTCGCGGGCGAAGCCGGCCCCATCTCCTGGGTCGCCGCGCACCGCTACCACCACATCCATTCGGACACGGAGAAAGATCCCCACAGCCCCCTGAAAGGCTTCTTCTGGGCGCACATGGGCTGGCTCTTCGGCCGCGAGGAATTTCTCGTGAAATTCGACGAGTACAAGAAGCACGCGCCCGACATGGCGCGCGACCGTTTCCTCGTGTGGCTCGACACCTACCACGTGCTGCCGGTGCTCCTCTTGGCGGCCGCGCTCTACGCGTGGGGCGGATGGGCGTTTGTGGTCTGGGGCATGTTCGTGCGCTCCGTGATCGTGTATCACATAACGTGGCTGGTAAATTCCGCCTCCCACGTGTGGGGCTACCAGACGTTCAAGACCGGCGACCGCTCGCGCAACAACTGGTGGGTGGCGCTGCTGGCCTTCGGCGAGGGGTGGCACAACAACCACCACGCCTACCAGCGCTCGGCCCGCCACGGATTCACCCGGTGGGAGCTCGACCTGACCTATGTGACGATCCGGGTCCTCGCGTTTCTGGGCCTGGCGCGGCACGTGCACGTGCCCGCGCTGAACGAGCAGATGGGCGCCACGAAGACATTGTGCTAAAATGACTCTCACCATTTTCTGCAACCTTGGAGGCATTCATCGCATGAAAACACTGTCCCGTTTTGCGGCCATTTTTTCTCTCACGGCTTTTTTTATCGCACCCTCGTTTGCCTGGGCCGATTCTCCGGCGGCGCTCGAGGCGCGCATCCTGGATTCAAAACGCGTGCTCGATGAGATCATGGTTGCCCCCGACGTCAGCATCCCCGAGGAAATGCTGGGCAAGGCCAAGGCCATCGCGATCTACCCGAACGTGCTGAAGGCCGGGTTCATCTTCGGCGGACGCTTCGGCAAGGGAGTGGTGTCGGCCAAGGACGCGTCAGGCAACTGGAGCCCCGTTTCCTTCTCGACGCTCGGCGGCGGAAGCTGGGGCCTCCAGATCGGCGGCCAGGCGACCGACCTCATCCTCGTCATCATGAACGAGAGGGGCCTGAACGGCCTTCTGTCAAACAACTTCAAGCTCGGCGCCGACGCCTCGGTGGCCGCGGGCCCCGTGGGACGCCAGACGGAGGCGGGCACGGACCTCACGCTCTCGTCGGGCATCCTCGCGTACTCGCGCAACCGCGGCCTCTTCGCCGGCGTGTCGTTCGACGGCGTGGTGCTGACGCAGGACAACCATTCGAATTCCGCCTATTACGGCAAGCTGGTGACCTCGCGCGACGTCCTGACCGGAGGCGCGGTCGGGGCCCAGCCGTCGTCGAAGCCGCTCTTGGACGCGCTGACGGAGTACGCGAAGCGCTGGGAGAAGAGACTAGCCGGAGCGTGACATTCCGGATCACCGAGCACGGGGGGATCGATCCGCTCACGGAGTCCCCGCGCTTCGTGGCCAAGCACCTGGCCGCTTATGATTTCGCGCTTCCGCTGGCTAAGGGAAGGGTGCTTGAGGTCGGATGCGGGGACGGCTACGGGGCGTCGAGGCTGGCCGCCCGCGCGCAAGTCGTCGCGATCGATCTTTTTGAGGGCAATGTGCGGGCCGCGGCCGGGCGGTACCGGGCCGAAGGGCTCGAGTTTCGCCGCATGGACGCGACGGAGCTGGATTTTCCGGCCGGGAGTTTCGACCTGGTGGTATCGTTTCAGGTGATCGAGCACATCCCCGAGGGGCTCTTGCCCCGGTATCTCGGCCAGATCCGCCGCGTGCTGAAGCCCGAGGGCCGGGCGTGCCTGACGACCCTGAACGTGAAGAAAAACCGCAAGCCGGGCCGTCCGTATGAGAAGTCTCCGCACCACGACAAGGAGTTCACGCCGGAGGAATTTGGTTCGATCCTCGGCCGGCATTTCGGCGGCGTGGAGCTCTACGGGCTCTACCCGACCGTGCGGCACGCGCTCGCGGAACGGCTGAAAAAAAGCGGCCTGTTTTCGATGAAGCGCTTTTACGCGGGCATTACGACGCGGGATTTTCGTTGGAGGCGCGGCCGGAATCTCGACGGCTGCATCGATTTGATGGGAGTTTGCTGGAAGTAAAATATTTCGCTAGCGTAGCTCAGCTGGTAGAGCAGCGGTTTCGTAAACCGCAGGTCGTCGGTTCAATCCCGACCGCTAGCTTTTATTCAGGAACAGGAGACAATATGTTAGACAAAGTGCAAAAAATCACCGACGCCGATTTCGAGAAGGAGGTCTCGAAGTCCGCGGTGCCGGTGCTCGTGGATTTCTGGGCCGAATGGTGCGGCCCCTGCCGGATCGTGGGCCCCATCCTGGACCAGTTGGCCCCCGCGTACCGGGGCAGGCTCAAGATCGCCAAGCTCAACGTGGACGAGAACCAGGACGCGCCCACCCGCTTCGGCGTTATGAACATCCCCACGATGATCGTTTTCAAGAACGGCAAAGAGGCCGAGCGCATTGTGGGCGCCATGAGCAAGAGCGAGCTCGAGGCCAAGCTGGACCGGGTGCTTAAAGGCTAGGTTGGTCCGGATCGCGGTTTTTTGTTCCGGGTCGGGTTCCAACTTCGAGGCGATCGCCGGGGCGGCCAAGGCCGGACGTCTCGGCGCCGCGATCGCGCTCATGGTCTGCGACCGCCCTGAGGCGTTCGCGGTCCAGCGCGCGCGGAGGCTCGGCGTTCCTTACGCGGTTCTGCCGGCGCGCCTGTTTCCGTCCCGATCGTCCTATGAAAAACTGCTCATCGGGATCCTGAAGCGGGAGCGGGTGGACCTGGTCGCGCTCGCCGGCTGGATGAGGATCTTGTCGCCGGTCTTTATCCGCGCGTTCCGCGGCCGTATCCTGAACATCCATCCGTCCTGTCTGCCGGCCTTCAAGGGCGCGCACGCGATCCGCGACGCGTTCCAGGCGCGCGTTCCCGCGACCGGCGTCACGGTCCATGTGGTCACAGCCGACGTGGACGGCGGGCCGGTCCTGGCGCAGACGAAGGTCCGGATCGGCCGGAAAGACACCCTGAAGTCCCTGGAGACGAAGATACACCGTGTGGAGCACAGGCTCTACCCGTCCGCGATCCGGCGCTTCATCCAAAAGAGGAAAGGCCCCAAGAATGCCGAAGGCAAGCGTTAAGGAAATCAAGGCGCGCGAGATACTGGATTCACGCGGCAACCCCACGGTGGAGGCCGACTGCCTCCTCACGGACGGGTCGTTCGGGCGGGCCGCCGTGCCCAGCGGGGCATCCACGGGAGAATTTGAGGCCGTCGAGCTCCGTGACGGAGACGCGTCGCGTTACCTCGGCAAGGGGGTCCTGCGGGCGGTGAAAAACGCGAACACCGAGCTGGCCGGGGCGCTTGAGGGAAAAGATCCACTCGACCAAAAGGCGGTGGACGGGATCATGAACCGGCTCGACGGCACGCCGAACAAGGGCCGGCTGGGGGCCAACGCGATCCTCGGCGTATCGATGGCGGTCTGCCGCGCGGCCGCGGCGTCGAAGAAAGTATCTCTTTGGAGGCATATCAGTGATCTCCATGGCGTAGGGGCGCGGCATGCCGCGCCCCTACTGCCGGTGCCGATGGCCAACGTCATCAACGGCGGCAAGCACGCCGACAACAAGATCGATTTCCAGGAATTCATGATCGCGCCCGTGGGCGCCAAGCGCTTCTCGGAAGGTCTGCGCTGGGTGGCCGAGACGTTCCACAAGCTGAAATCGATCCTCAAAAAGAAAGGCCACGTGACGGCCGTCGGCGATGAGGGCGGGTTCGCTCCGAACCTCGGCAACCGGGAGGCGCTCGACGTGCTCCTGGAGGCGATCGAGGCCGCCGGCTACAAACCGGGCGCCGACATACGCATCGCGATCGACTGCGCCTCGAGCGAGCTCTTCGACGAGGGCGGCAGGAAGGGCTACAAATTCTGGAAATCCAACCCCGGCAGGCTCTTCACGGCCGACGAGATGATCGCCCTCTATACGGAATGGGCGGCCAAATACCCCATTTATACGATTGAGGACGGTCTGGACCAGAATGACTGGGACGGTTACGTGAAATTCACCAAGGCGCTGGGCCCGAAGCTGCAGCTCGTAGGCGACGACTTGTTCTGCACCAATCCGGAGCGCTTCGCCAAAGGCATCAAGCTCGGCGCCACCAACGCGATCCTCATCAAACTCAATCAAATCGGCAGCGTGTCCGAGACGCTGGAAGTGATCGGCATGGCCCAGAAGGCGGGTTTCGGCGTGGTCGTCTCGCACCGCTCGGGTGAGACCGAGGACGCGTTCATCGCCGACCTGGCCGTGGGCACGGCCGCCGGCCAGATCAAGACGGGTTCGGCCTCGCGGACCGACCGCGTGTGCAAGTACAACCAGCTCCTGCGCATCGAAGAAGAGTTAGGCTAGGTGTCGGAGAAAAGAAGGGCGAGGTGGAGCGCGGTCATCATCCTGGCGCTCTTCGCGCTTTTTTTCCTTTTTCTGACCCCGAAGGTCATCCACGTGAGGGAATTGCAGGGTCGAAGCGACCGGCTCACGCAGGAGATCCGGCGGCTCAAACGGCAGAACGCCACGCTCGAGAGCGAGCTCAAAGCGCTCCGCGAGGACCCGGTCTATCTCGAGCGGGTCGCCCGCGAAAAATTCAACAAGGCCAAAGAAGGCGAGATCGTTTACAAGGTCGTCCGGGAGCGTTCGTAACGCGTGCAATTTTTTATGGCCGGGTGTATACTCAGGCCTGCTTTTTGAAAAGTCATCGCGGGGTAGAGCAGCCTGGTAGCTCGTCGGGCTCAAGATGGGCTGTCCGGCCGGTAACGGCCGGATGATTTCCTGCCAAATTCGGTGAACCCTCTAAAATGGCAACACCGAGCCAATGCCGTTAATAGTACGGAAAGGTGTAGAGACTAGACGGCAGGCTCCGCCACCAGAACGTCGGCGGATGAAGGTATAGTCCAGACCACAAAATCCGGTAGAGGATGCGGCGAAAGCCGTAGTGGTAAGCATAACCCGAAGGTCGTTGGTTCAAATCCAACCCCCGCTAAATTAAAAATGCCCCTGGTTACAAGCTAGGGGCATTTTTAATTTAGCAGCGACGCATAGCGTCGCGGCCGCTGACCGGGTTTTGAGCGTGTGCGGCCAGGGGGTTGGATTCCCGGAGTCCGCCGCAGGCGGACGACGGAAATCCAACCCAGGGCTTTTTTGTGATAGGATTCGAGCCATGACTGCGCTCGAGCGTTTGCCCATCACCGGCCTGGTCCCGCCCTGGGTACGCCATCTCCACCGCACCCGCTACGTCTTTGCCTCCCAGTTCGTTTCCGGAAAGACGGTGATCGACTGCGCTTGCGGGTCGGGCGAGGGAAGCCGCGCGCTGCTTGAAGCCGGCGCCGCGCGCGTGGAGGCGTTCGACATTTCCGGGGCGGCGGTCGCGGAAGCGCAGCGCCGCTTCGGCGTACCGAAGCTTTCCTTCCAAATCGGTGATGCGGCCAAGCTGCCGCTGGCTTCGGGCGGCTCGGACGTGTACGTGAGCTTCGAGACGATTGAGCACGTCCGGGAACCGGAGGCGCTCCTAGCCGAAGCTGTCCGTGTCCTGAAACCGGGCGGCCTTTTCATCTCGTCGACTCCCAACCGTACGGTCACGAATCCCGGCAAAGCGCTCCCGGACCATCCGCGAAATCCCTTTCACTTCCGCGAATATGCGCGCCGGGAATTTGAGACTTTATTGGACTCTTTTTTCTCACGTGTCCGCCTGCTCGGCCAGAACAGGGTGGACAGCGCGCGGATCTCACGATGGGCGTGGCTGAATCAGATCAGGAAGGCGCCCGGTTGGCTTTTGTCCCAGCCGGGGCGCCACGCTGTCGTGGAGATGGAGCCCGGCTTCGAGTATGAATACCTCGTCGCGGTGTGCACCCGGTGAGGGTCGCGGTGATCCTTCTCAATTACAGAGACTACGCGGAGCGCTTCCTCACGGAATGTTATGCGAGTCTCGAGCGTCAGACCTATCCGCGCGAACGCTTCACGGTCTTCGTCGTGAACAACGCGGCCACCGAGTCGGGCGGCGCGCTCGTGCGCCGGCTGGCCCGCTGGGCGAGACTTATCGAGAACCGTGAAAATCTCGGCTGGGCCGGCGGCAACAACCGCGCGATCGCCGTGGCCTTAAGCGGAGGCTTCGACGCAGTCGTGCTCATGAACATCGATACGGTGGCCGAGAGGGAATGGCTCTCGGAGCTCGTCGCCGCCGCGGCGTCCCCAGGCGTTCATATCCTCCAGTCGGTCATTCTGCTCCACGGCACCGACCGAATCAACTCACTCGGGAACCTCATCCATTTCCTCGGCTACGGCTACTGCCACGGCTACGATCACCGGCTCGGAGAGGTGAAGCCCGAGCCGCTTCATTTCGCCAGCGGGGCCGCGATGCTCGTCAAGCGGGAGGTCTTCGAGCGCGTCGGGCTCTTCCGGGAGGAGTATTTCCTGTACTACGAGGACATGGAATTCTGCTGGAGGGCCCGGTTGGCCGGTTTCCGAGTGGGACTGGCCGAGCGATCCGTGTGCCACCACAAATACGATTTTTCCGGCAAGATCGACCAGCTCTACCTTCTCGAGCGAAACCGTCTTCTGACGCTTTTCACGCTCGAGAGAAAACGCACGCTCTTGCTGACCCTGCCTTGTCTCATCGCGGCCCAGCTGTTATCGGGAGTCTATTTCTGGTTCAAGGGGTACGGGAATGTGATGGGGAGGATGCTGGCTTATTTCAGCCGACCCGGTGTCTGGAAATGGATCATCCGCAAGCGCCGCGAGGTCGGCCGGTTCCGGAAAACGGCCGACCGCGAAATCGTCGGCCGGTTCAAGGGACAAATCGTCTTCGCCGAGGTGCGGCACCCAGCGCTTCTTTACGTGTTGAATCCTCTCTTGCGGGCTTACTGGGCCGTCATCAGGCCGCTGATCTTCTGGTAGCCTGGCCCTGCCGGATCGCGTCGAGGTTCTTCCGCGCAACCGCATAGGACGGGTCGATCTCAAGCGCCCGCTCGAGATGCCCGGCCGCCGTCTCCAAATCCCCTCGCTCCACGAAAACGATGGCGAGGTTGTTGTGGGCCATGGCGTTGCCGGGATCGGATTCGATCGCCTTCCGATAATGGTCTTCGGCCTGACTGGCCCGGCCCCGGCCGTATTCGAGGGCCCCGAGCCCTACGTGCGCGTCGGCGTAATCGGGCTTCAGGCGCAGCGCCTCGGCGTAGTGCCGCGCTGCCTCTTCGTTTTGATCCAGATGCGTGTACGCGACGGCCATGTTGAAGTGGAGCAGCGCCACGTTCGGCTTCAGACGGAGCGCTTCCCGGTACGCGGCCATCGCTTCTTCCCAGCGCCCAAGATTCGCGTACGCGATGCCCTTGCTGTGATGGGCGGGCTGGAAGCCGGGCACGAGGTTGATGGCGTTCTGATAATAGCGGAGCGCCTCCTCGTAGCGGCCCAGCTTGGCCAGCACGACGCCGACGCTGTTGTGATAATCCGGGTACGCGGGGGCCAGGCGCATCGCCGTCTCGGCCTGGGCGAGCGCATCCTTATAACGTTCCTCGTTCATGAGCAAATAGGCGTACGTGTTATGCGCCCTCGGATTGTCCGGCCTCCCGGCGATCGCGGCGGTCCAGATCCGTGAGACATCGGCGTAATCGCGGTTGCGGAGCACGGTCACGGTCCCGAGCGACGCGGTGGCCGCGATGAGCAGGATACCGGCGACAAATTTTCTTCCGGCTAATATCCTGTCGGCCGTGGCCATGACGAGCGCGATCACGGCCGCTAGAGGCAAGTACATCCGGTGCTCGACGGCGAGATCGGCTATCGGAAAGAAGCTCGACGTGGGCGCCAGGACCAGAAAGAACGCAGCGAGGCAGAAGAGCGCCTCTTTGTTCTTTCTGCCCAGGAATGCGATGCCGAGCACGAGCCCTGCCAGCGCCGACGCGGGCACGGCGACCGGCCAGAGGCCTTCGGCCACCTGCCAGCCGTAGTCGAGGACCAGCGGATGCGGCCAGAAGACTAACCTCAGGTAATGCAGGATCACGGCCGGCTGCGTGCGCGCGTACTGCCAGGCCGAGATGTCCTCGAGTTTGAAGCCCACGGAGGCGTCCTCGACGCCCCGGATGCCGACGAGCCACAGAACGACTAGGATGAGCCACGAGGCCGCGAGCCCCGCGTACAGCTTCCATCTTTCCGATAACGCCTTCCGGAAGGATCCCGATATGAAAGTCCGGTCATAGAGGAGGACCGTCAGCGGGGCGGTGACCATCACGCCTTTGGATCCCATGCCGAGCGCGCAAGAGGCGACGGCCGCCCAATGCCAGCCGCGGATCACCGCATAGATCGTCAGCAGATAGAAGAGGCCCATGAGCGCCTCGGAGCGCTGGATGATGTAGGTGACGCTCTCCGTTTGGAGAGGGTGAATGAGCCATAGAAGCGCGACCGCGAACGAAAAACCTTCGCGCCGGGTCGTGCGGCGGAAGACACCGAAAAGGACGAGGGTGGCACCCAGATGAATCAGCAGATTCACCAGGTGGTAACCCCACACGTTCCGGCCGCCGAGGGCGTGGTTGACGGCCAGCGTGAGACTCACGACAGGCCGTGTCGTGACACGGGCTTCCTCGCCTTCAAGGGGCATGTTCCAGGAGGAAGCGGCCGCCGGCAGGCGCTCCGCCGAGAGGTAGGCGTTATCGTCGAAAACGAAGACGCCCCAGAAGCTGTTCGCGTACACGATCGCGCCCGCCCCCAAGAGGGCAAGCGTATATTTCCCGTAGAGGGCGTAGAGGGGGACACGTACCGAATTCAACGAATTCGGTACGTGTCCCCCGGTTACCCCGGTTACCCCGGTTAGGCGGTTTTGAAAAATATCCACCAGGTGAGGAAGAAGACCGGCAGGAGGATGGGCAGGGCGAAGCGGTAGACGTACTCGAGAAAGTGGGGCGCGTTCGCCCCCGATTTGTCGGCGATGGATTTCACGAGGAAATTGGGGCCGTTGCCGATGTAGGTCATGGCACCAAAGAACACCGCGCCCACGCTGATGGCCCGGACGAGATGGGGATGCTCGGCCAGAAGAAACTGCACGCCCTCATGGCCCGTCACCGAGAAAAGCCCCATCGCGGCGCTCAAGAAGCTCAAGTACGTCGGGGCATTGTCGAGCGCGCTTGAAAGCGAGCCCGTCGCCCAGAAAAACTGCCCCGCGGTTTTGATCCCCAGGGCACCCGAGTGGTGCTCGAGCCACTGGAGCGCCGGGATCATCGTGGCGAAGATGCCGAAGAAGAGGATCGCCACCTCCTGGATGGGGGCGAAGCTGAAATCATTCCGCTCATGCACCGCTTTTGGCGTCGTCTTATAGGACAAGACCGCCGCGGCGATCATGATCGCCTCCCTCACCAGAGGCGGCCGCTGGATGAACACGGCGCCGATGATCACGGCCAGAAAGCCGATGTTAGGGAGACCCGAAAAGCGCCACTCCTCATGCGCGGTCTCTTTTTCACGGATCGGCGCCGGGGCCTTCCGGAAATTCCGCGTGTCGATCACAAAAAAAATGGCCAGCAAAAGTCCCACTCCGAGGAGCCAGGCGGGCCACATGTTGCGGAGCACCCAGAAAAACGGGATACCTTGCAGGTAGCCGAGAAAAAGCGGCGGATCGCCGATTGGCGTGAGGGCGCCGCCGACGTTGCTGATCACGAAGATGAAGAAGACGATGTGATGCGCCGTGAGCCGGTACTTGTTCATCCGGAGCCACGGGCGGATCATCACCATCGAGGCGCCGGTCGTGCCGAGGACGTTGGAAACGAGGGCCCCCACGGCGAGAAACAGCGTGTTCACGGCGGGCGTGGCCTCACCCTTGACGCTGATGTGGATGCCGCCCGACACGACAAAGAGGGAGCCGATGAGGCAGATGAAGCTCACGTACTCGAGGCCCACGCCGGCGAGGCTTTGGGTGTCGCCGAGGAAGAAGAAGTAGCGCGCGATCACGATCGCACCCAGGGCCGCCGAGACGAACGGGTAGTAGGTCTCCCACCAGCGCCGGTTCGCCAGCGGCATGACCGCGATCGCGCCGAGCAGTGCAATAAACGGCAGGACCCAGATCAGCTCCATGCCGTTTATTGTACCTTAATAATGCCCTAGACCGCTTTTTCGCCCTTCTCGCCGGTGCGGATGCGGATGACGTCGTGAACGGGTGTGATGAAGATCTTGCCGTCTCCGACGTTGCCGGTCTTGGCGGCGTCGATGATGACCTGGACCAGCTTGTCCACGTCCTGGTCCGCGACGACCACCTGGATCCTCACCTTCGGGATGAGTTCCATGCGGAAG
>Ga0155357_103_pt1 | contig 11984 bp, 11 predicted proteins | sample RifCSPhighO2_02_FD_106325 | JGI IMG/M metagenome (GOLD analysis project Ga0155357, IMG submission 106325) | Omnitrophica bacterium RIFCSPHIGHO2_02_FULL_63_14 | reverse complement strand
TCCACGTCAGCCGAGGCTGCGGAGAAGCCGAACATGACGTCCGCGGCGGCGGCGCACTCAGCCGACGGGTGCGACTCAAACGAACGCTGGTAGCTCACGAAGATCCCACCGACAGCCTGAAGCGCATCCGCGACAGCGCAATGGAGGGCGTCGAACTTCATCCATGACACGTAGAGCTTCACGTTCGCCGCGCTGAAGAACTCCTCCCAGCCGGCCCGCAGGACGCGGTACTGCCGCGCGTGATAGCGTAGCCATGTCCCTTCCCGCGTCCGCGCCGCCGTCATAGGCCGCCCGCGCTCCTGCCGCAATCCGCGCCAGCGCGGGCGAGGGGTGAAGACAGGCACGGCCTCAATCGCCGTCGCCTGCGGGTCGAGGGCGACTGCGGAGAAGCCGTGCTCGGTCAGCTCCGCCCATTTCCGCTCATCCAGGGGATCCCGCGCGATGTTGAAGGTCACGAGCACGTCCTCCGCCGGCAACGAGGACTGCTGCCAGAAGAACAGGTCCGAGTAGCGCGCCGGGCCGTTGAGGTTCAGATGCCCATAGTATTCCACCCCGAGCCGTGGCGCGCCGCGCGCCGAGGCGAGCGAGGCGCGGCTGCGGCCGGTGCGGCGCGAAGGCGCCCGGCGCACCGTCCATTGAAGCCATTGGGACCGCAGCCACCGCAGGAACACCGTGAGCTCCGGCGTGAGACGCCGGCGCACCCATCGGCGCCAGCTCGCCGACGGCTGGACCGGCACGGCGGCCACACCGTGCCGCGAGGCGTACCGCGCAATCGCGCCGAGCCATAGCCGGCGCTCGAGGAAGAACACAACCGAGGCCCCGGCGCCATCCGGTTCGCTTCGCGCCTTCCACCGGCAGACCTGAATCGTCAACAGAGCCCTCCACAGCGTCTGCCGCTCGGACGGGCTGATCGTGGCCATGACCTTCGCCAGATAGCTCGGCAGCCGGCTGCCTTGATGTCCCTCGACGATGGCGCGAAATGCCGGCTCCTGCATGGCCTCCGCCTGCACGTCCGCCAGATCCTGATAGGCGATCCGCAGGCGCAAGAGCAACCCCCGCTCATCCCGCACGTCCAGCATGCGGAAGTCCAGCGGCTCGACCGGCACGCCGGTGAACCGCGCGCAGGCCCGGGCCACAGCCAGGGCAAGTGGTGAGCCGTCAAACACGTAGCAGCGGCTGGACCCCTGCCCGCCGCGCATCCGCCGCGCCAGCAGGCGGGGCAGCGCCGAGACGAACCACACCCAGAGCGTCAGGGACTCAACGAAGTAGACGATGGGCGCCGCCTCAGCGGCCACCGCAGGCTCCTGGAGGAGTGTCGGATTCGCCATCAGTGTGCCCGCGCCGCCTGCTGCAGCGCCTTCGCGCACCGCTGAGCCTCACCGAGTTCCAACCCCACGCTCGACGGCAGGCTGATCGCCCGCGCATAGAGATCCATCGCGCGCGGAAGATCCGGCGCTGCGCTGTCCTGGTACGGCGGCAGGCGATGAATGGGATGCCACAGCGGCCGCGCCTCGAAACCCCGGCGATCGAGCTCCCGGATAATCGCCTGCCGTCGCGCCACGGTCGTGCCCTGCTTGAGCAGTACGGTGTAGAGCCAATATGTCGGCTCAACTCCCGGGGGCGAGGGCATGAGCGTGAACTCCGGATCGCCGCCGAGTGCAGCCGCGTAGGCGTCGGCGATCGCGCGCTTCTTAGCAATGAACTCGTCCAGCTGTTCCAGTTGCGCCAGGCCCACCGCCGCCTGAAGGTTAGTCAGCCGGTAGTTGTAGCCGATCTCACGATGGATGTATTCCACCGGGTCGTCCTTCGCCTGAGTCGTCAGATAGCGGGCGCAGCGCGCCAGCGCCGCGCCGTTCGTCAGCAGCATGCCGCCGCCGCCGGCTGTGATGATTTTGTTGCCGTTGAAGCTGAGGACCCCGACATCGCTGAACGTGCCCACATGGCGCCCGCGATACCGCACACCCATCGCTTCCGCCGCATCTTCCACGATGCGCAGGTGGTGCGAGCGGGCCAGGCCCATGATCCGGTCCATGTCGCACGCCAACCCTAACAGGTGCACCGGCATGATGGCCCTGACACGCCGGCCGGTGCGCCGGTTGTAGCAGGCGCCGTCTCGCACCGCGCAGGCCTCGGCGAGAAAACGCGCCAGATGGTCCACATCCATCTGCCACGTCCGCGCATCGGCGTCGAGGAACACGGGATGCGCCTGGCAGTACCGGACCGCATTGACGGGGGCGATGAACGTGAGGGCCGGAACCAGCACGTCATCCTCCGGCTCTACGCCGACGACCCGCAGCGCCACATGCAGCCCGGCGGTGCCGTTGACCACCGCCACCGCATGCGCCGATCCTGTGTACGTGGCGATCTCCCGCTCGAACCGTTCCACGAAGGGACCGGCCGAGGAGACCCAGCCGGTATCCAAGCACTCCTTCACGTACGCCCACTCGCGGCCCCGGAGCGTGGGGACGCTGAGCGGTACCCGTTCGCTGGTCGTGAGCGCTTCAGACGGCGTAGACGCCAGGACGGTACGCATCCAGATGCTCCCGAATCCATCCAATCGTCACCCGCAACCCTTCCTCCAAAGACACGGCCGGCTCCCAGCCCAGGATCTCCTTCGCCGCCGCGTTGTCAGCGCAGAGGCGTTCGACCTCGCTGCCCTCGGGCCGCACCCGTTCGTTGTCGCGTTCGATCTCGATCACCTGGCCCGTGAGGCCAGCGATCGTCTGGGCCAGCTCGCCGATGGAGAGCTCGTTGCCGGAGCCGAGGTTGATCGTCCGCCCCACCGCGTGGGCCGACCGCCCCGCGCGCACGAACCCCTCCACGACGTTGGCGACGAAGTTGAGGTCCCGCTTGGGGCTGAGGTTGCCCAGGAGGACTTTCTGATCGGTCAGGCATTGCGTGATGATCGTCGGCACGATGGCCCGGGCCGACTGCCGCGGGCCGAAGGTGTTGAAGGGCCGCACGGTCACCACCGGCAACCCGTAGGACAGTCCGAACGACTCCACCAGCTTGTCGGCTCCGATCTTGCTCGCGGCATACGGCGACTGCGCCTGCAACGGATGGGCTTCGTTAATCGGCACGTAGCGGGCGGTCCCGTAGACCTCGCTCGTTGAGGTGTGCACGACGCGGCCGACGCCATGCGCCCGGGCCGCCTGCAGCACGTTCAGCGTGCCGTGCACGTTCGTCTGGACGAAGGAGGCCGGCGCCTGATACGAATACGGGATCGCAATGAGCGCCGCGAGGTGGAAGACGACTTCCACGTCTTTCATGGCGGCCATGACGCTCTCGTGGTCTGCGATATCGCCGGCGATCACCTTGATCTCCTCCTTCACGTCCGAGCGGTCGAGCCACCCCCACGATCCGTCGCCCCGGTAATGGACGAAGGCGCGCACATCGGCGCCCAGCTCCATGAGCCGCTCCGTGAGATAGCTGCCAATGAAGCCGCCGGCGCCCGTCACCAAGACGCGCGCGCCCTTCCAGGATGATTCGCTCTCTGTCTGCGTCATCGCGGTTCCCAGGCGTTGGCTTGCTCCTGCGCCTGCTCGTAATCGGCGGCCTGCCCAATGTCCAGCCAGTACTCGTGAACTGGAAAACTCACGACCTCCCGCCCGCCCTGCAGCACACACTGGATCAGATCGGTCATATCGAACCGCTGGCCGTTCGGAATCAACCCATAGACAGCAGGCTCCAAGAGATAGATGCCCGCATTGACGAAACAGTGGAGGACCGGCTTCTCACTCAATCCGACCACCTTCGACCCCTCGCATTCCACGACCCCGTAGGGCATCTGGAGGTCGTACTGACGGACGGCGACGGTCAGATCCGCCTGGTGCTCTCTATGGTAGAGGAGCATCGCCCGAAAATCCACCTGCGTAAGGATGTCGCCGTTGATAACCAGCGTCGTCTCTGTGGGCGCCTCCAAGAGTCCGAGTCCGCCGACCGTCCCCAAGGGACGATCTTCCTCCACGTAGGAGAGCTCGACGCCAAAGTCACGTCCGTCGCCGAAATGTTCGGTGATCTTCTCCGGCTTGTGGTGCGTCGTCACTTTCACCCGCGTGATCCCAGCCTCCCGCAGTTGCTGAATGATGATCTCCAGCACCGGCCGGTCGCCGACTCGCAGCATCGGCTTGGGCGTGTCCTGCGTCAACGGGAGCAGGCGCTTGCCGACCCCGCCCGCCATCACGACGGCGCGCACCAGCAGCGGCTCATCGCCGATAAACTCCTCCAAGGTGACGACCCCCACGACGCGCCGCGCCCGGTCCAGGATCGGCAGGTGCCGGATGCTGTGCTGCTGCAGCAGCTCCAGCAGTCGGGCGCGCGGGGCGGTGTCGCTCGCCCAGATCGGCGCGGCAAACTCCGTACAGGCCTTGCGCGCTAGCAGCGTCGTGATCGGCTCCTCAAGGCTCAGGCTAGCCAGGATGGCCCGGCGCACGTCCCCGTCGGTCACGGTGCCGACCAGCCGCCGCTTGGCATCCACCACGAGGACGATCCCCAGCCGGCTGATATCCATGAGGGACATGGTTTCATGGATGGACCGGTCACGATCGATGCACAGTGTCCCCAGATCGGTATGCATCAGTGGCTCTCCCTGTCGCCTTCATTGCCGTTCTGCCCCACGACCTTCGCCAGGTACTCCGCATCATCGTCAGACATGCGGGACGAGATGGGCATCGTGAGCTCATGCCGGTGCCACGATCGGGCTGTCGGGCACGCCGGCAGCAGTCCGCCCGCTGGCCAGTGGCTGGGGAGGAACACTCCCCACGGCATGAGCCGTCTCCGCACCCCGGCAGGATCACTGACCAACATCGGCACCCCCAGTCCCCGGCAATCCGTCAGGGGCAGCGCCACGTCCGTCCCGCGTGCTGAGAGGCGCGCCACCAGCAGGTTCGACAGCGCCTCCACGCGGTCCGCGTCCCGGTCCAGATTCGCACGCTCGAGGAACGCAGCGGATGCCGCACTCCCGGAGACGTAGTCTGCTTCGCGCGAATCCGCGACCTGATCCACCAGTACTTCGCTCGCTACGCTCTCCGCGAGCGCATTGACCACCGGATCATCCACCATGTTCGGGGAGGATCGCCAGATCCCTCGCCCGCGCTTCGCCAACACCTTCTGCCGGATCGCCTCGTCCTGGACCACGGTCCCCCGCACGGCGACGCGGGGCTCGATCGCCCTTAGTTGCCGGCGCGCCCGCGCAGAGTGCGCCACCAGCAGCGCGCCGTCCGGCACCGGGTAGTGCTTGCGGAAGCTGAGCACCGTGATGTCACACCGCCGAGCGGCAGCCCGCACACCGTCGGGGTCGGGCGCGCACATCACGCGGTCCTCGATCACCCACGGCCGGTTGGGCAACGCGAGCACCTGGGCAGCCAGGGTCTCAAGGCGACGCCCGCCGGAGCGCGACCCATAGTAGACACACGTGATCACCGCGTGCGCCCTGCGGCTCATCTCCGTGAATTCCTCGACCAGCGGCTGCAACTGCTCATCGAGCGGATAGGCCAGCGTGTGCCGAGTGCGCTGGATGATCTTCTTCACGACGGCTCCGCATTGATACGAGGCGAGTGCCACGCAATCCGTCGGCCCCACGCCGCACAGATCCAGCGCCACCCCGAGCGCGCAGCGCCCATAGCGCAGCCACAAGGATACCCCTGGCTCTCCCCCGTAGCGATCACAGAGGCCCGCGATCGCCGAGCCCATCTCGGGTGCAGGCTCCAACCATCGCCGGGCCTCGTCCTCGTCGAGCGGGGACTCTCCCCCCACCACGCGGGTCAGGACGCGCGGCGCGCGTGCGAGTGCTACTTGCTCGCCGTCACCAGCCATTCGAACACCTCCACCGTACCCGCTCGATCTGTGCGGTGCACCCAGTCCAGGCTGAGCGAAGCGAACCGCAAGAAAGCCGCGCGCACATCCTCCTCTGAAAAGAAGTGCGTAATCCCGAAGTGCGCGCAGGGCCCGGCGGTCACCTCCACGAACGTATTCGGCTCGATCTCCTGGCCGGTCCGATACCCGGTGGTCTTGGGTCCGAACATCTTGCTGAACATCATCCCGCCCGGCTTGAGAACCCGGTAGACCTCATCCAGACATGACCGGATGACCGCCTGCTCATTGGCGTAGACCGCCTCGATATCGATGACCGCATCGAACGACTCATCCGCCCAAGGAAGGATCGCGAAGTCCCCCTGGCGCAGGTCGATCACCGAGGCGTCACCCCACAACCCCTCCGCCTGCAGCCGTTGGGTGGCCTGCTGGATCGCGCTGGGCGAACCATCGATTCCGGCGACGGCGAACCCTTCGCGTCGGAGGAACCAGACATTGGCCCCAGGACCGCAGCCCACTTCAAGAACCCGTAGCGCGCGACGCGGCACCGCGGGGTCGAACGTCCGGGCGACGAACCGGATGAGCTCTTCCGGGGGATAGCGTCCCCACGACCGGCTCGAAAAGACCCCCTCCCAGAGCGCGAGATTCTGCGCCGCCACGTGCGACCCTGTCATCCGTTCGCCTCCCCCCTCCCCGCCCCTTATCGCTTGTCGTAGAACTGAAATACGGCCGCGTTGATCGGCAGGCCGCGCTGCTGCATCGCCTGCCGCACCGACTCGTACGCGGGTGCATCAAAAATCGTCCCGCCGACCAGGGAGGGCACGCTGCCAGCGACCGCGAACCCCCGCTTGTACTTCCAGATCCCATCGTACGCGACCGGCCCACCCCCCAGAAGGTAGAACCAACATCCCCGCGCCTTCATCTCGCGGATAATTTCCCGCTTGAGGAGATGGTTCGGGCACGCATCCATGTACGGCTCGAGTGTCCCGCCCAGGAACGAATGGGCGTACCGGCCGTGGTACAGCACCAGCTCGCACGACACGGTCGCGCTTCCCAGCTGGGCGTAGAAGAACCGGCACTGCCCCGGTAACCGACGTGCTAGGTCGTCATAGAACCCCCGATCGAAGGCGTAGAAGCGGCTCGCCCGGCGACGCGCCAGGGTCGCGCTGTAGATCGTCACGAATTCCTCCAGGTGTGCGGTGGAGTCCTCCGAGATGATGCGGACCCCGGCCCGTTGCGCTTTCTTGATGTTCTTGCGAACGGCATGGTCGTACGCGCGCTCCAGCTCCGCCAACGGCAGCCGCAGGTCACACACCACGAAGCCCCCGACATCTTGCAGTTGCGTCTGGGCCGCCGCCCACCGGTAGTTGCCGAGAACTGGGTGGTAACGGTCGAACCCGCAGATAATACGCTGCTCCCGGCAGGTCGTGCCGAAGGCGCGGTGAAACGCGGCTATTTCCTCCCGGCCAGCGCCGCCGCCCACCAGCCCGCCTCTGCCATACAACCCTACGATATCCTGCGCGTCGCCGGCGACGTCCTCGTCCCCGACGACCGCGCCGATGCGCCGCTGCACAAACGGGTACAGGAGCACGGACGATGCCGTCTCCAGGACCGCGGCACGTACCCGCGCCTGCGGATAGAGCCAGCGGGCGCACAGTTGGGCGTACGCCGGTGCATAGAAGAGGTCCTGCTGCTCGGCGGGCAGGCGGCTGAAGAACCGGCTCCAGGCCGCATCGTCCGGGCCAAGCAGCCGTAGCCCATCGGGCCGCAGCGGGACGGCCTCACCGATTGGCGAACGTTCGATAAGCGGTGATCGCGCGGGCATGCGCTAGAACAGCTCCCGAATCACCATGAAGGCCTCCGCGTACTGCCGTCCGATGGTCGCGCCGCGGTAACGGGCCAGCGCCCGGATCGCACTCTCCGAGCGAGGCAACGGCTCTGGCTGCACCTCGGATTCGTAGAGCCGCATGATGGCCAGTTTGTCCTCCACGGACGCGCTGATATCCGAGTAGGCGGTCGGCACGAATACCCGCGAGGACACCGGGGGTGCGGCATCGGTCGAGGAGAGACACTCGTACGCCAGCACCCGACGCACCGCCCAGTTCTTGAAGGGCTTGAGGACGATCCCGAGCGCCTCGAACACACGCTGATGATCCGTGTGCACGTCGGCTGGGGACACGGTATACACGACCTGGGGATTAACCTGCTCCACCACTCCTCGGACCGCCTCAACCAGTTGACTGACCGGCACCTGATCGAGTCCAGCGCTGGGGAGATCCAGCGCGAAGAACCGCTTCATCCCGTACGCCTTCGCGATCACCTCGACGACGCGCCGCTCGCGCGTGCGCTGCTCGGCGGACCACGGCGGACCCACCGGTGCCGTCGCAATGAGCCAATACACCTCGTCACCCGCTCGCACGTGTTTCACAATCGTCCCTCCACAACCGAGCGTCTCATCATCCGGATGCGCGGACACCACGAGGACCTTCATTGCACCGCCTCGGCGGCCGCCAGCACGTCCCCCGAGCGAATGACCACGGGAGTGTCCCCGACGAACGACCGGTCTAGAATCGTCAGGGGTGCGTCCGCCGTCGCCACCTCCAGCGTCGTGTCGGTCACCGCCAGCACAGTGCCTGGCGCCGGTCGGTGGGCCCCCGCTGGGCGGCGGTGCGGCACGATCGCCTTCCACACCTTCAGCTCCTGTGAGCCTACATAGGTGCTCGCTCCCGGATACGGTCGTGCCAGCGCGCGGATCAAGTTGCACGTGTCTATCGCTGGGCGCAACCAATCAATGATCCCATCCTCATAGGTCCGCTTGCGCCAGTACGTGGCGCGCCGATGGTCCTGTGGCGTGCGTGGGACCGTCCCGCGCTCAAGGTGGGGGAGCAGCTCACGGATCATTGCGGCGGCACACGCCTTGTCCTTCTCATACAGACTGGTGGCGTCATCCTCCAGCGTAATCGAAAACCGTTTCTGCAGGATGATGTCGCCACTATCGACGCCGCGGTCCAAATAGAGGAGGGTCGTCCCGCTCTCGGTGAGTCCCTTGACCAGCGCCCAAATCAGTGGGTGACGACCCCGCCCCTCAGGCAGCAACGTCGAATGGCAGCCGATGACGCCCTTTGGCGGAATGCGCAACACCTCCTCGGGTATCAGTTGCGAAAAGCCCAGCACCAATATCACATCGGGGGCTAGTGCGCGGATCAGCCGAACCGCGTCGGGGTCCGCGATCCGTCGAACTCGGTGGCAGGGAATGCCGTGAGCCCTGGCCACGGTGCCGAGATCGACATAGTCCGCGTTGGACCCAGGTCGATCCTGAGTTATGACACCAATGACGTGCCCCCCACCCCGCAGGATCTGCTCTAGGCAGAACGCGCTGAACTCAACCGCTCCGATGAAGAGAATTCTCATAACGCCACGCTGGGAGGGCCGGCATGCTCGAAGACCGGCTGCGATACGAAACTGTGGAACCGCTTCTGGAGCAGGACCGGACCACGCTCCACATCCTTGATCGCGCCGACGATCCGGGGGGCCGCGTGCCCGTCTCCGTACGGATTCTGCAGATCCCGCAACGACGCTCGGAACGCCGGATCCATCCCCCTGCGAATCGCTCGCTCGATGGCGTGGGCATCCACGGCCGCATGGATGACGTTGCCGACCGACAGCCGGCCGCGCTGGCGCTCACCGATATTGACGGCCGGCAGCCGAAAGGTTGGCGCCTCCCAAGCCGCGCTTGAGGAGTTCCCAACCATCAGGTCGGCATGGGTCAGGAGGCTGTAGTAGCGCTGCTGGCCAAGGTTGAAGAACAGCGCAGCGCCGGGTCGCTGAGTCGTGAAGGCGCGGGTGTGCTCGATGATGGTGCGGCTTTCCGGGTCCGCGTTGGGATAGGTAAAAATCAAGGTTCCCGGCACGCGCGACAAGGCCGCCAGGAGCGCCGACACCTCCTCTAGCACACTGTATGAGCCCAGTGTTGTCGGGTGCATCGTGACCACGACCACCGGCGGTTCCAGCGCAACATGGAGACTCGCGGCCAGCTCCTCACGGCTCAGCACGCGGATCTGGCGGATGAGGTCAAGCGCGGGATCACCGGTCACATGCACCCGCCAGGGCTCCTCGCCCATTTGGAGCAGCCGCTGGGCGTGGGACTCCATCGCGACAAAATGCAGGTGGCTGAGCTTCGTCACCGCGTACCGAACTTGATTATCAATGAGACCTTCCGTCGCGTCCCCTCCCGAGACATGGGCGATCGGGATGGCGAGCGGCAACGCCGCGCAGGCGACCGAGAGCAGTTCGAAGCGATCCCCGACGATCAGCAGGAGATCCGGCCGGAATCGGCTGAAGCTCTCGGCACACGCCATGACCCCAAGGCCGATGGATTTCGCCACCGCTTCCCGAGTGTTCGAGGCGAGCAACATCTGGACACGATCCGCAATGGGGAACCCATCCCCCTCGATCTCGCGGATGCTCGAGCCGTACTCCGGCAGCAAATGCATGCCTCCAACAAACAGCAACAACTCCAGCTCCGGGTCATCGGAGATCAGCCGCAGTAACGGTAGCAGGCTGCTGTAATCCGACCGTGAGGTGGTCACCACCCCAATGCGTCTCACCAGAGCATCTCCCGAACGATGACCTCGTGGCCCTTGATCGCGCGGCGCACCTCGCGACCCACCAGCATAGCCAGTGACTCGGCCGGCAAGCCGCGGGACGCACGCCGAAGCATCAGATCGTTGCTGGCGAGGCGCGTGCCAGCGCTGAGGTTCCTGGCGGCCACCACACGCTTTTGCACCGCCGCCCTCGTCTTCAACTCTCCAGGCGTCGGCCGCTTGCGCCCCGAGCCCAACGCGGACTCCACAACCCGAATGGCGCCAACGAGCCGGGCGAATCCCTGTTCGTCGAGTGACACCTGATGATCCGGACCTGGCAGCGACTGATCGAGCGTCAAGTGCTTCTCAATGACGCACGCGCCCAGCACCACGGCCGCAACGGCCACGTCGTGACCGAGGGTATGGTCGGAAAACCCCACGGGGTACCGAAACGCTGAGTGCAGGGTCTCCATTGCCCGCAGGTTGCAGTCCGACGGGCGTGCCGGATACTCGGACACGCAATGCAGCAACACGAGCTGGCGGTTTCCCTCTGCTTCAATCGCCTGCACCGCAGCCTCGACCTCTGCCATCGTCGACATCCCGGTCGAGAGAATGATCGGCCGGCGCTTGCGGGCCACATGTCTCAAGAATGGCAGATTCGTCACCTCGCCGGACCCGATCTTGAACACGGGCACCCCCAGCTCGTCGAGAAAATTCGCACTGTCCTCCTCATCCGGTGTCGAGAAGAAGATGATGCCCCGCCGTTGGGCGTAGCCCTTGAGCCGCCGAAACTCGGCGTAGGAGAGCTCGAGACGCTTGGCCATGGTGAACTGGCTCTCGCGACGCCTGGTATTGCGCACTTGATACGGCGCCATCCGGGCATCCGGAACCATCAGCTTCTCCGTCACCCACGTCTGGAACTTGATGGCATCGGCACCCGCTCGTCGTGCCGCATCGACGAGGTCCCGGGCGTCCTCGAGATGGCCATTGTGATTGACGCCGGCTTCGGCGACGATGAAGCATGGCGCTCCTGGCCCGATGCGCCGTCCCGCACATGACACCCAGCTCACCATGCGCTCCATCCCCCATCCACGACCAGGTTATGGCCGGTCACGTAGGCCGAGAGATCGCTCGCCAGGTACGCCACCGCGCCCTTGAGGTCCTCCTCGCTGGCCATGCGCCCCTGTGGCGTCCGCTCGACGTAGCGCTGCTGGAACGCCTCCGGTTGGCCGCGCCACAGTCCCCCAGGTGAGATCGCATTGACCCGGACCTTGGGTGCAAGCACCGTGGCCAGGTAGCGCATGAGCATCAGCAACCCGCCTTTGGAGGCATCGTACGCGGCTGCGTGCTGCATGCCGGTCCCTTCGTAGAGGCGCAGATCCGGCCCCACCATCCCATAGATGGACGAGAAGAAGATCACCGACCCACGCCCGGACGCCTCGAGCGCGTGGGATGAAGCGATGCGTGTGAACCTGACGTCGGCGTTTGCCGCCGTGCAGGAGGCCCGACACGCGCTCGAGGCGTCCGGGGAACCTGACGTCGGCGTTTGCCGCCGTGCAGGAGGCCCGACACGCGCTCGAGGCGTCCGGG
>Ga0155357_117_pt3 | contig 12471 bp, 7 predicted proteins | sample RifCSPhighO2_02_FD_106325 | JGI IMG/M metagenome (GOLD analysis project Ga0155357, IMG submission 106325) | Omnitrophica bacterium RIFCSPHIGHO2_02_FULL_63_14 | reverse complement strand
GACCAGAACGCCTTGGTCTCCTTAAGCGCCAGCTCGGCCTTGTCGATCGAGCCAAACCGTTTGACCCAGTCGTCGAGTTCGGCCTCTTTCGAGGCGATGCCCAGGAGCAGCACGTAATGCACCTTCTCGCCGGGGGCCAGGGACTGCGGTTTGAAACGCAGGGCCCCCATGGCCGCCTTGCCCTGCAGGACGCCGTTTTTTTCCGGCAGCGGCCGGTCCTCGACCACGGCCTGCGGCGACCAGAAATTGCCGGCCTCGCCGACGAATTCCTGGATGGTTGAAAACGAGCCGATCGGCGCCTCGCCGGATCCGCCGGTCCCGAGCACGCAGTACATCTTCTCGTTCACCTTATGGCCGCGTTCATCGAAAGACATCGTGGGTTTCACGACCACGCCGTAGGCGTGCGAGGCGATGCGCTGCAAGAGGCTCGTCACGTGCCGGTGGTCGCGCAGGTTGTCGGCCGAACGCCCGAAGATCGGGACCGCCGACGTCGGGGTGAAGCGCAGTCTCGATTTGCCGGTGTTCGTGATCGTGATCTTCATGATCTCGACCGTGTGCGGCGAGGCGGGGATGAAGTTCACGATCTCGGACTTCACGCCCCAATCGGAATTGACGCGGATGACCTTGTGCCAGAGCATGCCGGCCTCGAGGGTCACCTGCTCCGGCGCCAGGCCCGCGAGCCGGCCGGCCTGCTGAAGCGCGGAGGCGCCGGTGATGGAGTAAGGCCCTTTGTTCTCGATCTTCAGCCAGAAATTGCGGTTGGCCTTGAGGAACGGAAGGTCTTCGATGGAGATCGGCAGGGTGAGGAACTCGTTGTGGCCGGTTTTGATGTCGCCCTGGAGCTGCGGCGTGATGCTGGAAAAGATCCCGGCCGTGTTGGCCAGCGGGAAATAGAGCCTGCCCGTGGATTCGGGTGAAACGAGCCGGAAGGAGCCCTTATCGTCTATGAATTGCCAAAGCTGGTTTTTTGAAGAAATTTCTGAAAGGGACATTTTTTAAAGCCCCTAATATAATTGAAATGCCGGACTCTGGCAAGAGGTTTAGGAGGGCAAAATTGAAGGAGTTTATAACACCATATTAATAAAGATAAATACGGATATATTATTAATCGACAAAAATCATAAATTTTAGCCCCCACGGGAGTCGAACCCGTGTCCCTACCGTGAGAGGGTAGTGTCCTAGGCCACTAGACGAGGGGGCCAAAAAAGCGAAAAATGGGAAAGGCCATTATACAACAAAACCAGGCCATATCCCAATAAGGTTCAGCTCCCTCTATTGATAGATTTGAATAGTAATGTATACTTTTAGTAAGATGTGTCTACCACATACACGCATAAAGCGTTTTGTCTGCTTTATATTGGTCTTTAGCTTCGTAGTGGAGCAGGGATCATGGGCCGCCACGTCCCCGGGACAGGTCAACCAGGTTAACCAGGTTAACCTGTCCCCGGTATTTGGGGTGTCGCCGGAGCACGCGATGCTCCAGGAATTTCATGCCGGCACCAACGGACGTTTCGTGATCCACATCCAGGACCCGCACGCCAACCTCTCGGGCCAGAAAAACCTCTCGGCCGCGCTGGAGGAGATTCTCAAAGACCATTCGGTGAAGCTCGTACTGGCGGAAGGCGGCGCGGGCGACTGCTCGCTCACACCCCTCAAGACGATCGCGCCTCCCGAGGTCTGGCAGCGCGTGGCGAAGTCCTACCTCATGCAGGGCCTGATCTCCGGCGAGGAATACCTGAACCTCACGAGTTCCCATCCCATGAAGATCATCGGCGTCGAGGACATGGAGCTCTACGACCAAAGCGTGGCGGCCTACCGCGAACTCGCCGCCGGACGCGAGCGCGCGCTGGAAGAGCTGGCGCGCATCCGCGGGGCGGTCGAGCGCCTGAAGCGGAAACTCTATCCGAGCGAGCTCTGCGCCTACGAGGAGGAAAAGACCAAGCGCGGGGACACCGGCATCCAAGCGCTCCTTCCGCTCCTGGAAGCCGCCGCGATCGCGCGTTACCCGTCGCTCGAGCGGTTGCGTCAGGTGATGGAGACGGAGAAGGGTTTGAATTTCCAGGCCGCGCGGCTCGAGCAGACCGCGCTCATCGAACAGATTGCCGATTGGGCAACATCCGGCGAACTGCTCATGCAGGGAAAACCCGCCTCTCAATTTGCCCACTTTCAAAACACTTTGAAAAGAGCCCAGGTCAAGAACATTGCCTTATCGGGCTATGTCCATTTCCTGGAATACGGAAAATACCTCGAGGCTTTCACCGCCATCCCGCTCGATCAGGTGCTCAAGGAAGCCGATGCCGCCGAAGAGGCGCTTTACGCGTCTCGGCTCGAAGGCCCGGCGCGCCTCGTGCGCAGTGTTGACCGCTACGCGGCGCTCCTGGACCGCGCCTACCGCATTCAGATGACCACGGACGAGTTTGAACGCTTCCGGCTGAACGAAGCGGACTTTCCCCTCATTCCGACGGTCGCTTTCCTCAACCGGGCCATGGCCGACGCGGGGGATTACCAGAACTTCCTGGCCGAGCCGAAGGTCCTGGAGGAGGGCCTCGCGTCGGCAGTGCGCTTCTATGAGCTGGCGGCCGAGCGGGACCTGCGGTTCGTGTCGCATCTCGAACGGATCATGGAGGAGCAAAAGGAGAGCCGCGCCGTCCTCATCACCGGGGGTTATCACACGCCGCACCTGAAAAAACTGCTCGCGGCGAAGGGCTACTCGTACGCGGTGGTGACGCCCGTCGTCGAGTCCGAGACGGTGCTGGCCAAGTATGAGCGTCGCCTTATCGGTCCGTTGAAGACGAACGCGCTGCGATTCAGGGCGACCGCGATGAGCCCGGGCGTCGTGGACCCTATGGCCACGGACGCGGCAAGGTTCGCGAACACCGACGAGGCGCGGCTCGAGCGGGCGCTTGAGGAAGTCCGTGGCGCCCGGCTGGCGGATATTCCGAATGATCAAATAATAACAATAATCCACAAAGATGGCACTCGATGGAATGTTCTGATGAAAAAAGATTACGGTCCATCCGGGAACAATTTCATATTCCGCGCCGCCAGAAACCCGGTTCAAAAGGACGTTACAGGCGGATTTGATAAGGACTTGAACCTGCCTTATAAATTCGGCGTATACGTCGACTTGACCGACGAGGACGCCATCAATCGATTGGTCGCTCAATTTGGAGGGCAGATCCGTCATGATCCTCAAGGAAAGTTATTGGAAGCGCTGAAACAGGTTCTGCGAGACAGATATGTTTTTTACGCGTTTGAGCAATTTTTCAACGACGACGGCCGATTAAACGGCTGGTCGTCCGGGGGAAAGTATGACGAGAAGCCCCTGGCTTTAAATATCGGGATGGACAAAGACAGCTGGGGCATGAAGAAAACGTTGCTGCATGAATTGATGCATTACGTACTGGACAAAATGGATTCGAACATCGCCGCGATCAAAAGGCGGGGCGGCGCCGACCATTCTATTATTGGACCGATGGAAGAACGGTTTTCGCTGGCTTTGATGGCGTCGGAAAAGGTATTCAAAATATCCGACAGGCTGGTCTATCTGCATTATTTTTTGCAGGAAGGACAATTGGGTCCCGAAGTCGATCGTTTGATCGATTCAGACGATAAACAAGGATTATCGGCGCTTTTGGCATCGTCAAGGCTGGTCGACCATTATGTGACAGCCTCCGTGCTGACGCCGGTGTCATACGTTTATTTTTATCGTGGAAAGCTTGAGACCGAAGGTTTTCCAGAGGCGGAGATCCGTTCCGATAAAGGGTCGGGTGATTATGCCGTGTCGGACGAGATAACCGACATCGCGCATATGAACGCCTACCATGCGTGGATCATCAATGAATCTTTAAGAATGGCACTTCGCTTATCTTCTGAAAAAGGGATGACGATCCGCGCGGCGTTACAAACAGACGAGTTTAGGCAAAGCTTTGTTGATTTTGTGCGGCGGTTTTCCGACGCCATGACGCAAGATCCCGGAGCGCCTATGCCGCTGATAGCGCGAGCGATCAACCCGGAAGGCGCGCGGCTGGCGGCGCCGGGGAACGGCTGGGAGCCGAGCGAAGGGGAGATCCAGTACGTCCGCAGCGCCGCAGAGCGCGGAAGTTTTATGGGGGCCATGCTTTATTGGTACGGCCTGTCCGACCCGCAGCGAAAAAAAGTGGATGAGGGGCTCGACGCCGAAACGCTCGACCGGCTTCGGGTGTTCAGTTGGCTGAACGAAGCGATAAAAGGCGAGGTTACGGGCCCGGCCTCGGCGCTTGACATCGAGGCCAGGGAACGCCGCTTTCAGGAATTGTCGGCCATTTCCAAGGCCGCGCGCTCGACGTCCGAGGAACCCGAATGGGAGCGTCTGCGGGCGTTGTTCGAGGCGGAAGAGAAGATGTTATCCGTGCCGGTCAAGGTCTATCCCATCCAGCGCTATTTGACGCTGCAGCGAAGCGGGCTCTTGATCCTCATGACGATGCTTGTCCGTGATCGGGGGTTCATCGCTCCGACCCTGGGCTCTTCGCCGAGCGCGTGGATGCCGCGGAAAGAGGCCGGCGTCGACACGGGATTTTACGTTCTCCTGGATCGGAACGTCTCCGGCGAAGATTTTCGCCGGCCTGAATATCATCCGGCCTACGTCGTCCCGGAAGAATCCGACCGGGTCCTGGTCAGGGCGATTCTTCACAAGGCCGAAGAGGCCGGCCACTTAGACGCCGGCCGCGTAAAATTGTTCTCCGACAGGATAAAGACTTATGCCGACATCGCGGGGCGGATGAAGCGTTTGTCCGGCGCAAGCGGCGCGCGGCTGGCGGCCGGGGCGCTTTCGGTTGATGAAATGATCATCGACGGCCCGCTGACCAGTCAGGGCAGGCGGCCGCAGCAGCAGGACGCCTATCTCAACGAGCCCGTCATCCTGAAAAAAGGCAGCGGGCGCGTGATGCTTGTCGCCGATGGCAGCGGCCTCTACGGCGAATTCTTCGCCCAGCTTGCCAGGGATCGGTTCATGCGGTTCTTCATCGATGCCCTCGCCGCGACGGACGACCCGAAGCGGGCGTTGCTCGAGGCGTTCGCTAACGTGCAGAAGGAGGCCCGCCAGATCCCTCAAATCGCCGACGACTCCGGGACGACGCTGTCGGTCGTGTTCCTGGGCCCGAAAAAGGACGACCCCTCCCGCATCATGGCGTACGCCGCCGTGCTCGGCGACTCGCCGGTCATTATCCAGGACGTGACCGGTCGGCATGTCATGAGGATCCACAACCTCGTGACCGATACGGCCGCGCGGGTCTTCGCCAAGAGCCAGGGTCTCGTCAAGGCCGATCGGAATGGCGTCGAGCGGCTCCAAAGCGGCGACGGCGGTTACGGCGTGCTCCCCACGCGCGGTATCGGCTACGCGGCGATGACCGACGCCTTCGGCCGCACGCCGGACGTCCAGGAGTTCGAGCTGGGCCCGGGCGGGTTCGCGGCAGTCATGACCGACGGGGTGGTCGAAGGGACCGTTGACGTTTTTGAGGCCGGAGTGGGGCAGACCGCGCGGCGGATCGAAGGCGGCGCCCAGGCGAAGGAGCTCGTCAGCGACGCGAACGAGGACAACAACACCATCATCATCGCCCGAGTGCCCTCCGGCGCCCGGCTGGCGGTGCCGGACTACGATTCCGCCGTCCGTGAAATCTTAAGGCGGACCGAAGGCGACGAACAACTGTACAGTGAAGTGCTTTTGCACCTCAATGCTGTCATAGAGGGTCAGGAAAGAAGCAGAATGGCGACGCTGGATTTGGAAGCGATGTTTGACGCGCAGAGCCTCCTTGAGGAGATCGGCCTGCAATATCGTGTGAACGTTCGGGACAAAAAAGACGCCGAGGTTTTATGGGAAGGCGTTTTCAGGGGACGTGTCTCGGTCCCTTGGGACAAGGATGCCGGCCCGGAAAAGTGGCGCACCGGGCCCCCCGGCACCTATTATCAGGTCCTGGGGATAGATCCGAGCGCAACCCCGCTGGAAATCCACCGCGCGTTCCGGCTATTGGCGTTGCGCCATCACCCGGATAAGAACAGGGGTTCGAAAGAGGCTGAAGCCATGTTCAAAGCCGTGCTCGAGGCTTATGAGGTCCTGAAAAATCCTGATCGCAAGGCGCAATACGATGCATTCGGTCGTGAGTCCAAAGGCTCGCGGCTGGCGGAGACCTACGGCGCCATCGACTGGACGCTTGCCAGGCCCGAGGATATCGAGCGCGATCCGGCCAAATTCGGCCTTGTGAAAAGGATCGGAGCCGCTGTCGGAACGCGATTGAGCGGAATTCCCATGACCTTCCCGGGTGTGAGGGCGCTCGCCTATGCGCAAGAGGGAGATGGATTGAGGGTAAATTATGACGGTGTTGCCGGGGCGCGGTTGAGCGCCGCGGACATTGCCGAGGGCCGCGCGGAGTTGCGCGCTTTGAGCGAAGTGAGAATGGAGAAATCGGCGGACGATGTCATCGCGGCGTCCGCGCTGGGCGATCAGCTCGCCGTGCGGCAGATGGCGCTGAAGGTCTTGAAAGAGCTCGCTGTACCCGGGGGCTCGATGGAGATCGTCAATGTCGACAGCTTCGATGATCCCGAATACGCCGGTGTATTGGCGCGCCAGGCGCGTGACTTTGAAAAATTCGCCCAGATGGATGGCCGCCACATCATTTTCTACAGCCGGGACAAAGTCCTTCAGAGGAAATTGAACGAAGGCATGAAGCGCGTGGATTGGGCGTCCATCGGCAGTTTTATGTACCACTCGGATGTGGCGACGATCGGGGCCGAAGCGGAGCGTATCGTGCGCGAGGCGCTGAAGGACGCGGGGTACGAGGCGCCGGCGGACTTCGCGTTCGGTTACATGCCTTTCCAGGGCGGGAAGGGTGCGATCATGCCCATTGAGGGGGCGGTTGCGCTGTCCGTGAGTGTCGGCCGGATGAACGTAGAGGAGCCGGACGCGTTCATTCTATCGCCTCTGGCGAGCGCGCTGCGCATTCCCGATATCAAGGGCCTTCTGACGAAAGAAGGCCTTTCAGCCTTGAAACGCTTCGATCCCCTGTTCAAAAAGTACGCCGGTTTCGCCATCCCGCCGGTCGCGAAGCTCGACATCGACCAGATGCTGTCCTATGTGCGCGGCGCCCGCCTCGCCATCGCCAAATCCGCCTAACTTAACACCACCATTTCCTTAACCCGCCTGCTGCGCACGGCCGAGTCATCCCGCCGACGCGCACGCGGCGTTGTCGTAAGCGCGGGGACCCTCGGCAAAATTTCAGATCCGGGCTAATGCGGCTGTCGGAAGCCCTCGTCTGAAATTTCGCCGTCTCCCGGCGCGCTTGACGACAACGCCGGAGGCGCGCGATGATCGGCTTGGGATGACATCGGCCGTTCGCAGCCACCGAATACCAAACTAAGAACGGTTTTCCACAATTTCCGCGGACGGGACGGGTGGCGCGACGTTGCCTGAGTGGCGCGTCGAGCCGCTAGCGCGCCCTGGCAACAGCGCGCGCGGCGAGTCGAGCGTGATTTTCCACGGTGGGGAAAATCACGCGTCGACGCGAAGGCAATGTCGCGCCAGGACCCGTCCCGGACGCCTGAAGCAAGTGGGGCATCCGCTTGACATCCCCATAGGCCGCGTCTATACTTCAATAAAAGATTCATGAAACATTCCTCCTCTCAAACCCACTCATTTCACAAGGAAAACCTCCAGATGAAGCAGGCATCGCTCGCGCTCGTTGTGTTGTTCGGACTGTTTTTTGCGGTTACCGGCTGTGCCAAGAAGGAGGAGCCCGATCTGACCGACGCCAGCGTCGGCTTCGACACCGCCACGACGGAGGAATTGGCCCAGCTGCCGCAGTCCGCGGCGTCGAGCCAGGCCGGCATCGAAGTCCTGCCCATTGAGCCCATGCCGCAAACGCCGGCGTTCCCGGCCTCCGATTCCGGCGCCGACACCGCGGCTCTCTCGCATCCCCAGAAGATCCAGACCGCACTGCGTAATGCCGGCTTCTACGGCGGAAACATCGACGGCAAGATCGGCCCCGCCTCCAAGCGGGCGATCGAGCAGTTCCAGCAAAGCCGCAGCCTCAAGGTTGACGGGAAGGTCGGACCGAAGACGTGGGCGGCGCTCGAGCCGTACTTAAACGGTGCCCCGGCGACGGAATCCACGCAGATCGAATAAATCTTCCGCGTCTTCATCGCTTTAGACATCACCGACGAGCTCAAATCAGAGCTGGCGCGCCTGATCGCCGGTTTTCAATCAGCCGGGGCCGACGTGAAATGGGTCGGGCCGGAGGGCCTGCACCTGACGCTCAAGTTTCTGGGTTCCGTCGAGGAGGCGCGTCTGGACGGGATCCGCGCCGCGTTAAAGGCCGTCGCCGCCCGGAGCGGGTCTTTTGGCTTCCGCTGCGCGGGCCTTGGCGCTTTCCCGGACATGCGAAAACCCCAGGTGCTCTGGGCCGGCATCCTGGGCGATCAAGGAAACCTCGTCCGGCTGGCGCGGCGGACCGATGAGTCGCTGGCCGCGCTTGGATTTCCGCAGGCGGAGCGTCCGTTTTCGCCTCATCTGACCCTCGGTCGTATCCGCTCGCCCAAAGGCCTGCGGGGCTTGACGGAGGTTTACAGCCGGGCGCCTTTCACGCCGCCCGGGACCGTTTCGGCCGACAAGATCGTTCTCTATAAAAGCGCCACCGGCCCGGGGGGCTCCGTCTACGAAGCGCTCGACACCTTTCCGCTCAATGGCTAAAATAGACGGGATGGTAAAAATGTTTGCCATTCGGAAAAATTGATGGATGATACTGAGTCCAAGGTGACGCTCATCGTCGCGGTCGTCACGGCCGTCGGCATCCTCATGGCCTACATCCTTTTCAAGGTCGCGCAGGCCCGCAAACGGGTCGACCTGGACGTCGTAGACAAGCAGTTGGAAATCCAAAGCCGAACCTCGGTGGCTTCCGCCGTGCAGGAGAAGATCCGGCAGATCCCTATCAGTCCCCAATACCAGGACACGGCCGTCAAAATGATCGCCGAGATCGTAGAAGACCGCACGCGCGAGGCCATCAAGGACATCAAGCAGGAATACGACGTCAAATACCAGGTCGTTGTGCAGGAAAAGACCGAGGAGCTGGACCGGGCCAAACGCGAGACCCAAAACGTCCGCCAGCAGTTCCAGGAAGTCCAACAGGTCTTTAAGAAGGTCGAAATCGAAAAAAAACAGACCGAGGCCATTGTGCGCAGCATCGCCGAGGGCCTCGTCGTGGTGAACAATAAGGGCGAGGTGCTGCTGTTGAACCCGTCCGCCGAGAAGCTGCTCGGCGCGCGGAAGGAAAAGAAAATCGGCAAGCGCATCATGGACGATGTCGGCAACGAGCTCATGGTGTCTCTGGCTCGCGATCCTGGCGACGGCGGGGAAAAGGTGATAGAATTCAAATCAAAGGACGAGAACACGAGGAAGATCCTTCGGGCATCGAGTGCCGTCATTCAGAACGAGGACGGCCAGACCGTCGGCATGCTGAATATCCTCACCGACGTCACGAAGCAACGGGAGCTGGACGAGCTGAAGAACCAGTTCGTTTCGAGCGTCACGCACGAGCTCAGGACGCCGATCGTGGCGATGCAGAAGGCGACGGCGCTCCTGTCAAGCTCCCAGGCCGGACCGGTCACCGAGACGCAGGTGAACTTCTTGAGCATCGTCTCGCGCAACCTCGGACACCTAAGCCGTCTCGTCGAGGACCTGCTCGATGTGGCGAAGATGGAATCGGGCAAGATGCGCTACCGCATCGTACCGGCGCGGCTCGACAAAATCATCCTCGACACGTGCGACACGCTGGAGACCTGGGCGAAGTCGAAGAACGTCCAGATGGTGCGCAAGTTGGAGCCGAATTTCCCCGAGGTCCCCGTTGACCCGGACAAGATGACGCAGGTGATGAACAACCTGATCGGCAACGCGATCAAGTTCACGCCCTCCGGAGGGACCATCACCGTTTCCTGCAACTGGGAGGACCGCGGAGCGAAGGTCAAGGTGAGCGTCGCCGACACCGGCATCGGAATGAACGCCGCGGACCAGAAGCGGCTCTTCCGGCGGTTCGAGCAGTTCGGCGAGCAGTCGGGCATCGCCGGCACGGGGCTCGGCCTGGCGATCACCAAAGAGATCATCGAGCGTCACGGGGGCCAGATCCTCGTCGAGAGCCAAGAGAAGAAGGGCTCCACGTTCACATTCATCATACCGACCAAGCAACGGCCGGCGGGAGGGTAGTCAACGCACGTGGCGGAAAGCATCCGGATCCTTTTCATAGACGACCAGCCCGATTTTCTCGAAACGATGTCTTTCTGGATGAAGTCGAAGGGTTACGAGGTGATCACGGCCTCCGACGGCCAAAGCGGCATTGACGCCGTCAAGCGCGGCAAGGTCGACATCGTGTTTCTCGATTTCAAGATGCCCGAGATAAACGGCATCGAAGTGCTCCAGAAGATTCGCCAGATCAACAAGATGATCCCCGTTGTCATGGTTACCGCCTACGCCGACGACGTCATGATTCAGCAGACGAAAGATCTCCACATCTCGGGGTTTTTCTCGAAGATGGGCGAGTTCGCCGAGCTCGAGAACGTGCTCGACGTCGTCCTGCGCAACCTCAAGAGGTCCAAGGCCGCCCAGTGACCCCACCACCTATTTGCAAGGGTCCTTCGGACCCGCCGCGTTGCGGCCAAATAGGTGGTGGGGGGCCGCTAATCCTTTTATTCGCCGCTTTCTTAAGCCTCGGCGCCTCCAAACCCGAAACGGTTGAGATCGGCTTCGTCGCCCCTCTGACGGGCGACCAGGCCTACATCGGCGTCGGCGTGCTGCAGGGCGCCCAGATGGCCGTCGAGGACGCCAACGCCGCCGGACCGGTGTTCGGGGGCGCACGGCTCAAGCTCACTGCGCTCGACGACCAGCACAACCCCACCCAGGCTGTGCTCGCGGCCAACAAGCTTATCTCGAACCCGAACGTCGTGGGTGTGATCGGCCACTTCAATTCCAGCTGCACGAAGGCCGCGAGCGCCATCTATCATGAGGCGCGCATGGCCCAGGTGACGCCCGCCTCGACAAACCCGGACATCTCCCGGCAGGGCTTTGACACGTTCTTCCGCGTCTGCGCCACCGACGACGTGCAGGGACCGGCCGCCGCCTCGTTTGTCGCCGGTTCACTGGGTCTCAAACGGATCGCGATCATCGACGACCAGACGACATACGGCCGCGGCCTGGCCGACCAGTTTGCGGCCTCGCTCAAGGCCCAGGGCGGCGAGGTGGTGCTGCGCAGCGGCATCACGCAGGGGGAAAAGGATTTCGCGCCGCTCCTCACGAAGATCAAGTCCCGCCGGCCGGAACTGATCTATTTCGGAGGGGTCTACCCCGAGCTTTCGCTCCTCATCAAGCAGTCGCGCCGGATGGGCCTGGGGGCCCCGTGGATGGGCGGCGACGGCGTGTTCGACCAGACGCTGATCCGCCTGGCAACGCCGGAGCTGGCCGAGGGCACCTACGCGACGATGCTCGGCGTTGATCCGCACTCATTGCCGTCGGCCGCTGACTTCGTGTCGCGTTATGAGGCGCGCTATAGCGAGCTGGGCTCGTTCTCGGCCTACGGCTACGAGGCCACGCGCCTCCTGATCCATGCGGTCCGCCGCGCCGGCAAAAAGGACCGTGAGGCCGTCCTTGAGGCGGTGCGGGGGACGAAGGACTTTCCGGGCATCCTCGGACCGGTGAATTTCGACGAGAGGGGCGACGCGATCGGCAAGAGTGTCGGCATCTTCAAGGTCGAGAACGGCAAGTGGATCTTTTTGTCCAGCAAGTCCTGAACGGCCTCACGATCGGCATGATCTACGCGCTGATCGCGCTCGGGTACACGATGATTTACGGCGTGATCCAGCTCATCAATTTCGCTCACGGAGAGGTCTTCATGGTCGGCGCCTATCTGGCGCTGACGCTGATCGGGGTGCTGGCATCCGTGATGCTGGGGGCGCCGCTGTGGGTGGTCCTGGTCAGCGTGTTCGCGCTCGCGATGGCGGGGGCGGCGGGACTCGGCGCCGCGATCGAGCGCGTGGCCTACCGGCCGCTCCGGAACGCGCCGAGACTCGCGGCGCTCATCACGGCCATCGGCATGTCGTTCTTCCTGCAGAACGCGGTCATGCTCATCTACGGCTCCAGGGAACAGACCTTCCCGGAGATCCTCCCGAAGACGATCTTTGCGCTGGGAACGGTCTCGGTCTCTTTCACGCAGGTCCTGATCTTTCTGGTCTCCACGGCCTTGATGTTTTTCCTGACGTGGTTCGTGCGGCGGACCCGCGCCGGCAAGGCCATGCGCGCCTGTGCCGAGAACCCGGACGCCGCGCGCCTCGTGGGCGTGTCCGTCGACCGCGTGATCCGCCAGACCTTCATGATCGGCTCCGCGCTCGCGGCCATGGCGGGGGCCCTGTTCGGCATGACCTACGGCAGCGTCAATTTCCACGACGGCTACCTGCTGGGCC
>Ga0155357_104_pt3 | contig 12550 bp, 11 predicted proteins | sample RifCSPhighO2_02_FD_106325 | JGI IMG/M metagenome (GOLD analysis project Ga0155357, IMG submission 106325) | Omnitrophica bacterium RIFCSPHIGHO2_02_FULL_63_14 | reverse complement strand
GCGGATCTGGTCGATCACGTAGCGGACCTTGCGCGGTGAGATGCGGACAAAGCTGGCGCGCGCCTTCGAGATCATTTTACGTGAGCTCCGCCGTCATCTTCGTGATGCCGCCGTGCTTGCGGAACGTGCGCGTGTGCGCGAACTCCCCGAGCCGGTGGCCCACCATGTTCTCGGTGATGAACACCGGGATGAAGCTCCTGCCGTTGTGGATCATCATCGTCAGGCCCACGAAGTCCGGCGTCACCGTCGAGCGGCGCGACCAGGTCTTGATGGGCTTTCGTTCGCGCTGCTTCTGCATCGCGGTGACCTTCTTCAGGAGTTTCTCGTCGACGAACGGCCCCTTGGCTATCGAACGGCCCATGGTTTAGCGCGGCCTCCCCTGGACAATGTACTTCGAGCTGTGTTTTTTCTTCCGCCGGGTCTTAAAACCCTTGGCCAGCACGCCGCTGCGGGAGGTCGGCTGGCGGCCGCCCGAGGACTTGCCCTCGCCGCCGCCCATCGGATGGTCGACCGGGTTCTTGGCCACGGCGCGCGACGCGGGACGGCGTCCGAGCCAGCGGTTGCGGCCCGCCTTGCCGAGAGAAAGGTTTTCGTGGTCGATGTTGCCGACCTGGCCGATCGTCGCGTAGCAGTTCGCGGGAATGAGCCGCACCTCGCCCGAGGGGAGTTTCACGTGGGCGTAAATGCCTTCCTTGGCCATGAGGATCGCGTAACCGCCGGCCGAACGGACGATCTGGCCGCCGCGGCCCCTCTCGAACTCGATGTTGTGGACCTGCGTTCCCAACGGAATGTTCTCGAGCGGCAGCGCGTTGCCCGGCAGGATCTCCGCCGCCGGACCGTTCGATACCGCCCGGCCGACGGTTATGCCGACAGGTGCCAGGATGTACCGCCGCTCCTTGTCCTCGAACTCGATCAGCGCAATGCGCGCGGACCGGTTGGGGTCGTACTCGACCGACAGCACCCGCGCCGGCATCCCCAGCTTGTCACGCTTGAAATCGATGATGCGGTACCGGCGCCTGTGCCCGCCGCCCCTGCGGCGCGAGGTCATGCGCCCGGACGAATTGCGGCCGCCGCTCGAGCGGAGTTCCTCGGTCAGTTTCTTTTCCGGCCGCTTGTGCTTGGGCGAAAGCTCCGAAAAATCGGATATCGCCGTCCAGCGCAGCGACGGCGTGAATGGCCTGAATGTCTTGAGTCCCATATTTTTCCTTTAAGCCAGGTCGATCGAGTGACCCTGCTTCAGGGTCACGATCGCCTTCTTCCATTCGGACGTCCTGCCAAGCTGCTGGCGCACGCGCTTCAGTTTTCCCGGCATCACCTGCGTGTTGACGCCCGAGACCTTTACCTTATAAACGGCCTCGACGGCCTGTTTGATCTGGATCTTGTTGGCCCTGGTATTGACCGCGAACAGGTACTGGTTCTGGACCGCCTGACGGGCCCCTTTTTCGGTGCGGAGCAGCGTCTGCAGAATCTGATACGATCCCATGCTCATGACTTCAGCCTCTTCAGAAGCCCCGTGTACGCGCCCTTGGTGATCACGCACTCGCGGTGCGACGCGACGTCGAGCGCATTGACCTCGTCGGCGGTCTTCACGGACACGCCGTGGATGTTGCGCGAAGCAATCGTTAGGTTGTTGTCCCGTTTCTCGACGAGGAACAGCGGCCTCTCGAGCTTCAAATTTTTGAGCACGGCGGCCACGTGTTTGGTCTTCGGGGCCGCGAGCTCCAGTTTGTTCAGCATGAAAAGCTTTCCGTTCATGACCTTGTCCTTCACGCCCTCGACCACGGCCCGGCGCCGGATCTCGGCGGGAATCGAATAGGAGTAGTCCCTCGGGTGCGGGCCGAACGTCGCCCCGCCGCCGCGCCAGATCGGCGATCGCCGCGAGCCGTGGCGCGCCTGGCCGGTGCCCTTTTGTTTCCAGGGTTTCTTGCCGCCTCCCCGGACCTCGCCGCGGGTCTTCGTGGCCGCCGTGCCCTCGCGCTCGCCCGCCCGGTACATGAGCACCGCCTGGTAGATCACGTCGTTATGGACCGCGCCATCGGTGAAGATGGAGTCGAGCTCAAATTTTTCGTGCGTCTTGCCAGCCGCGTCGAACACCAAGAGCGCGCCCTTCTCGGCTCCGGCAGTATGTTTTTTCGGCTGACTGCCGGATCCGCCGCGCTTTTTGGCGGACGGCGGAGCCGCCTTCGCCCGCGCGCGCACCTTGGCCTTGTGCTTGGTGCCTTTCAGTTTCTTGGAGCTGCGCTTCTCGGGCATTACTTCTTACCGCCCTTTCCGGCCGCCGCCTGCTTCGAGGCCTTCAGAGGATCTTTCTTCTTCGTATCCTGGACCACCTGCTTGACCTTGATACCCATCGGCAGCTTCAGCGCCCGGCGGATGAACAGAAATCCGTTGTCGCTGCCCGGCACGGCGCCTTTCACGAGGATCAGGTTGCGCGCGGGGTCCACCTTCAGCACCTCGAGATTCTGCACGGTCTTCGTCTCGCCGCCCATGCGGCCCGGCATGTGGTGGCCCGGCCAGGTGCGCGAGGGAAAAGAGCTGGCACCCGCCGATCCGATGCGGCGGTGGAACATCGAGCCGTGGCTCTTCGGGCCGCCGCGCCAGTGCCATTTCTTCATGCCGCCCGCGAAACCCTTGCCGATCGAGGTGCCCTGCACGTCGACGGCGTCTCCGGGCTTGAACAGGTCCGCCTTGATCTCCTGGCCGACGGTATAGCTCTCGCCGTCCGCGATCCGGACTTCCCGCAGGATTTTCTTCGGCGCCGTCTTGGCCTTCGCGAAATGCCCTTTCAGCGCCTTGCTGACCCGAGACTCCTTGGCCGCGCCAAAACCGAGCTGGATGGCCGCGTAGCCGTCGCGCTGAACGCTCTTCAAGTCCGTGACCACGCAGGGCCCCGCCTCGAGGACGGTTGCGCCGACGAGCGAGCCGTCCGGCCGGATGAATGACGTCATTCCCAATTTTTTTCCCAAAATCGCTTGCATCTCTCTCCTAGATCCTTCGTCGCCGCTTGGGCGGCTCCTCAGGATAAATTCGCGCGCGGGCTTGACGCTCGCTTCGCTCGCGTAAGCCCCGCGCTCATTTAATTTCCACGTCCACACCGGCCGGCAGGTCGAGCTTGCGCAGCGCGTCCACCGTCTTGGCCGTCGGATTCAGGATATCGAGCAGCCGCTTGTGCGTCTTTATGAAAAATTGCTCGCGGGATTTCTTGTCGATGACCGGCGAGCGGTTCACCACGTAGAGTTCGCAGTCGGTCGGCAGCGGGATGGGTCCCGAGACCTTCGCGCCCGTGCGCTTGGCCGTATCGACGATCTCGAGCGCCGACTGGTCGAGCACGCGGTGGTCATAGGCCTTGAGCCGGATGCGGATCTTCTGCTGGACCGCCGTCGCCACTATCTTCCCCTCCGCGCCGGCTGCCCTGTTTCGGCGGCGACGTTTTTGACGATCTTTTCGGCGATGGCCTTCGGGACCTCGGCGTAGTATGACGGTTCCATCATGAACGTCGCGCGTCCCTGGGTGAGCGAACGGCTCGATGTCGCGTAGCCGAACATCTCCGACAGCGGCACGAAGCCGCGGATGGCCTTCACGTTCCCCTTCTGCGTCATCGATTCGATCTTGCAGCGCCGCGAGGAGAGGTCGCCGATCACGTCGCCCATGTACTCCTCGGGCGTCGTCACCTCGATGCTCATGATCGGTTCGAGGAGGACCGGATTGGCGATCTTCATGCCGTCGCGGAACGCATAGGCGGCCGCGAGCTTGAATGCGAGTTCCGACGAGTCGACCACGTGGAAGGAGCCGTCGATGAGCTCGATCGCGATGTCGGTGGCCGGGTAACCCGCCAAGGACCCTGACAGCGCCGACTCGATCACGCCCTGCTTGACGGCCGGGATGTATTCGCGCGGGATGGCGCCCCCGACGATCTTCGAATCGAACACGATGCCCGATCCGGGCTCGCCGGGCTTCATGGTCAGCACGACGTGCCCGTACTGGCCGCGGCCGCCCGACTGCTGGATGTGCTTGCCGACGATCTCGACTTCCTTGCGGATGGTTTCTTTGAAGGCGACCTGCGGCTTGCCGACGTTGGCGTCCACCTTGAATTCGCGCTTCATGCGGTCGACGATGATCTCCAGATGCAGCTCGCCCATGCCGCTGATGATGGTCTCGCCGGTCTCCTGGTCATAGTGCACGCGCAGCGTCGGGTCCTCTTCCTTCAGGCGGCCGAGCGCCATGCCCATCTTTTCCTGGTCCGCCTTCGTGGCCGGCTCGATGGCCAGGTCGATGACGGGGTCCGCGAACTGCATGCGCTCGAGGATGATCGGGTTCTTCTCATCGCACACAGAGTCGCCGGTCTCGGTCTTCTTGAGGCCGACCACCGCGCCGATGTCGCCGGCCTGGATCTCGTCGACGATCTCCTGCTTGTTCGCGTGCATGCGCACGAGCTTGCCGATGCGCTCCTTCTCGTTCTTGGTCGCGTTGTAGACGTAGGTGCCGGCCGTGAGCTTGCCCGAGTACACGCGCACGAAGGTCAGCTTGCCGACAAAAGGGTCGGTCGCGATCTTGAAGGCCAGCGCGGCCAGCGGTTCTGCGGCCGAAGGCTTGCGGAAGATCTCTGCGCCGGTGTTCGGTTCGTGTCCCGGGACCGAGGGGATGTCCAACGGCGACGGCAGATAATCGAGCACGGCGTCGAGCATGAGCTGGACGCCCTTGTTCTTAAAGGAGGAGCCGCACAGGATCGGGATGAACTTGTTGGCGATCGTGGAGCGGCGGATGGCGGATTTGAGCTCTTCCTGCGAAACCGGCTGGCCATGGATGTACTTTTCCATAAGCGCGTCGTCCGATTCGGCGACCTTTTCGATCAGGTCATGGCGGGCGGTCTCGGCCGCCTGCTTGTATTCGGCCGGGATCTCGATGACCTCGTAGTGGGCGCCCAGGTCCTCGGTGTGGTAGATCTTGGCGTTCATTTCGACGAGGTCGATCTGCCCCATGAACTTGTCCTCCGCCCCCAGCGGCAGCTGGATCGGCGCGCTGGCCCCCGTGAGCCGTTCCTGGATCTGCGCGACGACGGCCTTGAAGTCGGCGCCGACGCGGTCCATCTTGTTCACGAAGCAGCAGCGCGGCACGTGGTAGCGGTCGGCCTGGCGCCAGACCGTCTCGGACTGCGGTTCCACGCCGCCGACGGCGCAAAACACGATCACCGCGCCGTCCAATACCTTGAGGGAACGCTCCACCTCGACGGTGAAGTCCACGTGGCCAGGCGTGTCGATGAGGTTCAGACGGTGGTCCTTCCAGAAGCATGTCGTGGCGGCCGAGGTGATCGTGATACCGCGCTCCTGCTCCTGCTCCATCCAGTCCATCGTGGCCGTGCCCTCATGGACCTCGCCCATGCGGTGCACCTTGCCCGTGTAATAGAGCACGCGCTCGGACGTGGTCGTCTTGCCCGCGTCGATGTGCGCCGCGATGCCGAAGTTTCTGGTTTTTTCTAAAGGGTATACGTTCGCCATGTGTTACCAGCGGTAATGGCTGAAGGCGCGGTTGGCCTCGGCCATCTTGTGGATCTCCTCTTTCTTTTTGACGGCGCCGCCCGTGCCGTTATAGGCCTCCATGATCTCTTCGGCAAGCCGCTGCTGCATCGGCTTGCCCTTGCGACCTCGCGCGCCGTTTCTCATCCAGCGCATCGCCAGCTGGATGCCGCGGTCGCCCTTCACCTCGACGGGGATCTGGTATGTCGCGCCGCCCACGCGCCGCGATTTCAGCTCCAGGAGCGGCCTCACGTTGTCGATGGCCTTCTGCAGGACCTCGATCGGGTCGCTCTTCTGGGTCTTCTGGGCCACGATGTCGAGCGAGCCATACACGATCTTCTCGGCGTTCCATTTCTTGCCGTCGATCATCAGCATGTTGATGAAGCGCGATACCGTCTTGTTGCTGAATTTGGGGTCCGCGATCACCTCGCGGCGTTCTGCTCTGCGTCTGCGCATGCTTCCTTATACAGCCTGCTTCTTGGGGGCCGCCGGCGCCTTGGTGCCTTCGGCCTTCGGCGCCTTCGCGCCGTATTTGGAACGTGAGCGCCTGCGGTCGGTCACACCGGCCGTATCAAGCGTGCCACGCACCACGTGGTAGCGCACGCCCGGAAGGTCCTTCACCCGGCCCCCGCGGATCGTGACGATCGAGTGCTCCTGCAGGTTGTGCCCGACGCCCGGGATGTACGCCGTAACCTCCATGCCGTTCGTGAGCCTCACACGCGCGACCTTGCGGAGGGCCGAATTCGGCTTCTTCGGCGTCTGCGTCTTCACCTGAAGGCACACGCCGCGCTTCTGCGGCGAGCCCCGGAGGGCCGGCGACTTGGTCTTCGCCTTCAGCGCGCGGCGCCCGAAGCGTATAAGTTGGTTGATAGTCGGCACTAAAGCGTCTCTTCTTTCGCGGTTAGCAGCTCTTCCGCCTCCTGGCGGTCTGTTTTCTTTTTCGCGCTCTCTTTCTCGATCACACGGCCGATTTCGATGCGTCTTTGACCCGCAAAACCCGTTCCGGCCGGAATAAGGTGCCCCATGATAACGTTTTCTTTTAGGCCTAGCAAGTAATCCTTTTTACCCGCTGCGGCTGCTTCAGTTAGGACACGTGTGGTCTCCTGAAAACTCGCCGCCGAGATGAAGCTGTCGGTCGAAAGCGAGGCTCTCGTTATGCCTAACAGGATCGGTTCGGCCTTGGCGGCGTCCTTTTTGGCCTTCTCGGTCTGCTCGTTGACCTCCTGGAGCTTGAAACGGTCGATCTGCATGCCTGTCAGGAACTCCGTGCCGCCCGGATCGAGGATCCGGACCTTGCGGAGCATCTGCCGGACGATGACCTCGATGTGTTTGTCGTTGATCGACACGCCCTGAAGGCGGTAGACCTCCTGGACCTCGTTCACGAGGTACTCCTGGAGCTTGCGCTCGCCCGAGATGCGCAGGATGTCCTGCGGCACAACGGGCCCGTCCACGAGCTGCTGGCCCGAATAAACGAAATCCCCCTTGTAAACGTTCAGGTGCTTGCCGTGGGGGATCAGGTATTCCTTCTTCATGCCGGTGGCACTCTTCACGATGACGCGCCGATGCCCTTTCTTCGACTCGCCGAACTCGACGATGCCGTCGATCTCGGAGATGACGGCCGGGTCCTTCGGCCGGCGGGCCTCGAACAGCTCCGCCACGCGCGGCAGACCGCCGGTGATGTCTTTGGTCTTCGTGACCTTGCGCGGCGTCTTCGCGATGAGGTCGCCCGCCTGCACCTTGTCGCCGTCATCGACGATGATGTGGGCGCCCGACGGGATCGGATAGATCGCCAGCACGTCCTTCTTCGCGTCGAGGATCAGTATCTGCGGGTGGTGTTCGCCGCGGTGCTCGATGATGACTTTCTCGACGTTGCCGGTGGCCGGGTCGAGCTGTTTGTGAATCGTGGTCTCTTCGAGGATGTCCTCGTACTTCACCGCGCCCTGGACCTCGGTGAAGATCGAGGCCGAGTAAGGATCCCAGTCGATGAACACCTGGCCCTTCTGGGCCTTGCCGCCGTCGGCCGCCTTCAGGTAGCCGCCGTGCGGGACCGCGTGGCGCTCGAGCTCGCGGCCCGCGTCGTTGTGGATCGAGACCTGGCCGTTGCGGTTCAGGATGATGAACTGGCCGTTCTTGACCTCGACGACTTTCAGATTGTGGTACTTGATTGAGCCTGAGTTCTTCGCCTTGATGGATGATTCGGCCACGGTCCGGCTCGCGGTGCCGCCGATGTGGAACGTGCGCATGGTGAGCTGCGTGCCCGGCTCGCCGATCGACTGCGCCGCGATGATGCCGACGGCCTCCCCGAGCTCGACGAGGCGGCCCGTCGCGAGGTTGCGCCCGTAGCATTTCACGCAGACGCCGCGCTTGGACTCGCAGGTGAGCACCGAGCGGATCTTAATCTTGTCGATGCCGGTCTCCTCGACCTGGTGCGCCATCTCCTCGCCTATCTCCTGGCCCGCCTCAACGATCACCTTGTCGGTGACGACGTCGAGAATGTTGTCGAGCGCCACGCGGCCCACGATGCGCTCCTTGAGCGGGATGACCATCTCGTCGCCCTCGACGATCGCCTCGACGAAGATGCCGCGCGCGGTGCCGCAGTCCTCCTGGTTGATGATCACGTCCTGTGCGACGTCGACCAGACGCCGCGTGAGGTAGCCGGAATCGGCGGTCTTCAGCGCCGTGTCGGCCAGGCCCTTGCGCGCGCCGTGCGTCGAGATGAAATACTCGAGCATCGTCAGGCCTTCGCGGAAATTGGCCTTGATCGGGCTTTCGATGATCTCGCCCGAGGGCTTGGCCATGAGACCGCGCATACCGGCCAGCTGGCGGATCTGCTGTTTCGATCCGCGGGCGCCGGAGTCGGCCATCATAAAGATCGGATTGAAGACATCAAGCTCGGCAAACACGCCGTCGGCCACATCGTCGGTCGTCGTTGTCCAGATGTCGATGATATTGTTGTAGCGCTCGCCCTCGGTGATCACGCCGCGGCGGTACTGCTCGTCGACCTTCGAGACCTTTTCCTGGGCGCGCTCCAAGAGCTGGCCCTTCTTCGACGGGATCTTCAGGTCCTCGAGCGAGATCGAGATGCCGGCCAGCGTCGCATACTCGAAGCCGAGGTCCTTCAGGTCGTCCAAGAGCTGAATCGTCCGGTGGTGGCCGGCCACCTTGTACGAGTCGGCGATCACCTGGTTCAGCTTGGATTTTGTGAGGAGGTTGTTGAAGAACGGGACCTGCTCAGGCAGCCGCTGGTTGAAGATCACGCGGCCGATCGTCGTCTCGACGATCCTGCCGTCGACCCTCACCTTGATCCGCGCGTGCAGCGCGGCCTGGCCGTCATTGTAGGCCACGATCGCCTCCGACGGGCTCGAGAAGACAATCCCCTCGCCGCGGGCGCCCTTTTTTTCTTTCGAGAGGTAGTAGCAGCCCAGCACGATGTCCTGGCTCGGCGTGGCGACGGGACGCCCGTCCGACGGTGAAAAGATGTTGTTCACGCTCATGAGGAGGATGCGGCACTCGATCTGCGCCTCGAGCGACAGCGGCACGTGGACCGCCATCTGGTCGCCGTCGAAATCGGCGTTGAACGCGGCACACACCAGCGGATGGATGCGGATGGCCTTGCCCTCGACGAGCACCGGCTCGAACGCCTGGATGCCGAGGCGGTGGAGCGTCGGCGCGCGGTTCAGCATCACCGGATGGTTCTTGATGACCTCTTCGAGGATGTCCCACACCTCGAGGCGTTCTTTTTCGACCATGCGCTTGGCCGACTTGATCGTGTGGACGAATCCCTGCTCGCGCAGCTTCTTGATGATAAAGGGCTCGAAGAGCTCGAGCGCCATCTTCTTCGGGAGGCCGCACTGGTTGAGCTTGAGCTCCGGGCCCACGACGATGACCGAACGGCCCGAGTAGTCGACGCGCTTGCCGAGCAGGTTCTGGCGGAAACGGCCCTGCTTGCCCTTCAGCATGTCCGAGAGCGATTTCAGCGGCCGGTTGCCCGAGCCGAGCACGGGACGCCCGTGGCGCCCGTTGTCAAAGAGCGCGTCCACGGCTTCCTGGAGCATGCGCTTCTCGTTGCGGATGATGACCTCGGGTGCCCGCAGCTCGAGCAGTTTCTTCAGACGGTTGTTGCGGTTGATGACGCGGCGGTACAGGTCGTTGAGGTCGCTGGTCGCGAACCGGCCGCCGTCCAGGGGCACGAGCGGGCGCAGGTCGGGCGGGATCACCGGCACCACGTCGAGGATCATCCAGTCGGCCTGGTTGCCCGACTTCTTGAACGACTCGACGATGCGGAGATTCTTGATGATCTTTTTCTGCGTGGCCTCGGACTTGGCGACCTTCAGCTCCGCGTGGAGCTTCACGTAGAGCTTCTCGAGATTGATCTCCTGCAGCAGGTCCCGGATGGCCTCCGCACCCATCTTCGCGACGAACTTGTGGCCGTAGTTATCGACCATGCCCTGGTACTTCTCTTCCGACAGCAGGTCGCCCTTTTTAAGCGGCGTGTCACCCGGGTCGATGACGATGTATTCCTCGTAATAGATGATGCGCTCTAGCTCCCGCAGGTTAAGCTCCAGGAGCGCGCCGATGCGGGACGGCACGGCCTTGAAAAACCAGATGTGGGAAACGGGCGCCGCGAGGTCGATGTGGCCCATGCGCTCGCGGCGGACCTTGGAGAGCGTGACCTCGACGCCGCAGCGGTCGCAGACGATGCCCTTGTGCTTGATGCGCTTGTACTTGCCGCAGTTGCACTCCCAGTCGCGGGTGGGCCCGAAGATCTTCTCGCAAAACAGGCCGTCCTTCTCCGGTTTGAACGTGCGGTAGTTGATCGTCTCGGGCTTCTTGACCTCGCCGCGGCTCCACGAGCGGATGATGTCGGAACTCGCGATCTTGATCGATATGAAATCAAACTGGGGTCCGACGTATTCGCCGACGCTGCTGTTCTTCTCGCTATTCACTGACGGGGGTCTCCTCTTCCTCTTTCGCGCTGGGCGTTTTCTTTTCGGTCCTCACGTCGAGCCCGAGAGACTGGAGCTCTTTCACGAGAACGTTGAACGACTCCGGCGTGTCCGCCTGGAGCGCGTTCTCGCCCTTCACGATCGATTCGTACATGCGCGTGCGGCCCTGGACGTCGTCCGACTTCACGGTCAGGAGCTCCTGCAGCGTGTAAGCGGCGCCGTAGGCCTCGAGCGCCCACACCTCCATCTCGCCGAAGCGCTGGCCGCCGAACTGGGCCTTGCCGCCCAGGGGCTGCTGCGTGACGAGCGAGTAGGGGCCTATCGAGCGTGCGTGGATCTTGTCGTCGACCAGGTGCGCCAGCTTCAGCATATAGATGTAGCCGACCGTGACTTCCTGGTCAAAGCGTTCGCCGGACCGGCCGTCGCGAAGGACGACCTTGCCCGAGGACGGGATGCCGGCCTTCTTCATCTGGGCCTTGATCTCGATTTCGGTGGCGCCGTCGAACACGGGCGTGGTCACCTGGAACCCAAGCACCTTCGCGGCCCAGCCCAGGTGCGTCTCGAGGATCTGCCCCACGTTCATGCGCGAGGGCACGCCGAGGGGGTTCAGCACGATCTGGACGGGCGTGCCGTCCTCGAGGAAAGGCATGTCCTCCTCGTGCATGATCTTCGCGACCACGCCCTTGTTGCCGTGGCGGCCGGCCATCTTGTCGCCGACCGAGATCTTGCGCTTGTTCGCCACGAGCACCTTCACGCGCTTGAGGACCCCGGGCGGCAGCTCGTCACCGCGCTTGATCTTGTCGATCTCGCGGTCTTCCTCGTAACGGAGCTCCTCGATCTGGTCGTCCAGCAGGCGGCAGACGCGCTTGATCTGCTCCTCTGCCTCATTGGATTCGTCGAGCTTGATGCTCTCGACGTCGGCCTTCATGATCTTGTGGAGATCGGCCTTCTTGATGCGGCGGCCGCGCGCGATGAGCGTGGCGCCGGTCTCGGCGTCGAGCAGGCTCGCCGCGAGTTCCTTGCCGAGCAAGAGCCCCCCGAGCTTGTGCACCTTGTCCTGCTCGATCTGCTGGATCTGGGCCTCGTACTCGGCGCGGATGGCCTCGACGTCTTTCTGATCCTTCGCGCGCTGTTCCTTCGACTTTATCTCCTGTCCTTTGCGCGAGAACACCTTCGTCTCGATGACGATGCCCTCGATGCCGGGTGGCACCGTGAGCGACGCGTCGCGCACGTCGCCGGCCTTTTCGCCGAAGATCGCGCGCAAGAGCTTCTCTTCGGGGGAGAGCTCGGTCTCGGACTTCGGCGTGACCTTGCCGACGAGGATGTCGCCGGGGCCGACCTCGGCCCCGATGCGGATGATGCCGTCCTCGCCCAAGTCCTTCAGCGCCTCTTCCCCGACGTTCGGGATGTCGCGCGTGATCTCTTCCTTGCCTAGGCGCGTGTCGCGCGACTCGATCTCGAATTCCTCGATGTGCACCGACGTGTAAACGTCGTCGTAGACGAGCTTCTCGCTGATGAGGATCGCGTCCTCGAAGTTGTAGCCTCGCCACGGCATGAACGCCACCAGCACGTTGCGGCCGAGTGCGAGCTCGCCGTTCTTCGTGGCGGCGCCGTCGGCGATGACCTGGCCGGCCTTCACCTTTTCGCCGAGCTCGACGATGGGCCTCTGGTTGATGGCCGTGCTCGCGTTCGAGCGGCGGAATTTCTTGAGCGGGTAATGCGTGCCGCTGACGACGATCTCGTCGCCCTGGACGGCCGTGACCTTGCCCTCTTCCTTCGCGACCACGACCGCACCGGAATCCTTGGCCGTGCGGTATTCCATGCCGGTACCCACCAGCGGCGCCTCCGTTATAAGGAGGGGCACGGCCTGTCTCTGCATGTTCGAGCCCATGAGCGCGCGGTTGGCGTCGTCATGCTCGAGGAACGGGATCAAGGAAGCGGCGACGCTCACCAGCTGCTTCGGCGAGATGTCCATGTAATCGATGTCCTTGGGGCTGGAGACCGGAAAGTCCCCTTTGCGGCGGCAGGCCACCCGGGAATCCTGGAAGTAGCCGTCCTTGTCGAGCTTCGCGTTGGCCTGGGCGATCGTGA
>Ga0155357_173_pt2 | contig 12664 bp, 15 predicted proteins | sample RifCSPhighO2_02_FD_106325 | JGI IMG/M metagenome (GOLD analysis project Ga0155357, IMG submission 106325) | Omnitrophica bacterium RIFCSPHIGHO2_02_FULL_63_14 | reverse complement strand
GCCGCCTCTCCCACAACCGCGGCCGCTCCCCGCGCGACGGCCTCATCCACGAACTGGGCGCCGTCCTTCTGGACGCCGCGGATCGCGACGAACAGGAAACCCTTCTCCACCCTGCGCGAATCGCACTCGATCCCGCTGATCTCGAGGTCCGGCCCGGGTAGCGTGTGTCCCGGAAAGGCGGCCTCCCACAGAGCGCGCAGTTTCATGCGGCCCTCGGGAGCACTTCCGCCGGTATCCGCGTTTCGTTGATGCGCCAGTACGCGAGCACACCGGCGGCCACGCGCGAAAAGACCGGGGCCGCGACCTCGCCGCCGTAATAGACGGGCCGCGGCTCGTCGACGCTCACGGCGATCACGAGCTTCGGCCGGTCATACGGCACGAAGCCGACGAAGGACGCGATGAAATCCGAATGGGAGTACTTGCCGTCGGGAAGGATCTTCTGGGCCGTCCCGGTCTTGCCGGCGGCCTTGAAACCGGGCACCTGGGCCTTTTTGCCGGTGCCGCGGCTCACGACGCCCTCGAGCACCGTCCGCACCTGCAGCGCGGTCTCCTTCGAGACCGCCTGCCGCACCGCCTCGGGCGGGTAGCTCCGGATGGTCTTCCCCTCGTTGTCCTCAACCGCGATGAGGATGCGCGGGCGCATGAGCACGCCGTCGTTGGCCACGGCCCCGAACGCCGCGGCCAGCTGGAGCGGCGTCACGGCGATGCCGTGGCCTATCGGGATGTTGATGATGGAACTGCGGGACCAGTGCTTCGGGTGAGGCACGATCCCGCCGATCTCGCCGGCCAGGCCGATGCCGGTCGCCTGGCCGAAACCGAACGAACGGATCGTGTGGTACAGCTTGTCGGCGCCGAGGCGCATGGCGCCCTTGACCGTGCCGATGTTGCTCGATTTCTCGATGACCTCACGGAACGGCATCCGGCCGTGGCCGCGGTGGTCGTGCAGAACCTTGCCGGCCACGGCCCAGGAGCCGTTCTCACAGTGGAACATCTCGCTCAAAGGAAACGTCTTGTTCTCGATGATCCCCGCCAGTGTGATCATCTTGAACACCGATCCGGGCTCGAAGAGGTCGGTGATCGCACGGTTGCGTCTGGCCTCGGGGCTCGATCGCTTGGCGTCGTTCGGGTCATAGGCCGGATAGACCGCCATCGCGAGCACATCGCCGGTCGCCGGATCGAGCACGATCACCGAACCGCCGGCCGCGCGGTATTTTCGGCATGCCTCGTTCAACTCCTTCTCGGCGATCGCCTGGATCACCTCGTCGATCGTGAGGCGGATGCTGTAGCCGTCCACCGGCGGCACCATGCGGAGCTCCTTCGAGACGAGCTCGCGCTGGTGGGCGTCCCTCTGCGCGAGCCGCCAGCCGGGCACGCCTTTCAGAAAGCTGTTGTACCGGAGCTCGATGCCCTCAAGCCCGTTGTTGTCGATGTCCGTGAAGCCCAGCAGATGACACGCGGTCTGGCCTTTCGGGTAGACGCGCAGCGATTCTTTTTCGAAACCCAGCTGGCGGAGGCCCAGCCTGGTCACCTGTTCGGCCTGCGGGGCCGTGATCTTGCGCTTGAGCCAGATCTTCATCTTGTCTTTTTGCAGGCGTCTTAAGATTTCCCCGCGGCTGCTCCCGAGGATGCCCGCCAGGCGCGTGGCCAGCTCCGGCTTCCGCCGGGCCGGGATCTCGCGGGCTATCGCGTAGAGGGAATTCAGCCGTACGTCGGAGGCCAGCTCACGGTTGCGCCGGTCGAGGATGCGGCCGCGTGCCGGCTGCATGTCGATGATCGCGCGGGACTGGTTCTGGACCAGCGAGACGAACTTGGAGGATTGGAAGAGCTGAAGATAGGCGAGCCGGGCCAGAAGAAGCGTCAGCGCGGCGAGAAAACACAAAAAGATGAAATAAAGCCGCGGTTTTGAAATGTTTGTGTCTCTAGGATTCTTTGGCCTCGGCTTGAGCCGTTCCGATCAAAAACCGGCCCAAGAGCGGATAGGGATTGACCGGCGGCCGGACCCAGGCCGGGCGCTCGGGTCTGCCGCCCGGCAGCACGAGCGTCTGCCACTCTTTCGGGGCCTGGAGCTCGATGCGCTGGGCCTGGAGCCTGCGCTCCAGATTGTTCGGTGCCTTGAAATGAGCAATACTGTACTGAAGGGCTCTGGAGCGGTCAAGAAGCTGGATCCTCCGTTCCTCCTGCTTGCGGATCGTATAGCCGATCTTCACGGCCTCTGTCTCCCCGTACACGGAGATGAGGCCCGCGGACATGACCACCGTTACCAGCAGGATGAGGCGCATCATCGGCGGGGTCTCATGCCTTTTCAAACGCCCGAAGCCGGGCGCTGCGGGCGCGCGGATTAACCGCGGTCTCGGTCTGGCCCGGCCGGATTGGTTTCTTGGTGAGGACCGTGCCGGCACCGGCGGCTTGGTAGCGTTTGAAAGCCCTTTTGACGGTGCCGTCCTCGAGCGAATGGAACGAGACGATCACCAGGCGCGCGCCTTTGCCGAGCGCGCGCGGGGCGTCCTCGAGAAACTGCCCGAGCGCGCCGAGCTCATCGTTCACCTCGATACGGAGCGCCTGGAACGTGCGCGTGGCCGGATGCAGCCGGCCGTGCCGGTAGAACGCCGGGACGGCCGCCTTTACGATCTCGGCCAGCGCCGTTGTCGTCGTGATAGGACGGCGCGACCGTTCGTCGACGATGCGCCGCGCGATGCGCCGCGACAGGCGCTCTTCGCCGTATTTCCAAATGATGTCGGCCAGCTTGTCCTCGGGGTATTTCGCGATGATCTCGGCGGCCGTCGGCCGCTGGGACGGGTCCATCCGCATGTCGAGCGGGCCGCCGGATTGGAAGCTGAAGCCTCTTTCGGGGGATTCGAGCTGCGGGGAGGAAACGCCGAGGTCCAGCAGGATGCCCCGGACCGTTTGGATATGCCGCCGTTCGAGCTCGTCAACCAGATTTCGAAAGTTTTCCTGAATCAGCATGACTGCTTCTCCGTACGGCCTCAATATTTCGCGCGATCTCGCGATCGCCTCGGGGTCGCGGTCGACCCCGACCAGTCTGCCCCCCGGACCGATGCGCTCGAGGATCGCCCGCGCATGGCCCGCGCGCCCCAGTGTCGCGTCGACAATCGTGTCGCCCGGACGGGGCGCCAGAAACTCCAGCGTCTCCCGGATCAGGACGCTGGCGTGCCCTTCAGCGGCCCCTGGCCCTTGCACTCGAGATGAAAACCAGCTCCTTCATCTTCCGCACCGACAGCACGCGGTCAAAAAACCGCGAACCGATGTCAAAAGGGCCGAACGGCATCAACGCACGCCGCCTCTTGAAACTTTCCACATTCGGATAAAAGCGCTGGATCTTTTTTTTCACGGACGGCCCTTTCTTTTCATCAGGCATTTGCCGGCGGTGTTTCGTTGCCGAACATGTTTTCAGCGATCTTTTCGTACGAATCTTTCGTATTTTCGTAAAACGCCTGCCACAACTCCTTGCTCCAGATCTCCATGCGCGTCGAGACGCCCACGATGATGACATCGCGCTTGATCCGCGCGTAATCCTTCAAATAATCCGGGACCAAAATCCTCCCCTGCCGATCGCAGGCCACCTCGGCGGCGCCTGAGAAGTAGAGCCGGTTGAATTGCCGCGCCTCGGACGAGGTGAACGGGAGGCTCTTGAACCGGCCTTCCTGTCTTTTCCACTCGTCTTCCGCGAAGACGAACAGGCAGGTATCCAGACCGCGGGTGATGAAGAAACGCTCCACGTAATTTTCTTTGAAGACCTCTCTGAACTTGGACGGGATGATGAGGCGGCCCTTGCGGTCAATGCTGTGTTCATGTTCGCCATAAAACATCTGATTTCTCCACTTTCCCCCACTTTCTGGGCCAATATGGGAAGAATATACAATGACGCTCCACTCCTGTCAAGCCCTTTGTTTGAATTTAATTTTTGATTAAACATGAATAGTCTTTGTAAATACATTATGTCGCGTAGTGTTAATAAAAAGTCTGTTTTTGAACTCGACTAATAGGAAAAAAGAGAGAGACCTCCCCCTCGAGGGGAAGGTCTCTCGAATAAAATTTCAAGATTACTTTATGTCCCTTTTCCGGCTTCTCTCTGTTTCAGGTCGGCAGCGGCCTGGTTGATGGTGTTCGCCAGATCGACCAGTTCGTCGCTCTTGCGGAGAACCAGTCTGACGTCGAAATTTCCGCGCCCGATCTGCCGCAGCGCCTCATAGATCTTCGGAAGCGGGCCGGCGATCCGGTGCGAGAAAAGGATCGAGCCGTAAAAGATCAGCGGCACGATCACCAGCAGGTTTATCAGAAAAGCGATGTGTACGCCGCGGAAGATCTCGACGAGGCGTCCTTGCGGATACACGTCGGCGAGCCGCTGGCCGAGCAGAAAATAGGTCGTGTAAAAAACCGTGAGGCCCGTGGCCAGCGCCGCGAGGAAAACGAACAGGATAACGAACCGCGCGAAGCGCAGCTGAAGCCCGCGCTCGACGAAATACTGTTTTCTGCGGAACCGTGCCATGATCAGACCCTCGCCAGTAACGCGCCCCGCCGGATGGTGAGCGAGGCCCGCTCGTCGGCGCCGAGGGCGGCGGCGAGTGCCCGTTCCACCTGGCCGAGCGGCATGTAGCGCGTCGCCTCGCCGTTCACGCGCACGATGAGGTCGCGGCTCCGGGCGCCGGCCTTCTCGGCCTGGCTGTACTTTTTCACCGATCGCACGATGAGCCCCTGATATTCAAGCTTCAGTTTCATCCCCAGCGCCTTGAAGGAGACGTGTCCCGGCAGGAACACGTCCCGCTCGATCTCGAGCGTGAAATTCGTGAATCGCGGTTCCAGCAGCTGCGCCAACACCGCGGTCTCGTTCAGATAGCGCAGCGAACGGCCGTCGATCGCCGTGAGCCGGTCGCCTTTTTTCAACCCGGCCACCGCCGCCGGCTTTTTGGAATCGACGGACTCGAGCTCGAGCCACTCACCGCTTTTGCCGAGCGCCAGTCCGAGACCGTCACGGAGCCGTTTGCGCTCCTCGATCTTCTTCCGCTCGAAGGCGTTGACCGCCGTCCCCCGCTCCCACGCGTCGTAGAGCTCCTGCTTGCGCTCCATCTCGTCGCGCGGCCCCTCGGTGAGGCCAGCCCAGAAACGGTTGCGTACGCGCGTGGCGGCACTGGCCGCCTCCGCGAGCCCCGGGTTCAGCGACTGCGCCTTTTCGTAATACGCGAGCGCCTCGCCGAGACGATTATCGGCCTCATACTCCTGGCCGATCTTCAGGAAATTCTGCGCGGGTTCGTCGTAGACGATGTTCGTGATGCCCCGGCGCAGGATCGGGATCTCGCCCTTCTCCGTGCTCAGGATGATACGGTCCGTGTGTTCTTCGACCACCAGGCCCTTGCGCTCGGTCCCGTTCTTCAGCGTGATGGTATCGGCAAGCGCCGGACAGGCCAGAAAAAAAATGAAGACACACCCCAGGAGCGCTCTGCGCTTTTCTCTGTTAAAAGCAGTCGAAGTTAGGTTATACAATAGGTAGTATCGTAGCAAAATCGTAGATACTACGCAAGAAAAGAATAAAAAAACGACCGTCTCAATCGGGCTCTGAGCCCAGGGCGCTTTTTTGCCGGGCGAACGGCCCGGCCGCGTAGTGGTCGCTGGAACGGTAGGATTGTTCGGGAGAGGAGCGGCCGAGATCGTAATGGCCGCTGATGCGCTCGAAGCTTTCCAGAGCGCTTTGCTCATCGGTCTCAACGGTGAGCCAGCTGTCGCGCAGCGTGTCGGAATCCGCCGCGGTCAACAGCAATAAAAAAAGGCACCCCACCACCAGTTTGGCTTTTAAGCCAAACTGGTGGTGGGGTTTTTGTAGATCTGTAAGCCGGGTTCTGTTCTCTGCCGCCTTAGGCAAAGTGATGATCATCCCTCTATGCGGTTTACCCGGGAATCCAACGGACGGGTGTGTCCTCTTCCCCTATTTAACCTTGCTCCACGTGGAGATTGCCCGTTTCACTCCTCCTCTTTCGAGGAGGCATCGTCACTGTGGCTCTTATCTGCCCGTCACCGGGAGCGGGTGTTACCCGCCACGCCCACCCTGGGAGCCCGGACTTTCCTCAGACCTTGCGGCCCGCGATCATCCGATCTACAAAACTTATAAAAAAGAGTCTCCGTCCAGCGCCTGGTTCGCCTCTTTGTCGGCGAGCCGGTTTTCCTCACGAGGCACGTGCCGCACCGAGATCTTCTTGAATCCTTTTTTCAGGTGCCGCACGAGCACGGCCAGGAGTTTCAGGCTGTCCTCCCTGATCTTGTATTCGCCGTTGAACTGCCGGGCCAGAAGCTCGCTGTCCGTGAACACATCGAGCTCCTCGGCGCGCATCATGAGCGCCTCCTGCAGTGCCAGCACCAGACCGTAATATTCTGCCACATTGTTTGTCGTGACGCCAATCTTCTCGGAGAGCGTCTTGACGGTCTTGGCCCCTTCCTGGAACACGATGCCGACGGCGGCCGGGCCGGGATTTCCGCGCGAGGCCCCGTCGATGTAGACCTTGAGCTTCTTCATCCGGGATAGTAGAGGATACGCGCGCAGGACTCGCAGACGATCACCCGCTCCTGCATCTGGATCTCGTTCACGGCCTGGGGCGGCAGCTCGAGATGGCATCCGCCGCAGGAATCGTTCTTCACGGGCACGAGCGCCAGCCCTTCCCGCTTCTTCAACAGCCGGTCGTACTGGCCCAGGATCTTCGCCTCGACGTTCGGGGTGTAACCCTTGCGTCTCTCCTCGAGCGCGGCCAGTGCGGCCTGGATCTCGGCCGCCTTTTTCTTCAGCGCCTCCTGTTCGGCCTTCAGCTGGGTCTCATCGGCGGCCAGCTTCTCCCTCTCTTTCGAGACGCCGGCCTTCGCCTCCTCCACGACGTCGAGCTGGCGCAGGATGTCCTCTTCCAGCAGCGACTTGTCGGCCTTCAGACCCTTGATCTCGATCTCCATGGTCTGGTATTCCTTGTTGCTCTTCAGCGTGTAGAGCTGGGTCTGGAGCTTCTTGATCTTCTCTTCCTTCGTGCCGAGCTCACCCTCTTTGTCCTTCTGCTTCATCTGCTGGGATTTCAGCGCATCCTCGGATGACTTGAGCGCCGCTTTTTTTCGCTCGAAATCGGCGGCGAGCTTCCGCTCGCGCTCCGGCTGGGCCTCGAGCTCCCTGCGGAGGCGCCAGATCTCGCCGTCTATCTTCTGCAGTTCGACCAGGATCTTGATCTGTTCGTTGATAAGTGTGGCCATGGTCTCCGTTTCAAAAACTGGGTACGGCTGGGATCGAACCAGCGACCTCTTCGATGTGAACGAAGCGCTCTAACCGGCTGAGCTACGCACCCGTGTCTCTACCAATCCGATGGGTCCGCCTGGATTCGAACCAGGGACCAAGTCATTATGAGTGACCTGCTCTGACCGACTGAGCTACGGACCCAAAATTAGGCAGACCAAACCCTTTGGATTTTAACACAAAGACGGGTGAAACCGGGGCTTAGAACTCTATCTCTTCGCCGGGCCCGAGCTCGAGGAACGTCTTGAGCTTCCGCGACCGGGTCGGATGGCGGAGCTTCCGCAGCGCCTTGGCCTCGATCTGACGCACGCGCTCGCGCGTCACGTTGAAGATCGATCCGACCTCTTCGAGCGTGCGCGGGTAGCCGTCGCTGATGCCGAAACGGAGTTTCAGCACCTTGCGCTCGCGGTCGGTCAGTGTGGACAGCACGTCGTCCATCTGCTCTTTCAGCATCGCGTAGGTCGTGGCGCTCGATGGCGAAACGGCGCGCTTGTCCTCGATGAAATCGCCGAAGTGCGTGTCGCCCTCGTCGCCGATCGGGGTCTGGAGCGAGATGGGCTCCTGGGCGATCTTGAGGATCTCGCGGACCTTCTCGACCGACATGCGCATGCGCTGGCCGATCTCCTCGGGCGAGGGCTCCTTGCCGGTCTCCTGCACGAGCGTGCGCGAGACGCGGATCAGCTTGTTGATCGTCTCGGTCATGTGGACCGGGATGCGGATCGTGCGCGCCTGGTCGGCGATCGAGCGCGTCACGGCCTGGCGGATCCACCAGGTCGCGTAGGTGCTGAACTTGTAGCCGCGGCGGTACTCGAACTTGTCGACGGCCTTCATGAGGCCGATGTTGCCCTCCTGGATGAGGTCGAGGAACGACAGACCGCGGTTCGTGTATTTTTTCGCGATGCTCACGACAAGGCGCAGGTTGGCCTCGACGAGCTCTTTCTTCGCGCGCTGGTACTTGTTCTCCTTGCGGCGGATGATCAGGTAGCGCTCGCGAAGGGCGTTTAAGTCCTTCTCGCCGAACTTGCGGACCAGGTGCCGCTTTTCCTTGAGCAGGCGGCTGATCGCGGCGCGTTCGCGACGGCGGCGGTACCGCTCGAGCTCCTTTTCGATGCGCTCCAGGCGCATGAGGCCCTTCTTGATCTCGAGGAAGATGTCCTCGACGATGCGCGGGCTCACGCGGAAGAGCATCAGCAGGTCCAGCGTGTTGGACGCGCGCTTCGCGGCCTTGAGTTTTTTTTGCAGGATCTTCAGGCGGCGCAGCGTGCGCGGCGCGTTCTCGCGGAACTTCAGCTCCTCGTCGATGTACTCCTCGATCACGTATTCCCTCTTCAGGAGCTTGTCCGTGAAGTCGAGGATGTAGCCGCGCGAGTAGTAGCATTCGAACACCGTCTTGCGGAATTCGATCTCGTTGGCCTCGATGCGTTTGGCGAGCTCCAGCTCCTGCTCGCGGGTAAGGAGCGATATCTGCCCCATCTGGCGGAGGTACATGCGCACGGGGTCGTCCATCTGCTCCAGACGGGCCGGCGAGACGGCGGGCTCGGCCTCTTCCTTCTTCTCCGGCTCCTCGGCGGCCTCTTCGAGCTCGGCCTCCTTGTCGGCATCGGCATCGCTATCGGCGGCATCCTTCGCGCCGGCCTCTTCCGAATCCACGACATCGATGGTCTGCGCGGAAAGCGCCAGCAGGATGTCGTCGATCTCCTCGGAGCTGGTCACGTGCTGGGGAAGCAGGCGGTTGATGTCGTCGTACGTGAGAAAGCCCTTTTCCTTGCCCAGCTGGACCAGCTGTTCGAGGCCGCGCGCCTTCAGCTTGGCCTTCGAGGTCTCCGAAAGGTCGGCCCCGGCCTGCGCCGGCTCCTGGGCGGCCGCCTGCGGCTGGCGTGATTCCACGACGCGGGCGTGCATGCTCTTTTTCTTGCTTTTATTTTTCTTTTTCATGAATGCGAATCATTCCTCGGTTGAGTTCGTTAAAATCCTTCAGCAGTTCGCTGATCCGGTTTTTGTCGCCGCGGTTTTCCGCTTCGGCGATCTGTGTCTTCAAATCTTCCTGCGCCGTCCTCATCTTCAGGCGCTTCAGCCAGAGGAGGCAATCCTCATAAGTCCTTTTGCGGTCGACCACCGCGTCGGCCTCGGCGCAGGCGGCGGACAAGAGCCGCGAGGCCTCGGGGTCCGAGGCGTACGCGCCGAGTATCGCGGCGGCCGTCTCGTCCGGGTCCTTCAGCACGCGCGCCGCGACCTGGCCGGCCCTGGCGCTCGGGAAATCTCCGGTCTTTAGCTCCTTCGACGCGCGGGCCGCGAGGACCCGGTCTTCGAGCAGAAGCCCGATCAAAAGCTTCTCGGCCATCTCCACGTCCTCGCGCTGCCTCTCGGCGCCCGGCGCCGCGGCCGGCCGCGCGAGCGCGCGGGCACCCGACTTTTTCATCTCGGCCTCGACGGCCGTGCCCGACAGGCCGAGCTGTTTGGCCAGGTCCTGCGTCCAGGCCGCCTTCAGGATCTCGTTCTGCACCTTAGCCAAGAGCGGCACCATCGCGTTGGCCGCCTGGACCTTGCCGTCGAGCGAGCGGGTGTCGAATTTCGTCTTTAAAAGAGCGAGCTTGTAGTCAAAAAGGCTCTGCGCGTTCTTAAGCTGGGCCTGGAACTTTTCCGGGCCGTGCTCGCGCACGAACGAATCGGGGTCATGGCCCTTGGCCAGCCGCACGATCTTCACGTCCATGCCTTCTTCCAAAAAGATCTCGAGACCCCGCAGCGTCGCCAGTTCCCCGGCCGCGTCCGCGTCGTACAGCATGATGACGTTCCGCGTGTTGCGGCGGATGAGCCTGGCCTGGTCGGTCGTCAGCGCCGTCCCCAGCGAGGCCACCGCGTGCTTCACGCCGGCCTGGTGGCAGGCGATGACGTCGATGTAACCTTCGACGATGACCGCCTCGTCCCTTTCGCGGATCGACGGCTTGGCCTGGGCCAGCCCGTACAGGTGCCGGCCCTTCACGTAGAGCTCGCTCTCCGGCGAGTTCAGGTATTTCGGCAGCGCCGCGTCCATGACGCGCGCGCCGAAAGCGACCACGGTCCCTTTCTGGTCCGTGATCGGAAAAATGATCCGGTTCCGGAAACGGTCGACGTGGCCGGTCCCGTCCTTCCGCTGGGAAGCCAGCCCCGCCTTCTCGAGCGCCTCGCCGGTCACGCGGCCCTTGAGCGCCGAGACCAGCGCCTCCCATTCGTTGGGCGCGTAACCGAGATTGAACTCTTCGGCCGTGCTGTCAAGGATCCCGCGCTCTTTCAGGTAATTGCGCGCACCGGCCGCCTCACGGCGGTTCAGCAAAAAATCGTGGTAAAAATCCGCCGCCAGCTGGTTCGCCTTCGCGATCGCGTTCAGCCGTTCGGTGCGCTGCGGGTCCCGGTCGGCCCGGTCGTCGGGGATCTCGATGCCGGCCCGCCCGGCCAGCGTCTCGACCGCCTCGCGGAAATCCTTCTTCGCGTATTTCATGAGAAAGCCGAACACGTTGCCGCCGGCGCCGCAGCCGAAGCAGTGAAAGATCTGCTTGTCCGGGTTCACCATGAACGACGGCGTCTTTTCGCCGTGGAACGGGCATAAGCCCTTGAAACTGCGGCCGGCGCGTTTCAGCGGCACGTACGCGGAGATCAACTCCACGATGTCCGTGCGGTCCTGGATCTGGGACAGCACGCTCTCCGGGATCATTCCGGACCGAGTTGCGGCGACAGGCTCGTCAGAAAATTAAAGATCGTCGGCGCTATCAGCGCCACCTTCTTCCCCACCACCGACCGCTCGTGGATGTCGGTCTTCAGCGACGTCAGCGGCGAATAATCAAGCGCCATGAAAAACAGGCTCAAGAGGATCACCCACCGCGCGGAGCCGAGCGCCGCGCCCATGATCCGGCTCAAGAACTTGCCCTCCTTCAGCTTCAACAGCCTCAGGATGATCGCCGTGATGAGCTTCATGATGAGGAACACGCCGACCAAGAGGACCGCGAACGAGACGGCCGTGGCCGAGGTCAGGTTCAAAAACGTTTTCAATGTCAGGTATTGCGCGACGAGCTGATGGTACTTGAGCGTGGCAACGACCGTGACCAGGTAGGCGGCGACCCGCAGAAGCTCCGGAAAAAATCCCGACCGGTATCCAATAAAAAAACCCCATACCACGACTATGAGAACGACATAGTCCACCCAAATGAGCGTGGAGATAAATTCCTTCAATGTCCCTCTCTCTTCTTAAGTTATTAAAATCATTTAGTTAACGGAGCAACGGACCCGCGGAGTATACCATCCAAAAATCGCGTTGTCAAACGGTTAATAGACAAAATATGCCTACCGGGATTGCCAATAAAACTGGGCCGCCGCCAGGACATAAAGAGCGGCTGTTTCACTCCGCATGACAAGGCTTCCCAGGGTGACGGACTGCGCTCCCTTCGAGACGGCCAGGGCCGCTTCGTCGGGGGTGAAATCCCCTTCCGGCCCGATCAGGATCAAAAGGCGGTTCCCCTTGATCGTCGAAAACGCCCGGTGAAGCGGGATGCCCTCCCGGGCCAGCGTCGGCAGAATGATCCCATCAAATGCGATCCGATCATTGATGAAATCGCGAAAAGGCCGCGGTTCTTCGACGACAGGAGCCTCGGCGCGGCCGCACTGCTTGCAGCTTTCCAGCGCCGTGCGCCGCCACTTCGCCGTCTTGGCCTGCCAGCGGTCCTTCGAAAGCCGGATGATGCTCCGCTCGGTCATGAGCGGCGCGATGGCCGCCGCGCCAAGCTCGCAGGCTTTCTGGATGATGAGCTCCATGCGCTCGGGCCGGATGGCCGCGACGGCCAGCGTGATGCGCGGCCCCGCGGTCCCGGCCTCCCGGACCGGGGTGACGGCCACGCGAAGGCGCTTTCCCGAGCGGCCGAGCACAATGCCCGTCGCCGAGACTCCCTTCCCGTCGAAGAGGCCGATGACATCGCCCTCCTTCAAGCGCAGCACCGACGAGGCATGGCGGCTTTCTTCGGGGCTCAACTCAATGGTGTCTTTGCCGGCAAGATCAGGCGCGTAGAAGCGGCGCATGCCGGAACGGCGGTCGCCTTCCGGACGGATCATCCGCTTCGCCGTCATTTCGCCTCGATCACGCCGCAGGCAATCCGCCCTCCGGCGTTGCCCGTCGGCTGGGAAAAATCGTCCTGTTTCTCGTGCAGGATGACGGCCCGGCCCAGGATGTCATAACGGGAGCGCACGGCCAGACCCAGCTCCGGCATATGGAGTTTGGCCGTGCCGTGGCCGTCGACATCCACGGTGATGTTGCCCATGTCTCCGGGATGCGCGTGAAACGGAAAGTCCTTGGGGGCATACCCGTGCGGGTTGCCGCTCGGATTATAATGGCCGCCCGCGGCGTTTCCCTTATCGTCGCAGGAG
>Ga0155357_160_pt1 | contig 12886 bp, 12 predicted proteins | sample RifCSPhighO2_02_FD_106325 | JGI IMG/M metagenome (GOLD analysis project Ga0155357, IMG submission 106325) | Omnitrophica bacterium RIFCSPHIGHO2_02_FULL_63_14 | reverse complement strand
CGACCACCGCCCCGCACAAGGTCCCGGCCACCATCCTCTCGCGGTGCCAGCGGTACGAGTTCAAACGGATCCCGCAGACGATCATCCTCGAGAAGCTCGCCGCCATCGCCAAGGTCGAGAAGGTCACGGTGCCGCCGGAGGCGCTGGCGCTCATCGCCCGCGCCGCCGCCGGGTCCCTGCGCGACGCCGAGTCTCTGCTCGACCAGCTGGCCGCCTTCGGGGAAGGGACGATCCAGGCGGCCGATGTCCAGCAGCTGCTCGGCGTCGTCGAGGACGACGTGCTGGCCCAGGCCGTGGAGGCGATCCTCCAGCGCCAGCCGATCCCGCTCCTGCAGATCGTGGCCCAGTGGACGGAGGCGGGCCGAGACCTGACACAATTCTTGACCGGACTGATCGGGTATCTGCGCAACCTGATGGTCGCGCGGCTCGGCGAGACGGGCCGGCCCCTCCTCAGCGCCACGCCGGAGGGGTGGGCCCGCCTGACCACCCAGGCGCAGGCCTTCAGCGAGGAGGAATTGACCTACTTGTTCTACCTGCTGGTCGGCACGTACGACGTGATGCGCCGCGTCGGCGACGCCCGCACGCCGCTGGAGGTGACGCTCATCCGGGCCAGCCGGCGCGAGCCCATCGCCAAGATCGGCGACCTGATCCGCCAGCTCGAGAGCGCCCCGCAGAGGACGCCGGCGCCCGCGAGGGCCCCGGCGCCCGCGCCGACCCCGCACCTGGCACCTGTACCCCAAAAGGGGTCAGACCCCTTGACCCCCCAAGGGGGTCGGACCCCTTCAGCCGCGGCTCCTTCTGCGCCTGAGACGACCACCACTGCGACCCTAGAGCCCTCGGTCACCCTTGAGGAGATCCAGCGGCAGTGGCCGCAGGTCCTCCAAGCTGTCCAATCGCGCAAGATGTCCACCGCCGCCTATCTGTTGGAGGCCCAGCCGGTCCGGCTGGCCACCGGCCGGCTCACGCTCGGGTTCCCGCCGGCGTTCCGGTTCCACCAGGAGGCGCTGGATCGCCCCGAGCATCGCACCCTCATTGAGGAGGCCCTGCGCCAGGCGACCGGCTGGATCGGCCGCCTGGAGATCGTCGTGGTGGACGGGCTCTCGCGCCCGGAGACCCCGCCGACGCTGGGTCCCGACCCGACGGAGTCCGTCCCCGACGGGGACATCCCGCCTCCGGCGGAGGCGCTGGAAGCCCAGGCCGAGACCGCTGCCCCGCCCATCATCCGCGCCGCTGCCGAGCTGTTCGGCGGCCGCCCGCGCGCCGCCGCCGGCCCCAGGCGCTGACCCGATGGCCGGCCTGGCCGCCTCGATGGATGCCTTGGTCGCCGAGTTGGTGAAGCTCCCCGGCATCGGTCCGAAGACCGCCGAGCGCCTGGCGTTCCATCTGCTCCAGCGCCCGAAAGAAGACATCCACGCCCTCGCCCGCGCCCTCGTCTACGTCAAGGACACCATCCGGTTCTGCGAGGTCTGTTTCAACCTGGCCGACGAAGCCCGCTGTACCCTCTGCCGGGACCCCCGCCGCGACCAGACGCTCCTCTGCGTGGTGGAGCATCCCCGCGACGTGCTGGCCGTCGAGAAGGCGGGCGGCTACCGGGGGTTGTACCACGTGCTCCTCGGCGCCCTCTCGCCGCTCGACGGCATCGGCCCGAAAGATTTGCGGATCGCCGCGCTCCTGGACCGGGTCCGCACCGGCCGGTTTCAGGAGATCATCCTGGCCACCGACGCCGACACGGAAGGGGAGACCACCGCCCTCTACTTGGCCCAACAGCTCCGCGCCGCCAAGAGCAAAGTCACCCGCGTGGCCCAGGGGCTCCCGATGGGCAGCCACGTGGCCTATGCCGACCATGCCACCCTTAGTCGCGCGCTGGAAGGCCGCCGCGAGGTGTAGCGGTGTCCTCCTGGCCGCCGCCGTACTCATGGGGGCCGCCGTGACCGAACACGATCCGTTCCGCGACGCCCGCGCCCGCATGGTGGCCCAGCAGGTGGCCGCCCGCGGTGTGCGCGACCCCCGCGTCCTCGCGGCCCTGCGCGCCGTCCCGCGCCACGTCTTCGTGCCCGAGCCGCTCCGCCCCGCCGCGTACGACGACTCGCCCCTGCCGATCGGCGAATCCCAGACCATCTCCCAGCCCTACATCGTGGCGCTGATGAGCGAGCTGGCCGAGGTCCGGCCCGGCGACCGCCTCCTCGAGATCGGCACCGGCTCCGGGTATCAAGCCGCCGTGCTGGCGGAGCTGACGCCGCCCGACCACGTCTACACCATTGAAATCCTGCCGGCGCTCGCCGCCCGCGCCCGGCAGACGTTCGACGCGCTGGGGTACCGGGCTATCCAGACGAAGGTTGGCGACGGCTACGCCGGCTGGCCCGAGCAGGCCCCCTTTGACGCCATCCTCGTGACCGCCGCCCCCGACCATGTCCCTCAGCCGTTGATGGACCAGCTTGCGGTCGGCGGCCGCCTCGTGGTCCCGGTCGGCCCCGAAGGGGTGACCCAAACCCTCCGCGTCCTCACCAAGCAGCATGACGGCACGCTGGCCACCCGCGATGTGCTCCCGGTGAGTTTCGTGCCGTTGGTGCGGGGTGATCAGCCGAGGTAGGCGTTGGTGACGTACTGCCGCAGCATCCGCTGGGTATTGAAGTAGGAGCCGTTGAGGGCGATCGAGGACCGCATCACCTCGGTGAAGCGGTGCCGATCGATGGCGTAGAGCGGCACGACCTTGTGCGTCAGCACGTCGTAGAGCCGGCCGGCGTCGGCCGCATCGTCCCGGGATTCCGGCGGGTTGGGTTCGAACGGTCCGATCGCCCAGCCGGTCACCCCTTCCAAGTGCCCCTCGACCCACCATCCGTCGAGGACGCTGACGCTCGGCACGCCGTTGACCGCCGCCTTCATCCCGCTGGTCCCGGAGGCCTCGAGCGGGGGCCTGGGATTGTTGACCCAGATGTCCACCCCGGCGGTGAGGAGCTGGCCCAGCGCGAGGTCGTAGTCCTCCAGGTAGGCCACCGTCACGGCGGGGGCCAGCGCCCGCGCGGCCTGCACGACCTGGTGAATCATCGCTTTCCCCTCCTGCTCGCGGGGATGGGCCTTGCCGCTGTAGAGGATCTGCAGGCCGCCGGCCTTGGCCGCGAGCCCCTTGAGCCGCTCCGGGTCGTGGAAGAGCAGGCCGGCCCGCTTGTACGGGGTGGCTCGCCGGGCGAACCCCAGCGTCAGCACCTCCGGTTTCAGCGCGACACCGGTGCGCTGCCGCACGGCCTGGATCAGCCGGGCCTTGGCCGCTTGATGGGCCATCCAGAGCTCCGTCAGCGGGATCCCCATCGCGTGCCGAAGGTTCAGATTGTCGTCGCGCCAGTGGGGGACGTACTGGTCGAACAGCGCCTGGAGCTCCGGCGCGGCCCAGGTGTCGAGATGGACCCCGTTGGTGATCCAGTCAATCTCGGGCCGCCCGTAGAGCCGCCGCGCGATCTCCGCGTGCCGCCGCGCCACCCCGTTGACATAGCCGCTCATGCCCAACCCCACCGTGGCCAGGTCCAGCACGCCGTCGGCGCCGCCGTAGTGCTGCGGCAAGGCCTCGAACGCCGGGTGAGGCCCCAGCACCTTTCGCACCAGGTCCATCGGGAACCGGTCGTGGCCGGCCGGCACCGGGGTGTGCGTGGTGAAGACGCACTGCTGCCGCACCGCCGCCTCGTCCTCGGCGGTCAGGCCGCGGCGCGTGTCGGCCCGCAGGCGCTCGGTCAGCAATTCCAAGGTGAGCAGGCCGGCGTGCCCCTCGTTCATATGGAACCGCCGCAGGTCGTGATGCCCCAGCGCCCGCAGCATCCGCACCCCGCCCAGGCCCAGGATGATTTCCTGGCAGAGCCGGTAGCGCCCATCCCCGCCGTACAGCGTGTGGGTCAAGGCCCGGTCCGCCTCGGCATTCTCCGGCAGGTCGCTGTCGAGCAGGTAGACCGGCACCTCGGACCCTTTGGGTCCCCGGAATCGGTATTCCCAGGCCCGCAGGTGGACCGTCCGGCCCTCGATCGTGACCGTGACCCTCGGCGCCGCCGGCCGCAGATGGTCCTCGACCGTCCACGCCACCGGCGATTCCTGCTGCCACCCCTCCCCGTCAATCCGCTGGCGGAAATGCCCCTTCCGGTAGCAGAGCCCCACCCCCACCATCGGCACCTGCAGATCGGCCGCCGTCCGGAGCAGGTCGCCGGCCAGCACGCCCAGCCCCCCGCTGTAGGTCGGAATGTCCGACCGCAGCGCGATCTCCATGGAATAGTACGCGATGACCGCCATGACGCCCCATATGGTAGCAGAAAGTCCCTCGATCTGATGCTACAATACCTCCGTATTCCCCGGTAGCTCAGTTGGTAGAGCGGGTGACTGTAAACGTGATTAGCAGCCTCAACTGGAAACGGTTGAGTGAGAAGCGAGTAAATTCAGGGGAATCCCCCGCCACAGTTCGTTGGCGGGGGGCTATCCTGAGCCAAGCCATGCGAGCAGATTCCGAACTCCTCGCACGGAAGGTGCAGAGACTAGACACTCGCCACCTACCGGCGCTGTCGTGATGGCGCCCACGGTGAAGGGATAGTCCTACCCCCTCGGTAACGAGGGAAGGTCGTAATCACCATGTCCCAGGTTCGAGTCCTGGCCGGGGAGCCATCTTGTGTGCGGTGGAGGGGTCCATCCTCTCCACCGCACATCATGTTTGATTCACTGAGCCAGGACTCGAGGGGAGCCGCGACGCGCCAGCATCGAGGGAGCATCCGACCTGATGGAAGGATGCGACATCCTTCGGAGCGGCGGATGGCCGACCTGGAGCGACCCCGAGCGTAGTCGAGGGGGAGCGGAAGGCGCCGAGTCCTGGCCGGGGAGCCAACTTGGATGATTTTGCGAACCAGGCGTGAACTCGGCGAGTTCGTAGATATCGAGGGCGAACTTGTCGGGGTAGGCGATCACGTCCTTGCGGACACATTGAAGGGCCTCAGCCTGTTCTTTGTGTCCTAGTCCTTGTGTACCACCAAGGGGGGTGTACAACGTTCGAGACGGCTAAAAAGTCGTGGGCCAGAGGAATCTGGCCTTCTCTGCTTTAAGGGGGATCGCGTGAAGGAAGCGGAATCGAGGGGGTCGCTGTTGGTCTGCGAGGGCGACCCGCATTTACGCGCAGCCTTCGCGCTGATGCTGGGAGCACAATACGATCTCGTCTTCGTCAGTGAGCCCGCCGAGATTTTGCCGATGCTGGGGCAGAACGTGATCCGCCAGCTGGTGTGGCATCTCGATCACCCCCCCGATCTTTTGGCGGAGGGACTTCAGCGCGCCATTCGGGCCGACGACCCGCTCGATGCCTCTCGCCAGATCAGAGCCGCGTACTTCAACAGTTGTATCAAGACCCTGAAGACCATATGCCAGGCATCTCCGGAACTCCACATCCTGTTCTTGGCCAGTGACTACGAACTCGATTTCCAGGTAGCTGCCTTGCAGTGCGGGCGTGTCAATTTCCTTCCCGATGCATGGGAAATATCCCAGGCATTCGTGGAGCAACTCCAAGCCCTCCTGGGTGACAAAAAGAGTTCCATTCGGCATTGGGTGGTGAGGCTTCCGAAAGCGTGAGTCTTTACCAACGCCCCTGGCAAAAAGGGCTTACCCGGTCACTCTGTGGTTATTTGAGAGACCTCCTCATTGCTTGTTTTCCCTTTCGTCGATTGCCGAAGGCTTTGCGGGTAGCTCTCTTCGGTGTTGACCCCGCGTTTGTGTTCCTCGTCCACCCTCGACGAAAAGAAGACATCTATATCGCTTGGCCGTTTGTGCGGCCCCTAAGAGCCCTATTGCGTCGGCGTTTCTACGCCTGGCTCCAGTGCTTACCTCCAACGGTTCTGGAAGTCATCAAAACCCCGTCCGGTGTTCACGGAGTAGTGGTTTCCAGCACATGGCTACCGGAAGCCCTTATTCATAGTCGCAAAGCGGCTTTGAGGGAAGCTAGACGATGCATCCGGTTTTCCGCCAAGCTATCGCGCCCGAACGCATATCTCGGCTTGGGAGAATGGTGGCCCTTTTTAACCAAGCGGGCGGAGGCAGTACAAAGCTATGCGCGAACGCGCAGGATGCAAGTGACCTCTGGATATTGTGGCACGCTCTGTTCGTTGCATCTCTCGGTGAAAGAGATGGCTCGGAGCGCCGGGATTGATGTTTCTCAATTGAGAGTCATGATTCTCGGTGTCGGGAAAATGGGGGCTTCGGTTGCGAGAGCTTTGGTCGGCGAGGTGGGAGAAATCGCCGTCTTTGATCGGAACCATAGGAAACAAGAGCGAGTGGCGAGAGAACTCAGCGCAGTGTCGGGGCAAACCATCATTGGCGGGCTTGAGCACGAGAGCCAGGTCGCCTTGGCGTTGGCAAAATACGACGTTTGTGTTTGCACCACGTCCAATCTTCGGAGAATCTTCACGCCGAATGAGTTGCCTGAGAACACCATCGTGTTGGACGACTCTCGACCCGAAGCCGTCCCCAGGGTGTATGACAAGCAGCGGGGTATCCTGGTGTTGGAGGGTGGCCTCATGAAAATCCCAGGGGTCGAGTTGCAGTACGATTTTGGCTTTGGGAACCACGAAGAAGTCTTCGGGTGTCTTGCCGAAGTCTACATGTTGGCCCGGGACGAGGGCAAGGTGCTGGCTCCCACCGTTGGAGACGTAGACCCCGATAATTTCCGAGCGATGCTCTCCTCTCAGGAACGCCTTGGAATCGCCGCCGGGGGGTTCTGGTCCGGCTCGATCCCCGTAGATCCCGCAGACATCGTTGCGATCATCCGACGGAAACATCAGAAGGGCCCAGCGATGCAAGAACCAGCATTAGAGAAGCTGTAGATATGGAGAGGTACGTATTTAACGCTCACGCCGCTCCCATCCTGCTGACCGGCGTCATGATGTTCGCCAGCGGCGTGTTTGTACTCTTGAAGCGTCCTGCTGCGTCGGTCAACCGCAATTTCTTCCTGATCTGCCTTAGCGTGACCATCTGGCTCATCCCCACCGGGCTTGGCTATCTCTCGATAGAGCCTGATCTAGCCCAGCTCTGGTTTAAGTGCGACAACTTCGGCGTCATGTTCATCTCTGTCACCGTCTTCCACTTCGTCACGTCGTTCCTTCAGTTAGAGCGAAGACGGGCAGTGCGAACAGGGTATCTCGTGGCCTTCCTATTTGGCCTCGTGGTGGTTCTCACCGATTGGTTGGTTATTGATGTCAGGAAGTTCTCCTGGGGCTATTTCCCACGCTGGGGATACTTCAGCATCGTTTTCTTTGCGATCTTCTTCGGCTATATGGCTGCGAGCTTTAACTCCCTGTGGCTTGAGTACCGCAAGGTCAGAGAACCGGCCAGGAAGAACCAGATCAAATATCTTTTCCTTGCATTTGCCCTGGCCTACACCGGCTCCGTTGACTACCTCCCGACCTTTGGCATTCCGGTCTATCCGTTCGGTTTCATCTCAATCTTTCTTTTTCTGTCAGTCGTTGCGTTGACGATTATTAGGTATCGCTTGATGGATATCACTCTGGCGATGACTCGCGGCACCATCTTCATGGTGGTCTATGCCCTTGTGTTGGGTGCCCCCCTGCTCGTCGCGCTGCCGTCACAACCTCAGATCGAGCGGTTATTAGGAACCCGCTGGTGGGTGTGGCTGTGGATTGCTTGTGCGATCCTGGCTACCGTGGCGCACTACAGCAACCTGTACTTCCAACGCCTCGCTGAAAATCGGCTCCTGGCCGAACAGCGCCGCTACCAGGCGACTTTGCGGCGCGCCTCCGAGGGGATGACCCGTATCCGCCAGCTCCCACGGCTGTTGAAGTTGACCGTGAGCATCCTCTCGAAAACCGTCGGGCTGACCTACGCCGCGATCTATCTGATAGATATGGGAACCAAGCGCTATGCCTTGCAGGCATCCAGAGGGAAGGATGGGCAACCCGCAGGCCCCGCGATCGAGGCCGACGACCCGTTGATTCAGTACCTGAACGTCCACAAGAACGCCGTCGTGTTGGAAGAACTCCATCTCCAACACGCCGCCGATCCGGGCCTGCGCGAGGTCGAACTGTCGTTGCGGCACCTGGGGGCCGCCTTGGTCATCCCCAGCTTCATCCATGACCACCTGCTGGGCTTCGTCGTCATGGGGGCCAAACGCTCCGGCGGGATATACACGGACGATGACCTCAAAGTGCTCATGACCTTGGCTAACCAGGCGGCGCTCGCTATCGAGAATGCCCGGTTCTATGAGGCGGAACGGGAGCGCCAGGCCGAGATGTTCCACACGGCTCAATTAGCTTCTCTGGGAAAGATGGCTGGGGGGATGAGCCACCAGATCAACAACCGTTTCTATGCGGAATGCATCATGGCGGGCACGTTAAAGGGCATCTGGAAGGAGATGGACTTGGCGGGAGTGCCGGAACCCGTCAAGCAACTGATCCTGAAAACAATGGGAGACCTTCAAAAAATCGAGAACGATGCCGTCCGGGGAGGGGACATCGCTAAGACGCTGCTCAACTTCTCCAAGCCGGGGAAAGCGGCTCGCATTACATTCCAGGACATCCTCAAATTGTCTATGGAGGCAGCCCAGTTCCGGGTGAAATTCGGCGAGATTGACTATGAGCCGGTTGTTGTTGATCCTCTGCCGTCTCTGGACGGCAATTTAAACCAGCTGGCCGAAGTCTTCTTCAATCTGATGTCCAACGCCTACGATGCTATCAAAAAGAAGCAGGAAGCGATCAAGGAGGGAAGTCTGAAACTTCTGGCGGGGCAGACCTACAAAGGCAAGCTCGCCATCAGCGTGTCTTCTATCACAAGAAATGGGGTCACATGGTTGCAAGCTGTTGTCCACGACACCGGGATCGGAGTCGAGGCGGAGAGCGTGCCAAGCATGTTTATCCCTTTCTTCACCACGAAGGCGACGGCGGAGAAAGGCACTGGCTTGGGCCTCTACGTCATCAAGAAAATCATCGAAAACCACGGAGGCGAGATTGAGGTAAACTCTACTTATGGCGAAGGGACGACCTTTACAATGTATCTACCGGTGGCTAAAGAGGCGGCTTAATGGCTAACTCGCTTTTGATTGTAGATGATGAACGGGACACCAGCGAGTCTCTCAAGATGTTTCTTGAGATGAAGGGATTCACCGTCCGTATCGCTTTCTCTGGACAAGAAGGTGTGGCTGCCGTGCGGGAAGCTGTCCCCGATCTCATTATGCTTGATCTTCAAATGCCTGGAGGAATGGACGGCTGGCAGACCTTGAAACAGATGAAGCAAGTCGCTTCAAGCGTACACGTTGTAATCGTTACTGGCAGTACGCCAGACAGAGGGTTGGAACAGCTTGCGGTGCAGGAAGGAGCCATCGGCATCATCACCAAGCCTATAAGCGTAGACGAATTGGTGCCCAAGATTCACTCGTTCCTCCAGGGAAGTGGCCCATGAGCGAACGATTCGCTTCATACTTAGCTACATCGGAGGAAAAAGCTGTCGGGAGAAACATCCTGTATTTGCTGACGGAAAGGCGCGAAACCCTCGAACACCTGGCAAAAGGGGTTGGCGTCCCGTACAATACAGCGTACTCTTGGGTGGCAAGCCAACTGCTCCCAACCACTGACGAGTGGCCGAAGCTGTGCGACTACCTCGGGATCACCGAGGACAAACTTTTGAACAGGCGCTTACCGCTTCAGAAGAAACGCCCCAAAGCCCGCCTGAGGTGAGGTTCCGCACCCCAGTGGAGACAAGCTAGGGCTTGGCTCTGGCGAACTCGAAGCGTAGAGTTCGCAAAGCGTACAGGCCGGGGAGCCACTTTTGACGAGAAGCCCCTTTCACGAATACGTGGAAGGGGCTTCTGTATGTGGGGCAGAGGGTTACGTCGTTTACCTGGCAGTTCTGAAGTAGCAGTTTCAAAATCTGCCGTTTGACCTGAGATTCAGAACTCTTGAACAGGTCGGGAGCTTTGTTGGCGACCCGAAGTAGGTACGACACCGAGAGATAGTAATCTTCGTCTGCGCCCTGCAAGGTTTGAAGCTGTTGACCTTCCCCCCGCCAGACTAACCGAGCCCCGTATCTGCATTCAGGAAGAATCTCGCACCATGATCTGCGTCATATACGCCTCCAACCCGGATGCCGTAGGATTTGCCTCGCAGATGCCGAAGGGGTCGGGACCAACCACTGCTCAAGAGCGGATTGACCGCCTGAAGACCATCCGAAGGCGATTAGGCTGGTCCGAAGAGGTATGCGCCTATCGCCTTGGTGTCACGTATTCCACGCTCAATCGGTGGGAACGGGGAGAGTCGCTGCCGAGGAGCCGGCTCGTGCTCACGGTGATTGACCACTTCATCGCGAAATACCAGAAGGAACAACCCGAGAGGGGGTGAACGAGATGTTTGGGAACATCGGTTTTCCGGAGTTGCTGGTCATCCTGCTCATCGTGCTGCTGCTGTTCGGCGCGAAGCGATTACCGGAAATTGCGCGGGGGCTCGGCAAGTCCATCCACGAGTTCAAAAAGGGCATCAAAGAGATCGAGACCGACGTCAACGATGTGAAGAAGGGCTGAGTCAAACGTGTGGAGCAAGCGCATCAGTATCCTGATGGCGATACTTGGGATGATTTCCGGGTGCGCGAAGGAACCGCCCGCAGCGCTCTCGACGGCCAAGCCGTCCCCGACCCCGCAGCTCGTTGACATGGGCCGCCAGCTCTACAACAAGCAGTGCGCCGTCTGTCATGGCCCGAAGGGCGCTGGCGACGGCCAGGCCGCCTACCTGCTCTACCCTAAGCCACGCGACTTCACGCAGAATGAATTCCGCCTCGTCTCGACCAACAGCATGCAGGCGACCGATGAGGACCTCTTCCTCACGATCACCCGCGGCATGCCCGGGTCTGCGATGCCCTCCTGGGAGACCATGACCCCCGAACAGCGCTGGGCGCTGGTGTATTACGTCCGCCGCCTCACAGGCGTGAGCGAGCCCATTGATCCAGCCTCAATCATCCCAGTCCCTCCAGAGACGCCGAAGACTCCCGAGAGTGTTGCGCAGGGCCGCGAGATCTTTGCGCAGGCCTGCGCGTCATGCCATGGGCCGCAAGGCCGCCGCGATGGCCAGCAGGTCATGACGGACAACGCGGGCTTTCCCATCACGCCGCGCGATCTGACCGCTGGCATCTTTAAGGGCTCGTCAGAGAGCCGAGATCTGTACTACCGCATTGTCGCTGGCTTGCCAGGCAGTCCGATGCCCAGTTACGCCGGCGTCTACACCGATGAGCAGCTGTGGAACCTCGTCCACTATGTGCAATCCTTGGTTCCGCCAGGTGTGGAAGACCGTGCGCGGATGCACCCGCAGACTATCCGAGCCCGTCGGGTGAGAGGTGAGCTTCCCTCAGACACCGCCGCGGACGTGTGGCGCACGATCGATCCGGTTGAGGCGGCGCTGATGCCGCTCTGGTGGCGCGATGATCGCATTGAAGACGTTGAGGTGAAAGCGCTGCACAACGGCAAGGAGCTGGCTATTCATCTGGCATGGAAGGATCAGACGCTCGACCAGTCCACCGTTACCCCGCAAGCGTTTTCCGACGGGGTGGCGGTACAACTCTCCTCAGCGCAGGATCCGCCGTTCTTTGGCATGGGGGATGCCGAAGGGGCCGTGCACCTGTGGCACTGGAAGGCCTCTTGGCAAGAGGACGTCGACGCGTGGCGCGATGTGGACACAGCCTATCCTCACGCCGCGGTGGACTGGTACGAGGCGCAACGGACCTACCAGCGAGGCGAGCCGTTTGAAGTGAGCGACGCGAAGACGACCGAGCAGGATCCCGCCTTCATGTCTGGCTGGGGGGCTGGCAATCCGCTGTCGAACCCTCATCGGACGTCGGCTGGGGAGGAGGCGGCGGCAAAAGGATTGGGGACGCTGACGTCACGGCCGCCAGCGGCTCAACGAGTTCAAGCCCATGGGGTCTGGCACGAGGGCCGGTGGCAGGTGGTCCTTCGCCGACCGCTCTCCACGAAAGCACAAGACGATTTCATGCTGCGCTCTGGGCAACAGGTGAGCGTGGCGTTCGCCGTCTTCGATGGCCATGCCGGTGATCGCAATGGTCAGAAAAACGTGTCGATGTGGCATGTCCTGAAGCTGGAGCGCTAGCCATGTATGTGACGCGCCGCCAATTCTTGAAGTTCTCAGGGGCTGCGGGGGTCGGGCTGTATCTGGCCTCACGGGAGGTGTCGCTCTGGGCGCTGGAGCCGGTGACGGAAGTGGACAACCCGCTGGCGTACTATCCCTCGCGAGATTGGGAGAAGCTCTACCGCGATCAGTACCGGTACGACAGCACCTTCTCGTGGGTCTGCTCGCCGAACGACACGCATGCCTGCCGCGTATTGGCGTATGTCCGCAACGGAGTCGTGGTGCGCCTCGGCTCACAGTACGACTACCAAACCTATTCGGACCTCTATGGCAATCATGCCACGTCCAACTGGAACCCTCGGCAATGCGCCAAAGGATTTACCTTTCATCGGCTGATGTACGGTCCGTATCGGCTCAAGCATCCGATTATACGCAAAGGCTGGAAGCAGTGGGCGGACGACGGCTTTCCCACGCTCACGCCTGAGGTGAAATCACAGTACAAGTTTGATGCCCGCGGGGCCGATGCCTTCGAGAAGATCTCCTGGGAGCAGATCAACACCTATATCGCTCGAGGGCTCATCGCCATCGCCACGCGCTATAACGGCGAGGAAGGGAAAACGCTGCTGCGCGCGCAGGGCTATCCGGCCGAGATGATCGAGGCGATGGGCGGGGCTGGGACGCGGACACTCAAGTTCCGCGGCGGCATGGGGCTGCTGGGCGTATTCGGGAAATACGGGATGTACCGGCTGGCGAACACCATGGCGCTGTTGGATGTGCGCCTGCGCGGGGTGAAGCCGGAAGAG
>Ga0155357_164_pt4 | contig 13720 bp, 14 predicted proteins | sample RifCSPhighO2_02_FD_106325 | JGI IMG/M metagenome (GOLD analysis project Ga0155357, IMG submission 106325) | Omnitrophica bacterium RIFCSPHIGHO2_02_FULL_63_14 | reverse complement strand
GGCTCCAACCAGGACACCGCGATCGACTGCGCCCCTGCGCGCCGCGACTTCGGGTTCAAACCGGCGGGCCTCGACGAGGGATTAGGACAGGTCCTCGGCCGTGAACGGCTTCGCGACGAGGCGCGTGTCTTCAGCCGCTACCTGATCGGCCGCGACGCTCCTCAAACGGTCGTCGAGCGCTACCTCCGGATCGATGCCGGACCCTCGAGCGAGCCGGAGCTTGAGTGGGTCCGGCGCTGTCCGTTTCTGTTGCCGTTCGTGGACGCCGGCGCGGGGGTCTTGAGGCCCGATTCGATCGTCCGGATAAAGCTTCTCCGCCTGACCGCGGTCCTCGAGGCCGATACGACCAACGCGGATTTCTTTCTCAAAGACCCGCCCGGCGCCCCCGCGCTGATTCTGGGCGCGGCCTGGCGAACGGCGCTCGGCGTCATGAAAATGGCTCTCGGCGTTCCGCTCTTTCTGATCCTTCGGAGGAGGCCATGAGCCAAACGGCGGACGTCATCGTAATCGGTTCGGGTGCGAGCGCCGTGCATGCGGCGCGGCCTCTGGTGGAATCGGGCCGGCGCGTGATCATGCTCGACGTCGGCCGCGAAGACAGGACCTACGAGCCGCTCATTCCGGAGGAGCCTTTCGCCGAGATCCGGCGCGGCGACACGGAGCAGCACCGGTATTTTCTGGGCGATCATTTTGAAAGCGTGTCAGCGGACGCGCTGGGGGCCGGGCCGCAGGTCACGCCCCCGCGCCGGTTCGTCCTGCGGGAGACGGACCCCGCCGCCCTGCGCGCGGACCATTTCGCGGCGCTTGAAAGCTGGGCTCAAGGGGGCCTGGCCGGCGTCTGGGGCGCGGTGTCTTTTCCCTTCACGGAACGGGAGCTGGAAAAGTGCGCCCTGCCGCCCGCCACCCTCGCGGAATATTATGAGGCCGTCGCCCGGATCATCGGCGTGGCCGGCTGTGATGAGGACCTTCGCGGCGTCTCGGGGAAACTGGATGCCGCCCTTCCGCCGGCGGAAATGGACAACCGCGCGGAGGCGATCCTGGCCCGCTACCGCAAAAATCGCGAGGGTCTGCGGCGCGCGGGGTTCTCACTCGGGCGGCCGTTTCTGGCGATGCTCACGCGCCCGCTCGGCGGCCGCTCGGCGCAGGCCTACCACGACATGGATTTCTGGTCGAATGCGGGCGGGAGCGTTTACCGGCCGGCGATCACCCTCGGCGAGCTAAAGGCGGACCCCCATTTCTCCTATCGCTATCCTTACGAGGTCCATTCGTTCGCCGAGGACGCCCAGGGAAAGGTTTCGGTGACCGCGTCGGCCCCGGGGTCGAAGACGGATGAGTCCTTCGAGGCCCGCGCCCTCATCCTCGCCGCCGGGACGCTCGGCACGGCCCGCATCGTCCTGCGTTCGCTGAATCAATATGACACTCGCGTCCCGCTCACGAGCAACCCGCACAGCTATGTGCCGTGTCTGGTGGGGCCGAGCCTGGGCCAAAGGCCGCGCGAGCGTTGCCACAGCCTCGCGCAGTTGACGCTCATTTATAACCCGGAAAAAAACGGCGAGCGCCTCGTGCAGGCGCAGTACTATTCCTACCGGTCGCTTTTGCTGTTCCGGCTTCTCAAGGAATCACGCCTGCCCGGACGCGAGGCGCTGCGCATCTTGAGGGACCTGTCCCACGCGCTCGGTGTCTGGGTGATCCAGCATGAGGACGTCCAGGGCGCGGGAAAATACTGCGTTCTGCGAAAAGACAAAAAGACCGGCAGGGACCTGCTGGAGATCGTCTATGAACCGGATGCGGCCGGGGAGCGGACCCGCCGCCAAAACGAGAAGGCCCTGATCGGCGCCATGCGCCAAATGGGCTGTTGGCCCTTGAAGCTGGTCCATCCCGGCCACGGGGCGAGCGCCCACTACGCGAGCACTTTCCCGGCCGGCGAGACCGACCGCCCGCTGACCGCCGACGGGACCGGGCGCCTGCGGGGCACGCGCTCGGTGTATCTGGCCGACGGCTCCTCCTTCAATTACCTGCCCGCCAAGGCCCTCACGCTCACGCTGATGGCCAACGCCCGCCGCATCGGCACCGCATTATCTGCTATAATCGGCACACCTTGAGAAACGTCCATGCCTGAGCGGCCCAAACGGATGGCTCTCGAGCGGCGCCGGCACGAGCGACGGGATTTGCGCCTGCCCGTCATCGCCTGGGAGGTGACGCCGGCCGGCAAGCGCTCGTCGATGGGCCTCGAGCTCTTCACGCGGGACATCAGCGAAGGCGGTCTCGGCCTCGGCTTCGAATCCGTGAGACCGTACGCGATTGACGCCGAGCTGTGGCTTGACATCCACCTGCCGGGCCGTCAGGAGCCGGTCGAGACCAAGGCGCGCGTCGTCCACATCCTCACGCTGATCGGCGAGAGCCGGTACCTGATCGGTCTCTTGTTCACCGATATCAAGCCCGAAGACCGCCAGTCGCTGGCGCTGTGCGTCGAGGACTTCAACATCCACAAATTCCTCGATGAGGCGCTGAAAAAAGACGCCTCCGATCTCCACCTGACGGTTGGCCATCCGCCCTTTCTGCGGCTGAAAAGCCACCTCGCCTACATCGACGCGCCGGCGATCAAGGAAGGGCAGATCCGGGCGATGCTGTACCCGCTGTTGAGCCCCGAGCAGATCGCCCATTACGAGGCCGCCAAGGAACTCAACTTCGCGTTTTCGCCCACACCGACGTCCCGCTTCCGGGGGAATCTCCACCAGCAGAGGGGGTCGCTCGAGGCCACGCTGCGCAACCTGCCTTCCCGGATCCGGCGTTTTGAGGAGCTTGGGCTCGACCCGGTTATTCTGCAGGGCCTCGCGCAGAAGAAATCGGGCCTGTTTCTCATCGCCGGCCACACGGGCTCGGGAAAGACCACGACCGTCGCGGCGATCATCGATTATCTGAACCGCGAGCAGGAGAAGGTCATCATCACGATCGAGGACCCGATCGAGTACATGTTTATCGGCAACAAGAGCATCATCAAGCAGCGCGAGCTGGGGCACGACACGCGTTCCTATGACGAGGCGCTGAAGAACGCGATGCGGCAGGACCCCGACGTGATCTGCGTCGGCGAGATCCTGACGCCGGGCACCGTGAAGACCGCGCTTCGCGCGGCCGAGACCGGCCACCTCGTGATCACGACGATCCACGCCGGAGACTCCGTCCAGGCGCTCGAGCGTCTCGTGAACGTCTTCGACCCGCAGGGCGCACAGAGCGCCGCCCAGCAGGTGGCCAACGCGCTCATCGCGGTGCTGTACCAGAGGCTGCTGCCCTCGGTCGACGGGAGCCTGCTTCTGGCCTCCGAGCTGCTGCTGAACACGCCGGCCGTCCGCAACCAGATCACCGAGAGAAAATTCACCCAGGTGTCCAACAACATCGTCACCGGCCGTGAGCTCGGGATGTACACGTTTCAGAGCTCCCTGGACCGGCTCCACAAGAAGGGGGTCATTTCCAACGAGGTCTACCGCGAAAACTCCGCCGGGCTGTAATTCCTTCCTTCTTTTTGCTATCCTGTCTGGTCTATGCTGACTTATAAAAAATCCGGAGTGGATGTCGACAGGGCGGACCGTTTCGTCGAGAGCATCAAGCCGCTGGCCCGGCTCACGCGGCGCCGCGAGGTCGTGGCCGGCATCGGCGGCTTCGGCGCGCTGTGCCGTCTGCCGCTGCGGAAGTACAAAGACCCCATCCTCGCCAGTTCGACCGACGGCGTCGGGACGAAGCTGAAACTGGCGGCGCTCTGCGGCCGCTATGAGGGTCTCGGCGTCGACCTCGTGGGCATGAACGTGAACGATGTGCTCACGCTCGGCGCCGAACCGCTTTTCTTTCTCGATTATTTCGCGATCGGCGCCATCAAGCCGCGCCTCATGCGCCAGGTGATCAAGGGCGTGGCCTCGGGCTGCCGGCAGGCCGGGTGTGCCCTCATCGGCGGCGAGACGGCCGAGATGCCGGGCGTGTACGCGAACGGTGATTTCGACCTCGCGGGCTTCTGCGTGGGTGTCGTCGAGGCCTCGAAAGTGATCGACGGCCGCTCGGTGAAGCCGGGCCACGTGATCGTGGGGGTCGCCTCGAGCGGCTTCCACTCGAACGGTTTTTCGCTCGTGAGAAAGGTGTTTCCCGACGCCTTCGTGAAGGCGCACGCCGAGGAGATCCTCCGGCCCACGCGCATCTATGTGAAGAGCGTGTTGTCGCTCCTGGCCGCGCGCGAGCCGGTGCTCGCGATGGCGCACGTGACGGGCGGCGGGTTTATCGACAACATCCCGCGGGTGCTCCCGCCGGGCTGCGGGGCGCGGATCCACGCGGGCGCCTGGCCCGTGCCGCGGATCTTCGGCTGGGTCCAAGAGCGCGGCCGGGTGCCGGCGAACGAGATGTACCGCACGTTCAACATGGGCATCGGCTTCGTGCTTGTGGTGCCGAAAGAGCGGGCGCTGAAGGTCATCTCCCATCTGGGGCGGTTCAAGGACAGGGCCTGGGTGATCGGGGAAGTTATTAAAGGAAATGGGGTTACGGTTCAATGAAAGTTTTAGTCATCGGATCGGGCGGCCGCGAACATGCGATCTCGTGGAAGCTCGCCCAGAGCAAAAAACTCACAAAGCTCTACGCCGCGCCCGGCAACGCCGGCATGGCGCACCTTGCCCAGATAGTGGACATTGCGGCCAAGGACCAGGAGGGCCTGCTCCGTTTTTGCAAGAAAGAGGCGATAGACCTCGTGATCGTCGGGCCCGAGGCGCCGCTCGTCGAGGGGATCGTCGACCGCTTCGAAAAAGAGGGCGTGCGGATCTTCGGCCCGTCGAAGCACGCGGCCCAGATCGAGGGCTCGAAGATCTTCGCGAAGCGCCTCATGAAGAAGCTTGGCATCCCGACCGGGGATTTCGAGACGTTCGAGGAGGCCGGCAAGGCGATGGATTACGTGGCGAAGCGGGGCGTGCCCATCGTGATCAAGGCCGACGGCCTGGCCGGCGGCAAGGGCGTGGTCGTGGCCCAGTCGATGCCGAAGGCCATGGAGGCGATCCATCTGCACATGGTCAAGAAGATCTTCGGGAAGGCGTCCGAGAGGATCGTGGTCGAGGAATGCCTCGAGGGCGACGAGGCCTCGGTGATCGCCGTGACCGACGGCGTGAGCGTGCGGCTTCTGGCCTCGTGCCAGGACCACAAACGGATCAATGAGGGGGACACGGGCCCCAACACCGGCGGCATGGGCGCTTATTCACCCGCGCCGATTGTCACGCCGGAACTCGAGAAAGAGATCACCGAGAAAGTTTTTCTCCCCATCGTGAACGATTTCAAGGCCGCCGGGCAGCCGTTCAAGGGATTTCTCTACGCCGGGATCATGATTACCGCTCAAGGGTGGCGTGTGCTCGAATTCAATGTCCGTCTCGGCGACCCCGAGGCCCAGGTGATCCTGCCGCGCATGGAGAACGACCTCCTCGACGTGGCGCTGGCCGTCGTTGAGGGACGGCTTTCGGACCTGAAATTCAGTTGGAAGGACCAGCACTCCGTCTGTGTCGTCATCGCGTCGGGCGGTTACCCGGAGGACTTTCAGACCGGCAAGCGTATCGCGGGTATTGCCTCCGCCGAAGAGGAACCGGGCATCGTCGTGTTCCACGCGGGCACAAAAGAGGCCGGTGGGCAGCTCGTGACCGCCGGCGGCCGGGTGCTCGATGTCGTCGGCCTGGGCTCGGGCATCTTCGAGGCGCTGTCGAAGACATACCGCGCCACCGAAAAGATATTTTTTGAGCGGATGTACTACCGCAAGGACATCGGACACAAGGCCGCGAGGGTCTTTCATTCATGACCAAGATAGCGATTCTTATGGGCAGTGACTCGGACGCGGAGGCGTTGAAACCGGCCGCCGAGGTATTGAAGCGCTTCGGCGTTCCGTACACGGCGCGCGTGCTCTCGGCGCACCGCACGCCGGATGAGACCGTGGCGTTCGCGAAGGCCGCCGGCAAAGACGGTTACCGCGTGATCATCGCCGCGGCCGGCGGCGCGGCCCACCTGGCCGGCGTCGTGGCCGCGAACACCTGTCTTCCGGTCATCGGGATCCCGGTCGAGACCTCCGCGATGAAGGGCATGGACTCGCTCCTGTCCACGGTCCAGATGCCGGCCGGCACGCCGGTGGCGACGGTGGCCGTGGGGCCGGGCGGCGTGCGCAACGCGGCGTTTCTGGCGCTGCGCATCCTCGCGCTGGAAGACGCCAAGATCGCGAAAGCGCTTGAGGACTACAAGGACGACAACCGCCGCAAGACCCTGGATAAGAAAGTAGAGCTTTAATGACAAATGTCAAAGCACAAATGACAAATGAATGCTCAAATTTAAAAATGTCCAAAATCCGTTTTGGTCATTTGTCATTTGATCATTTGAATTTCATTTGTCATTTGAATTTTGTCATTTGTCATTAATATGAAACATATTTTGTTTGTCTGCACAGGTAATAGTTGTAGGTCGGTGATGGCCGAGGGGTTTTTGCGCAAGTTCATCGGCCAAAAGGCCCGGCTCTACCAGGCGTCGTCCGCGGGCATCAGCGCCCCGGAGGGGTTTTCCGCGACCCCCGAGACCGTGAAGCTCATGAAGGCCAAGGGGGTGGATGTGTCCGACCACCACAGCCAGCGCCTCACGACCCAGCAGATCCGCCAGGCGTACCGGATCTTCGCGATGGAACGCGTGCACCGCGACTGGATCGTCAACCTCGTGCCGGAGTCGAAAGACAAGGTGTTTCTCCTGACGGATTTCGCGGTCGACAAGACGCAGGGCGCCCCCGGTGTGCCGGACCCGATATGGATGTCGGAGAGTTTTTATGTCAACGTGCTTGATGTGATCGAGAACTGCGTTTCGACCATCGTGAAGGAGCTGCCGGACCATGAGTAAGATCGCGCTTGGCGCCGACCACGGGGGTTTTGCGCTGAAATCCGAGATTGACCAGTTTCTGAAGACCGAAGGCCACCAGACGCGCGACTACGGCACGAACTCGCCCGAGCCCTGCGACTACCCGAAATACGCGTACAAGGTGGCGAAGGCCGTCTCCGAGGGCAGGGCCGACCTCGGGATCCTCATCTGCAAAAGTGGCAACGGCATGGCGATGGTCGCCAACAAGCTGCCGAACGTCCGCGCGGCCATCGGTTTTGACAAGCGCCTGGCCGCGCTTTCCCGCGAGCACAACGACGCGAACATCCTCGTGCTGGGCTCGGAGCATCTCTTGGAGGAGCCGGAACCGATCGTACGCGCGTGGCTCGAGGCGGGCTTCGAGGGCGGCCGGCACCGGCGGAGGGTACGGCAGATCGCCGGCGTGGAAAAAAAGGTGGGCATTGGACGAGCTGCTAAAAAAAGATCCTGAGATCCACGCGGCGATCGCCGGCGAGCTGCGCCGCCAGAACGGCAACTTGGAGCTCATCGCGAGCGAGAACTTCACCTCGCAGGCCGTGCTCGAGGCCGTCGGATCAGTGCTCACGAACAAGTACGCGGAAGGGTACCCCGGCAGGCGTTGGTACGGCGGCTGCGAGCACGTGGACACGGCCGAGACCCTCGCGATCGAGCGGGCAAAAAAGCTCTTCGGCGCCGAACACGTGAACGTGCAGCCGCACTCGGGCTCCCAGGCCAACGCGGCCGTGTACTTCGCGGCGCTCAACCCCGGCGACACGGTGCTGGCCATGAACCTCGCGCACGGCGGGCACCTCACGCACGGCCATCCGATGAATTTCTCGGGGAAATTCTTCAAGATCGTCCCTTACGGCGTTTCGATGAAGGACGAGCGGATCGATTACGACGAGCTCGAATCGCTGGCCGTACTGCACAAACCGCGGATGATCCTGGCCGGCGCCTCGGCCTATCCGCGGATCATCGATTTCGCGCGCTTCCGGAAGATCTGCGACAAGGTCGGCGCCTTACTCTTCGTCGACATGGCGCACATCGCGGGCCTCGTGGCGGCGGGCCTGCACCCGAGCCCCGTGCCCGAGGCCGAGTTCGTGACGACGACGACGCACAAGACGCTCCGCGGCCCCCGCGGGGGGATCGTCCTCTGCCGCGAGGCCTTTGCGAAGAAGATCGACGCCGAGATCTTCCCGGGCCTGCAGGGCGGCCCGCTCATGCACGTGATCGCCGGCAAGGCGGTGGCGCTCAAAGAGGCGCTGGAGCCGGCCTTCAGGGATTATCAGAAGCAGATCGTCGAAAACGCGAAGGCGCTGGCCGCCGAGCTTTCGAAGAGGGGCTGGCGGCTCGTCTCGGGCGGAACCGACAACCACCTGATGCTCGTGGACGTGCGCGACAAGGGTCTGAACGGCAAAGAGGCGGCCGAGGCGCTTGACCGGGCGTGCATCACCGTGAACAAGAACGCCATTCCCTTTGACACCGAAACCCCCTTCAAGGCGGGCGGCATCCGGATCGGCACGCCGGCCCTGACCACCCGCGGCATGCAGTCGGCCGAGATGCGTCTCATCGGCGGCTGGATCGACAGGGTCCTCAAGGACCGCTCCGAAAAGACCATCCAGGAGGTGGCCGCCGAGGTCGGGCGGCTCACCGAAAAGTTTCCGCTCTACGAATCTCTACTGCAAGGGCTTAGTGTGAAAGCGGGCATCAGGTCATCAGGGGATCAGGGTGCAGGAGATCAGGTTATCAGGAAATCAGGAAAATGTTCCTGAAATCCTGATTCCCTGATATCCTTCCTCCTGATGTCCTGATCACCTGATACCCGATTTAACGAGGGAAAAATAACAGATGAAGTGTCCCTACTGCTCGCACGTCGAAGACAAGGTCATCGACTCGCGCTCGTCGAACGAGGACAAGTCGGTCCGCCGCCGGCGCGAATGCATGAAATGCCGCAAGCGCTTCACGACCTATGAGTACATCGAAGAGGTGCCGCTGATGGTGATCAAGAAAGACGGGCGGCGCGAGGCGTTCGACCGCAACAAGATCATCTCGGGCATCCTCAAGGCCTGCGAGAAGCGCCCCGTGGGCATGGAAAAAGTCGAGGCCGTCGTCGACAAGGTGGAGAAGGAGCTGCAGAAGAGCTTCGACAAGGAAGTGAAGGCTCAAACCGTGGGGAACCTCGTGATGGAGCACCTGCACAAGCTCGACGAGGTGGCGTACGTCCGGTTTGCCTCCGTCTACCGGCAGTTCAAGGACATCAATCAGTTCATGAAGGAACTGAAGGGTCTTCTGAGCCAAAGATCTTCTTCATAAGATCCAAATTCAGCGTCAAGCGTTTCCTCAATTCCTCGATCCGTTTCTGCACCGCCCGGTTGGCCCGCTCCTCCAGCGCCTCTTTTCGCAAGTCCGTTTTCGCGGACTCAAAACCCTCCTCGGGAGATGCGTGCTCCTTGAGGACCTTCACGATCACGCCGCCGGCCTGCGTGCCGTAGGGCCTGCTTAGCTGACCCTCCCTTAAAGACCCGATGATCTCGGCGGCCTCCGGCGCCCCGCCGACGGGGGGTGGCAGCGCGTCACCGGGGCGGTAATTCCCGATCGTCGAGGTTTCGAGACCGTCGGCCGGAAGGTCCTTGACGGCCTTGAGCTCATCGACGGCCAGCTCCGTTGCGCGCGAGCGCACGAGGATCTCGCCGATCTGGGTGCGCGCCTCTTCTTCAGAAAGGGTCTTGCCGTCATCCGCCGTCAGCTGGCCCTTCACGACGGGGTAGATCTTCTCCACGTCGTCGGCGCTGACCGTGACCTTGTCTTTGTGCCTTTCCCAGGGAACGACCGCGTAGAGGAGGTCTTTTTGGGTGCGCCGGGCGCGGTAGAGCGCCTCGAGCTCCTCGTCGGGCACTTCCGCACCCTCGCCGATGCGCCGGACGAGCTTGTTGATCGTGAGAAGTTCGCGCACCTCCTCCTCGAAGTCGCGTTCGTTCATGCGCAGGGCCTGCGTCACGAAAAGCGAGTAGATACGCTGGTCGAAACGGCCGACCGTCCGGAAACTGTCCTGCGAGGCCAGCCATTCGACGACCTCTTGGTCGGAGGTCTCAAGACCCACCCGGCGCGCCTCGTCCAAAAGAAGCAGGCGGTCCCAGGCCTCGCCCTTCAAGTTCGCCTGTTGGGCCGCTTCGGGGGCCTTTTCGCCGAAACGGAACGCCAGCGCCAGGCGCACCGACCGGTAGCTGTCCAGGTAGTCCTTGACCGAGACCTTCCGGCCGTCGATGCGGCCCAGGGGCGCGCGCGGGTCCGCGAAATCATCGCGGGAGATGTTCACGTCCCAGATGAAGAACGCCGGGATCACGGCCAGCGCGATCGCCAGGAAGAGTCTTTTCTGGACCGTTTTATTTCTTAATGACTTCAGCATCGAATCGTGGCATTATACACGAACCCATATTTCCGGGCAAGACAAGGGACATCAACGGCTTATAGCTATTTAGAAATGAGACTGAAGTGGGCAATTTCAAGCTCAAATTAGGTCTTCCGAAGGGCAGCCTTCAGGAATCGACCTTTAAAATGTTCAAAAAGGCCGGTTTCAACGTCACGATCGGATCCCGCTCCTACTTCCCCCATGTCGACGATCCGGAAATCGAGGCGGTGCTGATCCGCGCCCAGGAGGTCTCGCGCTACGTCGAGGAGGGCGTGCTCGACTGCGGGATCACCGGCGAGGACTGGATCCAGGAGAACGCCTCGGACGTCGTGAACGTCGAGGAACTCGCCTACGCGAAGACCGGCATGGACCCGGTCCGCTGGGTGCTGGCCGTGCCGAACGATTCGCCGGTGAAATCGGCGAAGGACCTGGCCGGCAAGCGCATCGCGACGGAGCTGAAAGGTTTCACGGAAAAGTACCTGAAAGACAAGGGCATCAAGGCCGACGTTGAATTCAGCTGGGGCGCCACCGAGGCGAAGGTGGCCTCGGGGCTCGTCGACGCGATCGTTGAGCTTACGGAGACGGGCTCGTCGCTGAAGGCCAACAATTTGAGGATCGTCGAGACGCTATGCCGCTCGACGACGCAGTTCATCGCGAACAAGAAGGCGTGGGCCGACCCGGCGAAGAAGCGGAAGATGCGGAACATCGTGATGCTGCTTCTGGGTGCCATCCAGTCCGAGGCGAAGGTGGGCCTGAAGATGAACGTGCGCGAAAAGGACCTGAAACGGATCATCGCGCTCCTGCCGGCGCTGAAAAACCCCACGGTGTCGACGCTGTGGAAGGATTCGAGCTCCGACAAGGAGAGCTGGTTCGACGTCGAGACGATCATCGACGAGAAGCAGGTGCGTGACCTGATCCCGAAGCTCAAAGAAGCGGGCGCGGAAGGTATTATCGAATACCCTTTGAATAAGGTGATCCCCTAAATGACAAATAACAAAGCACGAATGACAAATGAATGCTCAAATTTCCAAATGTCCAAAACACGTTTTTGTCATTTGTCATTGGGTCATTTGAATTTCATTTGTCATTTGAATTTTGTCATTTGACATTCTGATAAGGAGGTTTTAATGCCCTGCGGGCGTAAAAGAAAGCGTCACAAGATGGCCGTCCACAAGCGCAAGAAGAGACGGCGGCGCGACCGGCACAAGAAGCGGGAGCGGTGACGCGTAGCGTCATTGCTTCGCCCGTCTTCGACGGGCTCGCAATGACAATAATGGTTGTTAAAAAAGGGCAGTAACTGTCATGTTTTTTAGAAAAATAAAACTGTTCTTCTGGAACAACTGGGTGATGATCGCCCTCGTGGTGTGGGTGGTCTTCATCCTCTGGGTCCCGTTCGCGGCGCTGTCGGCCGTCGACTCGTACCAGCGCAGCTACATGATCGCCTGGCTGTCCACGATGGGCCTGCAGGCCACGGTGAGCGCCGTCACGTTCGGCGTGTTCTATTTCTGGCTCCTGCAGGGCGGCTACCAGCGCATGAAGACGCGTCAGGTCAGGAGCGAGGGCGTCGACGTCCACTGGAAGGACATCATCGGCATGGAAGGCGCCAAGATGGAGGCCCGGGAGCTCGTCGAGCTCATCAAGGACCGCGCCCGTATCAAAAAGATCGGCGGGCACATCATCCGCGGCATGCTCATGATGGGGCCCCCGGGCTGCGGCAAGACCTACCTGGCCAAGGCCATCGCCACGGAGGCGGGGATCCCGTTCATCTCGATGTCGGGCTCCGAGTTCGTCGAGGTGTTCGTCGGCGTGGGCGCCTCGCGCGTGCGGCAGCTGTTCAAAAAGGCCCGGCGCCTGGCCGAGGCCGACGGCGGCTGCATCGTCTTCATCGACGAGATCGACGCCGTGGGCCGCAAGCGCGTGTTCTCGGCCTTCGGCGGCACCGAGGAAACGAACTCCACGCAGAACCAGCTCCTGGCCGAGATGGACGGCCTGAAAGACAAGGACCAGAACGTCATCGTCCTCGGCGCCACGAACGCCGCCGAGGACACGATGGACATAGCGCTCCTCCGGCCCGGCCGCTTCGACCGCAAGATCTACGTCGACAAACCGGACCTCGAAGAGCGCGAGGCCTTGTTCCGTTACTACCTGTCGAAGATCAAGTTTGATCCGAACCTCGACATCGCGCGTTTCGCGCGCAAGGCCGTTCAGAAAAGCCCGGCCGACATCGCGAACCTCACGAAAGAGGCCGCGCTCATCGCGACCCGCCAAAAGCACGACGTCGTCAACGCCGAGCATCTGACCGAGGCCATGGAGCGCGTTGACCTGGGCATGAAGCGTCACCGCAAAGTCTCCGACAAAGAAAAAGCCATCACGGCCTACCACGAGACGGGCCACCTGATCGTCACCTACCTGATCCACCCGACCGACGACGTGTTCAAGGCATCGATCATCCCGAGGGGCCCGGCCGGCGGCGTGACCTATTCACTGCCCTCCGAGGACGAGATGTTCCGCAACCGCGAATGGTTCCTGGCCGAGATCAAGGTGCTGATCGCCGGCTACGTGGCCGAGAAGATGAAATTCGGCGTCACCTCGAGCGGCGTGGGGAGCGATTTCCACCACGCGATGAAGCTCGCCCACCACATGGTGTGGCGCCTCGGCATGGGCAAATCGGAAAGCCTGGGGGATTACATGGCGATCCCGGCGGACCAGCTGTCCGGGAGCGTGAAGGACAAGCTGAACGCCGAGACGCACGCGATCATCCAGGATTGCATGAAAGCGGTCGAGGACCTGCTGAAGAAGGAGAGCGTTATCTTTGAGCGGTTCGCGAAGGAGCTCATCGAGCGCCAGGAGCTCGACTACGACGAGATCGAGGCCATCTTCAAGGAATACGGCAAGTCCAATCCCCGCGTGACGGCGAAGTATGTTCCGAAGAGCGTCACGTAGTTTTTTTCTTTTAGTCTCTCTCCTCTTCCCTCTCACATCTTCTCTCCTAGTGGGCTGCGGGCCCAAGCACACCTATCCGGCCGCGCGCGTCACCCAGTCGATCGAAGAGATCCTGAAAAAGGAAAATAAGATCGACGCCTCGGCCCGCATCGTCGGCGCCACGATCGGCGTGGTCACTTACACCCGGCTCACGAAGGACGGCCAGATCCCCCGCGAGGTGCACGAGATGATGGGCAAGGTCCTCCAGGCCGTCCAGCGCGTGGGCCTGTCGACCGACCTGCCCGTGCGCTTCGTCACGGTGTCGATGCGCGACCGAGAAAGTTCCAACGAGCTGGTGCTGTTCCGCTCGATGGAGGACATCAGGCGGGTGAACGCCGAGGCCATCGGCTGGGAAGAATCGCTGAACCGCACGCTGTTCAACCCATCCACCTATACGCCCGGCGACGAATCCTTCGTGGTCGAGGACATCCGCGAGGAGGATTTTCTCGCGCGCCA